>JACCDR010338242.1_pt1 | contig 20572 bp, 35 predicted proteins | sample 7446431 | NCBI WGS metagenome assembly JACCDR01 (sample SAMN15323443, study PRJNA562643) | freshwater metagenome | isolation source: river surface water | place: USA:Blue River Watershed | collected 2017-08-17 | reverse complement strand
TCACGGCAGCACCTTCGCAACTCGGTAGATCACACCAGCCACTGGGATCAGATCGCCGACGCGGGCGTGCACAAGCGTGGGCATCTGCGCCTGTCGGGCCGGGTCGTACTGCAAGCGCAGCAGGCTCCAGTTGCCGCGGCCCTGGCGACGCAGCAACAGGATCAAGCGACCTCACTGAGCAGGCTCTGCTGAGGCTGGTGCACAGCGAGCTGGGTGATGGTCACGACAACGCGAGCCTCGCCGTCGTCGGGCTCCATGCGTTCCATCGTGATGCGGCGGAAGGCCTTGTCGTCGCCGATCACCACGCCCTGGAGGGCATCGCTCAGCACCTTCTCGGCGTTGCCCAGGTCGATGCACTGCACGCTGTCGTCCCACAGCGCGCCGAGCTTTCGCATGCGGAGCTTGAAGTCGAGCGGCCGGTGCGGGTAGAGCTTCAGATCTAGGGCGATGCGGCCGGGCAGCGGGCTGGCGATGCCGGCAGCCAGCGCCGCCTTGTGCACCGCCTTGCGGTAGTCCTTCGCCTCTGGCGTGACATAGGTCATCGCCATGGGCCGTCCGGCCTTGGGCGTCACGACGCGGTGAGCCCAGTAGCGATTGGCGCTGATCGGGTACGGCAGGGTCAGGACGATCATGTCGGCCTCCAGGAGAAGACGCTCGTTCCAGCGTCGGTGCGCCAGGCCTTGCCCGTGCGGATGTTGCCGACCAAGCTCGGTGCGACGTCAAGCGCGTGAGCCGCGGAGACCAGCGTCTGCGGGCTCTCGCGGACCCACTGCGCCAGCTCGGGCGTGAGCTTCGATCGACAGCGTGCATTTGCACGGTTGGCCACCTTGCGGGCGACAGATCCACGGTGGTGACCCTTGCGGCGCAGCAGCTCGCCCTCTTCCGCCTTGCTCCAGCAACGCAGGTGCGCCGGGTTCACGCAGTCATAGCTTCGGCAGGCACGGGACACGACAAGCCCGGGAGGCACCTGCGTCTCGTGACGGAGCTCCCAGGCCACGCGGGTCGCAGACCTAACCCCGGCGCCGAACAACCACACCCGGTGCACCGAGTCGCGCGCCATCGGCTTGCCGCGGGCTGTGCGCAGGTGCCAGCAGGCGGTGTCACGGTCAATCACGCAGCGCCCCATCAGGTCGGCCAGCGTGCGGATGCCGCCAAGGTGGGCGCCGTGATCATGCGACATGGGAATGCTCCGCTGCCATCGGCTGAACACGCGGGCTCCAGATCTTCGGGTCCCTGCACTGCGGCTCCCGCGGCTCCGGACGCTCGCTGCGCCGCCCAACGCGATAGGCCAGCTCCTCGCGAAGCCGCCACAGGTATCGGCCCCAGTGCTGCCGCTCTTCGGCTGTCGGCGCCATGTACGGGTCGACGGCCCAGAACGTGGTGGCCAGCGCCACCAGCACCTTCGAGCCCTCCCCGCGCCGATGTCGCATCTGCAGGTCGGTGATGAACTCGAGCAGCCAGGTGTGCTCGCGCAGCTGCTGCGTCAGGCCCTGCCACTGGTCGGGTGAGCAGTAGGCGTGCCACTGGCAATGCCAGCCGCCGCCGAGGTCGAGGGTTGCAGTGCACGGGCAGCCATGGGCTTTGCAGCTCATCGGGCCGCTGGCGTCGTGCTCAGCGTCCGGTTGCGCCATGGCCTGGCGCACGCGTTCGTGAACCGTCGGGTTTCGGGTCATGGCCTTTGCTCCTGGGCTCTCAGCGGAGGTTTCCCGGCGCGCTGCCAGGCGGTGAAGATCCGGCGCTGCCAGCCGTCGATGCGCTCATCGGGTCGGCACGGCACGTCGAGCTGCTCGGCCATGGCTCGCAGGCTGCGGTCGTCGTTGCGCCACGCGGCGGGGTCAGTCGGTGGCGCTGCCAGCGCAATGCCGGCGGCCTCGGTGCGGCGGGCCTGCAGCACGTGCAGCACCCAGGCCCAGCCCTTCGACTTCTCGACCGCCTCAGTGGCGATGCCGACGAACTCGGCCTCTGTGGCGCCCTGCGCGATCAGCGCCAGCAGCCGCGGGTCACCGGGGTTCACGGCCGCCAGACCGGCCTTTCGCACGGCCTTGCAGATCGCGGCGGCGGGCGTCGGCGCGGCTGGCTGTGGGTCACCAGATGCGCGCGCTTGTTCTTCTGGAGACTGGTGTCTGGTGTCTGGTGTCTGGGGACGGGCGCGCGGTGCATTGCCTTCGCTATGCGTTCGCATTGCGTCCGGTGATGCGTTCGCATTGCGTTCGGTGTGCGCTTCGCCCTTCGCCCACCGTGCATCCGCAGATGCCTTCGCCTTGCGCTGCTTGTCCTTGAAGCGCTCGATCTCGGCCTCGCATCGACGCTGCAGCCAACATTCCCCGTCGCTGACGAAGAACTCGGCCAGCACCGCGCGCAGGGCCTCGCGCTCGTCCTTAGACCGGGCGCCGATCAGGCGCGCAACCTCGGCATCTGCCAGGGGTTGCTCCTTCGTGTAGTAGACGTCGAGGAGCCGCGAGTAGATCCCGTGTTCCAGCAGGGACAGGTGCGCCGTGTCCTTCAGGTAGTCGCCGATGTGGCGTTCGTAGTAGTTCAAGCCTCGATCTCCTGCTGCGTGGCTTGTGGGCCGTTTTCGCCGAGGAACATCTGGCCTTGCTTCTGGACTTCTTCCATCCGCCTGCACGCAATGTCGAAGTACTGGGGGCTCTGCTCGCAGCCAATGAACCGGCGCCCGGTCTTGATCGCAGCGACCCCGGTCGTGCCTGAACCCATAAACGGGTCGAGTACCAATCCTTCGGGCTCGACGATGGCAACCATCGCCTCCATCAAGTCGACGGGCTTCTGCGTGACGTGCTCGCGCTCGTTGGGATAGCTGAACTCGAAGAAGCCAGGTAGACAGCCGACACCGCGATCGGATGGCATCGGGCCTGCGCTGCCCCACACGACGTATTCGCACTGAGCGCCAAAGCGCCCCATCTGCGGCCGATAGGTCTTCTTGACCCATGGCACGACGCCGCGCCATACCCAGCCGCCGGCCTGGAGGTAGTCGGTGGACACAGGCAGCTGCCGCCAGTCGGTGAAGAACAGCGCCGGTGCGCCAGGCTTGGCGACACGAAGCGCTGCAGCGGCCCATAGCGTCGACCAGAAGTGAAAAGCGCGCTGGTCGCGGTTGTCGCCGCCGAAGTCGTGCGTGGCTGCGATGTTGCCGCTGCCGCTGCTGAGGTACTTCGTCTTCGTGTCGACGGTGCGGTCGCCTCGAAATGCGCCACCGCTGCTGTAAGGCGGATCGGTGATGACCGCGTCGGCGGTACCGGGATCTAGCCCGGCCAGCACGTCCAACGCATCCCCCAGGTACAGCGTTGCTTTGCCGATGACTACGCGATCGACACTCATGCCACCCTCCGAGCCGCTTGCATCTCTTCCAGCACGGTCAGCTTGGCGCCGGCGGCGATCCACTGGCTGATGGCCGTATTGCCGACCACCTGCTCGAAGGCGGCGATGTACCGGGCCGGCATCTCGCGCCGGCTCTCGTCGCTGCTGAGGTACTCCGTGATGTGCGAGGCATAGACCCCGCACGCCTCGGCCAGGCTGCGCCGGGTCAGGCCCTTCACGCGTCGCAGCGCGAAGGCCATCTGGCAGGCCTGGCGGTAGGAGCGCGCGTGCTGGATCAGGTGCGTGGGGACCACGCTCGGGCCATCCAGGCGGCCCATCAGCGGCAGCTCGGGCTGCTGCCATAGGGAGAAGTCATCGGGTTCCCGCTTGAGTTCCCAGTTGACGGGGGGCGACATTGAAGCCATGAGCACAGACCTCGCAGACAGTCAGGACGGCCGGGAATCCGGCCGAGGGGTGAACTTCGGGCAGATCCACTTCGCGCCGTTGTGCGTTGCTGGGGCGCGGCCTGGCGCGATGGGATCGAACTGCGCGCAGCGCCGACACATGGACAGCGCCACGGTCGGGCGGATGGGGCCTCGCTTGCCGGGGCAGGCAGCGGTGTCGGCGCCGGCTTCAGCCATGGGCGAAGTCCTCGGCGTGGGTGGGTGTCGAGGTGGCAGCGCCAGGCGGGCGGATGGGCTGCAGGCAGTCGTCAGCGATCCCGAAGATGGGACCGCCAGCCTCATTGACGAGGCGGCCCTCGTAGGCCCACAGCACCAGACCGAACTTCACGAACGGCCGCGTGACCGTCACGAAGCGCCCGATGTTGATGGCCGGGTTACCGGACACCACGACGCACAGGTCTCCAGGCTTGCAGCGCATGGGTCAGCTCTGCTCGGCAGGTTGGGCGGAGGCGTCAACGATCGGAGTGCGCAGCACAGCCCAGTCGATCTCTGGCCGCAGGTCCTCGCAGCGCACCCGGCCGCCGGTTGCCCGCTCGATCGCTGGGCAATACTCGGCAGGGACGCGGTTCTTCAGCCAGTAGAAGACGTGGCCGGTTCGAACACCCAGAGCAGCAGCCAGGACTGTCTGTCCGCCGAGCAACTCGATGGCCTGCTGTAGAGCGGAAGGGGTCTCGGGCACCATGTTCTCCAATCGGGAAAATGCAAACTTGTTTGCGACTATAGGCGCAAACGACTTTGCGGGCAACCGCCGCAAAATGCTTTGCATGACTACGCGGGGAAAACTTGTCCGAGCCTGGCGCGAAGCGCGGGGACTGAAGACCGCCGACGTCGCCAGAATGGCCAACACCAGCCGTCAGAACATCGAGAACCTCGAGAGCGATGAGGTGGCATTCCCTCGCTACCTGCCCAGGCTGGCCAAGGCGATGGGCTACGCCAGGACAGACGACCTACTCGCCCTGAAGCCGCCGCCGGACCTATCCCCCGGATGGGTGCCCCCAGCCGAGGGCACACCTGAAATTGACCCCAAGGCTCAAATGTTGAGCCACCTGACTCCGATGATCGACCCCATAACCATCGCATGGGAGTTGATCTTGTCCACGTTGTTGCCGCCGCTGTTCCGGGCTGTCATCCCGGACGACGCCATGTCACCCGACTACCCCAAGGGCCTGGAGTTCATCTGGTCCACCACGAAGACGCCGCAGGTCTCCAGCTTGGTCATGGTGCGAGATGCTCACGATCAGGCGCATGTACGAGAGTACCGGCAAGGCGACGGCCCAGGCCAGTGGGAGGCCGCGGCACTGAATAGGGCCTTCAAGTCATTCAACAGCAAAGACGGACTGACGATCCTTGCAGTGGCGGCGTTTCGCAGCATGCCTTGAGGGCCAGAATTGAAGATCACAACCATTGCATTGACGACCGTGGCGCTCTTGAGCGCCTGTGCTGCACCAGGCACCCCGGGCACAGGCGTTGGTGCGGACTACACCCCCGTCATCGACACAGCCGGTACCGACGCATCGCGCTACTCGGCAGACCTGGGCGCATGCCGACAGCTTGCACGAAGCATCGACGTCAATTCGGCAACGACGGCCGGGATGATTGGCGGCATGGTCGCCGGCGCTCTAATCTCCAACATGCTCGGCGGCACACGTCAGACAAACATGGACTCGGCTTCGCTCGGTGGCCTGGCAGGGATGTCACGTCAAGGGAACGACGCCAACGCGAGTGCAAAGGCCATCATCATCAACTGCATGGTCGGTCGGGGGTATCGGGCTCTTGAAGTTACTCCGCCATTGGGAGCGATGCAGATGCAGCAGCTGCAGCAGATGCAGCCGCAGCTCCCCCAGCCATCAGCCCAGCAGCAGCCAACGCAGGCGGTCCAGAGTCCGCAGCAGATGCTTGTCCCCGCATCCAACAACCCAGCAATTGGACTGACAGCGCCGCCGCCAAAGCCCCAGATTGGAGAGGCGTCCTATCACGTTGAACGGATGCCCGAGGTCAAAGCCTGCAACTCACAGCCGACGGCCAAGCTGGCCAGCACAGCGCCGTCGACAGAGGTCTACACCATCCAATGCAGCGGCGGGGATGTGCTCATGGTGCGCTGCGAGTTCCGATCCTGCCGAGTGCTGAGGTAGGCCCAGCGATTTCGGCGAAGCCCGCCAAACCCGCCGATCACTGCCCGCCAAGCGCGGGCTTTTTTGCGCCCTCATCCTAGGGAGTCGCAAACTATCTTGCGTACTGCAAACTTCTTTGCTATCGTGCACTCCAACGCGCTGAACGGTTCAGCGCAGGAGGCACCCGATGAACGCAGTCACCATCGCCGACGCGCAGCCGGCACAGACCATTGACCAGTGCGTCCGCACGGTCACCGCCTTCGGCTCGCTGACTGATCTGCAGGACACGCAGCCCAGCTACGCACCGACGATCTACGCGCGCAGCTTCACGCACGCCGAGAAGATCGCCGCGCACCGCGTGGTGGCCGCCTTCAACGCCTGGGCCAGCCGGCCCGAGAACGGCCGCCAGCGCCTGGCCGAGGTGGTGCTGTGATGCGCACCAAGGCCGACACCCTCGCGCACTACAGCGCCATGCGCGACGAAGCCGTCGCCCAGCAGCAGGCCGGCGAGTTCTGCGGCCCGCTGCGGCGTGCCACGCTGGAGAGCCCGGAGTTCTGCATCACTGGCAGCCGGTTCAGCCAGCCGTGCGGGCTGCTCAAAGACGGCCTGTTCGGCGCCGAGTGCGACTGCCTTGACGCCACAGACTTCGTGCCCAACGGCGGCGCGCGGAGCTTCGAGGCCGGCGGCAATGCCGTGTACGTGTCCGGCAGCGACGTGCGGGGGTGGTTCTGATGGCCAGCGCCGACGTGACCACCGAAGCCATCTTCGACCTGGGCCTGGATCTCATGCGCGCCTACTTCGTCGCGCTGCTGAACTGCCCGGCCGAGTCCGCCGCCCAGCATGACGCGCTGCTGAAGATCGTCGAGAAGACGCACACCGAGAACCGGCAGCTGCTGGGCTGGCGCGATGCCGAGCACGTGCGCGCCCAGGCCTTCTGCGAGGCCGTCGAACTGACGCCGCCGCAGATCCCGGTGGGCGATGCGCAGCCGTCCGACTTCGGCGCCTTCGAGGCTGCAGTGGGGAGCCGGCTGTGAGCTACACGACACGCCGCCATCCGCGCACCGTGCAGGAGGCCTTCGGCCCGCACACCAGCCGCGAAGTCCACCCGATGCCTGACCCGCGCGGCAGCCGTGCAGAGCGCGCCCTGGGCGTTGTGCTCGCTGTCGTGCTGGGCGTGCTGACCGCCGCCTTTCTGGCCCACGAATTCGCGAAGGGGTACTGAGCCATGAACCTCAACGTCCAACGCATCGACACCGGCGAGAAGCTCACCGAGGCCGAGCTCGACGCCTTTATTCAGGCCAGCTGGCCATCGCGCCGCGCCAGCGCATCGCAGCCGATGGCGGCGGAGGCCTGCACCGAGGTCGACACCGACGCCGCGCATGAGTACGACTTCCCCCGCAGCCGCGCCGACCGAGAGGCCGCCGGCCGCTTCTGGCGCGGCTACCTGCTGGCCGTCGCGCTGCTGGCCGCTGCCGCCGGCGTGTGGCGCTACTGGCCGGCTTGATCACCTCCACCACCTTCACCACCAAGGGAGTAACCCCCATGAATGCACCCGAACGAATCGCCGCCACTGCGCAAACCGCGCCCGGCCAGATGTCCGACCTTGACCGCCTGCTGCAGCGCGAATGGAGCCCGCGCGACATGCTCGAGGGCGACAGCATGGACAAGATGTGGACGATGGCCGAGGCGATGGCCAACAGCCGCGTGTCCGTGCCCGAGCACCTGCGCGGCAACGTCGGCGACTGCATGGCGATCTGCACCCAGGCCATGCTCTGGAACATGAACCCCTTCGCGGTGGCGCAGAAGACGCACATCGTGTCGGGCCGGCTGGGCTACGAGGCGCAGCTTGTCATCGCCGTCGTCCAGAACTCCGGCGCGATCCGCGGCGCCTTCCGCTTCGAGCACGACGGCGACAAGTGCCGGGCCGGTGCGGTGCTCCGCGGCGAGTCGGAAGTGACCTGGGGCGAGTGGCTCTCTGCCGCCAGCGTGACGACGAAGAACAGCCCGCTGTGGAAGACCAACGCCAAGCAGCAGATGGCCTACCTGCAGGCGAAGAACTGGAGCCGGATCTACTGCCCCGGCGCGATTCTGGGCGTGTACAGCACCGACGAACTCGAGGACATCCCTGCGCCTGCGCCGCGTGCCACGACCACGCCGCCGGCGCCGGCGCCGCGCGAGGAACTGCCCGCCTACCCGGCCGCCGACTTCACCAAGAACCTGCCGGCCTGGACGAAGGCCGTCGAGAGCGGCAAGAAGACGCCCTCCGACCTGCTGGCGATGCTGAGCACGAAGGCGACCTTCAGCGACGAGCAGCGCGCGCAGATCCTGTCCATCGGCGCCAAGCCGGCCGCCGATGCCGTGGCCGATGAGCACGGTGAGTTCCTGGCGGACATGGATGCCGCAGGGGGGCAGGCATGAAAGACGCTGTCGCCGATGCGTTCTATCTCGTCTGGCGCGAAGACGGAGGCGGCCCTCGCGTCAAGCACGCCAGCTATCACGCAGCCGCCAAAGAAGCGCAGCGCCTCGCGCGCAACAGTCCGGGCGACAAATTTGTTGTTCTGCAGTCGGTTCGAGGCTTCCAAGTAACCGACATGCAGGTCACTGAGTACGAACAGGAGATCCCGTTTTGAACATCACCAACCGAACCACCCACGCCGTACAGCAGGGCACCGGCCCCTGGCTGCGCCTGCGCGAAGGCTACAAGACCGCCAGCGAGGCGCCGGCCGCGCTGGGCGTCAGTAAGTACGTCACGCGCGGCGAGCTGCTGCGCCGCAAGCACACCGGCATCGCCGAAGAGCACAGCGCAGCCACGCTGGGCAAGTTCGCAGCCGGCCACGCCGCAGAGGCCGAGGCCCGACCCCTGGCTGAGGGCGTCGCCGCTGGCGAACTCTTCCCCGTGACGATGACCGCCGAGGTCGATGGCTTGCAACTGCTGGCCAGCCTGGACGGCCTGACGATGGACGATGACATCGCTTGGGAGACCAAGCTCTGGAACGAAGAGCTGGCCGCCTCGGTGCTCGCTGCAGCCGATGGCAGCGCACTGGCCGAGCACTACAAGGTGCAGATGGATCAGGAGCTGCTGATCAGCGGTGCATCGCGCTGCCTGTTCACGTGTACTGACGGAACGCCGGAGCGCTTCGTGTCGTGCTGGTATGCGGCCGACGCGCAGCGCTTCGAGGCGTTGATCGCGGGCTGGCGTCAGTTCGACATCGACCTCGCGGCCTACACCCTGCAGCCGCGCGCCGAGAAGGTCGAGGCGCAGCCTGTCGAGTCCCTGCCGGCGGTGGCCGTCAGCCTGAATGGCGCGCTTGCCGTGCAGTCGAACCTGCCGGCCTTCGGCGTGGCGCTGCGCGCCTTCGTCGACCGCGTGCCGAAGCGCCCGAGCACCGACCTGGAGTTCGCGCAGACCGAGGCTGCATGCAAGGCGCTGAAGCGCGCCGAGGATGCGCTCGACGCGGCCGAGACCAACGCGCTTGCCAGCCTTGCCGATGTGAACGAGATGCGCCGCATGGTGGCCGACTTCCGCGAGCTGGCACGCACCACGCGACTCGCCAGCGAGAAGATGGTCGACCGCCGCAAGCTCGAAGTCAAGGAAGAGGCCGTCACCCGCGCTCGCGCCGCGCTCGACGCCCACATCGCCACGCTCAACGCCGAGATCGCGCCGATGCGCCTGCAGCCGGTGGTGGCCGACTTCGGCGGCGCCATCAAGGGCAAGCGCACGCTCGACAGCGTGCACGACGCTCTCGACACGACGCTGGCAGCGGCGAAGATCGCAGCCGATGGGCAGGCCCGGGTGATCCGGGCGAACGTGGCAGCCTTCAAGCGCGATGCCGCGGGCTTCGAGTTCCTGTTCGCGGACCTCGCCACCTTCGTGCACAAGGCGGCCGACGACTTCGTCGCGCTGGTGGCTGGCCGCATCGCAACGCACCAGGTGGCCGAAGCCAAGCGCGAAGCGGAGCGCCAGGCCGCAGAAGCCCAGCGCATCGCAGCGGCCGAGCAGCGGGCGCGGGAGCAGGAGGCATCCCGCATTGCCGCGGAGGCCGCTGCGCAAGCCCAGGCCGCGGCCAAGATTACCGAAGCGCAGCACCCGCAACAGGTTTTGAAGGCAGAGCCGGCAACGGCCGACGCTACCGACCGCGGGACCGCTGCCAACGTGAGCCCGCGCGGCGGCGCAATGGGCGCAGGGCAACCGGCCGCCGCCGGCCCCGCTGGCGGGAATGAACACGCCACCCTCACCCTCGGCATGATCTGCGAGCGCCTGCAGTTCACGGTGCGCGCCGACTTCCTGGCCGACGTGCTGCACGTCTCGCCGGCCCGGGTCGAGGGCAAGCGGCCCGGCACCTACACCGAGAGCCAGTTCGCGGTGATCTGCCGCCAGCTCATCAGCCACGTGGGCGCGATGGCTGAGCTGTATGCTGGGGAACCGGCATGAGCGCGGCCACCATCATCGTCGCCGGCCTGGGTCGCTGCGGCAGCAGCATGCTCATGCAGATGCTCAGCCGCGGCGGCGTTCCATGCGTCGGTGACTGGCCGGCCTTTGAGCCAGAAGAGGCGAAGGCGCCCACGGCGGCATTCATCGCGGCGTGCGCAGGCAAGGCCGTGAAGATTCTTGACCCGCAGCGCGTCGGCCTGCCGGGCGACGTGCGCGTGATCTGGCTTGATCGTGACCACGCAGAGCAGGCCAAGAGCCACGCGAAGTTCCTGCGCCTTCTGCTGGGAATTGAAGTTGACCGCATGCAGCGCCGCCGACTGGTGAACAGCTTTGTGCGCGACACGCACGCCGCGCTGGCGCTGATCGGTAGCCGGCCTGTGATGCGCCTTCGCTTCGACGAGGTGCTTTCAAGCCCGGAAAGCGCCGCGCAACTGGTAGGCGATTTCACCCGGCATCGCGGGTTTGATGTGGCAGCAGCAGCGGCAGCGGTGCACAAGCGGTCGCAGACGTGCGCAGAAGGGCTTGGCATGGAACTGTCGCTGATGGGAGCCGCCGCATGACCACCCTCACCGACTCCCTGTCCGCCTACGAGGCCGAGACGCTGCCCCAAGACATCGGCGCCCGGCAGCGCGTGCAGATCCAGCGGGCGTACATGGCGGGTGCGCTGGAGGCGGCGCGCATGAAGCCGCACGACGTCATCCGCGAGTGCCTGGACTTCGCGCGTGGCATCGGGCGCGAGGGCATTGCCAAGGAGGTGGCGCGATGAGAACCGCGATGCGACCACGCTACTACTGCGACCACTGCAACAAGGGCAACGGAAGCCCGAGCGCCATGCGCCGCCATGAGCGCGGTTGCACGCTGAACCCGCAGCGCGTGTGCGGCATGTGCGCCAAGCTGGCCAAAGAAGGCGGGCCAGAGCCGGCGCCGCCGCGCGATGAACTGCTGCGCATGCTGGACGCGGAAGGCTTCAAGGCGATGTGCGAAGCCGCCAACAACTGCCCGGCTTGCATTCTTTCGGCGTTGCGCGCCAGGAACGTGGAAGGCGAGTTCGGCCAGTACACCGTGCCAGGGCCGGAAGACGGCCGCAACGAGTGGAGCTACACCAAGGCCAAGGCCGACTATTGGAGCAACCACAACGACGCGCAGGCCGAGCGCAACTACCCCGGCTACTGAAGATCAACGGGGCGGCGCGAAGCCGCGTGAGCGAGTCTCCTCCCTGAAAGCGATAGCCCCGTGTTGCGCCGGGGCCGCCCCCACCACTGCACCACCACCTGAAAGGCATCTATGAAGATCATCAACGACCACAAGGTCAACCCTGCCAACGACGTGATCGAGGTCGAGGCCATCGACGAACCCGGAAGCGGCGGCGCACACCACCTGTACGAGGTAAGCGGATACGCCGGCAAGAGCGGCGCAACCAGCGTGCTGATCGAGTTTCAGAACGGCCCGATCAACGAAGCCGGCGTCAACGGCCTGACGCACGAGGTGCTGCTCGCCATCGTCGCTCACCGACTGCGCTGTTTCCAGCAAGGCCCGTTCGCCACTCGCTACAACGCGCTGGCCTTGACGCACATCGAGGAAGCGCAGAACTGGCTGAACCGCCGCACCTTGGAGCGCATGCGCCGCGGCGTCGAGGGCACGCACACCGCCTGATCTGCCCCCTGACCACCACCTGAAGGAACGCTATGCCATTCGAGTTGAAGACCCCAACCGCCGCCACGCTGAAGACCGTGACGCCCCGCACCGAGATCCACGGTGACGAACCCGTCAGCGCGATCAGCCTGGGCCTGTGCATCACCGGCCCGAACACGCTGCTGGATGCCCTGGACGGCGGCAAGCTGCGCAATGCGCTGTACATGGCCGTGCCCGATCAGGATCAGTTGCCCGGCGTCGAGCAGGCCACGCCGCTGCTGCGTGCGCGTGGCATCGAAGAGGTCAAGTGCTCCGGCACGCTGGAGGGCTGGATCGTGCGCTTCGAGCACGGCATCGACGACACCAGCGCGATCGTTCTCGGCGGCAGCAAGGTGGACCGGTTCCGCGTGCTGCCGATGGAAGGCGGCAGCGTCGACCTGCTGTTCCGCGTCGGGACCAGCGACATCAGCGAAGAGGAGGCCGGCGCGCTGTTCGGCAAGCTGGGCGAGGAGGTGATGATCAGCATCACGCCGCCGGTGTCTGCGCCGCCTGCCATCGACGGCAGCACCGATGCGTTCAAGGCCGACCACCCGGACGCGGGCGACCTGTTCGCTGCGGAGCATGGTGACGATGACAGCGAAGGCGACCCGGACGAGTTCGGCGAGGAGAGCGAGGGCGGGGATGCTGATATCGACGCCGCCGGTTCGGATGACCAGCCGGCAGACCCCGAGCGCGGCGAGAACTGGCCGTTCGGGACGAACAGCGGCGCCGATGGGACGAATGAGGCCAACGGTGAGACGGAAGGCGTCGACAGCGAGACGGCGGACTTCGAGGCCGGTGCGGCTGCGGCCATCGCGAAGGCGGGGGTGAAGCCGGCGCGGCGTCGGCGCGAGGCCCGGCAATGAAGCGCGTCTACCTCAGCGGGCCGATGAGCGGCATCCCGGACAACAACTTCCCGGCCTTCCACCGGTGGGCAGCCAAACTGCGTGCGGATGGACTCGACGTGGTGAGCCCAGCCGAGATTCAGGAGGCCAGCACGTGGGAACTGTGCCTGCGTGCCGACCTGCGCGAGATGTGCACCTGCGACGCAATCGCGCTGATGCCGGGCTGGGAGAACAGCAAGGGCGCCAACCTCGAGCTGCACGTCGCCCACCGCCTAGGCATGGAGGTGATTCACCTGACGGCGCCGGCCTTCGACCTGGTGCAACACCTGCACCGCCAGGTGGCATTCAGCACCCACACATTCGGCCCTGGCGACCGCACGGCCGGCGTCTGCGATCACATCCGCAAAGAGCTGCGCGAGGTGGAGGACGACGCTGCTGCCGGCGTGCCGACCCTGCCCGAGTGGGTCGACGTGATCATCCTGGCGTTCGATGGCGCATGGCGCAGCGGTGCTACCCCCGAGCAGATCGTCGCGGCAATCGTCGCGAAGCAGACCAAGAACGAAGGGCGCCGGTGGCCCGACTGGCGCACGGCCGACCCCGGCAAGGCCATCGAGCACGACCGCACCGGCGAGCTGCGACTCCTGAACGGCTAACGCACCATGCTCTGCTGCCAAGCCTGCGCCGAAGGCCGCCCCGAGCACGTCATCACCGACGCTGCCGGCCGGCAGTGGCGCTTCGAGCTTCACAACTTCTGCGGCCCGATCGTGCTGCGCCAGGATGGACAGCCGAAGGCCGCACAACCCGGCAGCCGCTCCCCGTTCTGGGCGGCGTTCGATGCGTGGAACAGTGCCAGGAAGGGCTGACATGCTGAAAGCCGCCGACGTCGCCACCATGCTGGGCCTGAGCGCCCGCGCGGTCTACGACCTGGCCGACTCGGGTATCCTGCCCTGCTACCGGCTCGGGGTGGGCCGTGGCGCTGTGCGCTTCGATCCGGCCGACGTGGAGACCTATCGCACATCATGCCGATCTACCGCGACAAGGCCAGCGGCTGCTGGCGCTTTGACTTCGACCGCCGGATCGACGGCCGGCGCGTTCGGCGGCGCCAGCTTCTCCCGGCCGGCTGGACGCGAGCCCAAGCCGACCAGTTCGACCGGCAGGAAAGCGCGGCCCTGTACGCGCTCGCGGTCGGGATCGTCAAGCCTCGGCACCTCATTGACCACGCTGTCAGTCGTTACCTGACCGAGCGCGTGCCCAGCCTCAAGGCCGGGCCGAATGCCGAGCGCGAGATCCGCAGCATGCTGGACTGGTACACCGGCCGCCCGGTCGATGAACTGGCCGCCGTCTGCACCGAGTATGCCGCCGACCAGCTCGGCGCCCTCGCTCCCGCCACCATCAAGAACCGGATCAGCTACTTGCGCGCCGCTTGCCGGTGGGCCTGGAAGCGGCACGGCATGGGGGAAAGCGACCCCGGCGCCAGGGTGGTAGCCCCGACAGTCGACAACGCCCGCACGGTGACCGTAACGCGGGCCGAGGTGCTGGCCCTGGCCCGCGCCTGCCGGCACCGCGGAGTGCGCGCCCTGATCCGCGTGCTGTACTACAGCGGCATGCGTGTCGCCGAAGCCCAGCGCGCCGTGCGAAGTGGGGGATTCTTTGTCCTGGCCGACACCAAGAACGGCACGCCGCGCGTGATCCCGATCCACCCGCGGGCGCTGTCGGCGTCACGGGTGCCGATGCCCAAGCGGAGCGAGATCGACTACTACTGGCCCGAGGCCCGCCGGGCCTGCGGCCTGGAGCATGTGACGCTGCACGATCTGCGGCACACCGCGGCCACCGAGATGGTCAATGCTGGGGAAGATCTGGCCACGGTGGGCCGGGTGCTGGGCCACAAGAGCCACGCCAGCACGATGCGCTACAGCCACCATTCGACGGCACTGCAGGCCGCGGCCGTGGCGAAGATCGGCCGGAAGTTGGCCTAGAAGTTCCCCACGCCCCACAACGGAAAACGGCCCGCAAGAGGGGCCGTTTTCATAGGTGGAGGCGCGACCCAGAGTCGAACTGGGCTAGACGGATTTGCAATCATGTGGCGCGCTCCATGCACGGATTGTGCACCTATGACGCGCCACTCGCGGAGCCTGCCGAAATCGCTGGATTTGCGGGATGGTGGCCGAAAAGTTCCCCACGCCCTACGGCGTCACAGGCAACTGCCCGACGCGGGCGTGCTCCTGCAGCCCTGAGAGCTTGGCGTCGAGGGCGCCAACGCGTCGCGCGCCTTCTGCAGCCAGCGCAGCACCCTCAGCGAGTAGTCCTTCGAGGACTCCGACTCGCTCAACAGCAGTTCGGCAGGCGGCAGCGGGATCGTCGGCAGTGCCGCCGCTGGCGGTGATGGCGTCGAGCAGGATGCGATATGCAGCGTCAGTGCCAGCAGCATCGGCACGCGCAGCAGCGGCGCGAGAGAGGTACGCATCGGTCGCTCCTTTGGCCGCAGCAGCGCGGCGCGTGGTTTCGATCAGGGCGGAGTGCATCGCCTTCTCGCGCAGGGCGGCAGTCTCTGCCTGCACGCGCAGCAGCTCGGCGCCGGCCGCGGTGGCGCGCTGGTGCTGCCAGCCGCCGTAGGCCAGTGCTGCGGCCAGTGCCCAGGCCCACAGCGGGATCAGGCGCAGGAGGGTCACGGCGCTGGCGTGAAGTCCACGTAGAAGCGATCGCCTGCCGCGAACTTGCCGAACAGATCGGGATTGGCGATGGTGATGGTGAGCTGTGCACTCGGCGAGTAGCGGGCGTAGGTGTTGTCCTCGTCGGCACCCACGCCTTCGTACTTGGTCGCGCAGACGGCGTGCATCGTCAGGGTCTCGCACGAGACCTTGGTGCGCTCTTGGTCGCTGAAGTGCTGATGAACGAAGCCGACTTGCAGCTTGGCGCGCATGGTGGTGGAGGTGGTGTTCATAGTGTTGCTCGCTTTGAGCGTTGGTTGGAAAAGGGAGACGGGCGGGCTGCCGGTTCAGGCACTTGGCGCCCAGGCTGCTTCGCGCTGCCCGGCCGGCCTTCCCGTCATTGACTTAATCGCCGCAAGGGCAGAAAACCGGAAATCTAAATTCACGCCCAGCCCCCGGCGCGCTGACGGTGCCTCCAGACCATCACCGCCACGCCGGCAGCGATCAGCAGTACCGGAAGCGTCCAGTGCGGCAGGCCCAGCCCGCCGACGATCAGGCCCTTGACCTGCTCCACCGCAGCCCCGACGGCGCCCGCCTGCTCGCCGGCCTGCTGCACCAGCGTGAGCCCGCCCACGCCGGCAGTCACGGCGCCGCCCTGCGTGATCGGCGAGGCGGCCAGCGTGCTCTCTGCGGCCACCGCTTGCGGCATGCGCTCGGGCGCTGCGTCGGCTTCGGGCTGCAGGTACAGCGCAGCTTCGGCAGCACGGCGCGAGGTCAGGCCGGGCAGCACGGTGAGCACTCCATTGACGCGCGCCTTGTTCCATAGGCCGAACGCCCGCGCCGCAGCCTGATGGTCGCCCGCGTTGTGGGCCTTGAGCACCGTCGAGCCCTTGAACGCTCCCAGGCCGATGTTGTAGGCCAGCGAGACCATCGCCCCGAGCGCATTGGGCTCGGCGTGCACCGTCAGCAGCGCCCGCACCTGGGCCGTGCGCTGGGTCAGGTCATCCAGCAGCCAGCCGTCGGCCTGCTCTCGCGTGCAGGTGGCGCCTGGCCGGGCTTTGTCGGCGTCGGTCTCGCCCCAGCCGATCGTCCAGACCTTCGCGGGGCAGAGGTACGCCTTCAGGGCCACGCCGCCGCGGGGGCCTTGTTCGCGCTCGGCGATCAGGTTGACCGCGGCCAGGGCGATGGGCCACGGGAGATTGGGGTTGGGGAGTTGCATCATCGCTGCACCATCCGCAGGTAGATCGTGCGCTCGTCGATCCGCGCGCCAGCGGTCGTGATCTGGCAGGCCACCGGCACGGTCGTGCCCTCGGTGCCGCCGCTGATCCGAGCGGTGACCACGCCGGCCGCATGCGACACCGTGCCCACGGTTGCGCCCGAGCTGGTGACGCTCACGCTGGAGATCGTGTCGCTCACGGCTGCGAGCCAGGCGCTCCAGTCCCAGAGGTAGTCGAGCGTGGCGCCCGGGTCCTTGTCGATGGTGGGCCGGCCGCCCACGATGGTGTATGTGCTCATGTCGGCTTTCAGTGGATGGTGTGTGTCCGGTCTTCAGGCTCGACCGTGGTGCTGCGGTCTTCCGACTCGACGGCATGGCTGCGTGTCTCAGGCTCGACGGTGTAGGCCCGGCTCTCCGGCTCGATGATCAGCACGCGGTCGTCGGTGGCCACCAGCCAGGCGCGCACCTCTGCGGCCACCACGTAGGCGCCGACCGTGGCCACCGGAGCCGGCGCCGAGCCGCCCCAGGCGCCCGCAGCCCATGCGGTGCCCCAGCTGCTGCCCCAGGCGCTCATGCCGGCCCCCAGGTGTCGCCCTCGACGCCGGTGCCGGTGATCTCGACGCCGTTGACATACTTCACATCGGCGTCCACGGTCGAGTTCAGGCCGCGAGTGGCGTAGGCCCAGACCGCGGCGGCCAGGGCGTCGAGATCCACCCCGCCGCTGCTGGCTGTGTTGAGCTTGGCGCCCATGCTGCCCGCATCGTTGAACTGGGCAGCCAGCGCGCCCCACACCGCCGCCGCCAGGTTCTGCGGGCTGAGTTCGGTGAACGGCGTGATGTCGCCGGCCATCGAGAGGTTGCCCTTCAGGTTGGCCGAGCCTGTCACAGCCATCAGCGCCGCGCCGTCGAATGGCACGATCATCGACAGGCCACCGGCCCCGGTGATCGTTGCCGTCCCGTCGCCGGCCAGCGCGATGGTGAGAGCGAGCGCCCCTGCCTGGGTGATTGTGACCGTGCCATTGCCGGCCAGCGTGACCTGCAGAGCCAAGCCGCCGGTCTGCGTGACAGCCATCGAGGCGGCGCCCTCCACCGGCCCGCCGGCCAGCAGGTTGCCGGTGCCCGTCAGGCTGATGTCGCTGCCGTTGTTGGCTGCGGACATGCCGCCCGACACCAGCGGCGGCAGGATGCTGGCGAAGCCGGGGAACGCGCCCTCGGGGACAGAGGATGTCTCCTCGATCTGCTCACCAGCGAAGTAGGCCAGCGCGCGCTGCTTGCGCTGGTCGGTCTCCTGATAGGCGAGATACCCGGTGATCCCCACGGGCTGGCGCCCGAGGATGTCCGTGCGGGTGTTGGGCCAGAGCGCCACGTCAGCCCCAGACCGTCTCAAGGTGGCCGGCGAACGTGGTGGACGCTGCCACCGCGCCGCCAGCGATCAAGATGAAGCCCAGGCACGCGCCATCCGGGATCACCGGCAGGCTCGGCGTCTGGCTGAGCATGTCCTTGTTGTGATACAGCGAGGCGATGCCGAGCGGGATCTCCATGATCGGCTTGGCGAGCACCAGCGCACCCGTGCCGGTGTTGGCCGCGCTGAAGGTGACGCTGGCCACGTTGCGCACGCCATAGTCGCCGGATGCCAGCGGCAGGAACGGCGTGTAGTTGTTGGCTGCCGTGCCCGAGTGGCTGATGTGTCCGACGATGGCCGAGGCTGTCATCGCCACGGTCACGGGTAGCGTGTTGCCGGCGGTGCCGCCCTGGTCGGTGTAGCTCAGCGCGATGTTCTGCGCCGTGGCGCCGGCCACTGCCGTCTGCACCCAGTACAGCCGCAGGCCCTCGCCGTTGGTGGCGCGCAAGCTGGGCGTGCCGACCAACGTCTGCGCGGACAGGGTGTTGTTGCTGATGCCTGGCCAGTAGCCCTCGATGTCCACCAGCAGCAGCGTCGAAGGTATGCCGGTGGCCGCCGTGGTGATGGCGCCCATGTTGAGCAGGTGCTTGATGCTGGCGGCCACGTTGCCGCCGTGGCGGATGCCGAAAATCTGCGTGCCGTTGCCCGTGGCTTCGTCGCACTCCACGAAGTTCAACGCGGTACCGGCCCATGCGTTGGCCACCGGGTGACCGGCCAAGGCAGTCATGTCGTATGAACGCCCTGCGGTGTAGGCCGATCCACCGGTGATCTTGTTGAAGTCGGTGCGCCAGTGCTGGCCGGCAGAAATTGCAGCGATCAGTGCGTTGAGTGATCCAATTGCCATGTCATCCCCAGATGAAGGTTGCCGAGCCGAACAGGGCGACAGAGCGCGCCGAGCCGTTGGGCATGTAGAAGAACCCGAGGTGCGCGCCGTCGTGCACTTGCGGAAGGTTGAAGCTCGACTGAGAACAGAGGCACTTCTCGGCCTGCACCGTTGCCGTGATGCCAGCCACCCCACCGCGCCACGCGATGCGCTCGACCGGCTTGACCAGGTAGACCGCCCACAGGCCGCCGGGCGCCACGCTGAACGTGATCTGGTCGATGCGCTTGACGCCTCGGCCATCGGTCGGCAGGTACAGCGCGCCGGTTGACGCGCCAGTGTTCTGCAGCGAGAACGCAGCTTTTCCGAGCCCGAAGGTCGTGGCGTAGACCGTCATGCTGCGCGCCACGTAGTCGGCGTCGGTGTACTCGATGAGCGTGGCGCAGCCAGTCGTGATGGCCGGCGCCACATGGTTCACCAGCACCGCACGCACGCCCGCGCCATCGGCGTACCTGGGCAGCGCCTCGGTGTTGTCCATCGGCTGCGGGTCGGTGTTGTCGCCGTCGATCAGCGGGTAGACGCCCAGCAGGTCGTACAGCTCAGACTCGACCGACAACTGCCCGGTGCCGCCAGCGGTGACGTACTGCCGCAGGCCGATCAGGTGCCGCGTCTGGCCAGCGCCGATGCCGGGGAACCAGATGGCGTCATTGCGCGCCGCGATCTGCGGCGTGAAGGTCAGCGCGTCACCGATGCGCGCATCGTAGGCCGGCTGGCCGGACGCATAGGCCCAGTCCTGCCAGTGCGAGTCACCGGCAGTCCCCGCGTTCTTGAGGAACCTCTGCGTGTGGACACGCCCCGCCGCGAGGGCGTCGGCGATGTCCTTGGGCGACTGAATCATCAGTCCACCGTGGCCGTCAGCGCGCCGGCGTTGAACAGAGGGGTGATGCCGGCAGAGATGGCCCGCGATGCCGACAGCGCGCCACTCAGGACGATCTGGCCGGTGCCGGTGGATGCCGAGCCGATGGCGAAGTGCGTGGCGGTGGCGCTGCCTGAGCTGCACTCACCGAACTGCACGGTCGCCACGTTGCTGATCGTCGCACCGCTGCGCGAGAAGCCCGAGCCAGAGCGCGCGACGGCCACGCGGGCGTAGCCGGTGTAGCTCACCTCGCTGGTCGTCTGGTCGCCCGCCTCGCCAGGGTCTGCCGTGTGCAGGCTGATGTAGAAGCTGCCGGCCGCGGCGCTGTTCTGCAGCCCGCCAGCGTCACCGATGCCGGCCCAGTCGGTATTGAGGAACAGCAGGTCCAGGAATGCAGCCTCGGCTGCGTTGCTCATGCTCATGTCATCACCTTTCGTGCGGAGTTGTTGGGTTGAAGTGCTTCATCGAGGCCCGCCGAAAAAGTCGGCGACCTTGTCCAGAATGCCCAGCTTGAAGCTGGCGATCAGCACCGCCACGCCGAGCAGGTAGCCCAGCAGGCGCAGCACCGCGCGGCCCACCACCATCTGCAGCTCCGCGGTGTAGGTGCCGATGACGTGGCCGGCAATTTCCTTGTTCTGCGCTGCCACCAGCAGGTGCGCCACGACGTGCTTACCCACTTGTTCGGCGACGGCGCGGTCGCGCTCGGAGAGGGTGTAGTGCTCATGGTCCGGCT
>JACCDR010719863.1_pt1 | contig 20577 bp, 29 predicted proteins | sample 7446431 | NCBI WGS metagenome assembly JACCDR01 (sample SAMN15323443, study PRJNA562643) | freshwater metagenome | isolation source: river surface water | place: USA:Blue River Watershed | collected 2017-08-17 | reverse complement strand
GCTCAGTTTTTGAAGGAGTACGTTGTACTCTGCGATTTGCTTGTTGTAGTTATCGACCTCTTCTTTATAGTGAGCAAAAACACTTCGGTAGTTCTCAAGAAGGAGATTATACGACCTCACTTTAGCATTATAGCTAGCAACGTCACTCGTTGACAGAAGCAATCCACGCTCATCTTTTATTCTTTGCTCAAGACTTGATACAAACTGCTCTTTTTCTTTAATACTTTCCTTTTGGCGCGTAGTAGTTGTTTTAATATCACGTAGCCTCGTCACACTTTGTCTAAGCTGACTTACACCACTATAGAAACTTCCCTCCCTTACTTGCGAAACATAGACGCTACCGAGGTGACCCGTCTCAAAAATTCGATCCAAGCTACTTGTTGCTGATGAATTTGCCACAACGCCATTGCTGCTAAAAGACGATGGAACAGCACCAATCGGTAAAAGAGAAGTCGTCTCGGCATAACAATACTCTGTGCCATGCACCCCATCTTCCTTAGAACATTTAATGCCTAAGGCTGCATGCTTAACGTCAGTATAATAAAAAACTGCAACACCAACACCAAGCTCACGGAGCAAGAGATACCCAAGATATGTCTTGTCCGCACAGACGCCCTTACCAGTAAACAAGGTCTCGTAAGGGTAGTTGTTGTGTGTTGCGGAAACAACCTGTTCGTGATCATACGGTATAGACTGCACAAAGGAAAGAACAAACTCAATTCTGAGATCACCTGAGAAGCCGTCTTTTTTAGCTAAACGATCAAGCTCATTTGCAAGATGGCGAAATGTCATGTCACCTTCTTTTGTCGTAAGAAACTGTCGGTTAAAACTATCCAACCAGTCATCGGGCAGTTCACCGACATAACGATAAGACTTCTCACTTCTCTTGTAGTCCTCGTAAAGAGCTGATCTTAGTGGGACATCAATTGAGTACTGCTTACCCTTAAACGTCCATGCGAACCGCTTCGTAGCATCCTGCAAAACATCCCCTCTTGAAGGTGTAGCGGGCTTCGCAAGACATCTTGCATAAAGGGTATCTCTTGTTTCTTTGTCGGTAATGCCACTTTCATAGAGTAGCTCATCCTTCTGAAACCGACGGAGCGCGGCGTGGGTGACACTACCAAAACGCCCGGTTTGCGGACCAGAAAAGTAGCCGAGGTTTTTTAACTGCTCCTGAAGACGTGCCACTTCTCCTCCCCACCTAGCTACAGGCAAACCGTACATAAGGGATGAGGTGAGCGACACACATTGAGCTGAAACACTGCTTGCGGAAAGAAAGAATACAAAAGCAAAACAAACAAGGTAGCCGTTCTGCCTACTTTTAGTTTTCATCTCTTTGACATTTCCAATTGTTAAGCATCATTAAGCTACTTACTTTGATCAATACCCTCCTTCCTCTTTGCCATTGTTCTCACAACGCTATAACCCATTCCAATGACAAGTCCAAAAACAGTAAGAAGCGCTAGCCAAGGCAACCATGGGTGCGCTTCGGTAAACCTACTCTCTGCACCATCACACACATCGCCTGCCATATCAGCGTCTGTGTCTTTTTGGTCTGGATTATAAAGTAATGCACAATTATCCTTGGCGTTAACAACGCCATCAAAGTCGTGATCATCACATACATCCCCTATTAAATTGCCATTCTCGTCAGACTGATCACTGTTTGCCTGGTAACGGCAGTTATCTTTACTGTCTGAGATGCCGTCCTTGTCAGTGTCTAATTCAATGTAATGACGACTTACTGTCGCCTCAGGCACAAGCACAACGGCTTCCACTTTTTGCTTAGGGTCGTACAAGTTAGCTGGTGATTGAGGATTAAAGAGTTCATTGTAGGTAGGGTTAGAATAGAGAGCGTACATATGACCTGGCACGTATACAAACCGAGCAGAGGAGTAGTGCGTGTTATCTTCGCCAACGGACACTTCTGTAAACCGAATAGGCTGCGTGTAACTAAAGCGCACACTGAACGTTGACCCCGTCATCTCTGGAAAGGTACTGTCTGTAGAAGTTTTATTGAGGACAAGTTTCCCATCGACATAGAGGGAAAAAGTTGCAGGTCTGTATGAATTCGCATCAACCTGAAACACGAGACGACTCGTGGTGATTGGCTTTGCGAATGTTATCGTAACCGAGCCTAAGTTAACCCCTTCTTTGTCTAAACTGAAATCGTACGTTGTAGCACTGTTACGGTCTGCAAGCGTCGGAGCCGCTCGACAGGCGTCATTTTGGCAAGCATCAACTCGTTCTGGAAGTACGGGCACAGTTTGTAAGCGGGACATGATTGGAACAAGTTCGTTACTGGTCTCATCTATCACAATTGCACGAGATGGTAATCCGGAAACGACTTCCACAATAGTTGGCACTTTTACTGTCTTTTCTACAAATTGCTGGACATACAAATAACCACGGTGAGGAAGTTCAACTTGAGCAGAACAATAAGTAATGAGCAGTGCTCCAAGAACTCCTAACAGAGAAAACAATTTTGTCATAGATTACTTCTTTGTAATAAGTGTTGAACTAAGGAGAAGGACACCGATACCGACACATATCGCCACCCCAATAAACGTACTGTCAAACTTCCATGCATCAACAAAAATAACCCTGAGAGCTACTAAGCCAAGTGCGAACCGTCCGATACGAATAAGCGCTTCAGAATTCTGCTCAGATCCTTTCCACAAGACACCAAGGCCGGCGACACTATAAATCACCAAACTAATGAGCGTTGCAAGGCCTGGTTCGAGAAAATAATTTGTTACCTGCCACACATAGATGACAGCAAAAACCATTGTCACTGTGCCAACAATTTTCCCTAAAGCTTGAGAAACTCTGTAGAGCATAACCGCAGCGATAAAATACAGCGCCACTGCAACAGTTGTAATAATGAGCGAGTCCTGGCGAACAACTTCTGCCGTCCCCCTCCAACCGACACGCTCGGAACCAACAATATTGAAAAGTTCAAGCAGAACAAGACTTGCTGGCCAGATGTTAAGTACCATAAGAGGTGTAGATGGTTTGTCGCTATCACTTAACCTTCGCACAAGGACAAGAGCGAGGAGCCCTTCTACGACAAGTGCGAGTGTGCCGTAAGGCTCACCAAGCTCAACCCACGTTGCCACCATAAGAAGTCCGAGGGAAAGGAAGCTGTACACACTAAACGCTGAGGCATTCTTTGTCAGTGAAAAGATAGCAAAGGTTCCAGCCGTAAAGACAAGTGCGACAAGAGCTATCGCAATTGACTGAAGCTCTCTAGACACTTGAGAAGTAATGCAAAGAAGCGCAAAGAGTGCGCTCACTACTGCAATCACTACATCAACTGGCCTCGCTTCACTCCCTGTGCGAGCAAGTGACAAAGTAGCAATAGTGTAAAAATAGAGACCACTTAGTAGCATGAGCCCGTGACCGAGCGCATCAAAAGTGACTCCATTAAACTGGCCAAGAAGAAAGAGGGCGATGTACCAGTAGCAGAAAATTTGTGATACGAAAATTAAACTCCTCCACTTTGAAACGAGCGCAAGCCACGTCACACCAACAGAAATGGCAAGAAGATAAAGAACGAGGCCATTAAAATTAGCACCCTCTGAGCGGATGAGTACTGGGGCAAGACATGACATAAACAAACCCACGTGTGCGACTGAGGGCTTGTTGTATACAAGTGCTGTAAGCGCTACGAGAATCGCGATAATAAAGATGGTTCCGAGCCCAATAAGTGGTGAGAAAAGGTCGAACCCAGGAGTACGAGCGGTAAACGTGGTAAAGACAGCAATGATAGCTCCTGTAACGTGAATACTTGTTCCGCCATACACATACCGCTTTGCCCATTTGAAGCCAAACACCATAAGTGACACCCCAATCACGTAACCAATAACAATTTTTCCTACAGGACCAATCATTGTGAAGACAGTTGAGAGTAGTATGAGTACACCAATGATTACAAGTGCTCCACCAAGTTTGATAAGCCAATCTCGTTTTAACCACTCAATGAAATGGTCAAATGCTGAGGGCTGGGCAGGACTGTGAGTGAATGAGTGCTGCTGACTATCTACGACACCCTGTACAAATGACTCCGTGCGACTCGAATCTTCTGTAGTTTGAGTGATAGTTTGAACAGTGGCTTGAAGGGTGTTAGTCCCACCCTCAAGAATTGAGAGCCTCTTTTCTAAGTCTCGGAACCTGACATCACCATTATTGAGTCTCGTTAAAGCGATTACAGCGAGTGTTATTGCAACAATTGAAATAAGAATACCCATAGATAACGTAATAACTTACTATGATTATAAGTTTATCATACGCCATCCGCACACCATCAAGGCGCGCTTAGTACTCACGCATTGTCACTTGAGCGCTGACTTTCTTTGTGACGTCAAGGAGTACTGAGACTGCGATGAGGAGCGAGGTTCCACCAATAGCTATTGCAGTAATGCCTGTCACCTGCTGCACGATGTAAGGAAGCACCGCAACACAGCCCAAGAATACTGCTCCGACGAGTGTTATACGTCCAAGGACTGAACCAATATACTCCGCTGTTGCGGCTCCCGGCCTATGACCCGGCACAAACGCACTATTTTTCTGAAGATTGTCCGCTGTCTTTTCTGGGTCAAAAATGATCGCAGTATAGAAGTAGGTAAATATAACAACAAGCGCAAAATAGAGACTTCCGTAAAGATACGGATTTTGTAATGCGCTACTAAGCGACTGTGCAAACGACTGAAGTGAAGGAGAATTAACAAAGCCAAGAAGCTGGGCAAGGAGCTGAGGAAAGAGAAGAATAGAGATAGCGAAGATGATAGGAACCACCCCAGCCTGATTAAGGCGAAGTGGAAGATATGTGCTTGTCCCATACGTCGCAGATGCTCCAAGCTTCCCCTGCTTAGCGTACGCAACCTCAATTGGCCGCTCCGCCTCTGTGACAAAAACGACTCCGGCTATTGTAATAAGCGCAACAACAAGAAGCATCACGACGACTGGTAGCTGAGAAATGTCAAAAGCAAAGAGGAATTGACCAATACTTTGAGGTAGTGCTGCTACGATACCCGCAAAGATGATAAGAGAAACGCCGTTTCCAATTCCTCGCTCATTAATCTTTTCACCCATCCACATAAGAAGCATTGAAGCTGCAACGATGATAGCCAGATTGACAGTATACGTCGCACTATCCATTTGTGGGATTACATTCTGTCTTACGAGAAGCGCAAGGAGGGCAATACCTTGAAGAAAAGCAAAAGGGAGAGCAAGAAGTCTTCCATACTGAACAAATCTTTGGCGGCCTCTTTCTCCTTCTTCTTGATACATCTCCTTAAATCGTGGCACAAGAACCGTCATGAGCTGCATAATGATAGATGCCGTGATGTACGGCCCGACACCAAGCATGGCAATAGAGAGCGTCGACAATCCACCACCTGAGAAGATGTTAAGCAATCCAAAGAGTGAGTTGTTGTCTAGAAACTGTGCTAAATTACTTGTATCAATACCAGGAACCGGGATGGAAGCAAGTGCTCGTGTAAGGACTAATATCCCGATCACAAAGAAAATTCTGTTGCGAATCGAGGCGTCACTAAAAATCATGCTAAGCGTTTTCATTTACCTATTTTATCATATTCTATCAATCGTGATAAGAGCAGAAAAAACAAAAGCCCCGCGTGGGGCTTTTGTTTTAGAAACCTAAAGACGTGCTTACTTTGCAGCTTCTGCTTCAGTCTTCTCAATAATCACCTTACCTCCGGCTTTCTCAAGCTTATCCTTTGCCACCGCTGAGACAGCGAGACCTTGAATCGTGAGCGCTTTTGTAATTTCTCCGTTTCCGAGGATTTTTATGGTAGGAATTTTTCCCGAAACCCTCTTTACGAGCCCAGATGTGACAAGCATCATCGGATTAATTTCTGTCTTTGCATCGAATCGCTCAAGAAGTGCGACGTTAATCACCGTTTCAGGTCCACGATCAAACGTAGACTTCGCACGGTTCTTTCCATGACCTCGAAGCTTTGGAAGCTTCTTGATAATGTCACGCATTGCTGGTCTTCGCTTGTTACCAGCGCGAGCCGTCTGACCCTTTCCTCCGCGACCTGCAGTTTTGCCGCGCTTCCCACCGCGAGCAACTAGTTTCTTTTTCTTAAGCGCGTGGGCACGCTTTATCTCGTGAATTTGCATACTACTTCTTTTCTTCAGTTACCACTGTCTCAGCTTCCTTTTGCTCAGGTTTTGGAGAAGCGACAGGCTCTTCGCCTTTCTTGTAGGCAATAAGACTAAGCGCTTTCATGGTAGCTCTCGCGTTATTGAGCTTGTTTTTTGTACCTGAGTTGAACTTCGCAGTAACGTCAGACACACCAGCGATAGCAAGTATCGCCCGAGCAGAACTACCAGCGATAAGACCCTTTCCAGCGTTTGGCATGAGCATAACCTTTGCGCTACCATACTTTGACTCAACATCATGCGGAAGTGAGCGAGATTTACTTAGCTTAAGCGTCATCATGTTCTTGCGAGCAACCTTGCTTGCTTTTTCGATGGCAAGCTGCGTATCAATAGACTTTCCAGTACCAAGACCGATCCTTCCCTTCCTGTCTCCAGAAACGACCGCAACTGAGAGTGTGAATCGACGACCTCCCGCAACGACACGTGTTACACGTCGTATTGAAATCATCTTTGTCTCAAACTCTGGAGCCACTCGTTCGCGAGGAGAACGACCGCCATCTTTTCTTGGCCCGCGACCACCAGTCCCTCGTCGAGGTGAATGTGATCCGTCACCCTTCTGAGCTGGGCGCGTACCATCACGGCGTGGAGTGTACGCTGTACCTGCCGGTGCCGGTCGAGACGTTCGTGGAGGACGTGAAGCGTCTCCTTTTGGTGCCGTTGTTGTTGTTTTTACTTCTTCCATACTGATATTTAGAATACAAGCCCCGCTTTACGAGCGCTGTCAGCAAGAGCTTGGACTCGTCCCTTATATGCGAAACCGCCACGATCAAACACAACAGTAGTGATTTTCGCTTTCTTTGACTGCTCGCCTAGCATTTCGCCGACTTTCTCCGCTCGTTCTTTTTTAGTAAGTTTCCCCTTAAGGGCAATGTCTGACGCGCTTACAAGCGTCACCCCTTTCACGTCATCAATAAGTTGAGCGTAAATATACTTATTTGACCGAAAGACTGACAAACGTGGTCGCTCATGAGTACCTGAAATCGTTGAACGAATCTTCCTATGAAGGCGTTCACGCTTTATGACTTTTATTGCTGTTTTCATATGCGTTTAATTAGGCTGATTTCTTACCCTGCTTACGACGAATGACTTCTGTGCTGTAACGAATACCCTTACCCTTGTATGGCTCAGGCTTCTTCATGGCACGAATTTTCATTGCAAAGAGACCGACCATCTCCTTATCAATACCCACAATAGTAAGTGAACTCTTATCCGCGGTAACCGTAAGTCCAGTCGGAATCTTAACAGTAACTGGATGAGAAAATCCAAGCGAAAGATGAAGCGTGTCGCCTTTTACATCCCATTTGAATCCTACACCTTCAACAAGGAGCTTCTTTTCAAACGGAGCCACTACTCCACTCATCATATTTTTAAGATGAGACATGTATGTTCCCCAAAGAGCTTTAGAGAACTTATCATTTCGACGAGGTTCTGACGTTATTGTCTGGCCGTCTTGCTTCCACACGATCTCGTCCCTTATTGGTCTCACGAGTTCGCCTTTTGGTCCTTTGACGCGCATCTCGGTTGTTGAGATTTTCACCTCAACACCAGATGGAGCTATAAGTTGTTGCTTTCCAATTCTACTCATATACGTTTACCACATTGTAAAGAGGAGCTCACCTCCGACCAGCTCTTTGCGAGCTTCTTTATCGGTGAGTATCCCTTTCGGCGTTGAAAGTACCGCGATGCCGTGACCGTACTTTACTGGGTTAATTTCTCGAGTACCGACGTACACGCGCTTAGAAGGCTTTGAAATCCTCTTAAGTCCACTAATTACGTGTGCCTTACCCTTGTAGGAGAGGGCGATCTCGAGTGTTTTCTTGGCTCCATCTACGTGAGATGAAAAACCTTTTACGTAGCCGTGATTCTTAAGCGCATCACAAATTGCCTCCTTCTGCTTTGAGTGAGCGACTACTACTTTTTCCTTTCCTACCGCGCCTGCAGTAAGGAATGAATTTAACATGTCTGCTATTGGGTCCATACTACCAAGATGATTTCTTAATTCCTGGGATCATCGCTTCATTCGCAAGCTCTCTGAAACAAATGCGGCAGAGGCCGAAATCACGCATATACCCATGCTTTCGACCGCATTTAAAGCAACGATTGACAATGCGAGAGCTGAACTTTGGTTTCTTCAGCGCTCTTGCCTTCACAGATGTTTTTGCCATTGTGTTCGGGGTTTATTTTATAAATCTTAGTGGAATATCTCGTGCTGCTGTGTAAAAAAGCTTCATTGGATGCTTACTTGCACACCTACGCGGATTACCATTAAGTTGCATGATAGTACCATAAAATAAACAGCGCCGCAAGTTACCCTGCGGCGAGCGTCATGTTGTGAATCGGCGAGCTACGTACCGCCAGCGCCAAGATTGAAACTCGGAAGAGCTTCAACTTGCGCGCCGCGAGAGTTGGCATGAGCTTTCGCAAGCTCAGTGTCGAGAAAAACAAGGTACGACGCAATCATGTCTTCTCGCTTGATTGTCCGAAGCACGTCGACAACCTCAACACCGTCGATTTCGGCATCGAGTAAGTTGACGTTGACGGTCGCCTCATCGTCCACGAAGCGACGAACCAGAAGCTCCTGGAGGGCAAAGTCGACGTTGTCCCTCGAAGATTCGAGGATGCCCATGGCAAGGACCGCTGCGCAAAAAGCTAGCGCGAAAAGTCCAGCCGCCCATTTGAAACCAACTTGTGGCGCAAGCGGCACACACACGAGCGCTCCAAATAAGGCTGTCGCAACCAAGCGACCAACCCACACTGAGTGATAGGACACTTTCTTGACATCAACGACCTTGAAGGCCATGATTTTCCCTTTAACGTTTCCGGAACATCCGGAGTTCAAGACAGAACACTACGACATAAATTTGATCGCGTCAAATACAAAAGCCTCGCCGCTTTTTTGCGGTGAGGCTTTTGTGTTCTATTCGTCTAACTCCTTTCGTTTACTTATTGATGACAACAGCAGTCGTTCCCTTTCCGAGAAGTTGACCACCGAAGTAGTTGTATGCTTCTGCTTCGAGAATTACTTGCTGAGGACCCCATGAGTTATTCGTAAGTGTGACACGAATATCAGGAGCGGTCATGATGTTCTGTTGGTAGACATATGACTCAGTGCCACAAGCCTGACCATTGATCGTGATCTGTACCCCTGTCGGGCATAGCGCACGAACTTTCCAGTAAAGTGAGTTGTACTGCGCGAATGGTCCAGCAGTTGCAGGAACGTGAACGTAGAGATTAATCGTCTCGCCCGAGTTTACTGGTGTCTTGCTTGCAGTAAGAGAGATACCAGCCGTAGTAAGAGGACGAGTGATGCTGATTTGATCAGCGTACGCCTTTATTGTGTACTCACCTTGAGGGAGAGCTGACGTGTACGCTGTGACGTAGACTCGATAATTTGGCCCTGAACATGCAGTTGTTCCAAGACATACTGAATCAAGAAGTTCTTTTGTAAGAACAAATGATGTCGTATTTGAAGTTCCAGGAAGAACAGCAAGCTGCTTCTCACTTGTCGTGTTCATGCTTCCAAGTGACACCACGTAACGAGATGCGACAAGGTTTGAAGATGCCCATGAGACATGCACAGTATCACCCTCGCGGTATCCTGCCTTGTTTGAAGGCATTGTCACAATAAGTGACGCGCCCTTTACTTGGTACGCAGGATTAATGTACTGGTTAAATGGGTAGTTTGAAGGTGGGTAAAGTGGAAGACCTGGATTAATCGATGATGAACCAGTGTTCACAAACGATGTTGAAGGTGTCGCGACGGTTGAAGGAGTTGAAATGATGCGTGAAGGTGTGATGTCTTTAAGTGGAGCGATTGTCGAAGCCTGGGTGACGACACCGACTGAACGATCACCACAAATAAGACGATTAAGCACGTCACGAGTTTGAGGACCAACTGTTCCAGTCTGACGAATGCCGTACGCTGCTTGGAATCGCTTCACAGCAGCTTCAGTACCATAGCCGTAGTAGCCATTTGGTGTTGCAGGCATGAAGTCTTGGTTGTTGAGGTAATCCTGAACAGTTGCAACATCTTCACCACGCATACCAAGACTTAGTGTTCGAGTGACTGTCACCGCACAAAGTGGAGTGATATCACGAGTTTCTATGATACGGGTCTCAGGAATATACCCTGTTGAGACGACTGGCGTTTGTGCATAGGTCTGAGGAATGACACTCTGCGCAAGTTGATAATTAGTTGAATAAAGTGTGTTTGAAACCACTGTACTTTGACTATAATTTGGCTTTCCATCAAAAAATTGCACTGGAAGTCCTTGGCTGCCGTAGTACGAACCAGGCGCTTGTGTGTATGAACCCCACGCAAATGTGCTCACCGGTACGAGTGAAAGCGCAAGTGCGACAAGTCCTTTTGTAATTTGCATCATTTTCATAGTAGACACAGTATATAACATATAATGTCAAATGTCAAGCGGAAACTTGACAAATTCCCTAGTGCTGTTTTAGTAGAAAATCCTTTGTTTTACAAGCTTTTTTCAGCTCAAGTTCGTAAGATAAAGAAAAAGCGCCTTGCGGCGCACCCGGTACGTAACGAGATCACCTGACGGATGATGCCACCCAAAATGCTTCGGCGGCGGCACTCAGTTCCCCGACAACACCGATGGCGACGTGCTCCTCAAAGAGCTTCTCATCCCTGCCTGTCGTCTCAAAAAGCATAGGACTGCCGTACGTGGAGCAGCATTTAGCTTTTGGCAACTTAAAGCTACCACAAACTAGGGTAGCCGCTCGTAAGAACCTGGCGGCCTCCTCTTGAGCTGCCGCGAGCAGCTTATCTAGTTGTTGGCACGCTCGATAGTGATGAAGTAACCACGTGAGCCGCCCTGCTCGTGCAGGCATCGTCATGGCGCCCTCCGACAGGTAAGGGGTGAACATGAGCACTTGATTAAGCGCTTGCCACACCGGACGACGGTGCGCATACTTGCTCTCTTCATCGACTTGAGGCCGCTGCACCTGAAGCGTCCACAACAACACTCCGTCAAAAGGTCGCTCTTCGACCATGTCCTTGACAAGGCCACCAATGAGAAGCGTGACCATGTCGTAATGGTTACCATCTGACCCGCAAACCTGTTCGCCTGTCATGAACTTGTGCGTCTCTCTGAGAGCTTCAACTGTTCGGAAGGCATAGTCGTGGTCGTTTGCAATGCAGTGCGCAGTTGGCATCGGCATGATATTCTCCTTGCGCCACGGTGGTGCAGAACCTTTAGCGTTATGCTATTCCTTCTTAGCTCTAAAAGCAACAACCGCCGATTTCTTTAGAAGTCGACGGTGTTGTGTCATATTCTCACTATGCGTTCTCTTTCTTAAATGGAATACCGATTAGCTCGAAGTATCTCGTTGCTGCTTGTTTTGTCTTAGCAGTTGTCACAAGCGTTACTGCCATACCGAATACGTCCTTAAGGTCCTCTTCGCCAATTTCAGGGAAAATTGTTTGCTCTTTAATACCAAAGGTAAGGTTACCGATAGCGTCAACTGACGTGCGATTGATACCACGGAAGTCTTTAGTACGAGGAAGTGCGATGTTGATCAGCTTATCAATAAAGCCAATCATGCGCTTACCACGAAGTGTTACCGCAACACCAATCTCATCCCCCTCACGAATCTTAAAGGAAGCAACCGACTGCTTTGCCTTGCGAATTGTTGCCTTCTGTCCTGTGATTTTAGCAAGACGCCCTGCTACAAGCTCGTTTCTGTGCTTATCACGCTTCATCGCTGAACCTGTCGCAACAGAGACGACAATTTTTGTAAGGCGTGGAGCCGCGAGTGTGTTTGTATAACCAAACTCTTGCGAAAGCTTCTCAAATGCGAGCTTCTCTAATTCTTTTACTGATTTCATATATCGTTTCGAAGGGCACGGCTGGCACTACTGCACATTGTACGTCACCCTTATGCAACTACTTGATAACACGTACACACTACCACGAAAAGTAACGTGAAGCAAAAAGTAAAGCGCCCACAGCGGGGCGCAGAACGTGTAGACCTTGTTAGGCAGTGACCGGTGAGTGAGCCGCCACACTTGCCACAAAGCGCCGAACAGCGTTCACGCTTGTACGGTGCTGATCGAGAGTCGCATCACCAGCTGAAAGAGCGGTAAGAAGTACGGGAGCCGTAAAACGCCCCCCAAGCAGGCTTCTTGCTTGAAGCTGCTTGGCGGCTTCGACAAGTGAGTCCTGGAAACGCAGGTACTCAATGGCGCGACCAAAGTGCGCAATCAGCCGATCCCAACTCTCATCGAGGTCATCAATCAGATCACCCTCCGCATGTGACAGAACAGATTGAAGCACCTCCGACCTCTTCAAGTGCTGAAGATTTGTTCGAGTGATTTGAAGAGCGGCTTCGAGCTTTGGACGAGACCAGTTGGTCATCCCTTGGGGTGGCGGCACGAAATCGTCGAAATACACATCAAGGTCGCAGATCTCGCGCATTTGACATGCAAATCTTTGGTACGCTGACACGTAAACTCCTCGTCAGTTTTGAAGCAGCGACGCCGCTTCTTTAGAAGCGAAGGATATATGTATACCGCACAAAAGTAAAGCAAGACACACCATCTCTGGTGTGTCTTGCTTTGTTGCCCTACTCAGCTTTTTTCTTTGCGGTGACTTTCTTCGCTTTTGGTTTTTCTTTCACTTCCTTTTTTGCTCCCTTCTCTAGAAGAGCCACATTTGAAGCATTAAGAGGCATTGCTCGGTCAATGATGCCACCCTTTTCTCCTTGCTTACGAGGTCGCATATGGCGCTTCATTATATTGACACCCTCGACGACGACCTTGTTCTCTGAAACAAGAACTCTCTCGATTACTCCGATTTTTCCCTTGTCAGCTCCTGCGATTACCTTTACTTTATCTCCTTTCTTTACCTGCATATATATTAAATTACTTCTGGTGCAAGCGATGCTATCTTTTTATAACCATCGACTCCGGTTTCGGAGATTTCACGAGGGATAGGCCCAAAAACACGCCCAGCCCTTGGTTCCATCTTCTTCTTGTCAACAATCACCACTGCGTTATCATCAAAAGAAATGTACGAGCCGTCCTTACGACGTACTTGCTTTGTTGTTCTTACAACAACTCCGTACACTACGTCCTTTTTCTTAACAGCCTTTCGCGGCTCAGCAAGTTTAATTGAAAGTACCACCATGTCACCAAGTGATGCGTAGCGGCGCTTACTACCTCCAAGCACCTTAAACACGCGACCCATCTTAGCGCCTGAGTTATCAGTTATTTTTACATTTGTTCCTGCTTGTATCATACGTTAAGTGTTAGTGCTAAAATTACTGAGCTTTAGAGATGACAGTAAATGATTTGTCTCTTGAGATAGGCTTAACCTCTTTTATGGTGACTTTGTCGCCCACTTTATAGACGTTTCCTTCATTGTGCGCCTTGTAGCGCTTGTCTATCTTGTAAAACTTGCCGTATTTCTTGTGAGATACATAGCGAGTAACATTAACGACAACTGTCTTCTCCATCTTGTCAGACACGACAATGCCAGTAAGTGTCCTAGGCTTCTTTGCTGCTGTAAGTTGAGTTTTTGTCATAGTTTATCGTGAAATTACCTTGCACTTTATCGGAAGCTTTGTGCCCGCCTTTCTGAGCGCTTCTCGCGCAACTTCTTCTGTAATGCCATCCACCTCAAAAAGAACTCTACCTGGACGCACCTCGAAACAATATCCTTGTGGATCACCTTTACCTTTACCCATAGGAACCTCAGCGGCTTTCTGTGTAAACGGACGATCAGGGAAAACGCGGATCCAAATCTTGGCAGTTTTTCCAGCCTTTCTTGTCATAGCGCGACGAGCAGCCTCAATCTGGCGAGCATCAACTCGTGCTGCTGTCTCTGCTTTTAAGCCAAATGAACCGAACGAAAGCTCAATGCCTCTTGTTTCTGGGCGGTTAAGCTTCGTCTCTGAGAGACGAGCTGTCTGCCACTTTCGATGTTTTACTTTTTTCGGAAATAGCATACGTTTACTTTACATTATGGGTAACCTCCTCTCCTTTGTCCGAGAACTTCATACCACGATAAATCCACACTTTGATACCGATGACTCCATATGTCATGTGAGCCTTCTCGCGAGCAAAGCTGATATCTGCACGGAGTGTCTGAAGAGGAATACCTCCTTTCTTGAGCTCCTCTCGACGAGCCATTTCAGCTCCACCAAGGCGGCCTGACACTGCGAGACGAACACCCTTTACTTCTCTGTTTGCCATAACCTTCTCAGCCGTTGTCTTAAGGACGCGACGAAATGGCAGACGCTTCTCAATACCTTCTGCAATCATCTGAGCAATGATGGCTGCATCAGCTTCTGGGTTGTCAACCTCCACAACATCAAGCTTAAGCTCTGGTGTTATGATCTTATTGCGATGCATCTCTTTCTTGAGCGCAGCCTTAAGCTTTTCCATGCCGTCACCTCCGCGACCGATAACCATACCTGGGCGTGACGTGTGAATCGCAAGGCGATAAAACTTCTCGCTTCTTTCGATCTCAATTTGTGCGACATAGTAACCTCTAAGCTTCTTCTCAAGGAAACCGCGTATAAGAACGTCTGCTCGGAGGTTATCTACGTACTTTTCTTTCGAAGCAAACCAGCGTGACTTCCAGTCGCGAATGATTCCTAGTCTATGTGAATATGGGTGTACTACGTGTGTCATATACTTTACTTGTTTTTCTTCTCTGCAAGCTCAATAACGATATTGCTTGTATGCTTATGGATTGGGAACGCTCTACCCATAGCACGCGGCATCCACCTCTTAAGTACAGCACCCTTGTCGACTCGAGCACTTGAAATGATAAGTGTGTCTGGACTCTTCTTAGCATTAGCGATGGCTGAATCAAGAAGCTTCTTAATTGGGAGAGAGCCTCGCTTTACAAGGTGAGCAAGCATTACTTGAGCTTCAAGAGCTGACTTTCCTGTGATAAGCGCTGTAATGAGGCGAACCTTTCGAGGGGCTTGGCGATAATTTGGGAGGGATGCTTTCATACTTATTTCTTCTTAGCTGCTGCTTTTGAATCTGTTGCAGCCTTAGCAGTCTTCGCTGCATCGATTTCAGCCTGCTTCTTCTTCTGATCAATTTCTTTCTGCATCTTTCCACCGTGGCGTACGAATTTACGAGTTGGAGAAAATTCGCCAAGTTTATGACCAACCATGTCTTCCGTGATAAACACTTCTACATGGCTCTTTCCATTGTAGACGCCAAACGTAAAGCCGACCATCTCTGGGGCGATGTCACAGCCTCTTATCCAAGTCTTAATAAGACCTGTCTCAGACGGCTTCTTGCCAAGTACTTTTTTGAGTACTCGATCATCGACGTATGGGCCTTTTCGTAGGGATCGTGTCATAGTAGTGTAGTGGTGCTCTATTGTAGCAAAATTTTCTTAAAAGTCAACGAGTTTTAGTCTTTCTTACTGCCAACACGACGCCGCGACACGATGTGTACATTAGAATACTTCTTAGGAGAACGGGTCTTGCGTCCACCAGTTACCTTACCCTGCTTTGTCTTAGGACGCTTTGTTCCTCGTGGTGCTTTACCTTCACCTCCACCGTATGGGTGATCAACTGGGTTCTTCGCTGACGCGCGAGTCTTAGGACGGCGACCAAGGTGTCGTGCACGACCAGCCTTACCTAAGTTACGAAGACGGTACTCATCGTTTGACACCTCACCAATTGAAGCAAAACACGTATCCTTTACTTTGCGGATCTCTGTTGAAGGAAGCTTAAGCGAGGTAAAGCCACCGTCATGAGCAACAACTTGTGCATAGACACCGGCTGAACGAACGAGCTTAGCTCCGCCACGTGGATGAAGTTCAATGTTGTACACAAATGTACCAACAGGAATATTCTTAAGAGAAGTTCTGTTGCCCGGCTCAAGTGGAGCAGTATCACCTACAGTAAATACTGTACCCACCTTGATCGACTTTGGAACAAGCACGTAGCGCTTCTCACCATCCCTATACACCGCAAGACCGATAAATCCTGATCGGTTTGGATCATACTCAATCGTAGCAATCTTCGCAGGGATGTCGTGCTTATTGTATGCAAAATCAACATCACGCAGTAGACGCTTATGTCCGGCACCTTTACGGCCTGAGGTGATACGACCCATGTGGTTTCGCCCAACACCACGTTTAAATCCTTTCGTAAGAGACTTTAAAGGAGTTCCAGTTGTAAGGATACTCTTATAGTCAATCGAGAGCATCTTGCGTCGTGATGGGGTTGTTGGTTTGTAGTTCTTCATACTTAATATGTGACTTTATGCAAGTGCTATAGTATCCCCTTTCTTAAGAAAGACGATCGCCTTCTTAGAGGGCGCCGTGACACCTTTCTTACCTCTTACGAAAACATTTTTTCCTTTTACCGAGATGATTTTAATCGCTTTAGGTGTTACCTTATACGTCTTTTTTATTTCAGACAATAGCGTGAGTTTCGTTGTTTTAAGAGAAACGACAAACGTATACGCATTATTTTCGCTTAACTGAGAAGCTTTTTCGGTGAGTAAAGGAGCGATGATGAGCTTTGCTTCAGCAGCTACCTCTTCTTTCTTGGTTGTTAGTTCTTTCTTTGCCATACATCATCAATAAATTAAGCGAGCTTCTTCGCAAGCGATTCAACAGTTGCCGCAGCGTCTGTCACAACAAGGTAACGAGTGTTTGCAAGATCAAGCGGATTAAGATGTGAAAGGTTTGCAAGCGTGACAAAAGGAAGATTTCTGAAAGACTTCTTCGTCTCAACTCCGACTTGCGGGGCAGTCATCATGACATTACCCACCTTCTTGTATGTGAGCGTCTTGAACCCTTCCACTGTTGCGAGATGACCCATAATGGTAGCTGCATCCTTTGTCTTACCAGATGTCTCTTTAAGCCCTTCAACAAAAAGCACCTTGCCATCTTTTAGCTTTGCTGAAAGGAGGACCGCAAGCGCCTGGTTCTTCATTGTTGTTGGGATAGTCTTCTTGTAGTTTTTGTCAGCACGTGGACCATGAGTAACACCACCGTGTCTCCAAATTGGAGATCGTGAGGATCCATGACGAGCACGACCTGTGCCTTTTTGTTGCCAAGGCTTCTTTCCACCACCAGACACCTCGCTACGGTCTTTTGTGTGTGCAGTACCCGCGCGTCTGTTTGAAGCTTGCACAAAGAGCACTTGAGAAACAAGGTCCCCGTTCCACTTCGCCCCAAACAACGCCTCTGGAAGTTTGATTGTTCCGTTCTTTTTTCCTTCTTGTGTATAAACTGCTACTTCCATACTTATGATCTTAATTCGACAAGCGTACCTCGCTTACCAGAGATTGCTCCTTTAATAAGGATGATTCCTGAATCGACGTCGACGTCGAGTATCTCAAGATTTCTCTGAGTGATACGATCGCTACCCATGCGTCCTGCCATTCGCTTGCCTTTGAGGACTCGTTGAGGCCATGTTGCTCCGATTGATCCAGGCTCTCGATGTGAATGTTTCTGGCCGTGCTGCCCCCACCCGCCTTTAAAACCGTGACGCTTAACAACACCCTGAAAACCCTTACCTTTTGAAACAGATGACGCTTTCACAATATCTCCCGGAGAAAAGACATCTGCGGCTAATGTGGCACCAACTGCAATATCCCCTGGTTCAACCCGAAACTCCACGACAGTCTTGTACGCTTCTTTAGTGTGACCAAGAAGTGGCTTTGTGAGGCGTTCCTTCTTCTGTGTGCCGACTGCAACTTGGAGCGCATTATAACCATCAGTGTCAACCTTCTTCACTTGAGTAACAGTAAGAGGTCTACACGAAAGCACTGTCGCTGCGAAAATTGCCCCATCCGCGGTATGGAACTGTGTCATCTCTTCTTTTGTTGCAAGGGTAAACTTCATACTCAGGAATAAACTTACGCCATCTTAACGTCGATATCGACACCAGACGGAAGCGAGAGGTTGGTGAGTGCTTCAATCAATTTCGCTGACGGATTAATAATGTCTATGAGACGTTTGTGTGTTCTCATTTCAAACTGTTCTCTTGCGTTTTTGTAAACGAATGACGCTCGGTTAACCGTATATTTCTTGATTTCAGTTGGTAACGGAATCGGACCGAGGATCGTCGCCTCAAAACGTCGCGCTGTGTCAATGATTTGCTTCACTGAAGCATCAAGAACCTTACTCTCATAAGCGCGCACGCGAATGCGAAGCTTCTGAGTTTCAGTTGCCTGTGCCTTGGTAGGAGACTTTTTTGCTTTTGTTGCTGTCGCAGTTGCTGTCATGAAGCGTTTTTATTAACTAATGTAGGGCGTCGATATCTTATTCGACAATCTTTGTTACAACACCAGCTCCTACAGTCTTACCTCCTTCACGGATCGCAAAACGCTGCTGTTCCTCAAGTGCGATCGGAGCAAGAAGCTTAACGGCAAGCTTAACAGTATCTCCTGGCATAACCATTTCAGTGCCAGCAGGAAGCGTACAGTCACCTGTTACGTCTGTTGTTCTTACATAGAACTGTGGCTTGTATCCATTAAAGAATGGCGTGTGTCGTCCACCTTCCTCTTTCTTAAGGATATACACCTCACACTCAAAACCAGTATGTGGTTTTACTGAACCTGGCTTTGCTAGCACTTGGCCACGCATGATGTCTTCCTTCTTGATGCCACGAATGAGGATACCAGCGTTGTCTCCTGCCTGACCTTCATTGAGAGACTTGTTGAACATTTCGATGCCAGTCACAGTTGTCTTTACTGTATCCTTAAGGCCGACAATCTCAACTTCTTCGTTAATCTTAACGACACCTCGCTCGATCTTTCCAGTCACAACAGTTCCACGACCTTCGATCGTAAAGATGTCTTCAACAGGCATAAGGAAAGGCTTAGTTGTATCTCGCTCAGGAAGAGGGATCCATGTATCAAGCGCGTTCATAAGCTCAACAACCTTCTGTGCCCATGTATCATCAAGTGATTTAGCCTCAGAAGCCTTAAGTCCTGATCCGCGAATAACAGGAGTTGCAGCACCATCAAAGCCGTACTTTGTGAGTAGTTCTCGGATTTCTTCTTCGACAAGCATGATCATTTCTTCATCATCAACCATGTCACACTTATTCAAGAAGACAACCATCTTTGGCACACCTACCTGCTTGGCTAGGAGAATGTGCTCACGAGTCTGTGGCATAGGACCGTCTGTTGCGGCAACCACGAGGATAGCGCCGTCCATTTGCGCTGCACCAGTGATCATGTTCTTGATATAGTCAGCATGTCCAGGAGCGTCGATATGCGCGTAGTGACGAGTGTCAGTCCAATACTCTGAGTGAGAAAGTGAGATCGTGATTCCACGAGCTTTTTCTTCTGGGGCCTTATCGATGTCATCAACACCCTTTGTCTTAATAGCCGCATCCTTGAGGTGAAGAACGTTAAGGATTGCTGCGGTAAGCGTAGTCTTTCCGTGGTCTACGTGACCAATTGTTCCTACGTTTACGTGTGGTTTATCGCGAGAAAATACTTCTGCCATATAGAATTGTTGTGTCGTGCCGCCTGGAATGAGTTTCCAGTGGTAGTAGACAATAATTTAAGTAACTAAATAAAGAACTTAGCCAAGCAATGAATAATAAGGGAGCGCTAAGTGGGACGATTGTATCAGAAAAGTAACATAAACGCAAATCTCTACGCTAGGGATGAGTCACCAGGAGACAAAACGTGTCCCCAACCAGTTAAGCGGTGGTACTTGTTCGAAAACAATAAGACCACCACTGTGATCAACTCCTCCAGTTAAATCCAAAAAATCTCGCCTTAGATTGGCTAACCACTTCTAGAGAAAGCTTGACAAGGTCAAAGAAGGTGGCCAAAGTGGCGAAACGAAAAGCCGTGACCACTGTCACGGCTTTTCATAGGAAAAAGAGAGTTGACGCCACCCGTCACAGTAGACTTCTCTACCACGCGAAGTGTGCAAACGCCTTGTTTGCTTCTGCCATTTTGTGAGTATCTTCTTTCTTCTTGACTGCTGAACCTTCATTGTTCGCAGCTTGCATAAGCTCATCTGCGAGCTTTTTCTCCATCGCAGCACCACGTTTCGCATTAGCTCCTGCAATGATCCAACGAAGCGCAAGCATGAAGCGACGCTCTTCTCGAACCTCACGAGGGACCTGGTAGTTAGCTCCACCAATACGGCGAGAGCGGACTTCCATAACAGGCCCAGCGTTACGAAGCGCTGCTTCAAAAGTCTCAAGAGGGTCCGTGTTGGTCTTTCCTTTAATGACATCAAATGCCCCATAGACAATTGTCTGTGCTGTATTTTTCTTGCCACCAAGCATGACGTAATTAATAAACTTAGCAACTTTTGTGCTTTTATACTTAAGGTCTGGGGTAACAATGTTTCGATTTTTTACTTTTCGTCGCATAGGTAAGAATTAGATTTCTGAGCGATTTCCCGGAAGGTG
>JACCDR010622672.1_pt1 | contig 20583 bp, 32 predicted proteins | sample 7446431 | NCBI WGS metagenome assembly JACCDR01 (sample SAMN15323443, study PRJNA562643) | freshwater metagenome | isolation source: river surface water | place: USA:Blue River Watershed | collected 2017-08-17 | reverse complement strand
CAGGAACCGTCGAGCGGAGGGCGGCAAGGCCGGTTCAGAGCACGGCATCAAGGGAGCTGAGCACGGTGCAAAGGGGGGTAGGCCAGCGAAGGGAAGGGGGGTTTCAGAACCCCCCTTAGAACCCCCCCCTTCTTCTTCTTCTTCTTCTTCTTCTTCGGAGAGAGAGAGAGAGAGCACGCCGCAGCCCCGCTCCGCTGCCGCGTCGCCTCCCTCCCGGGGGTCTCGACTGCCGAAGGACTGGACCCCTGAACCCGTCCACATGGCCTTCGCCGAGAGCCTGGGCCTGCGCAACGGGCGGGCCCTCGCTGAGCTGGAGAAGTTCCGGGACTACTGGACCGCGCAGCCCGGTCAGAAGGGCGTCAAGACCGACTGGTCGGCCACCTGGCGCAACTGGGCGCGCCGGGCCGTCGAGACCACGGCCGGCAAGGCTGCGCCGATGGCGGACTTCCTCGAAGGGGTGCACTGATGCGCGGCCACGAAGCTCTGGTCGACATGCGCCGCCGAGGAGTTCGGCCTGCTGCGGTTTGGCTGACCGACATCCCTCCGCCGCGGCTGCTGACCGGTGGAGCGCAGCGCCAGTGGTGGGCCTGCGCGGCGCCTTTGGCGGCCGAGGTCTACGTCGAGCCGGGCGACGCCGCCGCGCGCTCCGACCTGCGCTTCGTCATCGGCATGCCGGTGCACGTGCAGATGGCCGACGAGCATCGCATGCGGGCCTTCGTCGACGCTGCACGAGAAGCCGGCGCGCTGGCAGTCTACGGCAGCTCGCACCGCTTCGACCAGGAGCGCGTCGAGTCCACCGAGGTCGCCTTCACGGCGTGGGAAAGGGGCGCGGGATGGCTGGCCTGATCCCGGATGACATCGACTGGTCGGCCTACGAAGCCGATACCGAGTTCGCCGCGAAGGTGCGACCGGCGCACGTCTTCGCCGACGAGCTCGAGGCCGAGTTCTCGCCGCCGACGGGCCACAAGCGCGTCGTGATGCGGTCCACGAAGATCCGCAACGCGATCGAGTTCCGGCCGGGCGAGGTCACGATCTGGGCCGGCTACAACGGGCACCGGAAATCGACGTTCACCGGACAGGTTGCGCTAGATCTGGTCGACCAGGGCGAGAAGACGCTGATCGTGTCGCTGGAGATGTCGCCTTCGCGGACGCTTGCCCGCATGTGCAAGCAAGCCTGCGCCACTGAGACGCCTGGGCCGGCATGGCGCCGCCAGTTCATGGCCTGGACGGACGGCGGCCTGTGGCTGTTCGATCACGTCGGCCGGCTTACTCCGCGGAAGGCACTGGCGGTGTGCAAGTACTTCGCCGAGCAGCTGCAAGGCCGGCATGTGTTCGTCGACAGCTTCATGAAGGTCTGCGAGTCCGAGGAAAGCCTCGACGAGCAGAAGCAGCTCATCGGCGACATGTGCAACCTGGCCAAGGAAACCGGGCTGCACCTGCACCTCGTAGCGCACTGCCGCAAGCCGAACGGCGGCGCCGAGGACAAGCCGCCGACGAAGTACGACATCAAGGGCAGCGGCGCGATCAGCGACCAGGCGCACAACGTCATCCTCGTGTACGAGGACAAGGTCAAGCGGGCCGAGGCCGACCGGAAGGACCCGCGGCCCGAGGTGATGGCCCGGCCGGACTCGATCATCGTCATCGACAAGCAGCGAAACGGCAGCGTCGAGGGGAAGTTCGGCATGTGGATCGACTACCGCTCGCTGCGGTTCTGCGATCACCAGAACGACCGCGTGGAGCCTTACGAGATGGGGGGATACCAGTGACCGACGACATACCCGACCCGCAACTGCTCCGCGAGCAAGCCGAGCGCACCGAACTGCGCCGCATGTGCGCCCAGCGGATCATCGACAACCACGAGCACGGCCGGCGCATGGCCGAGGCCGAGACGCTGCAGTGGGCGCGCGACTTCGTGCGGTTCAACCCGGCGCTCGGGCGGCCGCTGGGGACGGGGGAGCCGTGATGCCGATCCGACCTGAGAACCGGGCCCGCTACCCGAAGGACTGGAAGCGCATTGCGGACGCGATCCGTGAGCGCGCGAAGCAGCAGTGCGAAGGCTCGCCGGCCTACCCGGACTGCAGAGCGCCGAACGGAGATCCGCACCCGGTCACCGGCTCGCGCGTGGTGCTGACGGTGGCGCACCTCGACCACACGCCGGAGAACTGCGAGCCGCAGAACCTCAAGGCGATGTGCCAGAGGTGCCACCTGACGTATGACGCCGAGCACCACAAGCGAACCGCCTACGCCACTCGCAAGGCTGCTGCGCGGACCGTGGACCTGTTTGCCGAGGTGACGGCATGACCCACCGCCGCGACGGGGTGCGAACCCTCGACGACATCAAGGGCCGCTGCTGGGTCGACCCGATCACCGGCTGCTGGCAGTGGCGCGGCGCCGTCTCGAAGTCGACCAAGGGTCGCAAGATCGCGCCGACGTCCCGCGTCTGGGTGCCGGAGGCCTTTGGTGCATCGAAGATCACCACCGCGCACCGCGCCGCGTGGCTGCTGGCCGGCAACACGCTGGCGCCGGGCCATGTGGTGTGGCGGTCGGTGTGCCACAACGACGAGTGCATCAACCCGGCGCACTGCTCGGCCGGCACCCGGCGCGAGATGTTCGACCAGATCGTCGAGAGCGGCGTGCTCCGCGGCACCGCGCTGCGGAAGGCGGTCAACGCGCGGAACTGCCGAGTGCAGGCGCTGCCGGCCGACAAGGTGCGCCTGGGCGAGGCGATGTTCCAGGCCGGCGCGCTGCAGAAAGAGGTCCGCAAGGCGCTCGGGATCGGCGTCGAGACGGCGCGGAAGATCAGGCGCGGGACGCACCCGTACAGCTCGGGGCGGGACGGGCTCTCGACGGCGCCGAGTGTTTTCAACTGGAGGCCGGCATGAACACCGACAACGCGCGCGCGCATTTGCCCGAGGTCGCCGATCCGGTGATGGCCACGTGCCACGCCGCCGACCAGAACTTCACCACGCTTGTGCAGGTCGGCACCGGCCCGCGCCGCGTCTACCTCAGCGGGCCGATGACGGGCTTGCCGGGCCTGAACTTCCCGGCGTTCAACGCTGCGGCCGCCGCGCTGCGCGCTAAGGGCCTGGAGGTCGTGAACCCGGCCGAGCTGAACCCGGACCCGGGGATGTCATGGGAGGCCTGCATGCGCGCCGACATCAAGGCGCTCTGCGACTGCGACACCATCGCGCTGCTGCCCGGGTGGGAGCGAAGCAAGGGCGCGCACCTCGAGGTTCACATCGCGCACCGGCTCGGGCTGCAGGTCATCGCCGCGGGGGAGCTTGCATGCTGACGAACATCGCCTTCACCGTGCCCGGCGAGCCGCAAGGCAAGGGCCGGGCCAAGATCGTGAAGATCGGCGGCTTCAGCCGGATGGCCACGCCAGCCAAGACCGTCGCGTATGAAGGCCTCGTCGCGATGGCCGCCCAGCAGGCCATGGCCGGCGGCCAGCCTTTCGCCGGGGCCTGCGCCGTCGAGGTCGAGTGCGTCTTCGCGATGCCCAAGAGCATGTCCAAGAAGCACCGCGTCGAGGCCCTGGCCGGGCGCATGCGGCCGACGAAGAAGCCGGACGGCGACAACGTCTTGAAGGCGGTCTGCGACGGGATCAACGGCGTGGTCTGGGTCGACGATGTGCAGGCCGTGGACTCGCGAGTCATCAAGCGGTACGGCGAGACGCCGTGCGTGCAGGTGCGGGTGGCTGTGCTGTGACGCTGCTGCTGCGCCGCCAGGGCCGAGGCAACTGGTCCGTCCTGCGTCTGCAGTATGACGCCGCGCGTCAGGGCCAGATGCCGACGCTGGTGCAGGCCAAGGTCGGCGACCTGCTCGACGTGTGCGGCGTGGTGTATCGGGTGTCTGGGATTGAGCCGTGAAGGAGATCGAATGTTCGGTGGCGTGAAACTGAAGGACGTGCTGGCGGAGTACCGGCGGAAGAACGCGCCGTGGACCAGCATCGACCTGAGCCAGGTGGACACGACCGCGGGTCTGCTGTCCGGCCTGTCGATGCCGGCCGTCAAGGATGGGCCGCGCACGCAGCAGCAGAAGGACTACGCCGAAGCGGCCAAGATGATGCGCCGCTGCCGGAAGCTGATCGCGGTCATCGAGAAGTACGAGAAGGTGTGACGTGCTGACCCCGAAGCGCGAGGCGTTCGCCGCCGGTCTGGCCCAGGGCTTGAGCCAGGCGGAAGCGTACCGCCGCGCGTTTCCGGCGTCGCTGAAGTGGAAGGACGTCGCCGTGCACAACCGGGCTTCCGAGCTGGCCGGGCTTGGTGAGGTTCGGGTGAGGGTCGCCGAACTGGGCGCGAAAGCCGCGGCGGCGAACGAGGTCACCGTCGAGCGGGTCGTGAAGGAGCTGGCGCGGCTCGCGTTCTTCGACGTGCGGAAGCTGGTCGACGACAGCGGCGCACCGCTGCCGCTGGGCCAGCTCGACGACGAGACTGCCCGCGCCATCGTCGGCCTGGACATCGCCCGGGTCGGGAATGCCGACATCGGAGTCGGCGAGGTGCTGAAGTTCAAGCTGGCCGACAAGGGCGCGAACCTCGAGCGGCTGGGGAAGTTCCTGAAGATGTTCACCGACAAGGTCGAGGTCGAGGTGGCCGGCGGCGTCAACGTCTACTTGCCCGCGAACGGCCGCGGCGATGCCAAGTAGCGACATCAGGCCGCAGCCGGGCCCGCAGGAGGCCTTCCTCGCTTCGCCGGCCGACATCGTCATCTATGGTGGCGCGGCCGGCGGCGGGAAGACCTTCGCGATCCTGATGGAGCCGCTGCGGCACATCGGCAATCCAGGCTTCGGCGCCGTGATCTTCCGGCGCGAGTCGGTCCAGATCACGAACGAAGGCGGGCTCTGGGATACCGCGATGGCGATGTATCCGGCACTCGGCGGCGCGCCGCGCGGGATGCCGAAGCCGACGTTCAAGTTCCCCAGCGGCGCCAAGGTCACATTCGCGCACCTGAACCTCGAGACCGACGTGCTCGGCTGGCAGGGCGCCCAGGTGCCGCTGATCTGCTTCGACGAGCTGACGCACTTCCTGCGCTCGCAGTTCTTCTACATGCTCAGTCGCAACCGCAGCACCTGCGGCGTGCGGCCCTACGTGCGGGCAACATGCAACCCGGACGCCGATAGCTGGGTGGCGGAGTTCATCGCATGGTGGATCGACCAGAGCACCGGGCTGCCGATCGCCGATCGTTCCGGCGTGGTGCGCTACTTCGTGCGCGTAGGCGATCAGCTGCGATGGGGCGACTCCCGGGACGAGCTGGCCGCGGTGCACGGCGTGGCGCCGGAGGACTGCAAGTCGATGACGTTCGTCGCGGCATCGATCTATGACAACCAGGCGCTGATGAAGGCCGACCCGGGCTATCTGGCGAACTTGAAGGCGCTGTCCCGCGTCGAGCGCGAGCGGCTGCTGGCGGGGAACTGGAAGATCAAGCCGGCGGCCGGGCTGTACTTCAAGCGCCACGAGGTGCGGATGCTCGACGCCGTGCCGGGCGACGTGCAGCAGTGGACCCGCGCGTGGGACTTCGCCGCGACCGAGCCGACCGAGGGCAACGACGATCCCGACTGGACAGCCGGCGTCCGCATGGGCAAGCGGCCGGGCGGGCGCTACGTCATCACGCACCTCGCGCACGAGCGGAAGCAGGCAAGCAAGGTGCGCGAGATGGTGAAGTCCATCGCGGAGCAGGACGGCACGCGCGTCCGCGTGGTGGTCCCGGAAGACCCTGGCCAGGCCGGCAAGGATCAGGCGGCAAGCTACGTCACGATGCTGGCCGGCTGGCCGGTCTACAAGCGCCGGCCCAGCTCCGACAAGCTGACGCGCGCTGAACCGTTCGCTGCGCAGTGGCAGGCCGGGAACGTCGACGTCGTGCGCGCGCCGTGGAACGAGGCGCTCTTCAGCGAGCTGGAGAGCTTCCCGGGAAAGGGGCACGACGACATCGTCGACGCATGCTCAGACGCCTTCGCGGACCTGCTGGGCATTCCGTCGCCCAGCCCGGTCGGCATGATGGTGAGCGGCCTGTGACCGAGGCCCTGATCGAAGCCGTCGCCCTGCTCAGCCCGCGCACGCTCGAGCGGGCTCGGCGCCTGACGTGCGCCGTCGAACTGCTGCGCGCCGGCAAGTCTCGGCGCGAGGCGTGCGTCATCATCCAGGGCCGATTCTTCGTCTGCCAGAGCAGCGCGTGGCGCCTGGTCGACATTGCGGCCGACATCGCCGAGACTGAATGCCGGAGCGTGACCAAAACCAAAGGAAAGGGGACATGAGCAAGCAAGCCGTGATTTACCTGCTGTGCCACTTGGCGGCCGTCATCGGCCCCTTGGTGACGCTGAGAATGTGCCTGTCGCTTGGCCCGCCGCCGTTTGGCATAGGGGCGTTCTGGCTTAGCGCTGTCGGCGGCCTGTGGTGCGCCGCCTGGATGATCGCCGGCCGCCTCTACGTCATGCGACATGGGACTGGGCGCAAGGTCTGAACCATGACGCCAGAACAAGAGCGGGCCCTTCTCGCGGCCACCGTCGCCGGCCTCGACGATGCGCTGCGCGAGGCGCTGGCCGAGGTCATCGAGCGCATCCAGGCCGGCGAGGTGCCTCGCGACGCCGTGCAGGCGGTCGTCGGCGCCTTCTCGGGCGAGATGGCCGAGACGATGGCGACGGCGCTGTCGGGGCTGCTGAGCACCGCTGTCGGCTCGGAGGCCGTGCTGCTGATCGAGGTCGGTGCCGTCTCGCTGTCGCGTCGCATGTACGCCGAGGCCGGCGCCACTGGCGAGGCCGTGCAGGGCGCCGTGCAGCGGCACGTGAACGGGTTTCAGGACTCGCGCCGGCTCGCGCTCGAGCTGTTCGAGGGCTACGGCTTCCGCGACCCCGAGGCCGAGCCGCTGAAGATTGAGCCGTCGAACCCGAAGCTGCCGAAGTACTTGCGCGAGGCGCTGCTGACGGACGACGCGGTCCTGGCCGACATGAAGCGCGCGTTCGCCGGGCTGCAGGTCGACAACCTGACGACGCCGGGCCTGCGCGCCGCCTACCAGCAGGCGCTCGAGGCGATCGACGCGATCGAGGCCGGCGCCGGGCGGGAGCTGCTCGACAAGCGGATCGAGGTCGCTTTCTTCGAGAGGATGCGCTACTTCGCCGAGCGGATCGCGCGCACGGAGCTTCACCGCGCCTACAGCGATCGCGAGGCGCTGCTCCTGATGGCCGACGCCGACGTCGAGTTCGTCGAGGTCCGCCGCGCGCCTGGCCGCGGGGCGCCGTGCATCTGCGCGCTCTTCACCGGCCGCGACCTGTACGGCCTGGGCGCCGGGGTGTACCCGAAGGCGCTCGCGCCGCGCCCGCCGTTCCATCCGTTCTGCATGTGCGTGATGTCGCCCAGGTTGGACTTGACTGGCCGCACGGCGCAGGATCGCGACCCGAACGGCGACACCTACTTCCTGAACCGCGTCGGGGAATCCGTCGCGGCGCGCATCATGGGCAGCAAGGGAAAGCGCGACGCCGTGCTGCGCGGGATGACGCCGGAGCAGGTGGTGAACTCGACGCGAGATCCGATGTACCACGTGCAAACTATCGGCGGCTGACGGCGACGAGGAGATGCAAGATGGAAGATCAGACATGCGCGTGGCGTCCCATCGAGACGGCGCCGCACGATGGCACAGAGGTGCTGGTGTGCCGCGTGTACGAAAACGGCCGCGCTGAATATGCCGTGGCGAAGAACTACGGCGACGGCAACGGGTGGCGCGACATGGGCGATCTAGGCTGGGCTGGGATGACGCACGACGAAGAGAACCAGCCATCGCACTGGATGCCTCTGCCGGCGCCCCCTCAAAGCGCCTGATGTGGGGATAGCGTCCGGCCGCGCCGGTGCTACGCTCGCGACTCCTGCAACGGGAGGTCGCATGGAAACCCTGATCGCTCTGCTGATCCCGCTGTCGCTGCTGGCGGCGCTCGCGTGGTTCATCTTCCGCGTCTTCGTGCCCGCGAAGGGGAAGCCGATGGTCTGCACGCACTGCGGCCACCTCGGGCCGGCGCGGCAGGTCACGAATGGGTCGACCGGCATCGAGCTGGTGCTCTGGCTGCTGTTCATCGTGCCGGGCCTGATCTACAGCTTCTGGCGCCTGTCGACGCGCACGGTCGGATGCGAGGAATGCGGCGCGACGGCGCTGGTGCCGCCGACGTCGCCGGTCGGCCGCCGGATGGTCAGGGAGGCGCAGGAGGCGCCGCAAGCCGCCGCGCGAACTCGGCCATAAGCTCCTGCGCGATCGACTGGATCGCGTAGGCCTCCTGCTCAACGCCAGGATGCCGCTCGCCGATCCACTCGGCGTGCTTCTGCCACACGTGCACGGCCTCGTGAACGAGCAGTCCAGCGACTTCGATCGGGCCGCGCTCTTTGTGCTCACCAAGACAGACCACGCACGCAAGAGCGCCGCGCTTCGACTCCAGAAAGTGAGTCGTTGCGTCTGCGTTCGGCGAACTCAGGAACGCCGGGCGGTCGTCGATGCCAAGGTGCCGCAGAGCGGCTTGGAACTCGGCCTCGCTCGTGCACAGGCTGAGGAACGGACCAGGCGCGCTGATGCGGCGGTCGAGCCATCGGGACTTGGGCTTCATGGCGGAGCGGGCGCCGGAGCCGGCGCAGGCGGCGCGACGTTGACCCCGATCAGGTCGACGCGAATCGCCATGATCTTGTAGGCGTCGAGTCTGTCCTCGTCGGTGATCGTCTCGCGATATCGGGCATCCAGGCCGCGCAGCACGGTCAGGATCTCGGCCTCGAGCGCGAAGAGCGACTCGTAGACCTCCTCCATGCCCTCGCTATTCGCGATCGGCGCTCCGAAGTAGATCAGCGTCTCGCACTCGCGGGCATGGTAGGGCCGGCCCGGGATGATGCGCGCCGGCACAAGGCGGATCATCGGATAGTCGGCCGGGCTGAGGTTGGCTTCGAGCCCGATCTTGCAGGAGGCCACGCCGTCGATCAGCGCCAGCGCGTCGCGCGCTGCTTCAAGGGCGGCCATCATCAGCTGCGCTCCAGCGGGATCGAGAAAAGGCTGATGTTCGTCACCTGCTCGGCCTCGGCAGCTGCGGCCGCCAGCGCCTGCGGCAGCAGTGTGCTCAGCGCGGCGCGGTAGCTCTTGAGCTTCGCGGTGAAGAGGTCTTCCTCGTCGGCCTGGTTCTCCAGGCACGCCAGGATGTAGCACTGCACGATGGTCAGGCGCTCGGTCCAGTCGGCAGAGAACGCCGCGTCCGGCGTGTTCGCGGCCATCAGTTCAACGTCGGCCAGCGCGCGGTCCTCGCGTTCCTCGGTGCAGAACTTGGCCAGGTAGGCGTCGGGGTAGGTGTAGGTGGTCGGCATTACGGGGCCTCCTTCAGGGCTTTGTCGACGATCGCAGAGAACTCGCGCACGGCCAGCGTCGCGGCGTTGAAGAGGTAGCCGTCGCCGCGGTAGCCGGGATGGCTGACCTTGCCGGCGAAGAAGAACTTCCCGCCCGATGCCCAGCGGAGCGCCTTCTTGTTCTTTGGCCGGATCTCGTGCGGCCGGGTGCCGAGCTGCACGAAGACCGCATGCGGCGCGCGGGCTGGGTCGTGCCCGACCTCGCGGCCCTTCGGGATCGCGCGGTTAAACAGGCTTTGCACGAGGGCGCCGGTCTTGTTGTGCCGGCCGGCGCCGCGCTGGGCGTCATCGTAGGCGACCTGAGACATGCGCAGCAGCGTCGTGCGCTCGAGGTGCGCCGGCAGTTGCCGCAGCGTCCCGGTCGCCTCGGTGAGGCCTTGGAAGCGGACGAAGAGGGTCATGGGGTCGAGCTGATCAGGGTGTAATCGAGCAGCGTCACAGGGTTGCTGCCCGGCACCAAATTGATGCCGCCGGTGGACTTCACGGCGCCGGTCCCTGACGGCGCGTTCACGCCGTTCCCTCGGTCCTCCATCGCGATGTTGAAGACGATGTTCCCGGACAGGTAGACGGCGAACTCGGCGACGTTTCTGGTCGACGGCGTCGACGGCGGCGACACGGCGCAGAAAGCGGCCTTCACCGTAGGCCCGGAGCCGGCGGTCGTGATCCACAGCTCGGCGTACTTGTTCGGCTCCTCGAAGAGATACCGGTAGCGGCTGAGGCTCTCGCTCCACGTCATCGATACCCAGGATCCGCCGTTCACGCGCGTCCTGACGTCGAGCGTTTCGACGTCCTCCAGAAGCACGAAGAGCTCGTCGACCAGGCTCCGGAACGCCAGGATGCCGGCGATCGTGACCGCGCCCTCGATGTTGCCCTCGCCGATGCATGGCCAGTTGCACGACCGCGGGTTGTCGAGGAACCCGATGATCCGCGGGTTCGTCCAGTCCTGGCCGATGAACTGCACGACGACCTCGTCACCGACGACGAAGGGCGACGAGTTGCAGGTGCCGTAGACGATCGGCACGGCGGTGAGCGTGCTGGTCTGGTTCACGTCCAAGCCGCCGATGCTGCTGCGCTGCGCACTGGAGAAGGTCGGCGCCAGGCTGACTTCGCCGGTGTCCTCTGCCTTGTCGACGGCGGTCAGCGTGCCCCACCGATAGGTCGGCTTGAACTTCTGCCACCCGGGCAGGATGGCGGCGTTGAAGTAGCACTGCGCCGGCGACAGGACCTCACGCGCGAAGAGCGCGCCATCGGTCGGAACGAACGGCCGGCAGCCGGGCGCGATCAGGAGGAGGTTGGACTCGCCAGGGATGTCCACCGTGCCGACGATCTCCCCCGGCTCGGCGTCCTCTGTGAGGTCGACGCACCAGGCGTTCCGCGTCTCCGTGGGCTCCAGCGCGTTCCAGTAGGCCACGCGCTTCACGGCGACCGCCTTCTCGGCCTCCAGCGCCTGCATCCGGATCCTGATCGCCGCGTTGTTCTTCTGCAGGTCGCGCAGCTTGAAGACCTCGAAGTTGAAGGCCGCGGTGTCGAGCTCGGGACTGCCCGGCGGGAGGCCGGACTGCGCCAGCAGGATCAGGGCGTTCTGCGCGGCCTGGACCTCGAGCAGCTGCGCGGCCTCGTCGGCGTCGGCCTCGTCGATCTTGACCTGCAGCGCGAGGATGTCGGCCTCGATGCGCGCCAGAACGGTCGTCAGCGCGGCGAGCGCCTCGGTCTTGTTGGCCGCGCCGTAGTCCAGTTCGATGACGTACCGGCCCGTAGGCCCGCCGCTGACGATGCGCGCGTATCCCATGGTCAGGCCGGCGCGACGCGCTCTCCGACGTCCATGTATGCATCGTTGTCGGCGACGTAGTAGTTCACATAGGACACCACGAACGGGGCCTCGCCGTAGAAGGCCCGCTGCGCCGGGCGCAGCAGCCAGTCGAGATCGCATCGGACCCGGATGCCGCTCGCCTGAGTGAAGACCGCGCGAATGCCGGTCAGCGTGCGGTCATATCTGGCCGGCGGGTCGTCGTCGGCGGTGAAGGCCGGCGAGTAGCCGCTGATGGTGGCCGTGTAGTTCTGCGTGCCCTGCGCTATCGAGACGAAGTCGACAGGCGAGGCGGCCATCTGGTACTCCATCACGAAGCCGTCGGCCAGCGTCGAGCGCCGCAGCACGGAGAACGCCGTCGCCGCGTTGATCGCCGTCAGGTAGGGCGCGCAGGCCGGGACGACCGCCTGCAGGTAGTTCTGAGCGTCGACCTGTAGCGTCGCTTGCCAGGAGCTGATCGGGACGCGCACGGTGCCGCTCGGCGTGTTCAAGTCCATCACGTAGAGCGACTTGAGGCCCTCGAGCGCGTCGGCGAAGTCGTGGAACCCGACCGCGGCCGCGCTGCCGAGCGGGCCGGCGACCGACACCCGCGCCGCGGCTACCAGGCGTCCCAGCATGGCCGGAGCGCCGAGCGGCGACGACGCGCTGACGATGCCAGTCACGGCCTCCGCGGCCGGCGCCTTGAGAAGGACCGTGATCGCGCCGAGCCCGTTCGCGACCGGGTTCTCCTCGTCGATCTCGAAGTCGGGGAACAGGTTGTATGCGCCGCTGTTGCTCTGTCCGGTGTTGACCAGGCGATAGGCGCCGGCCAGCCAGCGGGCCGACGTCGAGCCGGAGAAGTGCGTGAAGGACGACGGCGGCGTCGGAGCGCTTCCGGTGCCGCCGACGACCGAGCCGGCGAAACAGATCAGCATCTGCCCATCGTCGTCAGCGGTCAGCGCGCTCGGCGTGATCGAGAACGTGTCGGTCTGCGAGCTGAGGATGTTCGAGGTGTCGGTCTGCGAATCGACGCCGCGGGCGCAGGCGTAGACCACGCTGATCCGGCTGCTCGATGCCTGCGTCCATGTGAAGGACGTGCTCGCGTCGCTGCCGGTGACGGAGTCCTTCGAGAAGACCGCGACGCGGCGATTAGTTCCGCCGTCCGTGAAGACCGACGTCTCCTGAATGCTCGTCCAGCCCGACGGCGGCGTGATCGCAGAGCCCGCAAAGACGGCCGCCAGCAGCGTGTCGCCCGTCGTGACGCCAGCCGGAGACGTTGCGGCGATGGAGGTCGCCGTCGTGTCGACGACGGAGGTGCCGGCTACCCAGGAGACGGCCATCGCGCGGTATTACCCGATGACGGCGCTGACGATCTCGACGGGCTGGCCCGCGACGATGACGAGCGAGTTCAGGACGATCTTGCCGAGCACCGCGCTGGTGCCGGCCTCCGCCGGCAGCGCCAAGTGCACGTCGCCGTCGCTGTCGCAGAACTCGCCGTAGGCGGCGGTGCCGTTGGCGTTCGCGCTCTCATCCCGGCCGTCGAAGGCGAACGTGAGCTGGCCGGTCGTGCCGTTGACGGTCCCGCAGGGGTCATCGAGCGGGCACTCGGCCAGCAGTGTGTCGGAGCTGTTGCGGATGCGGACGAAGCCCGCGCCGCTGCCGCTGTCGATCAGGTCGCGGAACGAGGTATGCGCGGCGACAAGGGCCGCGGCGCTGTAGGTGGCGACGGATGGGGCGGGCATGGCGGTTCCTTCAGGCGGAGAGCTTCTCGATCACGAGCAGGCGCAGCCGCGACTCCGCGGCGCCTGGCGTGTAGGTTTCCGGCGCGGCCAGGAAGACGCCTGCGCGCGTCGAGACGTGCACGCGGTCATAGAGCTGCACCATGCGGTCGACGGCGTCCTCGATGGCCTTCGAGGTCGGCTGCCAAACCATGTTGATGGTCCGGTCCGCGTCGCTGAAGCCGAAGTCGTTGATCGCGGCGCCGCCGTCGAGCGTGGCGATTCTGTTCACGCGGCGCCGGGTGTCGCCGCTGGTCATCCGGTCGGAGGCCTTGATCTCGATGAAACCGTCGAGGTCGAAGGTCAGGGACGAAAGGCAGGTCAGCATGTCACACCCCCAGCAGCAGCTTCAAACCGTCCTGATTCACGCGCACCTGAATGGACCTCAAGATCTCCCACATGAAGGCCTCGAGGTGAGGCTGCAATCCGGCGCCGTCGACCTTGATGATCGAGTCCCCGCGCTCCAGCGATTGCGTCTGCGCGCGCAGCTGGTCGATCTGCGCCTCGGTCAGCGCCTTCTGCTGGTCGAGTGCCTCCTGCCGGCGCTGGTTCTCGAGGTCGAGCTGCTGCTCGAGGATGCGGATCGCGGCGTAGTTCAGCGAGTCATAGTCGGCCAGGAGGCCGAGGATGTCGCTGATGAGTGCCTCAGTCGATCCGATGGTCGTGTTGATGCTCTCGAAGCTGGCGATGGTGCGCTGGGTGTTGGCCTCAAGCTCGGCGATGTCCAAGCTGACCCGCGCCTCGATGTTCGCGATCCGCTCGTTACTGGCGAGCTTCTCCATCTCCAGCGCGAAGTCGCGGGCAGCCTCCTCGGCCTTCCGCGTCTCCTTCGCCTGCCGCTCCAGGCTCTTCGCCTGGTCTTCCGCTTGCTTCGCGGTTTCGGGCAGCGTGCCGGCGAGCTTGCTCTGCGCATCGTCGAGCAGCTTCGTGGCGGTGGCGAACTGGTCCGATGTCAGCTTGCCCTGGGCGTAGGCCGTCACGACGTCGGCAGCGATCTTCGACAGGCCTTCGCTGTCTTGGATGCGCTTGATGGCGCCCTCAAGGCCGGCGATGATCTGCGCGCCCTGCTCTGGGCCGGCTGCCGCGACCAGGGCGGCGAAGGCGGCCTCGATGTCGGCGAGTCCGGCCTGCACTTTTTTCGGGTCGACGCCCAACTCCTTCAGCGCGGCGTTGACGCCCGCGGTCGCTTTCGCGAGGTCGTCGGCGCCCTTGCTGCCGGCGGCCAGGCCGTCGACCAGGCGCTGGCCCGTCTCGAGGGCGTTGAAGCCGATGCTCTCGGTCGTTGACTCGACGTCTAGCAGCGCGTCTCGCGCGCCGCGTGTGGCGTTCGCCGCCTTGTCGAGCGACGCGGACACAGCCTCGCCGAAGTCGAAGTCGCTGCCGAGCGCGATCTTGGCGTAGTAGGCGCCGATGATGTCGCCGAGCAGCGTGAAGCTGGCGACGGCGCCGCTGATAGCCGCCGTGCCCAGCTGCAGGCCCTTCACGAGCGCGTCGAAGGCGCCAGCGTTGCCGAGGATCAGGAAGGTGTCGTCGATGGCATTCCGCAGCCGCGCGAAGCTGTTCGAGTAGCCCTCGAAGGTCGCATCGGCGAGGTTCGCGTTCAGCGTGTTCGCGAACTTCAGGATCTCCTCGCTGCCGATCTTGCCGGCGGACACGAGCTCGAAAAGCTGGTCGGAGGTGACCCCGAGCGATTCCGCGAACTGGCCGAAGAACCCCGGGATGCGCTCGGCGATGCTCTTCAGGTCGTCGAGCTCGAACTTGCCCTTGCTGATGCCCTGCTGCAGCTGCACGAACGCGCCAGCCACGTCAGAGCTCGACGCGCCCACGCGCGACATGGTGCCGGCGAAGGCCTCGAAGATGACCCGCGCGCCGTCGCCCTCCAGGGCCGTGCCCTTGGTGGCGCTGGCGAACTTCGCGTAAGCGTCTGCCGTCTCGCGCGTGGAGACGCCGAGGCGGTTCGTCACCTCGCGCACGTATTCGTATTCGGCCGCGACCCGGCTTGCGTCGCCAGTGGCGACCGTGATCGTCTTCGAGAACTGTTCGAAGGCCAGGTTCGCGTCGATGAAGTCCTTCACGACCAGCGAGCCGGCCAGCACCTTCAGCGCATCGGCCGCGCTGCTGATCCCGGGCGCTTGCTTGCTGACGCCATCGAGCGACTGATCGAGCTTGCCGACGTCCTGGCTCGCCTGCTCCGCCTCGGTGCCGACGGCCTCGAACGTGCGGACGATCTTGTCCGTTGCGACCGTGACCTTGTCGTCGCCCTCGAAGATGATCGCGACGGTGCGGGTGAGGTCAGCCATGCTTTTGCTCCGCGGCTTTGCGCTCGTAGTAGGCGGACCAGAGCGCGAGCTCTTCCTCGGTCACGAAGCCCTGCGGGATCAGGTCCGGCCGGTGCTGGTAGAGGTAGCCGCCGCGCATCTCGATCAACCGCAGGCAGGCGCCTAGGCCGGGATCGGTTGCGAGGCGGCGCCGGGCTTTACGAGGTCGAAGCCTTTGCCCGTCAGTTCGGTGATCGTGTTGGTGAGCGACAGGAACTCAATGGGGAAGGCGCTCGCCAGTTTGACCGCCACCGGCAGTTCGATCGTCGGCGCGACGCTGCCCATCACGAGCATCTCCAGCCGCTTCGCGATCTCGCCGGGCGTGTCGCGCGTCAGGCCCAGCGCGCGGCGCATCGCCTCGGCCTGGTCGCCGCTGGCGCTGATCGCCTTGACGATGGCCTCGATGCTGTCCTGCCGGCGCGAGGCCTCCAGGGCTCGATGCAGTTCGGTCGCGGAAAGCCCGCGCACCTCCCAGACGGCATCGGCGCCGTCGGAGAAAAAAGCGGCGAGCGCTTCGACCTTGACGGTCGCCCGTCTCGGTTCAAAGGCGGCTCGCTCGAACCTCTCTGCATCGAAACCCATCAGGCCACCTCAGTGGCGGCCGCCGTCGCGCTGATCGTGCACGCGGCCTGCAGCGTGTCGCCGGCCGGGAACGTGCGCGAGATGCCCAGCTTGCCCTGCGACAAGATGTAGGGCGATTGGTAGCGGTCGGGGAAGAACTTGAACCAGAGCGTCTCGTTCTTCAGCGTCACGAGGGCATCGCTGACGCCGTTGTTCAAGTAGGCGGTGAACGATCCTTGGTTCAGCGTGCTCGACGAGCTGCCCAGCGTGGTGCCGTAGACCTGGGTGCTGGCGACGCTGTGCGATGTCTCCGGCGGCACGAAGTCGGACGCCAGGGCCACGTCGGCGAAGATCGGCGACGAGTAGCTGGCCCAGACCTGCTTCGGAACGCCACCGGTGTGGATCTCCGGCAGGGCCTCGAGGAACGTGACCTTCCCGGCGCCATAGTTGATGTCGTACAGCGGGAAGTCCGCGCGCTCGCGGTGCAGGCCGACAACGACGAAGATCTCGGTCGACAGGATGGCCGCGGCGGTGACGCTGGTCGTTCGGACCTGGCCGATCTCGACCGAGCCGACCGGGATCAGCGGCGGTCCGCCAGCGGCGCCGCGCGTCTCGCTGAAGGCCGTGCCGTCGGTGCCGGCGACCGCGGCGAGTGCGCCGGACGAGTTCACCGTCAGCGACGTGATCATGTGCGTGTCGCTGCTGACGCCGCGCGACGCTGCGAGCGTGCCGGCGTTGACCGACGTCACGACGCCGGCCAGGTTCAGCGTGCCGGCCGCGATCGTCACGGTGTCGTTCGTGGCGTGCGTGGTGATGCCGAAGCCGGTGAGCACGCCGTTCGGGCGCACCACCGGCGCATAGCCGGCCCGGCCCGACCAGAGACTGGCCGCGCTGGTAAAGGTGGTCTCGTCTCCGCTGTTCGTCAGCGCAGACATGGCGACCGAGTTTTGCCCGGCCTCGTATTGCAGTTTCGCGTTTTCAGCGGTCGCCATGTGTGGCCTCCGTGGATTGCTTGCGTGGGCGGCCGGGGCCGCGCTTGACAGGGGCCGGCGCCGCTACTGGAGCAGGCGCCGGCGGGTCGACGAGTTCGTGTCGTGCGGGATCGAAGTGGGCGATGGCGATCCAGTGCCAGCCGCGCGGGCCGTCGCGCTTGACCTTGACGCGCTCGGCGGGTGGCATCTGGATCATTGAATCAGCCCATCAGGATCGCGATGCCGTCCGGCTTCCAGGCCTTTTGGCCCCAGACCGCGGCCACGTAGATCATGGCCTTGTTGAAGCCCTTGTACACCGACACCTCGAAGACGAGGCCCGAGTGCGGGTCCTGCACCAGCATCACGTCGACCGCAGCGTCGCCGCCCGCCGGCTTGGCCGGTGCGCGCATCGCCAGCTCGACCGCGGCCTGGTGCAGCAGAACGTTCGCGGTGTAGCTGTTGCCGATCGTGATCTCGTTCGCGTCGACTGCTGCGATGCGCAAGCCGGGCGAGCCGATGACGATGTCGCCAGCGGTCGCCGTGGTCCCGGTGTTCACGACGTACTTGTGCACCGCATCGCCCGCGTGGGTGATGATGTCGCCGGCCTTGATGCCGGTCGAGTTCACCGTGCCGCCTTCGACGCTGAGCGTGGTCTGGCCGATGGCCTCGCCTGCAGCCGCAAAGTCATAGCCGGTGCCGGCGCCCTTGGTGTGCGTCTGCACGCCGGCCGACTCCTTGAGCATCGCGCCCATGATGTCGATCAGCGTGCCCTGACGCAGCAGCCGGGTGTCGCCGGACTCGTTGACCTTCTGCAGGTTCGTCAGCTTGCGCAGCTTGTTCCCGGCGAGCGAGTCCATCACCAGCGAGAGGCGGCCGTCGGTCACCGGCATCCCGTTGTCGAAAAGGATCTGGCGAGCGTCGACGATCAGGTCCATGTTGGACGAGAACGGCGTGGTGCCGGCGCTGCCGACGGCGCGCGAGGCGTTCTTGTAGGCCTCGGTCGCCAGGTCGATCTCGATCTCGTTGCAGATGGCGCGCATCGCTTGCGCGATCTGGTCGCCGTAGACCGTCTCGTAGCCTGCGCCGCCGTTGACGAGGCGAATGTCCTCGCCGGTCCAGGGGATCGGCACGCCGCGCTGCTTCGTGAGCGTCAGCGTCTTGGTGTCGACCGTCTGATCGGTCCCCTCGGGGATCGTCATCGAGGGCGTCAGGTTGCCGACCGTCGCGGCGCGCGTGAAGTGGCTGCGCACGGTCTGATTGACAGCGACGCGCTGCACGCCCGTGTTCGTGGTGACGCTGGGAATGAAGCCGACCGCTTCGCGGCCCACGATGTCGGCCGCGCGGTAGATGTCGGCGGCCAGGTCGTCGAGAACGTTTGCCATGGTGAAATTCCTTCAGGTGGTGGGTGCGTTTCAGCGGCTGGTCACGACGTGACCTTGCCGCCTTCCTTGACGAATGCAGCCCGCGCCGCTTGGTCCTGAGCTTCGAACTCGGAGCGGGTCATCGTCTTGCCGCCGCCACCGCTTCCCGCGTTGGACTGGCGAACACCTGCACCTCCCGTGCCGGTGGGCTTGAGCAGCTCGGGCCGCGTCTTCGCGATCCCGGCGACTCCGTCCTTCGGCGGGATCAACTTCCCGTCGTCGGTCTTGAACAACAGGTCATCGCCTTCCCACACGAGCCGCTGGCTCACGTAAGACTCGACGATGTCTCGGGCAACGAACTCGTGTCCGCCCAGCGCTTCGGCGATGGCCGCGCGCTGCAGGGTTCCGCGGTATTTCCCATCGGTGTCGGTGCGCGCCTTGACGGCCTCGTCCCGCTCCCGCTCTAGGCGCTTCACGCGCGCCTCGTACTGCTTCAGCGCCTCGCCCTGGCCCTTCGCGTCGGGCAGCGTGTCGAGTTCGTCGGGCGAGTCCACGCCCAGCTTCTCCAGCGCCTTCGCGGCCAGGGCCTGCGCCGCGGCGAGGTCGTCCTTCAGCTTCTTCCGGCCGCTGATCGACTCGTTCCGGGCGCTGTCACGCTGCCCGATCAGGTCGGTCACATAGCCGTGCAGCTCGGCGAACTTCTCGTCCCCGAGCGTTTCCTTGAACTTGGAAATATCCATTGGGCCTCGCGCCGTGGGTTGTACCGGGCGGGGAAGGTAGACCAGAAACTATGCAACGAATGCATAACGTGCGGGCGACACTTCGCGCGCCGAAACACCCCGAGGCGACATGCCGCACCCATCCGCTCCGCGCTTTCGATTCATAGGGCACGCACTGCGGGCGGATGGTCCGTTCCGCCCGTCGGTGTCGAAAGACGGGCAGGGCGGCACGACGCTGTCGGGCGAGAGCTACCTGGTGGCCTACCCGCGCGAGAGCGATGCGAAGTTCGCGCGGCGGAACGAGATCGCGTTCTATGCGTCGCCGCTGGCGCTGGCCTGCTCACGGTTTCAGGGCTACCTGAGCAGCAAGGCGGTCACGCGCGATCTGCCGAACGACATGTACGTGAAGATGGCGGACGACGTCGACGGCAAGGGCAACTCGCTGGACGTGTTCCTCGCGCAGTTCGTGATCCAGGCCAAGGCCCGCGGCTCGATGCTGCTGCTGGTCGACATGCCGGCGGCGATGCCGGCTACCCAAGCCGCGCAGCTTCAGCAGCGCGTGCTCCCCTACTGGACCGCGATCGAGCCGGAGGCCGTCACGGACTACGCCCTCGGCGACGACGGCACGTTCGAGTTCGTCGAGTTCTCCGGCAACGCGACCCGGGATGACGGCTCTCGCGTGCCGTGCGTGTGGCGGTTCGACCGGAAGACCTGGTCGGCCCGCGACGCCGAGAAGCGAGTGATCGTGAACGGCACGCACAACCTGGGCACGTGCCCGGTGCTCGCATTCACAGAGGGCGGCGACTTCCCCTGTTTCGGGCCGTTCTCGGCGATCGCGGACATCGCGCGCCGGCTCTTCAATGCCGACAGCGAGCTCGACGAGATCCTGCGCGCGCAGACCTTCAGCCTGTTGACGATGCAGGTGCCGGCAGACGCCACGAACGAGCAGAAGCTGGCCGCTGCGCAGGTGGCCGGTCAGACGATCGGCACCTCGAACCTGCTGGTGCACAGCGGCAGCACGCCGGCATTCATCGCGCCGCCGGACGGCCCGGCCCGCGTGTACCTCGACCGTATGTCGAAACTGCAGGCGAAAATCGACGAGATCGGCCTAAATGTCGCCTCGGTCAACACGGCGGAGAGCGGGCTGGCGATGACCATGCGCTTCGCCGCCATCAACGGCGAACTGTCCGCGTTCGCGCAGCGCATGGAAGACCTCGAGCGCCGGGCCTGGGAGTTGTCGCGGCTGTGGCTGTCGCTGACGCAGGCGCCGACGATCCAGTGGCCGCGGGACTTCAACGTCTCCGACGTCGAACACGAGCTGAAGGTGCTCGCCGACATGCAGGCGTCGGGCATGCCGCCGGAGGTCATCGCCGAGCAGCAGAAGCGCGTGGTGTCCCTGCAGTTTGCCGGCCTCGACGTCGAGCAGCTGGACGAGATCAACGCCTCGATCGACGAGCGGCTTATGCGGCCGCCGGAGCCTGCCGGAGGGAACGTGCTGCCCCTGCGGCCGGACCCGAACGCGCCTGTCCGTGACGCGATTCTGAGGATGGCGAATGGCGGCGCGTGACGACACGGACGCGCTGCTGGCCGCGGCGCTGGCCGCCAAGGCGCTGCAGACGGCGCGCGATGCGCTGGCCCGCGCGCCAGTGCCTGGTCCGCAGGGCGACGCCGGGCCGGAAGGCCCGCGTGGTGAGCGTGGCGACGCCGGCCCGGCCGGTGAACCCGGCCCGCCT
>JACCDR012184497.1_pt1 | contig 20585 bp, 15 predicted proteins | sample 7446431 | NCBI WGS metagenome assembly JACCDR01 (sample SAMN15323443, study PRJNA562643) | freshwater metagenome | isolation source: river surface water | place: USA:Blue River Watershed | collected 2017-08-17 | reverse complement strand
ATTTATTATAATTGCAAAGCAATAATCGCAATATAACAAAAACAAAGTTTCGTTTTGTTCGCTAATAGGCAAGTATTATTCTCTATCGCGAAGCGATATAATAGACTTGCCTATTACGACGCGCACATATGAAAACTCGAAGAATTTTCATATATTAATGTACGGGCTCTCTTTTGGTCAATTCCGGAAGGATTTGCTATGATAAATGCTAAGCATTTATCAAGGTCCGCGTACATTCGAAAGCCACTTTCGAATGGCAACGGACACATATCATCTGTTATCCCAGTTGCGCTTTTTATTTTGTTTTTCTTTGGTTTGATTATGTTTTATATTCCATATGATGCTATTATTCCCTATTTCAGATAATAAGAGACAATGTAATAAGAATACTGAACAATATGTTCAAACTGATCCGGAAATGATTGGTTTGATGGATAATCAATCTGGGAACACATTTGTGTTCCCAGCCGATGAATTATATGATTTTGATGCGGTTGAGGTTTAATAAAAATTGATTTATAAACATATTGAAGCCATATGGTTTATAAATTTAATGCAAATCTTCGTTAAAACACTTACTGGTAAGACTATTACCCTCGAGGTAGAGCAATCAGATAATATTGAAAATGTTAAGGCAAAAATTCAAGATAAAGAAGGAATCCCACCCGACCAACAACGACTTATCTTTGCGGGTAAGCAACTTGAAGATGGTCGTACACTAGCAGACTATAATATTCAAAAGGAGTCAACACTTCATCTCGTTCTACGCCTTAGATAATTGGTGGTTGTTGTGATTAGCGAACATAACAGGTTATATCGTAATCAGTTATGTTCACTAATATTATTCTCTATCGCTTCGCGATATAATAGACTTGCCTATTACGATGCTCACATATACCTTTCATTTAATCGCACCTAGGTTTGATCGCAAATAGCGATGCTCACAAATGTGCGCGTCGTAATAGGCAAGTGTTATTCTTTGAATATTATTAGCGAACAAAACGAAACTTTGTTTTTGTTATATTGCGATTATTATATTCTCTATCGCTTCGCGATAGAGAATATAATTATAGCAAATGAGGAATTAATGCACTCTATTATATCGCGAAGCGATAGAGAATATAATTACGACAACCACAAATGATGAATAAAAAAAATTGAAAAAAAAACGTTTTGATAACTTGATCATAGTAAGTTAATGATTTCCCTGCTTATGATCGCGAGCCTTGCTCTTGTATCCGGTGATTTTGTCACTGATTGTGTATCTGAATGTCGCACAAATAAGACCACATTTGATGGTTTTGATGAACAACTAAATTGTCTGTGCGGAACAAATTGTACTGAATTTGTTTCACTTGCCACTTGTCAGGAAAGATGTGTCGACACAGTTAACACAACTTATGTCTATTCTATTGATAGGGACACTCTATGTGATCAATCAGATTGCTCATGTGTTTGTCCAGAGCGCCCATTCCAAAACACTGATGGATGTAAGCGTCATTGTTTGGATACAAACCGTCAATATCTCTCCTTCAATGTAACATTTCAGCAAAAGTCAAATTGTTTCTTTGAGAATTGTACATGTGGAGAGGTGTGTCCTTTCTCACCTGCAACTGTTGAATTTTGTCCACCGATTCGAAACAAGCGCGCAATGTACATTACATATGGCTTTAACAAGTTCGGATGTCCTGACAACAAGTGTCATTATGCTGATTGTGATGACCACACAGTTGAAGATTTCTGCTGGATGACATGTCCTCCTTTTACATATCCCCAAGGTTGTTTTGTTGAAACAGAAGAGTGCACAGAGTGTGTATGTGCCAAGCAGCCCCCACAATTTGACTCTTGTGATGCATTCCCAGACAAGTTCCCAATCAAGTTTAGTAATGAGAATTGTCAAAAGCATTGTGATGCAACCTATGGAAAGACGATGCGTCAAGGTGTTGGACTCAACTTTAAGTGCGAATGTGTATCTCTCACAAACAAGTTCTGCAATTCAGTGTGCCTTGCAGAAGAGAGACGTCATGGCAATGCAATTGATGTGAATCGGCAATGTGTTTGCACAAACCTCCCATCGCGCGCTGCAAGGCTCCGTCAGCGTTGTAACGAAGTATGCAAGTATGATGGAAAGAAGTGGACTGGAAGTGTCGACAAGGAAATGTGTGTTTGCAAGTAATACTATTTTATTAGCAAACAAAACTAATTATGTGGTTGTCGTAATTCAAAAGTGCAGACTGCACTTTTGACTTATCGCAACGACGCGCACACATCCACAATAGTGCATACCATGAATTGAACAAAACTGTGAGCATCACTATTTGAAAACGGTAAGACCTTGAAAAAGGCTAAGCCTTTTTTCACAGCATTTTTAAATAACATTTAAAAATGACCGTTTTCGCAGATAATTTATATTGGCTTTGCCAAATTAATAGCGCCGAACACATATGTGGTTGTCGTAATTATATTCTTTATCGCGAAGCGATATAATAGAGTGCATTTATTCCTCATTTGCTATTTGAAAACGGTAAGACCGTTTTCAAATATACGGGCTCTCTTCTGGTTCGCGAATATTCGAAAACCGTTTTCGAATAGCGCCGAACACATATAACAAAAACAAAGTTTCGTTTTGTTCGGTAATAATATTCTCTATCGCGAAGCGATATAATAGAGTATTATTCTCTATCGCGATAGAGAAAAACACTTGCCTATTACGACGCGCACATATGTGGTTGTGAAGATGAGTTGGCTGAACAAGTAGATGAGATGCTGGTTATTTATTCTCTATTTCAGATAATAAGATCCCAAATATAAATAAAAATAATTAGAACTAATTATTTTTATTTAATTTTAAGGCTCTTAATAAGTTGAACCGGGAATAATTAAATCAAATTCATCATAACCTTCCAACAAACAATCACAACGTGTTATTTTAATATCGCATTTATCGCATCCAAAATAACCGTGTTCAACATATGGTTCCTTGTTATGCAGATGATTATCAACCCGGTAAGTAATGAAATATTTTGGATAAATTGTTTTCATATCAGTTATTTTATATTCTGAATTAAAATTATTACTCTTAATTTCGGACCGATAACGATAGCAATTACGGGCATTACCAGTATCCATATATAATACATCTGATATAATGACATTTCTAATCCCGTCATCATTATACCCCCAATCATATGAATAGCGCCCGTGATTAGCCATATAAACACCGGGTCCTTTATTCCCATACATCCCACAAGTAAAACCATTTTTTTTAATCTTCTCGAATATATTATTATAATCATAACTTCGAACTGTGTGATATAATTCTAAAATAGGATAATTATTATTACCTGAAAAACCAGGTTGTTCATAGTATGATATTAATTTAAATTCAGCATCTTCAGGTAAGTTCAATCGGGATATGAATCTATGCATTAATAATTAAAAATTGATAAATAATGTTATTATTTATCAATTTTTAATTATTAATGGATAATATTAAAGAATATATGTGTTCGGCGCTATTCGAAATTATCTGCGAAAACGGTTTATATTGGCTTTGCCAAATAATATTCGCGAACCAGTTCACCGAAGGTATATCTTTTGGCGAAGCCAATATAAACGGCAAGGTCTTGCCGTTTTCAAATAGCGATGCTCACAAATATTGGCTTTATGAAAGATTATAGTAATCGTCATAAGAGATGTTTTGCTTTATAAAAATTGATTGGATTATATAAAATTAATTTCCTATCAATCCCCAAATTAAATAAAAATTGATATTTTTTTACCTTGCGTTAATTAAATTATTAAAATGCCAATTGAGGTTACCTACAATGATGAAAGTGTAGTTAATTTTAATAATTTTAATGATATAACAAATAATATTGATGTTATTAAAATTGATTGTAGTAATAATAATTTGACATCATTACCACCAAATATGTTGTTTCCTAATCTTACACATTTTTTTTGTAGTTATAATAATTTGACATCATTGCCACCAAATATGGATTTCCCTAATCTTGCGTATTTTTATTGTAGTTATAATAATTTGACATCATTGCCACCAAATATGAATTTTCCTAATCTTATACATTTTTTTTGTAGTAATAATAAATTGACATCATTACCACAAAATATGAATTTTCCTAATCTTATATATTTTTCTTGTAGTGATAATTATTTGATATCATTACCACCAAATATGAATCATCCTAATCTGGAATATTTTTATTGTAGTTATAATAATTTGACATCATTGTCACCAAATATGAATTTTCCTAATCTTACACATTTTTCTTGTAGTAATAATAAATTGACATCATTACCACCAAATATGATATTTCCTAATCTGACACGTTTTGATTGTAGTTATAATAATTTATACTATATTCCTCCACATATTAATTGTTATAATATAGAAAAAGATTATAATACAAAATCGCCAAATTTTATGAGGCGTAAATTGTTAATTTAAAAAAATTGATTATATTACATTTTAATTTATTAATAATACTATTAATGGATACTACTATGAATAATACAGTTATGAATACCATTATCTATGATATATTTATGAAGGATAAAGCGGTTTTTGATAATTTTTATAAAGAATTATCAAATAGCGATAAGATTAAAATGATGTGTAGTATGTTTATTGGGGAAAAAATAACTATTGAGCAATTTAAAACTGGGCTGAAGGAAATAAGCGATATAACACTAACAGAATTATTCGAAGATAAAGTAATAGAATATTTATATCAGAAGTGTGATAGGAAAGATGCGGGTGATGGTACAAGTTATTATGTTCCTAATGAAAACTATAAGAAAATATTCACTGCATTTCTAGAAGCATATGGGTGTAATATTGATTATGAACACAATTATGATGACGAAAAAAATGGATGGGATAAGTGTGATATCTTTAATAAATATTATCACGAAATTTTTAATAGCATCGATATGCTAAAGGTATATGTCGATTATATTATAAAGGATAAAGCAAATCATACAAAGAATATAAAATCATTTGTGAGAACAATCTATTATATGCTACACTCACTAAATGATGATATTATTAAATATATTTTTGAGAAATTTGAAAAGAAACAAAGCGTTAGGAAAATATTTATTGAAAGTACATATGAATTTGATTTTGTGGAAAAAATCTGGCTAGGTTCTGATAATATGCATACATTTATGATTAAACGATTATTTACGAGTAAATATCAGATTCAGGACAGTAAAGAGTGTATTGATAATTATAGTTATATATTTACAGATATTACTCTTATGAAAGAGTGCTTTCAAAAAATGAATAAAGTATCTAGCATAAAATTAGCTGAATTATTTGAGTTTTATTGTATTTATGATGTTATACCATATTCTCTTTTAATATATCTGATTAAAGCATCCATTAGATTAAACCGCCATATGAATGTAATTAAAAAGATGCGAAAAATGAAAAAAAATAAGGATAAATTTTTGACTAATTATTTCATCCAATTGGGGGTTATGAAACAATATAGTCATTCGCGTAAATATTACATTTAAGTCCATATGTGGTTGTCGTAATTATATTCTCTATCGCTTCGCGATATAATAGAGTGCAGTCTACACTTTTGACTTATTTATTATAATTGCAAAGCAATAATAGCAATATAACAAAAACACAGTTTCGTTTTGTTCGCTAATAGGCAAGTATTATTCTCTATTGCTTTGCAATATAATAGACTTGCCTATTACGACGCGCACACATAGGCTTAGAATAGAGTGTAGACGGTAATAAAAATTGAAGATTGTATTTTTTCTAAATTATTATATATAGATAATGTCACAGTTAGATAAAAATATATCAAGTGTATTAAAATTTGGCAAAGAATTAGTTGGAACAAAATATAGATGGTGGAATGATAATGAATGTATTTTGAATTGTACAGACCCATTCTGGGCATCTAATGATAAATGTCCAAGTGTTTCTGAAGTTAAATCATCTTCATGTGCTTGCACTGGTTTAATTAATTTGATGAGAAGAAAACTGAAATTGTCAGTTCCAGGTGTTGATATTAAATATAAGTATGCTGGCGGAACATGGATATGGTTTAAAACATTAAAACCTAAATTAGAAAAATTTGATATTAATAAAATATATCCACGGGGAACTTTATTAATAAGAAATTATAAAACACCAGAAGACCAAGGACACGTTGCAATAATTTATACTAATAACTCAAAAAATGTGTTACTTGCTAAATTATTACATTGTTATCCAAATTCAGGACCAACTAGTAGTTCTATTAAAGTAGACCCTGGTGTAACTATTGATGATAGTGTTGGTAAATCTCATTTTGGCTGGAATGACACAGGTTATTATACACATGCATGTTTACCAAAAAATTGGTTATTATAAAAATTGACTGGGCTGTAACATTTTTTTAAATAAATTTTATATTTGTGGTTGTCGTAATTCAAAAGTGCGTTTATTCCGGAGGAATTTGGCACTTTTGACTTATCGCAACCAGTTTTGCCTATTACGACGTGCACATTTATTTTTATTTAATTTTAAGACTCTTATTCCCGGTTCCACTTATTAAGAGCCTTAAAATTAAATAAAAATAATTAGTTCTAATTATTTTTATTTATATTTGGGATCTTATTATCTGAAATAGAGAATAATAAGTGTAACATTGAATAATAAAAATTGAAAATAATACTATTAATACCCATCATAAATAATATTAATGTCTCGTCGCACGATGCAACGCTTTAATACCATTAAAGACCAGTTTATGGCTCTAATAAACCAACCAAACGCTGATTTCAAGCAAATCTTTGACAAGTGGGAAGCAGACCTTTCTATCCAATATATCATCCGTAAAATGCCGGATGAAATGGATAAGATTATGGATATTGAATATACCAAGATGGATTGCACTAATATGATGGATGAAAACTCAACTTATTCAGGGAGGTGCCATATTGTTGCTACTCTGTTGGAGAGTTATATCTTGTTTGCAGTCGATAAGAATATGTTTGATGTTGTCTCATTTATTTTTTCCCGTTATGCACAGTATATTAGGCATATTGTTTATACTGAATGTGTTTTTTCAGCACTAGAAGATACGCATTACAAGATTTTTAATTATCTGACAACAGACAAGAACATTATAAAGCATCACAAGTTGAATTATGTGAATCTTTTTATTACAATTTCCAAGCGCATTATTTTTGATTTTTCGAGTGATGAATGTATTGGAAAGAGTATTAGGCATATTATCAGAACACTTACGCGGAATTCACATAAGGTTCCATTTTCATCTTTCATTGATATGGTTTCATATTATACCAACCTTGAGATTCATACTTTTCGATATATGCTAAAGAATGTTAAGGAATATGTTAGGGAGCCATATGATTTTAATGTGGAGAATTGGGGAGGATTTGCCGATGAGCGCCATAACCTTTTTATTCAAATGGTTAAGAGAGGTGATACTAATTATGCAATGATTTTTGCTGATGAACTAAATGAGTATAATATTGATATTGTGCATCGGAATATGGAGAATATGTATAGTCATATTAATTATGGTTTTTCAAGTTGGGGCAAGATAACTGATGTAAAGTTTGTGGAGTGGTATTATTTCAAGACAAACAAACAATTTAATATTATTGATTATGTTAATTCACGTGCAACATATGAGATTTTTACATCGTGGTACGAATGGCCTCTTCATCTGCGTCAGCTCTTGATGCTAGTGCGCAAGCATTATGGGAAGAAGGTAGCAATTGACTTTTCGCCATATGATGGTATTCATTGGGGTTGGTTTGAGGGAGAAGACATCACACCGGAAGATATTCCATATTTCGAAAAGCATTGCAAGTATGCAAAGAATCTGTTTTCATATGGATGTATCAAGATGGTAGATAGGGTTAAGGAGCACGCCACGTTTTTGATTTAATTTTATATTTATAAATAATATGGATTTAAAATCACTCGATATACAATTAATTAGAGCAACATATGGCAAGAATAAATATATTGATGTAACTTCAATTATTAAAAAAACTATGAATACTTCATTTATTGTTAATAATAATTTATTTAAATATGATCCTGAATTTGGAGTAAAAAAAGAATTGATTATGTATTTTGCAGACGATACATATATATTAATTCCAGAAAAACAATCATTTACACCAAATATGCTAAATACACATAAAATAACAATAAATAATACTGATTTAAATGAATCACTTATTTTATTTAAAAATACAATACCTAATAAGTTTTTTAATCTATCTATAAATACTAAAATAGACTATACTAATTATAATTTTAATGATAATATGAAGTTTAATTATGCAAAATATCCTATTGAGAAATATAATTTTATTAAAGATTTTGATAAATTTATGAATTTAATAAAAAAAAAATATAATATCAATCATAAACTAGCACAAAATACAATAATGGTATTATATTATTCTGAATATTTTAACTCAACCAATTTTTTATTAGATGAATATAATAATGTTAATAAAATAAAAACATTTAATAGTTATGCTGTATTAGAACTAATATTTCGTGCATTGAAAAATATAAAATGGGATTACTTGGTTTATACAGAAGATGATATAATTATAGAAGATGTATTATTTATAAATAATATATTTACCATATATAAAATAAAACCGGTAATTTCAAATTATTGTATATTCATAAATAATTCTAATAATATATTACCAAATGATTGTGGAAATACAATTTGGATAACAACTCATCAAAAATTATTTATTAATAACATATATAAAGTAACACCTAAATATATTGAAATAATTCCACTAAAATACAAAAACACTGCATATGTATTAACAATTAATAATGATAAATATAATAATTTCATTGCAAATGCACAAAATATTAATATCAATTTTATTAAATTTTATGGTATAAATAAAAATGATTTAAGTATAAATCATGTCAAAGGACATCTCGCATGTTTATTTGGTCATTATATGATTTTAAAAACCTATTTCAAATCAGAAAATATATTAATAATAGAAGATGATAATAATTTTACTGATAATTTTAATAAACGATGGGATATAATAAAAAGTTATCTGGATTCGAATCCAGATGAATGGGATATATTTAACGGAAATACTGCATATACTATATACCCATATGATATGATAGTTATTAATGATGAGAAACTAATTAAATTTACAAATAATACAAAAACTAATTTTATTTATTATAATAAAAAAATAATACCCCGTTTTATTGAATATTTTGAAACATTTTATTATAAATTAATGAATAATAAATTAAATAATGATTGGGTTATCGATAGGTTTTTACGTGTATTTAAATGCGTAACATCAATTCCTTTTTTAACAAATGAAATAAAAGGAAGTATATCATCAATAAATGGATGTGAACAAAAATATAATACTTTTACAACAACAAGTGAAAACGATATAAATAAAATAATAAATAATTTATATAATAATACGATTTATGTTATATTAAGTGGTGGGTTTGGAAATCAATTATTCATGTTATTTAATGCAATATCATTATCTGTTAAATATGGTAAAAAATTATTTATTTATTATGATCAAAAATATGCAGATAATTGTAAAAATGATAATATAATACGTAATCCATCGTATGAATATAATATATTTAAATTAATATGTTTTCATAAAATTACAAATACAAATAATTATACACCATATAAAGAACCATGTTTTAAATATAATACAATTATACTCAAAGATAATATAAATTATATAATACATGGATATTATCAATCATTTAATTATTTTTGGGAAAATATTAATGAAATTAAAAAATATTTATATATTGATAATATTTTAATAGATAAAATTAAAAATAAATATAATTCCTTTAATAAAAAAATATTAGCAATTCATTATAGATTAGGAGATTATGTTAAATTAAATAATTATCATCCGGTTCAACCAATAGAATATTTTAAAATGGCACTGTCATATTATAATTTAGATGATTACCAAATAATATTATTTAGTGATGATATTGAAATGGCTCAAAATAAATTACAAGAATTAAAATTGAATTATATTATTGCAGATGACATATATATGACAGATGAAGAGCAATTTTATATGTTATGTTTATCACATGTTAGAATATGTTCAAATTCGTCTTTTAGTTTAATGAGTTGTTATTTTAACGAAATGTATAATTTTATTGAAGATGCTGAATATATATTCCCATATAAATGGTTTGGAGTAAAAGGACCGGAATACAATATGAATGATTTAACCTTAAATTATAAATTTTATGTCATAAATTATGATAATCCGATTAAAATAAAATATGATGTTGTTAGTATGGTTCATATTAAAGATAAAGAACGATATAATACATTTTTAAAGTATAATAAGAAATTTCTCCAGGAAGCAGGACAATTTTATTATGTTAGTTATGAAAATTTTAAAGATATAAATAGCATACATTTATCTGAAAATAAATATCCTTTTACTAAAAAAGAAATTATATCATATATTGAAAAATATATACCTGATTATAGATGGGGTTGGTATTATCAACAATTATTAAAATTATATATATTTAGAATAGATGTAATTATAAATGAATATGTATTAATTTTAGATTCTGATATATTATTATTAAAAAATTTATTATTGTTTGAGAATAATATTCCATTATTATTTAAAAGAAATACAATGGATAAAAAAATGCACAAGCCATATTATGAATTTTTAAAACTTATATATCCTAATATTAATTATGATATTAATGATTCAGGTATATGTCATTTTATGTTATTTAAAAAAGACCAAATTGAAATGTTATTAAATGAAATTGAAAAAAAATACGATAAACCAGCGTGGCAAGCATTATTAGATGCTGTAATAAAATATATAGATGTATTTGGATATAGTGATAGTATTATGTCAGAATATGAATTATATTATCATTATATTAAATCTAATAATATATACAAAATTAAAAATAATTTGGAATATATTGATGCACCAATTTTAAATTTTAATTTTATCAATACAAAATATGTATTTATAGCAGATCATGATTATTTAACAAGAGGAGCTGAGTGGAAACAAGTAAATCTTATTGAAGAAGATAACACAATATTAAAAACTAATAAAAACACGAATGAGTCTTCTAGTGTATGTGTATCAAGACTACCTTTATCAAAAGAATTGTACAATGACTATAATAATTATATTAATAATTTATTTATTAATTATCAACAAGGCGATATAAATAATCGGAAACATATATCAAATATAAATAATAAAATAACAAGTTATTTAACTAAAAATGATATACAATATGAATTACAATATTCAAAATATTATGAAAAAATTATGAATGATAATTATCTTAAAGAAACATTAAAATATGGAGATTATGATAATATATATATATACCATAATAAAAATGCAAAATTAAAAAATCATATTATAATATTAAATAAGGCACCCATTGATTTTGATGAGATTATATTAAATGTGAATTATACAATAATATGTGATAACTTACCTGAATATATATATGCAAAACCTACATCACAATATAATATAAATGATATTGAATATATCATATACGACAATAATACAATCAAATTGCCTCTCATACAAATTGAAACACATATAAAATTTAAAGATTTTATCTCAAGTAAAATATTATTTTTGCAAATATGCATACCATCATTTGATAATTTACCAGATAGATTAAAAGAATACTCAACAATTAATAATAATATTTTTTGGAATATAAAAATGGATAAATATTTATGTGAAATGTTTATAAAAAAAAATTATCATGATTATATTTATTTAGCATATGCATTAATATATTCAACTACATCAAAAACTGATTTAATAAGACATTTATTTTTATATAAATTTGGGGGGTGTTATTTTGATTTAAGTGTTAAAATAATAAATGATGTTTTTTATGATATGTTAAATTATTATGATTTTATAACATGTAGAGATGAAAATTATAATTTATTACAAAATGGTATATTGTTTATTAAAAATAGGCATAGTATTATATCACAAAAGATGATAATTGAATTATTATCTGGCGTTATCAATTATAATCTTAATATAAATATGAGTCAGTCTTATTTATATAAACGGAACCCATGTGATGATCCATTCTTTTATGGTCCATTAACATTATATGATATATATAATGAAATTAAAGATATGTGTAATTGTAAAATACTAACCACTATGATGGAAAATAAAATAAAACTAAATGATGATTTATATGAATTTGAATCATATTCATTTACTGACACATTGGATAAAACAAAGATATTACAAGTTAAATATATTGGGTATAATAGTGACATAAGAAATTCAATGAAAAATAAACATTATTCACTTAATTATAAAAATAATTTATTTTTTAATTCACCTTTAGAATATTTTGATAAGATTATAATAATAAATTTAGAACATCGTAAAGATAGAAAAACACATATTCTTAATGAATTCAAAAAACTATGTATTAGTATGGATAAAATAGAATTTATTGAAGCGATTTATAATAAGATGAATGGTGTAATGGGTTGTACAATGAGTCATATAAAATCAGTAGAATATGCAATTAATAATAATTTAAATAATGTCTTAATAGTAGAAGACGATTTCTGTTTCCCGGAAAATATAAATATGTTTAATATAAATTTATTGAAGTTTTTTATTTTAAATATTAAATGGGATGGTATATTATTTACAATATCCGAACACGGTCCTCCTATTAATATCAATACAAATATAAATAATATTTATATGAATATATGGTCACAATCAGCTGCTTGTTATGCAATAAATAATAATATATTTAATGATATTATTATTAATTATAATAAATGTAAAGAAATTAATAACGGTGGACATGATTATTATTGGAATGAATTAAAAAATAAATTTAATTGGTTTGTAATTAAAGATACAATTGGATCTCAAATTAATTCATATAGTGACATTGAACATAAAAATAGTAATTATACATCTGCTTTTTTATCTAAATAATCAATAAATTCTTTTGCATTACGTTTATAATTACCATACGTTGTAAATATTTTATAACCTTCCTCTATTTTTTCAAGACGTTTATCTTCATTTTTTAAATAATAATCTATTATATTAAGTAAATCATTAATATCATTATAGTATATTGCAGTACCATTTGTTAATGTTTCTGCACTACGACTATTTGTAATAACCATACATCCAAAACTGAAAGCCTCCCATATTCTTTCTGTAATAACATTTGATTTATTATTACCATCTGCCATAAATCCTAAACATATTTTTGATTTACGATATATCTCAGCAAATTTATCACCAGTTATAGCACTCGGTCCTCCCCCACTAATATGAATAAAGCTTTTATATTTTTTTGTTTTTATTATATTTAATTTATCCATTTCATAACTACAACCAATATACACTATATCATATTCTTTATTAATATTATTTAATTTCCTAAAATCAGATAAAGGATCAATATAACTAGCAAAACGATAGGGTATAAAATTTTGATCGTGCTCTAATTTTTTAAATAAATGATATTCACTTTTGTATGGTTCAATTGTTGGTTCATAATGTGATTCTTGAAAAGTGTATACCCACGTTTTAAATGGTGGATTTGGTATATAATGCCAACACCATAATATATAACATAAATTATCATATTTTTTACCAAATTCTGCCATTTTGTTCCAATCATTTTTAAAATCCATAAAATTAGATAATATAATAAAATTACCTTTATTATTTTCAATTATATTTATATTTTTATTTGTAATTTCTATAATTTCATAACCATTTTGCTCAAAACCTTTTGCTAATTTTCTATTCGATAAAATATGAGTTCCATCAAGTGGTAATTTAAATAAATCTGTACTAATTATATAAAATTTCATTATTATAATAAATATAATCGTTTAAATAAAACGCAATATTTAAACTATTATAATGACCGCTATCGTTGGGTATTCGGGGTTTGTTGGTTCAAATTTATTACAGTTTATAAAATTTGACTATTTTTATAATAGCAAAAACTTTCAAGATGCAAGTAATATGAAATTTGATAATATGTATTTTTGTGGAATTCCTGCTGTTAAATGGTATGCAAATAAATACCCAGAAGAAGACACAAAAATATTTGAAAATATAAAACTTATTTTAGATACAATAACTGTTAACAATTTTTTTCATATTAGTACAATTGATGTATATGATAATATTAATAGTATCTTAACAGAAGATGATTCTATTAATTATCATAATAACCATACTTACGGGAAAAATCGTTTTTTATTTGAGGAATATCTTAAAAAACGATTTAATAATGTATATATAATCCGTTTACCTGCATTATTTGGTAAAGGATTAAAAAAAAACATACTATTTGATTTATTAAATAATAATATGGTTGAAAAAATCATACCAACAACATATTTTCAATGGTATGACCTTAATTGGTTAAAAAATGATATTGATATGATAATTAAAAATAATATAAAACTTATTAATTTATTTACTGAACCAGTTTTAACAAGTGATATTATAGACTTATTTGATTATTCGAAAAATATATTTAATTATAATTTAATAGGAAATAATTATAACACAAAAACAAAATATTCATCATCTGGATATATTAGAGATAAAAATCAAGTATTAAATAGTATAAAAGAATTTATTAAATTTTATAAAATTAATAAAGATAATCTTGTGGTATCTAATATATGTTTAAATAATATATCTCATTTTCAATTTGCGTGTATTCTAAAATTATATGGCATTTCTCATGTACAAATAGCACCAACTACATTAATACTATGGGAAAAATTAAATGATATAAACTTTGATGATTATTATATAAATAATATTAAAGTTTATTCATTACAATCATTAACATATGGTATAGATAACATGCATATATTTGAAAATACTGACTTTTTTATAAAACATATGACAAATGTTATTAATATCGCTAAAAAAAATAATATAAGAGTATTAGTATTTGGCTGTCCAAAAAATAGATATATTAAAACAAGTGATGATAAAAATCATTTCATAAATATATTTAGAATATTAGGTGATTTATGTACACCAGATATTTTTATATGTATCGAACCAAATGCAAAGGAGTATGGATGTAATTTCATTAATAATATATGTGAAGCTGGTGAAATTGTTACTGAAATAAATCATAATAATATTAAGATGATGATTGACAGTGGTAATATAATTATGGAAAATGATAATATATCTGATATTTATAAATATAAAGATTACATATATAATGTGGATTTTTCAATGCCATATATGAATAAATTTATTCAAATGGGATATCATTGTGAAATTAAAAATATATTAAATAGTTTTAATTACAAATATAAAATTAATTTAGAAATGCGTAAAAATAATGAGAATGAATTAGAAATATTAAATGAATCGCTTTTTAATTTTATAAATATTTTTTCCTGATCATATCTTCAAAATGAAATATTCCATATATTTTTCCACAATTTACACTAATGACGTCTTCTTCAATCTCATCTATTATTATATCACGTGATGCAGATGCAGAATTTGGTTTTGTTTTTTTTGATATAAAGTATCCAGTATAATTAAAATCATTTAAAAAATTTGGGTAATATTTTTTAAAACGTGTAATCATTTGTTCTTTAATATTATTTATTAATTCAGAATTATGTGATGATTCAATAACTGTTATCGAATCACCAGTGACATGATTATGATGTCGAAAAATATCTATATCAGAATATTTCGATGATTTAATAATTGGGGTTAATAATACATCAGTTAATGTATATGTATTTAACTCAATATTACGTGGATATAATGACATAAAATCACCATCCATTATAGTTATCGCATCAAAATCAGTATTATTTTTTTTCTCAAATAATAATGAAATAGTTAATTCATAAATATAATCTTTTTTTGATAAACCTGCTTGATTATATGTGCAATCAATCAATATATCACACTCATAATTATCATTACCATTTATGTCAATATATTCAATTATTATTTTATTATTTTTTTTTATATAATTTATAAACTTTGTATTAAATTTAATATTTATATTTTTTAATTCATCTTTAAAATAATTATATACTTTATCTGAATTTATTACATGTTCATTTACAATTAATATATCATTATAAATGTTATTAAACCATTTATTTTTGATGGTATTAAATGAAAAATCTTCATATTTATATATATTAACATATGTATTATAATCAATAATTGAATCATTTGATATTAAATAAAAATTATTATCAATTATATCTATCATTTCTGTATAAGTATTTTTAAAACGTTCATAATTATTTTTACATAAATGTCTTGTTGAATAATCTCTACAATAATGAAAACCAGAGTGCAGACGATTTTGATTATAATAGGATGAATTATTAAATATATCATTTTCTTTTTCAATCATAAATATATCATATTTATCTTTTAAAATTCGAGCAATATGACAACCATACCACCCACAACCTATTATACATATTTTTTTCATTTATATATAAGAGAATTTAAAATCTTTATCCAAACCAAACACTATCAAACATATTCGCGATATAGAGTAATCCATCTGCTACCTTTTCTATAATACTAGTACAATCAGCTTCGGTATGTCCTCTTTTATTACATTTCATACAATATAAATTATAAGAACAAGTATTTTCTTTATGATAAATTAATGCATCATAACTATCATACACCATATCACAACCATAACATTTATATATTTTTATATAATCTTCTCTTTGTGTACAATCTTTAATAAAGTGTCCATCGCTCCCACATCCATAACAAGCATCTGTCCCACTACGTATCATTCTATTAATGGTTTCAATATGGTTATTATCGAGAATTACATTACAAAAACTCCCACCGCGAACATTATCAATACCATATTTTTTCATCATAATTATTGTATATTTATCTTCATCAAAATTATCACAATTCGGGATTATTCTAACAACACGTATTGGTTTATATTTCATAGTCCACGCTGCACCATTCCCATTAATGTGCATGTCAATTCTGATGTTTGGTTTATTTGATTTGCCAACGTAATATTTATTAGATATTAATTCCAATATATATATATAAACCATTTACTATCATTAATTATAAAAATAATTTTAAATAAAATTATTCTTTTAATAAATTCTCTGAACCAGAAGAGAGACCATATATTTGAAAACGGTCACATGTGCGCGTCGTAATAGACAAGTCTGCACTTGTCTATTAGCGAACATAACTGGTTGCGATGCTCACATATATTAATTAAAGCGACACCAATTGTGTGGATGTATATCAAATGCATCTCTAATTTTATCTTCTTCGCCCTGAAACTTACTCGGAGCAGTAATTTTAGTATTGCTCTCTTTAACAACACCATTTGCGATATAATATTCTCTCGCTGTTTCTTGTTCTGGGTCTACTCCGAATGTTTTGGTCAACATATTTTTAGTTCCAGCTACATATTTTTTGATAATATCTCTTTCTTTTCTCAATACTTTGGGAATCATAATAGTATCGCCGTCCACATAAACCCCTTTTTCTTCATAATATTTATTCATTCTTGCATATTCTACCTCTTCCGCTTCTTTAATTTTAAAACCGATATTCATTTCGATACTATCATTATCCATATTATAATGAGGAGTGTAAAAACCTGAATGGATGTCTACCTTATATGACGTTAATCCTTCTTTCCCACCTTGGTCAAATTGCATAGTGGCAGGAGTAATGACAATAGATGATGGAACAAAATTCCAATCATCACCGTGTTTGTACCAAAAATCGATAACATTTGATTTTATGTTGGAAAATGATTTGAAAAACGATTTTAATTTGGATGAGGTATTAAAACATTCAAGTTGTTTATCTAGTCCATCAATTAGTTTCTTACTACCAGAATAAGGGCAAAACAATCTAACCCATCCACCCAACTCAGTATCTATTCCAGAACCCACCGGAATATAGGAAATTACTCGTTCCCACATTTTTGCAATATGAGTAGGTGCAGTGATTGCCCCACTTTCTTGGAGCATTCTCATTTCAATAAACATATCCATAATAACATTAAAATGATTATACCATTCTTTGAGTTCATATTTTCCTGTAATCCCCTTAAAATATTCATAAGTTTGCTTCAATTGATTCCAATCTTCTTGTGTTCCCTCCAAAACAATTGATGGAATACCACACATACAAATCATTGTAAATGCAAAATATTCCTTGAGTGTATTCATAAGTGTAAGATTATTAACAACTGAAATCATTTCGGTAGTAGTACTAAACTTGTGCTTGTAATGCTTTGCAAATTCTGGGCACTTGATATTTTCCTCCAATTGTCTTCCAAATTCACCAAAGATTTGATTTGGTTTAAATGCATCGAAAAATACAGTTAATTCTTTTTTGCCTTCGTGGTCAACAAAGAACGGTCTCATCATTTCCGCGTTATTATTAATAAATGTAGATATAACCATAAGGAATTGGAGTTTGATATCATCAGGTCTCAGTCGCAATGTCTTATGATGATTATAGGCTTGGATAAAGGCATTGATAAAATTATTTTGTGTATGGTTCCCGTTTTTGATAAGATTGGTTGTTTTTTCGTATTCCGAATAATAATTTTCCAGATTATACATTTTAAGGGATTGGTTTTCCAATGTAGAGAAATCACTAATATTCTTCTTTTCAAGGGCTTCGTTGAGGATGATTTTGAGCATTAATATTTATATTATAATGTTCAAAATCATTAATTTTCAATTTTTATTTGTGAGAGAGAATTTTACAAAATTCTCTCTTATACAAATAAGTTATGATTGGGGTTAATAGAAATTTAATTAAATTTCTATCTCCCAATCAATTTTTATTTATCTTAATTAATTCTATCAATTAAATTTTTATATACCTCTAATAAATCGCTATTAATATTTATTAAATTATCAATAGATTTTACAATTTCTTTTTGCTCTATATGAATATCAGATAATATTATATTACCATTCGCATTTTCTTCATACGTAGATGATAACTCATTTATAATCTGTGATAATTTATCGTTATTTTTTATTATATTATGATTTATATCAGTTAACATATTTTTTTGTTTACATATATCATTTAATTTATCCTCCGTCATATTATTTAATAAATCCAGTTTATGGCTTATATTTTGTACATGTGTATCAATTTGTTTACTTATATCATAAATATTATTTTTTTCTATTGCTGTTTTCATGTCTTCTAATTTATTTTTAAATATATTATTTGTATGTATTATCTCATTATAAATATTTTTTAATTCAATAGTATTATTTGTATTTATTATTTCATTATGAATATTTTGTAATTCAATTGTATTTGTACTTTTAATAATTGATAATTCATTTGCAATTTGTAATTGTATATTATTTGTTTCAGTTATATTGTCATTTATGGTATTTAATATTGGTAATAATTGTTTTGATAAATCAGTATGATGGCACGTATGATTTCCGTAATTATGATTTTGACTTTGTTCTATTTTCGATGATTCAGCTATGGTTTGTACATAAGAGAGTGGCTCGTAAATAACACTTATATTAAATATTGATTGATTTACACTATTATTAATATATTTAATTTTAAAAAAGAAATTATAACAATTTAAGGTAATTATCTTTTGTCCATCTGCATTGTAATTAAACATATTTGTATTTATCATATTATCTTTTGATTGACCACTATATATATTTAATATTCCAGGTACATCACTATAAATTATTATAATAATTGAGCGAAAGTTTTCAATATTATCTATATTCCCATCAAAAGATTCATTCATTCCTAGTAATTTATCAGATGAATTATTTGTAGATATCTGTTTCATAAAAGTATTATGCAGAACCATCTCCATATTATCATTTGATCCACTATATGATACTTCCATATTGAAAAATTTGGTTGGAAAAATCCCGTTTCTATAAACTATATAAAATAGCTTATTCTTGCAGTCAATCGTAAATATTTTCTCTTTTTTTGTTGAAAAAGTAAATGTATCTGTTTTCACCATATTGGTGTAATTTGAACCAAAATATAGTTCAATCCCATTTATATTACTATCAACATTACTATCAATTGTTATTGTTATATTTTTATATTGTGTTATATTTTCTATCATACCAATAAATATTTCATTACTAGCTAGAATATTATAATGGCTATTATAATTTGATATTGTTTTATTTATCATTATAAATAAAATATAAAAAATTAATAGTGGAATAGGATTTTTGTCAAAAATCCTATCATTTGTGTTCGGCGCTATTAATTTGGCAAAGCCAATATAAATTATCTGCGAAAACGGTTTATATTGGCTATGCCAAATAATATTCACGAACCAGTTCACCGAAGGTATATCTTTTGGCGAAGCCAATATAAACGGTAAGACCTTGAAAAAGGCTAAGCCTTTTTCACAGCATTTT
>JACCDR012231776.1_pt1 | contig 20589 bp, 26 predicted proteins | sample 7446431 | NCBI WGS metagenome assembly JACCDR01 (sample SAMN15323443, study PRJNA562643) | freshwater metagenome | isolation source: river surface water | place: USA:Blue River Watershed | collected 2017-08-17 | reverse complement strand
GCCGCTTCAAATGATTCGGGGAGGTCCTGGGCCTCGGTGATGCCCTCGACCTTGACCGCGTTGGTGATGACGTACGCGGCGCTCTTCTGGCGGAACTTGGCGATGGCGTTGATCACGTCGCTCGCCTCGTTGGCACTGGCGCTGCCAATGACCCGGAAGAAGCCGCCGCAGTCGTCGTAGGCGTCGGCTAGATCGTGCCAGTCGACTTCGCAGTAGCCGGCCGGCTCTTCGGACGAAGCCCAGGTCTCGATCTTCTCGACGCTGCCCTTGAACACGTGGGCGTACTTCCTGCCGTTCTCCAGGCAGTCACTGATCGAGGTAGGCCACTGGTTGCCCAGGACCACGACCCGGTCAGCCATCGCCGTCCGCGCCTGATGCTCGTGAGCGAAGTACAGGGTGGCGCCCTTGCTGAAGAACTCGCTGGCTTGCTCCCTGGTCACGTTCAGGCTGTGATCCGTCTGGGCCGCGAAGTTGTTGTCGAAGTTGCAGTGCAGGAAGACGCGGTCGCCGGTCGTGACCTCCTCCAGGATCTCAGACAGCTTGGCGTTGAACACGTCCTGGTTGGAGCAGTGGGCCAGATACCAGTGGCGCTTCTCGGTGTCGTAGCTGTACTGGTCGATGCCCAGGACCACGACCATGTCGCCGTACCCGTGCCTCATCACTTCCCCCAGCATCTGGAACGAGCTGATGCGGTTGGCCTTGGGCGTCCAGTCGTGGTTGCCGGCGACCAGGGTCAACCGCTTGTTGCGGAGCACCCACTTGCTGAGGATGTGGTACGTGTCGAGCCAGTCGCGGGAACTGACCTCGTAGTCGTCGAACAGGTCACCCAGGATGACCAGTTGGTCTTCGTCGCTGTTGTCCAGCGTGTCCTCGAAGGACTGGATGAGGTAGGCACGCAGGGTCTCCTGCGAGGTCGGGGTCGTGCCGCCAATGCGGCGGAACCCGATGTGGATGTCGTTCAATACGAGCATGTTGATTCCTTGGTGATGAACGGGCACCGTAGTGCCCATTCGGGGAGTATGTCACATGTCCTGGCGCAGGCGGTGACTGATGTACGTGGCGAACCGGGGGAGATCCTTCACACCGTGCGTCATGTGCTTGAACTTCACGATGTGGCCGACGATCTCGTCCTGGTGCTCGAAGTAGTAGATGGCCTCTGCAGTGGTCATCTCACCGGGCGCCACCGTGATCGGCAGGCCCTTGGCGAACATCAGCTTGCCAGTGAGGGGGTTGAAGAAGTCGGCCAGCATCGTGCCCTGGATGGAGCCCACCTGACCGTTGGGAATCATCCCGGCCTTGGCGCTGCTGCGCTCGGTGTTGCCCAGGCTGTTCTTCTTGGCCTCGTTGGCGTTCTTGAAGCCCTCGGTGATGCCAGTGACCAGCATTTCGGCATCGGCCCACGGCTTGACGCGCCACAGCTCCTGCCCCTTCTTGGTGGCGCGGCCGGGCTTCGCAGGGGCGTCCGGGTTGCGGATGATCGTGCCCTCGTAGCCGGCTTCGAGGTTCTCGGCCATCGCCGCCTTCAGCTCGTCCATGTTGCGGCAGACCTTGAAGGGGACGAGGTGGATGCGCGGGTGGGCCAGCCTCTGGACACGATCAGCCAAGTACGCATAGCGCTCCTGGTAGGTCAGGTGAGGGTGCTCCAGGTAGTCGAACACCCACCAGTGAAGGTCGGCCATCTCGGTGATACGCACCTTCTTGTTGCCCTCCTCGTAGATGCGCTCCATGGCGCCAGTGGTGCGGGCGCACAGACGATCCGTGCAGTTGGGCTTGTCACCCAGCGTCATCTCACCGTCCAGGTGCTTGAACTCGGGGATGCTGAAGTAGTCGCTGATGCCGAAGCCCTCGAACTCGTCGAGGCTGCGGCCAGTGAACCGGCCGGTGAGGTTCAGGCCGCGCACGCCGTCGATCTTGGGCTCCTCCCAGCAGGGGAAGCGGACAGCTTCGAGGATCGCGTCCTCGGCGAGTTGGGGCTTGATCATCGGAAAATGCTCTCCAATAGTGGGTCAGGGGTGTCATAGACCTTGCGGCCATCGAACGGGAAAGAGGCGGGGCACTCGTCGTGCTGAAACAGATCGAGGTGGCTCATCAGGTACCAGTCCTTGAACATGCTGCGGTAGATGAGCACGTAGGGGATGATCCCCGCCTCGTAGAACATCTTCAGCTTGCCGTACTGGCCGACCTTGGCCTTGGGCAGGCGCTTCAGCTCTGCAGTCTCCTTGACCTCCAGGTGCCAGACATCGCGCCGGATCTCAACGACTCCGGCCGTGATCTTGCGAGCCACCAGGAAGTCGGCCGGCTGCGAGCTGAGTGCGCCCCGGGCCGCGTGAGCGTCGGGGTACCGGTGCCACGCGAAGTGATAGTCGCCAGATGACCGAGCCTCCAGCCAATCGGAGACCTGAGCTTCCGCCCACTTGCCGAGGTTTGCCCCCTTCTTCGGGGGCTGGCGTTTGTCCTCGTTGGTCATGCTGCTACTGCCTCCTTGTGGAAGATGTCATTCAGCGCCTTCTTGATGTTGTCGGCGATGTACCAGTCACCGCACTCGATCTGGTCAGCGAAGTTCTTGCCCAGGCTGATCGAGCCCAGGATCGGCACGCTCTTCGGGTCGTTGGGGTTGCCCATGTTGGCGTACTGCCCGGTCATGCACTCGTGCTTGATCTTGATGAACTCCAGGGCATCGTCCTTGTGGACCGAGGTGACCAGTTCGTCATGGATCGGGGCGATGAAGCGGGCGCGGTACTTGTAGATCGCGCCCGACTTCCAGAAGCGGGTCATCGCCAGCTTCACCATCTCCGTGGCGCTGCCCTGCACCTCCATGTTCCAGGCCTGACGTGCAGCCCGGCTGATGGCCCACGAGTCGTCGCCCAGCATCGCTGCCTGGAGGTGACGGCGGGCGCCCATCATGGTCAGGGCGTAGCCGTACTTCTTGCAGAACTCTTCAGCTCGCTCAGCAGCCTTCTCCACGTCGGGGAACATGGCGTTGCGTGCGTCGAGGAAGAGTTGGGCGTCGGCCAGCTCCATGATCTCGGTCTCGGCGATCTTGGCCGCCTGACCCCCGAACTGGGCCGCGAAGTTGACGTTCTTGGAGTTCTTGCGGTGGTCATCCGCCTTCTTCTTCCACGGGTCGGACTTGGGCAGATCACGCAGCCGGCAGAACAACTCGTAGTCGGCGTCGATGCCGGGGTCGATGTCAGCCCCGTAGGTCTGCATCAGCTCCTTCACTGCAGCCACACCCCACTTGAGTTGCATGGCACCGGCTGCGGTGATCGAGTGGATGTCCTTCTTGTTGTCACCGATGTAGCAGGCCAGCATGTTCTTGTCCTGGCTGCGCTCGGCGGCGATGCGCAGCTCCTGGCCCGAGAAGTCGATGGAGCAGACGACTGCATCCTTCTCGTGGGGCAGGAAGCAGGCGCGGAACTTGACCCCCTCACCCTTCTTCGGGAGCTGCTGCAGGTTCGGGTTGCTGGAGCTGTAGCGGCGGGTGACAGCGGCGCACTGGTTGACGCTGGCGTGGATCTTCCCGTCCTTCCAGTGCCGCATCACCCAGTAGTTCTTGTAGAACAGGCTGCGGCGGGTCATCACCGCCTTGATGCGGCCGATGGCGTGCAGCGCAGCCTGGGCCTCGGGGCTGAGAAGATCAGCATCGAAGGCCAGGGCGTACTCGATGGCAGTGTCGTCGGCCCTTGCCTTCGTGCGGACCAGAGCCAGATCATCTTCATCGAGGAAGGAGTCGTGCCCAGCCCGCTTGCGCTTGAACTTCTTGATCGCGTTGAACAGCTCAGGCTTGTTCTGCTTCTCCAGCGCCGTGCAGTCGTTGATGATGTGGACCGGCAGCTTCATGTGGTCGTACAGCAGCCGGGTCATCTGCTTGGACGAAGCCAGATCAAGCTCGGGCTCGCCCTTGAAGTGCGTCTGGACGATCTGGTTCAGGTAGCTGAGGTCAGCCTTCTTGATCGCGTCGGCCAGCAGGAACGCGCGGTCCTCGTGTGCAAGGCCCTCGGCCTGCTGCTCGATCAGCTTGGCGAGCTTGTCCGGGGTGCGGACCAGGGTCTTCAGCTCGCGGCCGGTGAGGATCAGGTGCGCCTCCTTGATCGCGGCCGGGGTGAACTCGGTGAAGGTCGGGCACTGCGTGCCGTCGAAGCCGATGCTGATCAGGTAGGAGCGCAGGATGACCCAGGCCTTGTCGAAGGTGACATCGTCTTCCTTCTCCATCTTCGCCATGGTCTCCAGGGAGAAGTCCACGCCGTCGACAAAGGCCTTGGCCGTGAGGTAGGCCGGGAACTGCTCGATCTCCATGAACACGTCCCACGTGTCCTCGATCTCCATGATCACGCGGAAGTAGTTCGACAGCGCCGCCGTGCAGATCGCGTCATCGGCGCCGTAGCTGAGGACGTGATTGGCCGTCAGCTCGTTCATCTTGTGCTGGACCCTGACGAACGACTCAGCGCCGCCGTGCCCGCTCTCGTCGGCAGGCACATGACCCAGGAGCTTGCCGGGGCTGCCTGCCTTGATCCACTCGGCCTCGTGCCACTCGACGGTGGTCACCTGTTCGTAGGACTCCTGCTCGTAGTCGAGCAAGTCCTTCGACAAGCCCTTCAGGCCGGCTGACCGGTTCTCGTCCACGTAGCTGGACATGATCCGGGTGTCGATCACGTTGGGCAGGAAGCCGTGGTACAGGGGGTCGTGCTCCCACCGCTTGCCGAAGCTCATGAAGCACACCGGCAGCTCGAAGGCGGCGTTGTGGCAGACGATGTGAGTCCCACGCGGGATCTTCTCCAACATCTCAGCCACCATGGACGGGGAGACGTTGGTCACACCCCGCTCCGGCTTGTGGTCCACGGTGATGTAGATGGTGTGCTGCATGTTGCGACCGAAGGTCAGCGACATGCCCGTCAGATCGGACCCGAAGACATCGACCGGGGTCTTGTCCTCGCTCTTGCCCAAGCGCTCCAGCCACTCGTCGCTCTTGGGTGGCGTCGAGGTCTCGATGTCCAGCGCGACCTCAGGGGACGACAGCAGATGCTTCTTGAAGAAGTCGAGGGCGTCACCGTAGTTCTCCTGGCTGACCAGGGTGACCGTGCCTCCGAACTTGCGCAGGCGGTCGTCCCAGATCTGGCTCTTGTCCTTGACCATGCCCGGCGTCCACTTCAGCGGGCGGCGCATGGTGTTGACGCGCTCGGTGCGCAGCCGGCCCAGCTCGTAGCTCATGTAGACGCCCTTGCGGTCGTCGATGACCTTCTGCAGGATCTTCAGCTCGCCCACGTCCTCTTCCAGGGCTTCGAGCTTCTTGCCCTTGATGAGCAGCTCCATCGCCTTCAGGCCGTCGTCACCGAAGACCGCGTGCATGTCGTTCCATGCGCCGTCACCGAAGCCCTTGGCCCCCGGAATCTTGTCCTGGCTGTCACCCACCAGGGCGATGTACACGGGGATCAGATCGAGCGGGAAGTCGCCGAACGGGTTGCGGTCGAACTTGCCGTCGCGGATGTGGTGGACATTGCCGCCCACGCACTGGGCCAAGTCCTTGTCGTACGAGATGATCCAGACCTCGCCCTTGAGCTTCTGCGCGAGGTAGCCCAGCACGTCGTCGGCCTCGACCCCGTCCTGGCTGACGATCAGCGCCCCCAGGTTGCGGAAGAGTTCGAGGAGCTGGGCCTTGGCCTTGTTGAACTCCTCGTACTGGGCCGGCACCTTGTCGCGCCCAGCCTTGTAGCCGGGGTGAATGCCCTGGCGCTCGGACTTGGAGTTCTGGCCTTCGACCACGAAGATCATCTGGCGCGGCACCAGCTTGAGCTGGTCCATGACGAAAATCAGGTGGTTGAGGGCGTTGCTGATGCAGTGCTCGGCGCTGTTCACCCAGACCATCTTGTCGCCGGCCTCGTTGGGCACCTCACGGCCGAACTCCTTGTCCTTGCCGGCCATCAGTGAGGTCCACAGGACCGAGCTGGTGTCGACCAGCCCACGCTTCAGTTCAGTCATTGGGCACCTCCGATGGCCGTGAACCAGCCTTCCTGCAGCTCGTCCCTCAGGTCGCTGAGCTTCTTGGCTGCCATCTGGTCGTACTTGACGATCTCGGCCAGCTCGCCCTCGGTGTCGCAGACGACGGCCACCGTCCAATCGAGCATGAGTCTGGACTCGGTGTTTTCGGTCTCGGTGGGGCCGACGCGGCGGTCGTAGGTGATCTGCTTGCCCTTGATCTTGCTCACGCGACCAATGGCCGTGATGTCGATGAAGTGGTCGGGGTGGTCGCTCTTGCGCACCACGAGTCGGCCAAGGGCCGGGGTCTTGTTGATCACGTTATCTCCTTGCCCGGTGTTCACGGGCGGTCATGCAGCCAATGCAAACGGTGTTGTGGATGGCATGCTCAAGCCTGCCTTCCTCGATGTCGGCCCCGCACTCGACGCACTCGACGATCTGGTAGACGCCGTTCTCGTCGGGCTCCTGATCACGCTTGGTGGCCTTCTGGATTCGGTGCAGAGCAGCCTGTGTGGCCTGCATCTCCAGGTCCGTCGCCATGTCGTGCGGGTCTGGGTGGTTCTCTGCGTTGATTACTGTCACTTCCCGGACCCCTTCGGTATGGGGCTCGGAATAGGGCCAGCCCACGTCGACAGGAGCCCGCCCACTGGTGAGGGCTCGTTGACCTTCGGCGCAGCGACCTGAGGGTCCTTGATCGTGTAGTGGTACGGGCTCTTGCTGGCGTGCAGGTCCATGAGCTTGGCCGCAGCGGTGTTCAGCTCGGCAAGATCGGTCACCGCCCTCGGCGGGCGGTCATCGACCCAGTTCCCCTGCAAGATGCTGTCGCGCAGGACCATCATGCAGGCGATCTCCTTGTCGATGTGATGGATCATCGACTCAGCGTCGATGTCCTCACCCTCCCACCAGGAGAACTTGTGGCGCAGGGATGCGTCGAAGTAGACGCTGGCCCGAACCCCTGCAGCCCTGTAGTTGTGCCTGCCGTACTTCAGGGCCCCTTCCATCATGGCAAGGCCGACCCGCCACAGCACCCGGATGGGCAGGGCTGATAGCGCAACTTTGCGAACGCCGATTGCGTCCTTCGGGTTGGTGTCCTTGGATTCGCTCATTGACCTCTCACCAGTTGTTGAAGAGCGAGCAGCTCGCTCACGCTCGAAGGACTGCTGTCCTCCTTTTTCCAGGTCATCTTCGCCCGCAGGACGTTGAGAGCTGAGAGCTGGCGCTCACGAGCCCTCGGGCTGTAGATCCTGTACCGACCCAGGAGAGACCTGACTTCGTCCTGGTCGAACATGTCGCCCAGGAGGTCGATGATCTTCAGGGCCGGGTCTGAGGTCGCCTTCCTGACGATGCTCTCAGCCATGCGAATGAGCTTGTCGTCGCCGTACTCGTCGTCGCGGGTGTACTGCACGTCGAAGAGATCGAGGAGGGCGTTCTCCGCTTCACCGTGGACCGCCATCGAGAAGATGGGGCGCAGGAGGTGCTGAAAGTCCTCCAGCGACTCGAAGAGGTAGGAGAACAGGGTGGCTGTGGCGGGGCGGGCCCACTTGAGCTTGCCCAGCGGCTCGCGGACGGCTTGGTTCAGCGGCAGCGGCAGGGGTTGCTTGAGCCGGCGCCTGTTCCCCGGCCACTCCAAGCTCTGCTGGTCGATGCGCAGGGTGACCTTGCCCAGGGCCAGGGAGTAGACGTTGCTCGTGGGCCGGAATGAGCCGTGCAGCCAGCTCGCGGCGACAAGGAACTGGGCGAGCATGTGCCTCGGGTCCTTGCCTGTCTGGCAGTAGAACGGAATCTCGGGGAGGGCCTCGTTCAAGGCCTCGGCGATGCGGGACGGCAGGGTGGTGGTGTTGAGGGCCAGCTCGCACGCCTTGCTCCAGGCCGCGATGATGGCGTCGGCACTGGGGGGCTGGGAGGGTTTGTAGAAGCCCCGGATGAGTTCGTTGATGCAGAGGTCGCCCATCCTCGAATTGAGCGGCCCTGTCTCGCGGCCAACGACCAGGGCGGGAGCCCTGAGTGGCAGCCGGTCGTAGTGGGAGCCGACCGTGGAGATCGGAAGGCCGAGTCGAATGACCCGGCGCTTCAGCTCGTTCCCGATCAGGCCGACGATCTGTCGCTTTTCCATCGGTGCATGAGAAAGGCACCCCGTGGGGTGCCCTTCTGCTCGCTGCTGTGGATCAGCCCCGGTTCTTGCGGCTGCGGGCCGGGGTCTCGGGCGCGGGGTCGGCCTGGGCTTCGGGCGCGGGCTTGGTCTCGACCGGCGCCACGTAGCCGGTTTCCACGAAGGTAGCGAACGCCGGCAGATGCTTGCGCATCAGGCCCGCCTGAGCCTTCTGCAGGCCGCTGGCGACGATGTACTTCTCGATGTTCTCCTGCATGTCGAGGGAGCGCTCGTGGGCGTCAGCCTCCACTTCGGACTCGAACTCCTTGCCGTCGCGGGAAACGTAGACTTGCTTGATCTTTGCCATGGTGAGATTTCCTTGATGTGGTGAGTAGCAGTGGAGAAGAGGGCGGGGCCTGCTATACCCGCACCCAGGTCACAGGGCCTTGAGGGCCTCGATGATTTCGGGGTCGAAGCTCTGCTCGGGGCGCAGCATCCAGGCGACGTAGCTTGAGGGAAGGTCCTTCAACCTCGTACCCTTGTGCTTGCCGAACGGCAGCTTGAAGTCGCCTGTCAGGGGCTGCTGCCCCAGGGCAACGAGTTGCTGGGCGTTGAGCCCGCGTTCCTGGGCGATCATGCGCAGGAACGAGATGCACGTGATGACATCACCCATCGCGCGGTGCGCGGGCCCGGCCTCCAGCTTGAACGTGTACCGGATGGTCTGGAGCTGGTGGTTGTCCAGGTCCGGGTACAGGTTGCGAGCCAGCTTGAGCGTGCAGAGCTTGCGGTACTGCTTGGGAAGCACCGAGGCAAGCATGCGGCAGTCGAACTGGATGTTGTGGCCGGCGATCACCAGATCATCGGTGTCGAACGGGTGACCGACGATCTCCATGTATTGCGAGAGGGTCGGCTTGTCGGCCACGTCCTCGTCCACGATGTGGTGGACGCCGGAAGCTGCGGGACTGATCGGCCGCTCGGGATCGATCAGGCTCTCGCATTCCCAGATCGACTCCAGGTTGGAGTTGAGCTGGACGAGGGCGAGGTCACAGACGCCGCCTTCGAGACCAGCCGTTTCGGTGTCGGCTACGAAGAGTCGCATAGTGGTGGGTTCAGTCGTTGTAGTTGACCGGTGACCCTCCCAGGTCACCGGCCGGGGCCGATCAGATCTTGGCCGGCAACCTGTCGAGGACTTCGAGCTTGGTCCAGTTGTTGCCGTTGGCCGAGGCCAGCTCACGCAGGAAGTAGAAGGTGAACGGGTCTTCGGGGACCTTCACGCCGGGCACGCCACGGGCGATGGCGCGGGCCTTCTGCACCAGCTTCTCCTGGTAGCGGGAGAAGCTCGGGATCGAGGACTGCGACAGCGTGACCTGGATGATCTCGCCGTTGAACGCATCGTTGCCCTCGGCCTGATGGACCGCGCAGCCGACATCGATGAACCGGCGCGAAGCCGCATCGGGGTAGTCCATCTCGTTCTGCAGGAAGTCGAGGTACTCGGAGACCGGCTTGCCGGCCCAGCCCTGGTACTTCTCGCCGATGACGCGGTCGACGGTCTCGCCGTCCTTGCTGTAGGCCACGAGGTCGCGGCTCTTCTCGCTCTTGCTGTTCGGGCTGATCTCGAAGTGATCGTCCCAGGCGATCATCGTCACCTTGACCCAGCGGCCCAGGCTGGTCTGCTTCTCGGTGCCGGTCGAGACGATCTCGCCGTTGTTGCCCTTGAACACGGTGTAGTTGCCGTAGCTGAAGTCGGCGGCGCCCTTGAGGGCCTCGACTTCCTTGGCGAAGGCCGAAGCCTCGTTCTTGCTCAGCGCGAGGCCACTGCTCTTGACGGTGGCGACTTCGGTGCTGGTGGAGGCCGGCGCGCTGGTCTCGGCGGCGGTCTCGTTGGCGGCGGCGGGCGGGGTGGTGTTCGCGGCCGTGGTGGTCTTCTCGACCGTGGTGGTCTCGCCTTCGTCCATGTCCTCGAAGGTGGGCTTCGTGGTGGCGGCGGTCTTGGTGTCACGGAGTGCCATGGTGCTAGTTCCTTATCGGTTGCAATGTCAAACGGTCAGCCCATCAATCAAGTCAAGTGATGAACACCGGGCGTCTAGTGTCATTCACACCTCACGAAAATGTCAAGTCCTAAATGACTGTACTCCTTCTTTTCTGAGCTTGTCCAGGTTGAACCGGAAGATGCGCTCGTTGCTGCCGTCGTCGCGGAGGTCGGAGCTGGCGCAAATCCGGTCGATGGTTGGTGAGTAGCTGTGCAGGGCGAAGACCATGGTCTCCAGGTTGATGAACAACGGGGAGTCATGGATCGCAGCACAGTAGCGCCGGTAGGCGCTGTAGCAGGACTCGGCCTTGATCTCCAGCCAGTCGGGGCCGACGATGTAGTCCTTGCCCGGCTTGATCTCCCAGGGCTGGTCCCTCATGCGGCTCATCTGGGCAAGCTGGTTGATCATCTTGCTCGCTTCACTCATGCCCTGAGCCGTGGCGATCTGACCCTCGTCCCCAGTCAGTGCGTCCTTGCGGGAGCCCATGAGGCGGTCACAGTCCGCATCGAACCTGCTGCCGAAGTACATCTGCAGGACACGCTTGAGGATGCTCAGGGCGTGCAGGATCACCGTGCGGTTGTAGATCAGGCGCGGCGCAGCCCGCCGCGCTATCCCGTCCAGGTCTGGCAGCGAGGCTTCGACCGCGCGCCGGATGGTCATCACCTCCTGGCGCATCCCCGGGGTGTCGATGGTGAAGCCCATCTCGACCGTGGCCCTGCCCAGGGCCGAGAGAGCAGTCGCGTCCTCGTACAGGAAGTCGCATGCGGCCTGCCGCGCCTTGTTGCCCTTGTGCAGCTCCTGGGTCAGGGCGACCACGACGCTGCGCTCGAAGATCGCGGTCTCGACCTCGATGGCTTCCGCGATGAAGACGATAGGGGCAGTGGCCTTCGACTTCACCACGCCCAGGCCGTTCTCCGCAGCCTTGTTCAGGGTGCCCCGGTTGCCGATGTTGCTGCCGACGTAGGAGGCCTTGAGCACGTCCTTCAGCTTCTCTATGCGCCCCTTGATCGCCCTCATCTCCTTGGGTTTCCACTCGTCGATGATCATCGGGCAGCTCGTCGTACTCGATGCCGAGGCGTCGAGCGCGAAGTTGGTCGAGCTGATGGCCGACATGATGTGGACCCGAGACTTCTGGTACCAGTGCAACCTGGACAGGATCTCGACGGACTTGGTCTTGCCTGCGCCGGCCTCACCGTAGATGTGGAGCAGTGGGAACTGGCCGAACAGTTCCAGGTAGATCGACCTGTAGTGACAGGCAATGAACCACCCAAGCATGTCGGCCAGCTCCTCTGTGCGGCTCAGGTTGAACAAGGCCTCGATGGCGGGTATGTGGGAGTCATTCAGCTCAGGCGCCTTGTGGATGTCGATCTGGTAGCTGCTGAGCACGTCGGTGGGCTTGTACCTGAGCTTGAAGTAGCTCGGATCGTCCTTGGGAATGCTGCTGAGGAAGGTGTCCTGGGTGAGGTAGACCTTGACCAGCTCCCCCTTCTTCTCCGGGTGATCGATCACGAAGAACCCCTCACGGGGGTACACATAGGTGACTCCGTTGCGTGCAGCCTTTTCCGCCATCACGTCGAGTAGGGCAGATGTCTCACCCTCACCGCCCTGGTATGAGAGCTGGTAGTTCGCCATGAATTGCCTCAGCTTCTGCGCCGATGTGAACGTCTCTGCGCTCAGGATCGGACGCCTGATGACTTTCTCGTTGACCACGAGATCGAACTCGTAGCCCCTGAAGTCCTTCGACTCCAGGTCCACGAGACTTTCCACCTTGCGCAGGGTGGCCCGGCACACCGGCTCGATCACATCGCCCAGCTTGCGGAACATGCCGTCAGCGTTCATGTAGAAGCCACGACGGACACCCTTGCCCATATCGAAGGCGTCGGGCGCTGTTGACGGCGTGTCACCGTCCACGGCGTCCTGGGAGGGGGGCTGCTCGGGCGTGTCACCCTTGTCTTCCTTCTCGACGACGCCCAGGTCAGTGATCGTGGTGCCACGCTTGATCAGCTTGATCAGCGGCGCCACCTCGAAGTCGTACAGGGTGTTCTCACCCATGTACTCCCACATACGGGTCAGCTCAGCCCGGCGCTTCTCCAGCGTGTTGTACCGGCTGCTGTCGCTGACGTGGGTCTCGCACAAGCCCCGGCACCGGTCGAGGAACTCGGCCAGCGGCATGCCCACCGAGGTGGCGTAGATCGAGAGCTGCATCGCCAGCTCTTGGAACCGCGCGTTCTCGGAGACGATCTCCCCGGACATCAGTCCTTCGATGCTGGGCGGGGTCTTCTTCGACGCCTTCCACGGCTCAAGGAACTTGACCGCCTTCTCCTGCCTGGACTTGCGTCCACGCATGTGGCGGGTGACCTTCTCCTTGGCGCGGTCGAACAGGACCGCGAACTTCGTGTTGACTGACGGGGGCGTGGCCGCGTCAGTCTCACGTGGCTCCTTGATGAGGTCCCGGTACAGGTCCGGGGTCATCGACAAGGCCTCGCCGAAGGAGATCGGCACCTTGTAGCAGCCGTTCTCCCGCTCGACGTTCGGGGTGCGCCACTGCCGACCCCGCTTGCCGGTGTAGACCATCAGGTCCAACGTCTCCACGTACAGGCTCTGGGCCATCTCGCGGTAGATGTAGGCCAGCCAGGGGTACCCGGTCTGTGCAGGCTTCGGGATGAAGCACTGCATGGGGATTTCGATGTGGAACCCTTTGGAGCCCGAGCAGTAGAGCCGGGCCTGCATCACGTCAAACTCAAGCTCTGCTTCAAGTTTGGCGATGAACGCCTGGAACTGGCTGCATGCCAGGTCTAGGTCGCCGTCTGCGTCGAAGTCGAAATACAACGGCCCCTGGTACCTGATGACGGACCAGTCGACGTTGTTATCGGGAACCCCGCTGAGGTCTAGTACGGTTGAGAATGCCGGCTGCTTCTCGTGGACTATGGCCTCCCTACTGGAAGAGAGAGCAATCTCCCACGGAGATTCCTTGCCGTCACGCTGGTAAAAGAAATACCAGTTGCCTGCCATTGGTCACCTCAGACGGTGGGCTTCGCGGTGTTGAACTCCCTTGAGAAGCTGACACCCGTCTCCAGGTAAGTCACTCCCCTCTCCCTGAGGTGAAACCTGGACAGTGTGCGGATGAGGATCGGAAACCCGAGAGACCGACGGTTGCCACTGGGGGTTGTGTCCATCTTGATCTGCATGTGAAGTGGCAGGCACATGAACACGGGGTGTCCCAGGATCAGTGTGGGCTGGTACCCGATCTCGAAGAGGGCTCCGGTACTCTTGACCCGAATCTCTGCGCTCGCACCGTCTTCGTCGTTGCAGATGAAGTCCTGGACGGTGATCTCTTCGAGGACGTAGGGCTTGCGGTCCTTGAACTGGTACAGGAGGAGGTTTCGGCCTCTGTACCCCATCTCGATGCGTTGATGCTGGCACTGGTTCCAGACCTGGACGTGGGCCTGGGGCATGCTGTTGACGAGCCTTTGAAAGTGCTCGATGGGACTGATGAAATCTTCGACTTTCATGAAACCTTAGGGAGAGAGGGCGGGGGCTGCGATTGTAGGCACGGGGTGCCCAAAGCCCAAAAGCGACAAAACCGCTCGGGCACTATTCGCCGTAGATCAGGGCGCGCAGATCGTAGGCGTTGCGGACCACCTGATTGACGATGCCGTCGTTCACCAGGAGGTTTCTGAAAGCCCTGGGCTGCAGAGTGCGGCGGGCGACGGCCATCCAGACCGTGACGCGCCACGCCTGCCCCAGGCGGGCCAGCCGGGCGACCGCTTGGTGGAAGTCCCGGGGTTGCTGGCAGGGTTCGATGAACATGGCGTGGTGGCAGACGTGCTGCAGCCCGTCCAGGCCCTTGCCGCCGCTGACGAACTGGATCACGATCAGGCGGCAGGAAGGGTCCGTCACGAAGCGCTGCAGGTTCCTGTCCTTCTGCGCAGCGCTGACCTCGGAGTTGATCGCCACGGCTCCGTACTTCGCCAGACGGCGGCAGATCGAGGCGATGGTCATCCGGTAGTTGGCGAACACGACCAGCTTGCCCTCGCCCAGCTCCAGGAGCTTCTGCTCGATCAGGTCGATGCCTGCACTGCCCTTGGATGGGTCACCGGAGAAGTAGTCGTAGTTGATGATGATCTGGCCGAGGGCGTGGGTCAGCTTGTTGGCGCTCGTGGCGTCGATCTTGCCGCCATCAGGCAGCTTCAGCAACTCCTCTTCGGCCAGCTTGCGGTACAGCTTGTAGTGGTCGGGCTCCAGGTCATACTCGACCGGGTCAAAAAGCGGAGGCTCAGTGCCGGAGAACATGTCCTCGTACAGGACCCGGACGGAATTGATCAGCAGGTTGCGGTGCAGGACATCCAGGTCACGCCACTTGCAAGGGTTGCCCCAGAAGTCCCGCTCCTCGACGTGGAGGTTCTCGAATTGGCGTTGTGACCGATACGTGCCGGGGGCAACGAACTTGATCAGGCCGTAGGCGTCCCCAGGCTTGTTGGCGGGGGTGCCGGTCAGCATCATGCGGACCTGACCTGAGGTGAAGTCGTAGACCTTGTCATGGGCGTCGGTCCCGACGTTGGCGATGAAAGTGGCCTCATCGACCGGGACCGCGAGCTTGAGCGGCCCCAGCTCTCGGACGAAGCGCTGGTACTCCTTCTTGAATATCTGGATACCGACCAGAATGCAGTCCGCTCCTTCAAAGGACATCGCAGCCCTCTGCTTGGGTGTCCCCCGGAAGGTGACGACCTTCAGGGCCGGGGTGATGCTGGTCAGCCACGCCTCCCACTGCCCCAGGAGGATGGGTGGCATGATCACCACGACCACCCGACCCTCGGTGATCTTGTAGTACAGGCTGATCAAGGTGGAGACAAGCGTCTTGCCTGTCCCCATGTCCAGGTACACGCCAGAGCTGGCTTTGGGGGCCAGCGTGTTGACGGCCTCGATCTGCTTGGGCAGCACCTGCTTGATCTTCGGGGGCAGCTTGTAATGCTGCATCACAACTTCAAAAGGTGTCATAGTGGAAGGGCCCGCCGAAGCGGGCCCGGTTGTGGTCAGGCTGAGCGCCTGAAGTTGACCCGGATGACGTTGCCCTTGACCTCGACCGGTGGGTTCTCGACTGCCATCCTGGCAGCGGCCAGATCGGCACGGCTCATCACGTTGGCGACCCAGGCCTCACCGCCCAGCACGTCGTACGCGTCGTAGATCGTGTGATCCTCGCGCTCGAACCAGACGCTGAACGCATCGGGGTGCATGCTCAGCTTGCGGAACAGGCACTCGTCCTCACGCACGTCGGTGATGATCGCCGACAGCCCGCCGATGACCGGGTGGTAGTGCTTCCACCAGTCCGCACCGTACTTGGGCACGAGATCAATCGTGGGATTGCTCAGCCAGAACAGGTTCCAGACCTGGAGGCTACGTGCCTCGCGGGCTATGACGCTGGCCTCACAGCTCGGCAGGTTCGGCAACCTGTAGTTGCTCAGCGGTAGTGGGGAATACAAGTACATGGGAGTCCTTTCAGTGATGTCAGTTTAGGCCGCGACCTCCAGCTTGCGGTAGCTGAACCTCCCCTTAACTTCGGTATTCAGGGCCTTTCCAACGCTCTCGGCCTGGAGCACAGCCTTGAACACCCCCCCCTCGGGCACCTTGTCGTAGGCGCACTCACCGCCGTGATGGAACTGAACGAAAAGCGTTTCGTTCTCCCAGGCGAGGGCCCTGATGTTGGACCTCTGGACGGGTTGCCAGTTCATGTGATGCCTTTCTGCGGATGATGTCAGAAGCAGTCGCTCAGGTCGAGGGGCTGAAACCCCTCGGGCTTCATGACCTTGCCGGTGGCGGGGTGGCGACGGGCCCTGCCGGTCTCGGGGTCGACCTTGGTCATGTTGTTGGCCGTCAGCTTGGCCCAACCCTTGTCCACGTCGGCGCCCAGGCTCAGGGCGGCGCCGACGCTGACCCAGGTCAGGTCGAGGTCGGCGTCGAGCAGGGCGACCTTGTCAGCCTTCTCGATGCAGTGGTCGAGCACACCCCTCTTGAAGAGGTTGCCCAGCCCGTCGATCAGGTTGGCCTCGACGGTGCAGCCGAGAGCGTGCAGCTTCTCAGCCAGCTCCTCGCACTGCAGCCCGGTGTAGAGCGCGGCTTGCCGCAGGTTGAAGGTAGCCGTCGTCTGGTCGCACGATTGGGCGAACGTCCTCACGTCGTGGATCACTGTCATGGTGGGATTCCTTTCTGGCCTCGATCTGGGCCTTGATGCGGGTGATGCGCTGCTTGTACATCTCAGCCAGCGCGGCGTAATACTCGGCGGCGCCGAGGTTCTTCAGGTGCTCTCGCTCGGCCTCGTAGAGGTCGTTCTCCAGCACCTGGGAGACCGGGGTGGGCCGGAACAGGGCGAACATCCTACTACTTCCTTTGTGGGAACGGTGACCGTTTAATGATGTCGTCGAACGACTTTCCCAGACGGTGACGCTTCAGGACTGTGTCGTAACAGACACCGAACCTTCTTGAAAATTCTGCTGCCGTGATCTTCTCTCCATTCACGTTGATGAAGCGACAGTTGGATCTGTTCGCCGCTTGCTCAGCCCAGGTAGCCCACCGAGCATTGCTTGGTGAGTAACCAAGGTTGTTCTTCCTCCTTTCCAAGGTTGCTCCGGGGAACCAAGTGGGCCTCATGTCCTCGTCAAAGTTCCTGAAGTCTGCCCAGCGGTCGCACACCTTGATCCCCTTGCCTCCGTAGTAACGCGCCCTTGGGTGATTAGCCCTGTTGCACCTGTCCCTGGCCTGCGACCATGCGCGGTACACAGGGTCACTGTTGTTGAACCCATGCTTGAACCGACGCTGCGCAAGTTCCTCCTTGTGCCAGCATCCACATGAGGTGGTGTTGCCACTGATGAGGTTAGATGACTGCGCAGTGAGGGTGTTGCCACACTCACATCTGCACAGCCACTTGATTCGGACAGTAGACCTGTCGGGGCCCCCAACCACAGTCAGGCGCCCGAAGCCCTTGCCCATCAGATCTATCAGCTTTGGCATAAGACGTTCCTTTATGAGGGAACCGTCATGCTACCACAAACGATATATGTAGAAGGTGATGCCGTCGACACCCTCTTCCCACTCGCTACCGTCGTACCGGCCCAAGCTGTGGGCCCGGCCGTCGATCTTGCAGTCGTTCTTGAACTTCTCACGGTCGAAGTAGCACTGGTAGCGCTCGGGCAGCTCGTGCAGCACGCACTCGTCGATGAAGTTCTCCAGGTCCTCGTCCCACAGATCGTCGGCCTCGTCGTCGGTGACCACCAGCCACTCGCGGGAGCCCCACCCGTAGACGAAGCCATACTGCAGGGTGGGCACGCTGCGCCATTCATCGTCGTGGAACATCAGGGCCAGCTTGCGCTGGGCCTCGTCCAGGTCGTTGGTCTCCAGGTCGATGACGCCGTCGCGCAGTTCGTCGGTATCGTTGCCCTCGTCATCGGGCACCCAGATGTCGTCGATGTTGAGCCCCTCGGGCAGGGCGTAGTAGTTGTCACCCCTGTGATCCCAGAAGGTGATGCGCTGGTAGTCACTCGCCATTGTTAGCCTCCTTCAAAAGTGCCGGTCGTTCAGCGGGATTACGATCTGCAGCGGCTCCATCTCACGACGGACGGCCTGCATCGCGCTGTGCATCAGCTTCTTGCGCTTGTCGTCGTCGAGGCCATCGAACCACGCAGAGAAGTCGTCGTCCTCATACAGGTGATCGATGACCCTGTTCACCACAACCTCGAACAGCTTCATCTCAGTAGTCCTCCGGCAGCAGCACGGTGGTGGACGACCGGTCGGCCTCGGTGATGATCCAGATCTTGGTGTCGTTCACCGTGTAGGCCGACAGGATGCGCAGGCCGTCGCTCACCGCCTCTTCGTTGAGCTGGGCGCCGGCCGGACAGACCTCACCCCAGTCACCGTTCAGGTGTCGGGTGATGTAGGGCGACAGGTCCACGTCGGGGAGCGTGGACAGCAGGTTGGCGGTCGCAACGATGCGACCGGGTTGAAATCTCATGTGATCTCCTTTAGATGATGTTGCCGTCTTCGTCAAATTCCCAGTCGTTGCATTCGACGGCGCTCTCGAACGCCTCTTCGCTCACTTGGTACTCGTACTCGGCCTTCAGTTGCTTGTAGATCCAGTCCATGAAGTCACGCAGGCAGCCCTTGACCTCGTCCTCGGCATCGCCGATGTCGCGGTACTCGTTCTCGCTGTCGTACACGCTGATGTCGGTGCTGTAGGCGTGGTAATAGTGGCCCCGGTGGGTCACGTGGGCTCGCAGCCGGTACAGGAACTTCTTCTGCACCGCCTGCAGCCGGTCGGCAATGCTGTGCAAGTCCTTGTCCTGCGGGGCGTACTTGCGGATCTCCTTGGCGCTGCCCTTGGCGTAGCGGTAGGTGCCCTCAAAGCAGGCGCCGTCGCCCTGGCTCCAGAACCCGCTGAACCAGATGCAGACCTCGGGCCGGGTGCTGCCGTTCATCAGCTTGACTTGGCGCGTGTCGAAGGTGATGCCCAGGATCGTGGCAACGCGCTCGGCGTCCTCGTAGACGTAGTCCCAATGCCAGTCCTGGCACTCCACGTCGCGCCACTTGTCGTAAGCCTTCTCCTTCGCCTCGTCGTCCAGCTCTTCGTACTTGTAGACCTGGGTCTCGGTGACCATGGTGCGGGGCATGTCAGTTCTCGCTCAGCACTCTGACCAAGAACGTGCGGTTCTTCATCAGCCAGTCGATCAACTCGACGCCATCGGCGAGGCGGTAGCGGCCACGGACCTTACCGTCGTACTCCTGGATGCACTCGACCTCGGTGACCGGTCGATTCTGGAAGTCCATGCACAGTTCGGCCGGAGCCTGGAGCAGAAAGGACTGAAACTCAGCGTCATGCTGGGTCACGTGGAGGGAGCCGTCCACGGCCTCATACATCGTGACCATTCTTGCGGGTGTTCTCATGCTGATTCCTTTTGAGGAGGAGTGTCAGAACGTGAGGCCAAGCCTCTTCTGCAGGTACCGGCTGACCGTGCGGCGAACCCTGGTGTAGTCGGGCCGGTCGCTGAAGGCGATGTAGGAGATCGCGTGGTTGCTGTAGCCGACGTTGCGGAAGGCGTTGACGATCAGGCTGCCGTGCATGTAGCCCTCCTCGATGTGAGACAGGAGGTGGTCGGTGGAGCCCCTGGGTTTGGCCTCCTTCTCGGAGTCGTTGCCCAGGTACTTGGGTTGCCCCGGCTCGGGCTCAGCATCGAACATCATGCAGTACCAGCAGTCACCGCTGCCGGGCAGGGGCAGGGGCTGGCCGGTGACGATGGTCTTGGTCACGAACCGCTTGATGTCGCGCTTGAGAGCGGCCTGGGCGTCGGCGTGGGCCTGGGCCTGGGCGCGGGCCTCGCCGGAGAAGGCGTCGGGCAGGATCATGCCGTCGATGAACGGGACGCGGTCGGCCCCGTTGGAGACCTTCCAGACACCCTTGTCGCTGTCCAGCCTGTAGCCGTAGCTGCGCAGCGCGTCGTTGAGCCGGGCCTTGGTGGTCATCGTCTTCCACCCACCCGACGTGACCTTGATCCGGCCATCCGGCATGCGCTCGAAGATGTCGGTGAGGTGCAAGCGGATGACCTCCCTGCCTTCCTCGGTCTTGTAGAGGAAGGTGTTGTGGTCGATGACATGGGCCTTGCCGACCACGTGGGCGGGGGCCTTCTGGAAGCTGTCACGCAGTGAGATTCTCATTCAGACTCCCTTGTTGTTCAGGTGGCCGTCACGCAGCAGCAGCCGGATCTCAACCAGCCGCTCGCTGATCGCATGTCGAACGCGGGTCAGCCCCACCGCATCGTTCTCACGCTCCAGGGCGTCGATCTTGTTCATCATCGACCGGATCTGGGCCTTGCTTATGCCGAGGGCAAGCTCTTGGGCGTCGGTCACCTTGTTCACTCGAAGTCCTCCGTCACGGTGACGCCGTTGTCGCGCATCAGTTGGATGGCCTCCTTGGGCAGGCTCATGATGCCGTCGTAGTCGGCCAGGGTGCGCTTGCCGTCCCGGTCGAGGTCGAACCACAGGCCGATCTCGGCGCCGTCGTACAGGTCCGGGATCTCCCACTCGATGAAGCCCGTCGCGTCCTTGTTGAAGTACAAGGTCATGGTGGACTCGTGGGCGCCCAGGTCGTCGACCTTGGGCAGGCTGCTGTACTCACGCACCAGTTGCGTGGTGAACGTGATCTCTGCGATCTTCTCGGTCATGTCAGACCTCCTTGAAAACGTACTCGGGGGTGAGGCAGATGAACTCACCGGACCACCGGTTGAGTTCGGGGTACTCGCGGCTGATCAGGTCCTTCGCGGCCAGCCACCGGTCATGCGGGCCGTCAGCGACGGTGATCAGGAACCGCCACCATTCGTTGTTCTTGAAATGGTAGCCGGAGAAGTAGAAGAGGGCGTTCACTTCCAGAACCTCATGTGCTCGCTCAGGCGCAGCCTCACGTACGCATCGACTTCAGGGTCCTGACCTTCCAGGGCCTGGGCAACGAGGTCCATG
>JACCDR011368667.1_pt1 | contig 20597 bp, 48 predicted proteins | sample 7446431 | NCBI WGS metagenome assembly JACCDR01 (sample SAMN15323443, study PRJNA562643) | freshwater metagenome | isolation source: river surface water | place: USA:Blue River Watershed | collected 2017-08-17 | reverse complement strand
TATCTTGACGACATCCGAGTACCCTCTGGTTTCTTATTCGCAGATCGAGATGTAGATCACGTCAAAGGTCTTTTGGCACACTTCAAGAAAGAGGTTGCACTATACGCAGAACACCTCAAATTGTGTGACGAGACATTGCACAAACCCTTTGACTTTAGATCTATCGTTGAGCCTTATATCAACTACGAAAGTTACGTCCAATGGATTATCCACGACATGGATAAGGGAGTTTAAAATGGCTACATTAACCGCACCAGTACCTGCACCAAAAATCTACACGCCTGAGTCTTATCGTCTTACAACATACTCTGATAAAGAATACGTTGCCGACTACTCTTGGTACCTATACTCCGAAATGTGCTACCAAAAGTTGATTGAAACAGGTGATTGGTTCATCGACTGTTTCTCTTACGGGGCAGTAACACTCGAACCTGTGAATATGACTTATAGTCGTGACCTGGACGCTAAAGAGTTATACGCGCTGGTGAATACGATTATCGACATGGCTAAGATTGACAAACTCTATCGTATCCAACTTTTGTTGGGAACATACGTAGAGTGTCAAGGGATTTTGTGGCGAGTCATTTACTCGCCTGAGTACCCTATCGGTTACATCCTCAGTGATTTGTTCTACACACCTTTTGACGAGCTGTCAGAGTTATCTAGTGATTACCTTGGCGTAATCGACAAGATGCGCTTTATGCTAACTCAAGACGCTATACAAGCAGCTCGTACAGCGAGCATTCTTCGAGATAATGTATCACCCGATGACTGGAAACGTTGGTATGAAAATGTAGATTGGCAACCCACACTTTGGCACTTCTACTATGCTACGGATGCCTACAAGAATTATCAATCCGATATTCGCAATATCATTGACGGAGGTATCTAATGGAGCCTAGCGTTTGGTACTTATACACATTCCCCTACACAGGTTTTAATAGAGGCGGTACTTACGTCTCGTTCACAAAACAGCTCTTTTTGAATTACCCACCACAAGAAACTGTGGCGATGTCTCCAACAGCCTTGTTAGATTACGTCTTTGAGCGAAATGTTATGGGTTTTCTAAAGCATTCTATCCAAGGCTTCATTCTTGGAGAAGGGTTGATTTCTCGTTGGCATGGTAACGATAACGACATGATGCTCTTAGCTATCAACGGATCTCCAATCTTAGGCATTACGAATAATGGAGATGGTCTAAGCTCAATCACTGAGTCAAATATTGCCAATCGTTTAATTCACGCTAAGACACCATCATGGGGTTATGAACGTTGGCTGAACTGGTGTTTCCATACAGAGATTCATTACCACAACCAAGACATTCACGAGTCAGACTTCACATACGATGACAAGTGTGTTTATTTCAAGCAACACATCATCTTGGAGGTTTAGTATGAAGTTCTATCTGTTCTATATCACGATCTTCAGTGATAAGTGGGATAAGTATGGAGATCCGAGAAACAATCGCAACGCGATGATCGGATCTCTAGTAGATTTGAAACCTAAGTTCAGGGCAGATCAATTGTTATCCGAAGCTGTATTTGACAACGCAGAAGATTTCTTCAAGAGTGTCAGAGACTCTCACTTGGATTGCTTTTTCTTTTCAGATAAACTGCGTGTGGACTATGATTTTGACAGCCGTATATCTATACTAAGCGTATCTGATAACCTACCGCTCATTGGTATTATGCAAGTACGAGATGCAGAAACCAACCGTGTTTTCTACATTGATAAGTGGAATGGTAGCGAATTGATTGCAGTTCACGCAGATGACTGGAACAATACCTTATACATCAATTGGGTTGAAAAGATTGTAAGCATACTCGCCTACGAAAGCCCACAACGTCGTTCATTCAAAGTGAAGGATAACGCTCTCTACTTCAAAAACAAATCAATCTGGAGCGTTTAACCCTTCACAACCCTTGCCTAGTAGGGTAAACTAGGCAAACTTGCCTTGTTAGCTCAGTGGAATAGAGCAACCGCCTTCTAAGCGGTGGGTCGCTGGTTCGAGTCCAGCACAGGGTACTGTGTAAATTATTCTCATACATAAGAGGTATTATGAAAACAAAGAAAATGATCATCTATAAACCCTTTGAAGGGTCTATCTGCTACATCTTTGAATTATGGGATGCAGGGGTGAAGAAGCTCGATGTATTGGTTGATAAAGAAGATGCCCTTGTTACATACTACACATTCATAAGTGTGGCTGAACAAATGTTAGGGGCATACATTGGTAATTTCGAGATTCAGTTGAACGGTGAATTAGTCACCAAACCTATTACAGAGAATTCTTTCTAGGAGATTTAAGATGATCGTATCCGTAAAATTTCAACCCATACCAGATAGCGCAGCGGTCAAGATAGACTGAAGAGCTAGAGTACGAAGACCGTGAACCCACTGTGGAGGAGCTTCAGGAAATTCAAGAACAATGGGAAGTAGACCAATGGCGTATGCTCGATAAAGAAGGTTTGCTATCGGGTCTAACCATAGAAGAAGTGAACGACATGTATGACACATGTGATTGGTTAGATCTTGAGTTTGATTATGAATACCCTATAACCCAATTTGAAAAAGATTACTTCCGTTGGGTTAACTACGAAAATTCAAAATTTCCAAATATCTTTAAGGACTAAACATCATGCAATACTGCATACCTTTGAGAGTTATAGAAATACAGGGTCAAGCTTTTTTGGTAAGGAGTGGATCGGCACATACTAGAGAGAAAACTCGTAATCAATTTAGCAAAGAGGTCAGACCTGTTTCAGAAGTAGCTCTGAGCTACGATTTTTATGGGTACTATCAAGACGAGCGTGGCTCTGTTAAGTGGTACTTGTTAGGTACTCCTGAGTACACTGAAATTGAGAACAAACTATCAGACGAAGAGGCTGCGATGAAGGATCTCTTCTGTAAAGAGGAAGACGCATTACGTGCAGAAAACGAGTCTCTAAAATCACAAATGGCGGCACAGTCAGCGAGTCAAATTGTCCCTGTGACCAATGTCACGATAGAGTCAAACAACCTGAAACAGCTTGCCGTAGCAGTTATTTCCACAGCGATCAGTGTAGCTACACCTCTACTCATTATTATCCTCACAAAGCTAAACTAACCCTATCTTTTCATGGAGTGATGATGTATTATCCACTCCATGAAGACGATAATGGATATAGTGAACAATCCACATGTGGATTGGAACGCAAGTAGACGGTTGTGGCAGTACGACATTGTAGTTCAAGCCTACAGGTTAATTGGCACAACAGAACTGAGTTACAAGATCGCAGCAAATACAGCTACACTACACCTAGACCCTATTCAACTATCGTGGCTGAGATGGCTATGGTGCGAAGGTGCTAGTCAACAAACTATGAAGGAGTTTTTCAGTGATTAAGACGCATGTTTGGAAAATTGAAATTGATCGTCAAGAGAAGACTACCTATCTTTCCATATACAGCGATGAGGATCTGGTACTCATAGGTGATTTAAGTAAATTGATCGAATTACTAAAAGATACCTATAAATACATGTCAGCATTCATTAGCCAAGTAAACGAAGATGGGTTTCAATATGTGCAATTTGTAATCTTTGACAGAGTGAATGGGTATGAAATTAAAGACTGCTCTCAAATTGCAGAGCGAGATTCAAACTTTGCTACATCTAAGGTTACGATGTTCAGGAGATTCCTCACTTTGCTTCAAGAACTATCTAAGGAAGACGCACATAATCGTTTCATGGACAACTATCAAGAACAAAAAAGAGGATCTTTAACATGAGCTTCATATTGTCAGGTACGCTACCTAAAGGTGCCTTCTATTTACAGATGTCGTTTGATCAAGTGTGTGTCGTAGTGAGCAGGCACCACAATGGAGGCTGTAAGTATAGGGCACTACTATATATCCGTAGTGATGCTAGATACACGGTGTCCGTCAAAGACCATAATGTAAGCGGTGCAATAGGTAAGGTCTTACTGAAAACGTTTGGGTTTCACAACTCTCGTGTTCGGTTGACAGAACACTTTTTCAGGGTAAGGCAGGACAAGTCTACGTTTGTAGTAGATTGTTTGTCTTATAAGTATGGTGTTACGATTGAAGAAATACGTAATGAGAGGAAACTCTCCAAAGCATTAGGACGTTTATTCATAAAAATGAGTAGGATTGGAAAATGAATAAATCAGATAGGGGTGTTTGTTGGTATGAAGGTCGGCTGCGTCGCGTTGAACACGCAGCCCTTTGGCACGATACTGAAGATTGGGATCGCAAAGGTGAGTTGACGTGCATTAAAAATGATGTACGAATTGTTCTAGTCAATCCATTGAATCCATTGGAAATGACTGATGAACAAAGGAAAGAGTACGCCCACATGTCTTTGATGTGGTGTTGGAACTCTGGTTACTCGTACCCACCCGAAGTAATCGAAACAATGAACAAAGATGAAGGCATGGATCGTGCACACTATGCGCTTGTGAGTTATGTTCAATGGATGTACCCTGACCCACGTTTCAACACTGAGGAGAAGTAGAATGACTACATCATACGTAGATATGCGCGGAGCAACATTCACAGGGATCACGAATGGGGTTATCGTTGGTGCTGTTGTAAACATAGGTACGCCTAACACCTATTTTGAAAAACTCTATGTAATGGACGTTACACGAAAGAGTGCTGCGTTTAAAACACAGTTTATCTTGACCGCAGAACGTGCAATCAGTGGTGTACCAATTCAACAAGTCTTGGAGGTTTTCTTCAATGATGATTCTGAAGTAAAATGGTTGTTTCTTCACGAACTCAGAGTTCAGTTGAGTAAAACCTATGGTGGCTTTACTCTTGAAATAACATGCCACTCTGTAACAGAGACGATTACATTAGGTCATGGTGATTACGAGATCCCCGTAACATACCGAATTCTAATCACATTGGATGAGGCTGTAGAAGTCATTCAGGATGTAGTTGTGAAGTATGCTGGATGGGAACCTGATGTCCGTGATAGTTTATTAGCCAACTGCATAAAGGAGTTGCGTGGTGATTAAAGGGTGGGTTCATAGCCTTGTTGTAGAGCTTGACTTTACGTCAAGCTATTCAGGCGAATTTGCCACAAAGGTTTGGCTCATTGCGGAGCATAAAGACCACGAAGCGTCGATGTTCTCTATCGGATCATTTGATACCAACATGGGTGAAAGCCTTTTAGCGTATCAAGACAAAGTGAACAGCGTTGTAGCTACGGCTACAACGACGGTTTACGCTATGCCCCACGACGACGAAGATGAGATACCACTTTCATTCTGGAGAAATAGTATTGGTAGCTACATAAACATTGAAGACTTGTACATATTCCTATTTCAAGAAGGATGGTTGAAATGAGCGATTCTTTGATTTTGCATGTTATTCCAGATCTTGTACGGGATGGAGAATTCACCTTTGAGTTGTCACTTCGCAAAGATGATCATGAACCATTCATGCTCTACACAAAGGACTTCGACATTTCTGAACTAAAAAGCGTCTACTGGTTCTTGACTAGCACACTAATACAAACACTTCGTGTTCTCGATACAGGTGTGTCTGTGTTCATTGGTGAGAGCGCATATTATGATAACTACTATCAAAGTCTTCCTGTTGAATATAAATTCAACGGTGTTGTAGTACCACATTCCAATGTGCTTCACTACAATCGCATGGAACGTCTTGAAGAACTCATTGAGGCACACTCAAATGATAATACCTAGGCGCAGAATACGCATCAGACTATTCTACGACAATTCGGCAACCCCACCGTTTATCTTTAAACCAGGTATCGAGGGGGACTCTTACGAAGCGATGGCGCGATACGTCAGTTCAGCACCATCTACAGTCACAGCATTCTTTACTGTTGATATTGATGGTAAAGAAGTGGCTCGTGAAGAAGGTCACTTCTCAGGAAGCGTACCTGGTGCAAATAAGTTTATCCTATGGGCAAAAAAGTGCATAAAGGAGCATGTGGTATGAGATTGTACACAGTAAGGGTACACGTAGAAGAACGAAAAAAGAACTCCACACGAGTGACTGCGGAGGTACGTAATCCTTTGAAAAAGCTCATTGGGTATGCCGATGGTGTTGGACAATTATTTGCTGTGTTGGCGGCTATAGAAGGCACCGTAGATGATTGTGCACAAGAGTGCGAATTCACATACTTCGTTGACCGAGAAGAGTTAAGCTACGAAGGTATGCTAGACAAATTATCTGAGAAGGGGCTTTTATGATCGACATCTACGTAAGAGGACATGCTGGTGGTCCGAATTCAAGAGGCAACGTCTTGAACATTGGCGTATACAACGATCATCATCTCGAAGCCATTTGGCGATTTGTGTCCAAGGTTTACCCTTACACAGTCATTCGAGTATCGGTAAGAAAGAATGGAGTTGAACTACCAGATGGTTACATTCAACGAAATTTTAACCCTTCTAATGTGACTCGTGATGAATTAAAATCATGGCTAGACAGTATTAAGGAGCAGTACAAAAATGTCTGATATAGAAGTTCGTGGAGAAACAGAGTTTGGGCTTGTGAAAATCATTGTTAACGATGCAATTGTTGGTAAACACACCGCCCTATTAAATCCAGAAGGTTTAGGGGTTAAAGTAGACATTGTATTAAAAACAATTGGCGCAATAACTGGAGAATCAGTAAACGTTAGCTTCTTTTTGAACGATGTGGCATGGAAACCTTCTGAGTGGGGTGCGTTGAGTTTTGTTTGCAATGAGTTTATGGAGGCAGTAGAATGAGTAAACGCTACTATTATCCGAATTTAATGTCAACCGATGAGATTGGTGTTAGCAACTTGCAACCTTATCATCTAATCCGTGATCCATATGAAACGGATTTGAGTGAAGTCGTGGTTAAGCCTAACAACATCAATGTCGTTTGCTCACACTTGCCCAACGACAACTGGCGTTTCTTGGACACAGTGGGACGTGATATTGTGAAACTATTGTGCAACGGCACGAATGATTGGCAATTGACACGCCCTACGAGCATTCAGTCATTGATGTTCCGTCTTGACGAGTCAAGAACAACGTTCTATTTAGATGTCGAAGCCGATTACTATTTGTTTCATCACATTAAAGTGATGATGAAGCAGGGTGAACTTCAATACGATTATGTGACATTCTTCTACTTCTACTGGACAGTAGATGGTAGTTGCTTGTTACAAGAGATTAACCTCGATGGTCGTGCCCGTATGGAAGATCAGCCAGAGGGATTCTTTGATTTATACCGCAAACAGATGATGCTGTTAATGTAAAGGATTGGAAAATGTCTAACTTAGAAATGGCGTTGTGGCTGTCCATTGCAGGATTTAGTCTGTTCTTTGGGGTAGTGATGTTTGTTTGCGCTGTTATTTTCTTTGCGAACAACATTGGTGCACTAATTTTTTACATCGTCTTGAACGTTTTATTCTATGTCACATACCTCGTGTATGAAAGGTACGGGAATAATGAGTAAGAATCCATATCCAGGTGACGAAAACTTCGTTGCCACAGTCATTTTTGCATCTATTGTCACACTCGCTGCCAACTTAGGATCATTGGTATTTTCAATTCCTGTTTCATTTGAGTTTTTAGGACTTGTATTTTTGTTGTCTTGGGTTTTTAGTGCCGTGTCGATCTCACAATATGAGGATGAAAGCGATGACTAACAATGCACTAAACTCTCTTGAAGATAAATACGAGTGTCGTAAACAGGTCATGGAAGAGTTTCCAATAAAGTTTCACGTCAAGCCTGACACTTTTGAGAGCTTTAGATTTGACATTGACTTGAGCACAGGGTTTGAAGAGTTCACACATAAAGGTCATATGGCGTTCACTGACTGGATTCAAGCGTTGAGTACCGCAGATTTTGAAGGGAATGAAGCGTTTTTTCAAGCCTCGCCAACATTCAAGCGTTGGTTGATGTTTTCAAAAGAATTGAAAAACTCAACTGTGTGGATCGAGTACTCAAACATGGAGTACTGCATATCTTCAACCTTGAGCATTCACATAGAAAGGTTTGAAGTTCTACCTGCAATGAAAGAAATACGCCTAATTGCCGAAGTTCTGATGCGAGATCTAATGACACTATTTAAAAACCTATATGAGTTGCTACCAGAGGATGAAAACGATGATGATTAGCCCGATTGTTGAAGTGACTTACCACAAAGACTCAGACCAAACGCTAGATTGGATTGAAATATTCATTATAGGATTGCCGAAGCAAACTGTTCCAGCATACGTATTTTCGTACTACATGAAAGAGTACAAACTTCAACCTAGTGTGTTATACGTAGCTGTTATGTCTGCTTTAAATATTGTATTCAGCTTGTATGAAGATCATATTGATGAGCGAATGGTGAAAATGGTCAAGTACAAAATTAACAATGACGAATGGTGCCCGATGGCAAACAATTATGACATCGAAAAGGATGTCAAAGAATTCTTGGAGGCGATTGAGAATGATTAGGCATCGCAGATATATGCGGTACAACGTTATTCCTGCTTGGGATGTGTACATCGGGGTAGAAGACATCTATATCTTAATTAAACAATCTCCGATGAGAAATTGGTACACAGTTACGATACATGACACATTCAACGGAACTTATTGGGAGAAAGCTCCAGAATCGGGGCTTATCTTATCAATAGAGTCTTGTTTTACATACATAAGAAAATGGCTAAAGGAGAATGGTAGAGATGGCTAGACATGTGCCTACCTGTAACAAAGACATGACAGACTATACACCGACAGGGCTTTACGCCCAACATTTAGATGAGATTGCGTACCAATTGGCGATCATCGGAGAACGAACTGGAGACTTCAGTGTCTCAACCGTAGGGTACACAAAGTCGATTCGCATCATTCGTGAAAATACGGATGACGAATTTATTAGCAATGTGTTACCAGGTTACATACAACAAGCACTAGACATTGTTAATCGTATGATGAAACAAGGGAGAGGACGTAGATGACACCAGAAGAATTCGATGCGTGGATGACGCAAGTAGCTAACTTGTGTATCAGTACTTCATTATTTTTAGCATTCGCCCTAGTAATCTATATCGCGTCTGCTATAATTCCATTTTACATAATCGTGCCACTACTAATTGTTGGTTGGTTCACTAAAGGAGTAAAATAACATGATTATCGCGGCAGTTATTTTCATTGTAGTAGCAGCTGTTTACATCGCCTATTTCTTGGGAGTGAAATTATAATGTTCATCAAACGATATTTCTTCCAAAGAGTTCTCGGCTATCGTTGGGATTATAAAACACACAAAGGGTTTGATGAAAAAGACTTTATGGTGACTTTTGAAGCCAATAATGGTCGTATATATCGTGCCAAAGAAGTCGTTAAAACAATGACTCAAGGTGGCAGAATCTACCTCTTCCCTAGCGAATTGGAGAATGTAGAAGAAGTAAAGGAAATTTAACATGATTACACTAGCGTTAGTTATCTTTTTGGGCATTTGTGCGTTTTTAGGTGCATTGGTATTGGTGTCAAACTTTTTTGAATGGCTCGACAAAAAAGGCTATGATGATGTGGTACACATGATAAAAATGTTCATTGGTATCATGGTCTTCTCATTTATTGTCTCGTTTGTCATTCACAATTGGTCTGGTGTTTCTCAATTATCAAAATTGACTAATGCACCAAAAGTCATCGTTGATTGCCAACCACAAGGAGAACGTTAAGATGAAAAGCTATCTTAACCTATACTTCCAAACAGATAGATCGGAAATCACCGTCAGCCTTGACGGTGATAAGTTTATTATGTTGCTACGAGTTGAAGATACCGAACTCTACCGTTATGCAGCTGAACGCACCTGCATGGGACTTTTAAGGGCGGTCAAGTGGTCTGATGGTGATACACACTTCTTGGACTATATGACAGTAGCACCTGTGTTCATGTTTATTGACGGTGAGCCATTCACGACAAAGGAAGCTAATATGGAGTATTTCTATTCAGATGGTTTCAACGAATTTTGGCGTGAGTGTTTAGAAACAAGACGTGTATTATGGGAGACTGAGTAGATGAAAGAACCAGAGCACATTTCGACTTACACTGAGAAGGTTTACCGTATCGGTAGACATGCGTTAGCAATTCAACGCGAAACATCGCACATTGATAACAGTGTTCGTGTGTATGCAAAATTGACCTACGATCACCCACTTTTTAAAAAGGTATCAAAAGAACAATTAGATGAATGGAAGACCAACGTAGGTAACGCCATTCGACTTGGTGTTAACCAAATATGGTCTAATCCAGACACTGGTTGTGTATTTCTCACATGGGATTATGTTCGTCGTATGCCTGATGCTTGGGGCGATCCAAATGCGATGATCGCAAACGATGATCGAACAGTCCTTCGAGATGCACAAACAGCGATTAAAGTAATGGCAGAGGTGAGCTAAGATGATTAGATTCGTTGTAACAAGACCTGAAATAACGTTTGCAGGTTGGGAGCGTGTCGAGTTCCATGTGTCTTCACAATACATGGATGGAATTGATCTAATGGTCATTGGACCTTCGCTAAACATGCCACAGAACATCCACACATTAGCCTATCAATTGTTCACAATGTTCACACAGCTATACAACACCCCGTTGGACCAAATCGAATTCATCTTGTTTGACAGAGTAGTTGAGTTCAATGAATTCTTCGACTGGTTAGACACACAGACAGATGCGTATGCAAATAACATCTCTTTGGATTTAGTTGATAACAAAGTGAATGTGTCAGGCATTGAACGTGAAGTAGACCTCACTTGGGAAGTTACAGACACCACAATGATTCGTATCTTGACTATGTTAACCACTGTTAAATTACTTAACAATGTGTCTGAAATTTTGTTCTATGTCGATGGAAGTATGGTAAACTTCGACACCTTTAAAGCGGTGTTCAATAAACGGAAAGGTAAAAAGTAATGGCTAAGATAAAGATTTACTACAATACGAGTCTACATGGCAAAGCATGTCGTTGTGTATTGTGCACACCTCAAACACCCGTAGATGATAGTACTGTCGATACAGACGATAAGACGTTTTCAACCAAAAAAGTGCTTGTGTTTAAGTGGATAAATCAAGATCTAAGTGGCAATTGGTGGGTTACGTATGAAGATCACAGTAGATACGTGCCTATGCTTACACCACTTCACTACCAAATGACCGTAGAAAGCTGGAACAAATTAAAGAATGCACGAGAAGGGGGTGACTAATGCCACACCAAGTATGGGAGTATGAGTATACGTTAAAGAGTGGTTTAAAAGTCGGTTACATGATCCCACTAGACAATGTGGAGTACGTGCTAGATTTTGAAGATTTTGTTATCCACATGAAGAGTGGCTCTACCATAGCACTTTTTGAAGAGTACGCCATAAAGAGTTTCAAACAACACTTCAATTGGTGGAAAAAGGGTAAAACTTGGGGCGACACCGATTCAGATGTACCACAAGGGCAAATCAAGTCTTACTGGAGTTTTAATAATGATTAACGATGTTGAATGTATAACCTGTGGTCGAACTATAAGTTGGGACATTGACGGAACGTGTAGCGAATGCGGTATGTACCTACATTGTGATCGTTGTGGTGAAATCATTGTTCATTGTACTTGTGAAGAACAAAATAAAGAAACAGTCGTTGAAAAGCTGATCCCATACCCCGTTAGTACAGGTAAGTTCGTTAGACATCATCCTGACTGCGAATGTTCGAGATGTGCACCCGATAAAAATGTCTATTTTCATGAGGAACCAAAACTTAACGGTTGGAATGAGGTAGTAACTGTAGACTCCATACGCCTCATCACAACGTTTTGGGTGGTGTACTACAAAGTTCAAGGGAAAGACGGTGTGTATATGATGAGAATGGACGAATGGAACCGTTTGCGTTTTGCAGAATAGGAGTGACAAATGACACCAGACGAAATTGATAGAATAGTCATTGCTTTTGAAGAAATAATTAAACGTCACGCTGAAGAAGCTGAACATAAGGCGCGTATTAAAGAGATCTTCAGAAAGAGTGATCGCAATATGAACCTAATCTTTTGGGGAGTAATGCTTACAGTACTTGTTTTAATCGCTTTGTGTTTAATGACAATCGTATTAGGAGGGTAACATGGATCAGGAAGAATTGGAAAAACGTTTAAAACGTATTGAAGAAATGATGCGTGGTGTATACATCATGGTGGCAATCTTGTCATTTGTATTTTTTAGCAGTCTATTACACACAGCTATCTTTGGAGGTTAACACCATGTACGTAGTAACGGATAGGTATGTAAGCTGGTACAATGATAATTGGGGGCATGAAAACAACGTGTTAAAAGAAGGTGACATACTTGAACAAACTGGATATGTAGAAGATGAGTTCGGGGCACTAAAAGTATGCTTAATAAGTCGAGATAAAGGTGTCGGCTTCAACCTAAGAATTGACACATTGCGAAAACTTTTTGATACAATTGACATGAAGGATTAAACGTTATGGCGAAGAATAATTTCGATGCTACACACGTATTTTTAGATCTAGCCAGTGAAACTTACAAGATGATTGAGGATATGGACAAATCTGGTGCCGATGAAATGGAATACAGTCGAGTCGATGGTGTTCCTATCATGGTTACTAAGCGTAAACTTCTCCGCATGTATGAGGACTACATGAGTAAAGCAAAAGAAGAAGCTGAGAATGTGGTGTCCAACATCGAGAAGCTACTCAAAGGAAAGAATCGTCCTACAAAACGTTATCGAATCACACAAGAATATCTCGACTTGTACAAGCATAGAGTGACAAAAGGAAAGACTGATCGCATCGTTTACTTATGTGTTGAAGTCGGTGATATTGTCGTCGTAGATGAGCTCAGACGTTTTAAAAGTGATGACTGTCAAGGTGAAATGACAAAAGAAGAATTAGCCGCTTGTATTCCAGTTAACGAAGGAGAATAGATAATGCCAAAACGTACCTATGTCTATGAAGATGATTTCTTAATTGCGTTTGAAAAAGCGCAAGCTACAGCTCCAAGCAAGTCTCGCGTTGCAGCGCAAATGCTTTTTAAGTCTCCTGTATGGGCAAACTTAGAGCGTGGTTATCAAGTACTAGATAACTTGTCGTTAGCAAGACAACTCGCAATTCACTTTCATTTCACATACGGAGATAAGCCGTTGCAAGACTCAAGTCATTTGATTTCTGAGTGGGAAATTGACTATGGTGGTGAGGTCTTAAAACTTGCTGAAAAACGAGCGATTATTACGATGTTCTTTGACATCTACACACGACTTGGTGCAGAAAGAGCAAAACAATGGCTCAACAGTTAAGAATTACCTACTTTCGTGACGGCGAAGTTTTCGTTGTTGACGCTCACAGTGTAAGAGGCTTGTCTGAGAAACGTTTTGAACAAGTTTATGGTACGCCTAAGACATCGGCAAAAGCACTAAAAGCTCTTGCAGATGTTAAGCGGTTTGAGTTAGACTTCGATGCTAAACCTCTTCATGAACAAAATAAAACAGTTGCGGAGTACCTATGGCATCAAGAAACATTACTGCACACGTCGTAAGCTTCACTGAAACCATACGTTATGAAGTAATAATATATGGTGACAATGAGCGCATGAGTATTGAAAAAGCTTACCAAGTTGCGCGTGATCCAGAACGGCTTAAACTAATCACAGATGTTACTGTAGAGCAGTCACCAGTGACCGTAGAAGCCGTAAATTTCAACGATTCTGAGTCTCAAGCTATCTTCGTAGCCAACAACTCAAAACGGCTTAGAAATGAGCTTGAGAGGCATGTTCAACTTGCTAACAGCGATGTCCGTAACAGAGAGTATGACTACGATTTTTCTAAGTCAAGTCTAATCTCCAAAGATGGTAAGTATAGAGTACAATGGAAGCTCAGACGTAATCCATCAAGGAGAATTAGCAAAAGCAATCCACAAACGATTCGAGGCGTAATTGATGTTATTCTACAAGATGAAGGCGAAGCCCTTTGACTCTAAAGAGGCAAAAGAAGTTCGTAATAAACTTCCTGGAACAAATGTCAAAATGCTAATTAGTAGCGACACAGGTAGACGTTTATACATTATGCAAATCGACATTGACCCCTACCAACAAGACGAAGCTATTCGCTTGGGCTTCCAGGAAGAGCCTTTCGTAGCTATAAAGCGTAAAAAGAGTCGTTGAATATTACAAAGTATTACAAAAACTCTACAGATTCCCTTAAAGGGTATATAAGGGGATTTGTAGAGAAAATGTAATACTCTGTAATAAACTAAGTGAAGAAATTCAGTATTGCAATTTTAACCCCATCGGCTATAATTCAAGAACATTAACCAAAAGGACAACAAAATGAGTGAAGATACTTCCTTGGTTCCACAACATGCAGTACCTAGCCTAGACGCTATCATGGGTGCTGCCTCACAAAGCGCACTCGCAACTACACATGAATATTCAAACACGCCGATTACCTACATTAAGATTGTTGGTAATGGTGCTAGTAAACCAACCTATCCTGCTGGCTATCACAAAGAAGTCTACACAAAGTCTGGTTCTAGCCGTGTTGACTTTAGTGGTAAGACTGTTACGGAGCCAATTCAACTATCCATCCCTAATATCGAAGGTCAACGTACTATTGTCTACGCCGACTCCATTCAAATTCTTTTTGCGACGATGCCAGTAGATCAACGCATTGTTTACCATCCAATGGATGACGCAGAGGGTGGTGTACTCTGTAAGTCCAACGACGGTATTTCTCCACAAAGCAACTTCATTGGTAAGGAAGCTGTACACACCAAATTGGGCAGCCGTTTTCAAATCCCAACATTGTGTAAAGATTGCCCTGCATCTAAATTTATTGAAGGTGCTGGCTCGATGTGCTCACAATCTGTCGCCATCCCTGTTTTGCTACTTAGCTACACAGTTGGCGAAACTGATGGGTTTACTTACCCTGTCAATCAAGTCGCTTTGATCCAATCTGGACGTAGCGAAGCTGTTCGTCGCTCTATTGTTGGAGCACAAAAAGGTCGTTACTTTGACTTGGGTAAAGCCCCATTCAAAAGCTTGTTCCTTCCGACTCGTACTCAACAAGGTGCTGACGGCAAAGACTACAACATCACACCTGTGTCACCGACACCAGGCTCATTGCACCCAATCAACGTCAGTTCAAAATTGTTTAAAGATCCTCGTGGCAACATCATTGTGTTTGATTTCAAGGTTGCTCCAGAAGCTCTTGATGAAGAAGGAATCAAAAACTTCCAAGGCTTCCACGTTTTCTTTAATGAACGTGAGATTTTCAAACAAATCACGAACAACACTTTCAACTTCACACCCGACATCACAATTGATACTGACGCTTCTTCTAACGACGATCCATTCTAAATAAGTAGGAGGCCTTAAATGCCTACTACTGTTAATAGCATCTACGAGTTGATGAGTGAATTTCCTCATCAACTTGTTCTTTCTAGCGGAGAAGTGCATACGCCATGCCCATTCTGTAACGGCACTACAATTACCCACAAAGGACGTAACTTTGTGGGTAATGACCGCTTGGTCTGGTATAAAGACGGATCAGGTGTCTATTGTCGTAGAGAAGGCAGATTACACTCAATCTATGAGGTTGCTGAGTTCCTTTTTGGTAGTGATGTCGTTGTCAGCTCTGAACTTATTGAGTTGGCAAAGATGGAACGTATCGAGAAGGATCCTGAACCGATACTTCAATCAGAAGCCTACGTAGAAGCCCTCACAAAAGCCGTAGACAAGGATTTCTGGCACATGTGGTCAGATACTACCTTAGACCGATTTAAAATCGGCTATGGCAAAATGTACGCTTACAGCAAGGGTGCACTACGTCACATTATCCCCTTTCACCCACGCACTATTGACAAGGTGTGGAAAGCATACGCCTTTGAAGGTCGTCTTCCAAAAGACGATACGTCAGGCGAACAGCGCAACATCAAATCAGCTGGCTTAGCTGGTACAACCTTCTGGTACGTCAACGATGATGAAGTGTCAAAAACATTGTTCATCAGTGAAGGTCCAAAAGACGGCGTTAGCGCGTGGCAATTAGGCTACAAGAATTTCATGGCAATCTTCGGCGCAGGCTTTTGGAAAACCAGATATGCTGCGTGGATTGCCAAACAAGGTTACACAAAAGTCATTCTCGCTGGCGACAATGACGACGCTGGTGCCGACTTTGTGAAGAAAGCAGGACGTGACCTTCAATCATTCGACATCGAAGTTTCGTATGTCAAGTTCACACAAGATGACAAAAAAGGTTTTGATGTTACAGATCACCTTGTTCAAGGTAGAGCACTTGACGTAAAGCCCTTACCTTTAGTTGTTACATTGGGCATGGTGCAAGACTTTAGAACAGTTGATCCGAATTATGTGCCAGCGCAACCACAGTACACACACTATAGTCAAATACGTGGTGATCTCGAAGAAATTATCCGTGAGTACGTCAATAGCAAACGTGACACTCTAAAGCTGTTGGCAACCCCACCAGGTACGGGTAAGAGCTATGCTCTAGTACGCATCGCTGAGGAACTAGCACGTAAACGTGTTCAAGCGATTCAAGACTCACTTAAAGATAAGAACGAAACACCTAAGAATATCAATTACTGTACGGTAGCCTTCTTAGGGTTGTTTAAGAATGGTTGGCAAGACATCATAGCTCAAGGTGCGGATATGAGCTTGTGGTTCAACCAAGAAGCTCGTAACGAAGATAACTGTGAGAACTTGTTGAACGTTACAGACATCGCTAACAAAGGTTACGCGGCGATGAGCTTCTGCAAATTCACCTGCCCCGTTGCATCTCGGTGTGCGTATTTAAAAGCTCAAGAACTACGCAAGAAATTCCCTATTACGTACTTCCGTCAACAATCTCTTCTGACGGCAGTATTGGATGATTATAATATCATTATGATAGACGAAGATCCAACCAGTCAGTTCGACACACCGTTGGTTGCTGAACAATCAGATCTACGTCCTGTGCACGATGCTTGGGATAACATGCTTGATCGTGAACAAGCAAGGACACTAGACAAAATCGTTCACGCCACTCGTCTAGCGATGGGTGAAAATGCAGGCTCACGAGATGTTATTTCTGGAACACGTTTTATCGCGTTAGTTGATAAGCAACTCGATGGTAAACTAAAAGAGTTGCTCGACATTATCCCTGACAGTATAATCGACGGCTACCAACCGTCAGACTTAATTGACATAACTGACTTGGCGAATGTACCTAAACGAGCTGTTGAACCCTTGATCCGTATTATGAAAGAGGAATGGGAAGGCGAGATTCAAAACAAAAACACACGCATTCATCTTGTGAATGGTTCGTTAGAATTGTACGATTTAGTGAGAGTACGTAATTTCTCACGTCGTAAACGTGTTGTGGTTTGTGATGGCACCCCATTTGTTGAGAAGTACGAGATTATCTTTGGACGGCGTGTTGAAGTATATGCTCCAGAGTTGAAATCAGATCTCGCTGAAACGGTAGTGTACTATGGTAGTGATGTCACCCGTTCTACTGTTAACCAAGCGTTAGGCTGGCAGATGAAACGAGTTAACAATCAAAGAGAGTCGAAAGTTTTGACACTTGACGGCAAAGAATATGACCTTGGCGATGTACCTGTAGACGATACGATCTTTGAAAATCCTGTTATCAGGAATGTGTTTAAGATTGCTCTCGATAAGTCTAAGAAACACAACAGACTACTCGTCGTTTCTTATCAGAGTTTTATTCCATATCTTAAATACTTCTTAGACAAAAAAGGTGCAAAGAACATCTCGTATGGACATTATGGAGCTTTACGTGGTACCAACCTTTACAAAGACCATGACGCGGTATTGCTGGTAGGCGTTCAACGTCAGCCTTACGCTGCGCTTTATCGTCGCATCTCTGCATGGGGTTTACTCGCTGGTGCTGACTACATTGATGGAGAACTTGCTTATCACCAAGTCCCCTATCACGGTCATCAAAGTGGTGCCTCTGCAATCGGCTTTGTCAACGAATTTGCAAATAAATATGCAGAGAACATCGAATGCGCCGAAGCCATACAATGTTATGAACGTATTCGACTTCACACAAGCGACGAGAAGCGCACCTGTTACATTATCGCCACTCGCCCACTCGCTAAATGGGTGGATCGTGTTGTTGGTTTTAAGGAAACAGTCAACACCCTCTCTGACAAACGTCAAGCAGTCATGGCAGACATGATGAACTTCTACGTTGCTTGGGGTGGTATGAAACATAAACCAGGTCCACAAGTCGTAAAAGATTGGGGTATATCTTACACCGATGTAACCAAGTTTAGGAAGGAAATTGAAGATGTCTACAACGCTACCACAAGATGATAAAAGTTTTATGTATCCAGGATTGTACGAAGGGTTTCCAGCAGAAGACTCTACGTATGAAAATGTTCCAGAAGAAATTAACCGTGTTACACGCTTTATTGAACGTACACTTCCGTTTGAGTACGAGGACTACGGTGAGGAGGACTTTTCTATTGTTTATGGACGCTGTTACCCATCAAACTCTGGAATGTCGCAACACTGGATCACTAAGAACTACCTAACTGATGCCCTGTACAATATACGTGAAGGCTTGCTATCAATCCATGAACTTTGGGCAGATTACGTCAAGTTCACTAAACCATTTTATAGTTGGCTTCAAGTCGATTATCAACCGTCGATAGAAGAGTTAGTCAGATGGTCACGTTACAGACAGTCACACGCCATTTATCACTCTCATATTACCGCAGTTGGTGTTCACTACAACGATCCAAAACAACTATTGTATCCTGTATCAAGTTACTACTTTAAGTATCCGAGCTCTTATGCCATCGCAGTAACTCGTAAAGAACCGCTAAAGGTATTTAAAGTCAGATATTCTGACGATGCGAAGTTGTGGAAACTCTAAAACTAACACTGGTAATTAAAAGCCTATTCAACTAGAATAGGCTTTATTGTTTATAGGAGAGGAACATGCAACAAGAAAACATTCACATTCGATACACAGTAAAAGTAGACAGGGGTAGTAAAGTATTACTATCTACGAATACTTACGCCCATGCCCACAACTACGCTCTTGAAATGTCAACCACTGTCGGCAACAAACGCAAGAGTTACGAAGTGTGGTTCGATACCATCGAACATAAAGAACTAAAGATCTGCATCAAGAACGGCAAGGTTGATATTAAAGGTTTAAACCTACATGGGAAGGAAGGACTTTAATGAAAAACCATTTTAAAGCTATAAAAACTCTAATGGAAGAGTATGGGGTTGGTTCCTTTGAAGTGTACTTAGACAAGTACGAACAAGAGTTAAAACTTGTCATAGGCTACGTTCATTTCATTGACGACTTGTCCGATTCTGACGATGAAACAGGTGATATTGAATCCGACTTTGTTTTTCTATCAAAAGCTATTTTGACAAAGATGTTTGATAAAGTTACAAACCGTATAACCAAAGACTATACCAAGTTTGGTAAGTGGTACGACTTCATGAACGCACATTTTACTCGTTACGAAGCGTTTGATGAAGATGGACTTTACCAGTTCTATAACACTGTAGACATCGAAACAGTAGAAGGGTTGTTACAATGACACTCACTGAAAAAGAAATCGCAGCCGTTGAATTCATAACTTCGCTTGAAGACCTAGTTGTCAAACATACCAGTTGCAGAGCTATGCGTCTTACAAAAGATCAATGGGTTCGCTGGTATGACAAAGCTATTTCAGCTAAAGCTAATTTGCCCTACGATAAATGGGAGTGGGCATCTTTGGTTATTTATGATATTCAACGAATCATTGAAGGAGGTTACTAATGTTTATTGACGGAATGAGCGCAGATCAACTTGGTGAATGGTTAGCTATTTTCCATGTTGAAGATGAACTAAAGCGTACTCTTGAAGTATTCAAAAAGTATGAACTTGACTACATCTGTTTTGAGTGCAATGTTCAAGGTATTGATCTTTGGAAGAGTGTTAATTGGTGGGGTGAAAAGACTACCTACGATGAAGATGGTAATGACACATTCATTAAATACTATTCAGATGACTTTGAAGGAATTGAAGAAATCGCTATCGACGCAATTGTTGACTTCAAGATTGAACGTTCTGGTGTTGAAGCTCAGGGTAGCGGTAATTTTACAGATTGGTTTTGTAAGTCTAATCTTGAGTTCTTCAACACCGTTAAATCAGTCACAGTAGAAAGAGTTCGTTAATGGGATACTACCAATATGTTTATGGTTTAATCCAACAAGCCTTGCCACAAGAAGATTTAAAATGGACGGATGTAAACTACTGCTACAGTCGTTTGTCAGTTGTTACAATGTCCGTCATTGAGATTTCTATTCCTGGACGACACAAAGTTCTTGGTAACAGTTATTCAAACGCTAACCTTGTTTTGTACCACGAATACACAGATGTAACAAACGTGTTGTGGATCGCAAAGGTTCGATTCTCCGATGAACTCACAGGCGCGGTCATGTCAATGACTTACCCTATTCAGATGAACGTGTTTGGGATTGATATACCAGACGATGAAGACAAAGACGACGATAAAGAGGAGGTTTAAATGTCTACAAGCTCAAGCTCAGAATTTAATACAGACCAAT
>JACCDR010008120.1_pt1 | contig 20597 bp, 19 predicted proteins | sample 7446431 | NCBI WGS metagenome assembly JACCDR01 (sample SAMN15323443, study PRJNA562643) | freshwater metagenome | isolation source: river surface water | place: USA:Blue River Watershed | collected 2017-08-17 | reverse complement strand
TTGTTGTCGGAACAGATGAGACTGGTAAGTTTTGTATTTGCACTGACATTCAGGCTAGTAAGCGGATTGTCGCCACAGTAAAGTCTTTCTAAAGCCAGGTTTTTGGATACATCCAGTTGAGCTAGTCTATTGCTGGAGCAGGATAGTACAGTCAGGCTGGTTTGGGCACTAACAGGCAGGCTTGTCAGGGCATTGTTGTCACAGAGTAGATAGACCAGTGAGGTAAATGCCTCAATTCCAGATAGGTTGGCAATGCCTTTGTTGCTGATGTTGAGTTCCGTAACTTTTTTAGCTTCTGTCAGTTCAATGCGACCATTGCGATTAAGGTCTATAGCTGGCGAATGACTTAGTAAGGCTTGTCTGAAACTGTCATCCTGAATGGTGACCACCTGTGCAGCCAGGCTAGTATAAAGAAAGATAAAAAAGATAGGTAGTAAATTTTTCATGATAGGAAAGGTTTATGTATGTGTTAAATGATAGAGGCAAATATATATACCATATTGAGAACGAAATAGTATTTTACAAATATTCATAAAAAGTTTATACCTATTCTTAAAATTGAACTATTTTCCTGAATTGTAACATAAAATATTATTTATTTTTTCGAATACATAAGCATACTCTCCTGATTCATATCTTTTTTTTACTTATAATTGCTTGATTACAAATAAGTTAACAAAATAAACCAACTATATCTGCGACATCATTTTTATCTACTAAAAACATACAAATCCTAACAAGTAGTATTTTCAATAGCTTCTACATGTGAGGATAAATATAATTTTAATATGTTTTGAATATTTTCTAAAATATAACTAAAAGAATATTTTTTAGTATCAATTACTTTTAATTCTATTTTTCGTACAGAAATAAAGGATTAATTTATGTATATTTTCTCTGAGTAGAACAATCAGAAGAGTAGGTATATATAACATCTATCCTAGTTAAAGTCTGGCAAAATAGAACGGCTTCTGATCTGGTCTGTGCCAGAAAAGTGTAGTCCTGTGTATGGAGGTTTGTTTTTCCATGATACATTTTGATACACAAATGTATCATGGATTTTCAGTCTGACTATCAGTAGTTTATGTATGCAATTATTCTTTTGTCTTCCGGCAGGGATCTTCGCACACAGACGACGGCCGCTGTATTTGTGCGAAGATCCCTGCGCAAAGACAAAAAAAGGCGTTCAAACAGAAAGGAAGCTTTTTTACTCATCATACATTTTGATACACAGACCAAAATCGAATGGAGTAGGTGCAAAATCTGATCTCCTTTAAACAAAACATAATCGTGAAGAAGCAAAATTTGAATTTGCTTGAACAAAATCAAATGAGGAACAAGCAAATAAGAATAGAGGATCAAGAAAATTCGATTTCCTTTGAGTAAAATCGAATAGAGAAGAAGCCAAATCAAATTTTCTTCTAGCAAAATCGAATAGGGAATAAATATTTTTTGATTGACTTACTCCCTTTCTTTGTAAGATATATCCCTCGGAAGTATCTCTTCTTTCCTGAAAAAACATTGCTCTATCTATCAGAGATGCCGTAATCCCCTAATCATTCTGACAAACTTCATCTAATACCTGTGTAGAAAAAAGCCTCGATTGGAACGAGAGATGGAAAGGTATGTTTGGTAGCAAATCAGAAAAGGGAAATAAAAATAAACTATTTTGAAACCTTTTGTGATTTTATTTTTTTTTGCTTCACATATATACTTAAGTTTTCTCACTAAAAAAGAATCCATTCAAACCCAAGTTTAGCACACAATAGGCTTGCACATAGCTGTGATGCATATTTTACGGTAGGTATTTAAATTTTAATGTAGTATTTATATTGATTTTCAATACGTATATTTACTTACTTTATGGATGTGTTATGGTATATAAGATTGTACATTTAAACAAAATTATATAAAACTATGCCCAGACGCAAACGTAAATCAACGGTACTGGAAGAAGCACAAAAACGCCTCGCCGGACTTCAGTCTATTGACACTAAACTCAAACTCAGCGATGATCTGAGTATAGAAGCCTACAAAACTTTGATGAATGAAGTAGAAGAAAATGCAACAGATTACAACACGCATCTGTCAAAAACTGACGAAAAAGGAGCCATATTGGAAGACTCTGAAAAACGTCTTCGGGATATGTCTGAGCGGCTACTGTCAGGGGTAGGAGCTATTTATGGCAAAAACTCCAACGAGTACGAAAAAGCCGGAGGTAAGAAAAAAAGTGAACGTAAAAAGCCTGGTACTTCGGCTGCCGCCCTTCGGAAAAAAGCCAGTGCCAGTGCCTAACAACTCCTCAGCCGTCTATCCAAACCCCTTGTATAGCCTATGCCATGCAAGGGGTTTCTTTATACAATTAAAGTCTGGTGCGAGATTCTTATCTCGTACCCAGCATGTGGCAGATTGACTTCGTCGAACTTACGTTTCCTATCTGCCGTGTCTCTCAAGGGGGCATAATCGGAGTGTCAAATGCATTTTTTATTCTCCGGTAGCGTTCGGCTGCTTAACAGGCAGATAGGAAACGTAAGTTCGACGAAGTCAATCTGCCAAATGGTCGGTACGAGATAAGAATCTCGCACCAGACTAATCCAGAATTCACGTTATTCCTGTTTCGCAAAGAAAAATCGATTCAATTCCTACATGGTACGATTAAAAGATTAAGACACTCATTTGCTACTCAGCTTCGGGCTAAGTTTCAATTCCTACATGGTACGATTAAAAGGCAGAAAACAGGTAGTTTGGGCAAATGGCGACTTTATGTTTCAATTCCTACATGGTACGATTAAAAGCCGTTTGAACGACGGGTAAAAAATAGGCTTTCCTGTACAGAAACGCAAGTTTTAGGAAGAGTTTTTTCATACAAAAGTCGTCGAACGTCAATGATACGATTGACCTAGGGGTTCGACGACTAGCTGATATTCAGCAATATAGAGTTGAAATAGACTTAAATAGCACCTATAATAAACATCCTCCCCATCTTCCTTTTTAGACATCGACGACTTTTACTTAAGTTGATTTAGGTATCAGAAAAAGAAAGACTGATCCAACCTAATAAAAAAATACAATTTTGCTTGCAAGATTCCAACCTATTTCCGAATATTAGCTCCATCTCAGTACTAGAATGGTAAAAAGGGTAGAGTTGTGTAGTAGAATCCCCTCTGTACAAATTGTTTTTATCACTACACAATACCCTATGACAACCCTTACCTTTACCTGTGAAACCATTACGCCTATGTTTCTTGCTGGAGCAGATGGCAGTACACCCGAACTTCGCCCCCCTTCTATTAAAGGAGCTTTACGCTTCTGGTGGCGAGCTATGCATGGGCATTTGGATTTGAAGACATTAAAAGAAAAAGAAACTGAGATTTTTGGTGGAATAGATGGAGATACAGGTGGACGCAGTAAAGTAATTGTACGAATTGTAAGCACAAGTTTAAAAACTATTTCTACTTATTCTACTTGCTTAGTTCCTCATAAACCTAATATGAAAGCAAATGCTTTCATACCCAAACAAACCTTTGACGTAGCATTAAGACTTACATCAGAGAAAGAAATGAGTTTAGTACAGTTGCAGAGTCTTTTTGAACTTGTTTGTATACTGGGTGGATTGGGTAAAAGAGTGAGACGTGGGATGGGAAGTATGCGGATCGAAAGCTACCAAATAGGAACCCATGAAAAAGTAAACTATCCTACATCTATTGGATTAGAACATATTTTATCTCTACTGAAAACGTTTACGCCACACTATGGAATACAAAGTAATGCCATCTATAATAATTTTTCAGGTAGAATGGAAGCTTTTCCGTGGATTAAATCTATTCAGATTGGAAATCCCAGAGATGATGTACCTATGCGTATCTCAAACGTAACCCATGAACTTCATGCCAATGAACAAAATCGAATGCAGTATGAAGCATCATTAGGACATGCATATAAAGGAAGATTTGCCTCTCCTTTATATGCTTCTGTATTACAAACAGATCAGAATAAGATGGCAATTATTACTACCTTGAATACCATACCCGACCGTAACAAGCACGATAGACTATTGCAAGAGGAGTTTAAAAGAAAAATAGTATGAGTGAAAAAAGAGAAGATTTTGATGTCACTCTCAAAAAGGTTGTATTAGATGATTTTCGAGGGTTTGGATATACCGAAATTGATTTTAATGAATATCTTACTGTTTTAATTGCACAAAATGGCGGCGGAAAAACCACTGTCTTAGATGTAGTTGCAGAAATACTAAAACAGTTTTTGCATACTACAAACTTATATGAACTTGAACCATTACAAACCCTTAAAAGTAATGACATAAAAAATGGCTCTTTAGCATCATTGTGTAAATTGGCTTGTAATATTAGCTACCCTATTATTAGCTATGAAGATGACGAAACTGGCCAAAAAGAGTTTGATACAGAAACCAATGAATGCGTTATTTCGCTACAATTAAATAGTGACAGTAGAATAAAAATAGACTATCAAAATGATGAAAAATACACGTATTCTGTTATAGAAAAATACAAAGAAGGATTAAAAACCTACAGAGATGGAGATTCATTACCTACGTTTATTTATTACGGAGACAAGCAGCTTAACACAGATTTTAGTACACCCACTGTTAGAACTAGTAAATATAACAAAAGACATCTCATTTATGCGAAAGCATTAGATCCCGAACGATTTAATTTTGATGAATTATATCTGTGGCTTGACAGAAGAGAGAAAGCATCTTTACGGAATGATAAAGATGCAAGTCTAGATTTAGTTAAAAAAGCTATTCTTACCCTCCTAAACGATGATAACGAAACATACCAAGATTTAAGAATAAACTACCAGCAAGAGTATGAAACAATGGTAGTGACAAAGATAGTGCAAGAAAAAGAAGTAATCTTAGAGATTTCTCAAATGTCTGCAGGAGAAAAACACCTATTTGCAATAATAGGAAGTATAGCAATACGATTAATTGAGGCTAATCCGAAGAAAGAAGAACCATTAGCACAAGGAAAAGGAATTGTACTTATTGATGAAATTGATTTACACTTACACCCAAAATGGCAGCGTAAAATTATACCTAAATTGAGAGAGATATTCCCAAAAGTACAGTTTATTATAACTACACATAGTCCGTTAGTTTTGGGAGGTATAAATAAATCTTGTTTAAGACTACTAAGAGATTTTCATCTCATAGATTCTCCTTTTATTAAAGGGCGTGACAATAACTCAATATTATATGATGCTTTTGATATTTCTGAAAGAATGGATGAATATAAGTATAAGTTAGAAAAATTTTATTCTTTTCTTGACAATGACGTTTCAAAAGCAAGAGAAATATTAAATGATCTAAGAAAAGATTATGGAGATACTGACATAGAAATCGTAAGAGCAGAATCCCATATTGAAATCTATGAGTAAAATGAAACACATAAAGAAAAACATTGCTAATCAACCTGATTCATTGCGTGAGTATTGTAATATTTCAGGAGCTACTTATGAAGAAGGTAGATTTAATGCAGAAGAATTGAAAAAAGCCTTATTAGAAGAGCAGGGTTTTATTTGTGCATATTGTATGAACACGATAAGTATGGATTTAAATGAATACTATAAACCCAAAGTAGAAGTAGAACATTTTTTGCCACAAAAAACATACCCATGCTTAACGTTAACATACACAAATCTATTAGCTGTATGCAATGGTAATACAGCTAAAAAATCTTTCCATTGCGACAAAACAAATACTAAAGACGGGAAAATGAATGGAGATGTGGTATTAAGGCGACTTAATCCTTTACGAAAAGAAGACTCAGAAGATTTATTGACATATGATGATAATGGAACTATTAAATCTAAAAATAATAATCCTGATGTAGAACACGATTTACTTAATGTGCTGAACCTTAATAATGATACATTAAAACAGCATCGTAAAAAGATTATAGATCAGGTATTAGAAGATCTAAAAAAAAGAAAGCCAACTCAGGATTGGACGATACAATTATTTGATGAGATGATAGAAAAATGGTCTATTCGATATAATAATAAATATAGAAAATATTGTATGGTTGCCATTGACTTCCTTAATAGACTTAAACAGAGACCAAAGTACCAATGAGTTCATCTTATCTTTTTTTGTTCACCATAGGTCCAGTACAATCTTTCATTGCCCAAGCCCGTAAAACGCAGGATTTGTATGCAGGAAGTCAATTGCTTTCAGATTTGATGAAAGTTGCGATTGCAAAAGTTGGACAAGCAAATGTGATTTTTCCAAATACCCACGGCAAAAACCTAACCACAGAAATAGGAAGTCTTCCCAATCGGTTGTTAGCAGAAGTAATGATTGATGAGACAGAATTAGCTGTGTGGGGCAGAAAGATTGAAGAGGCCGTAAAGACTCAATTTAAAGACAATGCCGATACTATTTTTCAAGATACCCTGAGGTTGTCTAAAGATGGATACACTTATGCTGCCTTTGTGCAACAAATTAACCAGCATCTGGATATTCAGTGGCTTTTTCTGAAAAGAACCTCCTCCTATGCAGATGACTTTATCCAAATCAATCAATTACTAGGCGGACTAAAGAATGCACGGACATTTGAACAACTCACGGAAACCGGACGCAAATGTTCCATAGATGGTGAACGAAATGTGTTGTTTGGAGCCAAGAAGAAAAAATCTAAACTGCAACTAAAGCCCAACTGGAATCAGTTAACGGCTCAGGAAAAAGAGACTATTACCCACTACAATGAAGCTATTACAGAGGTATATGTAGGTAATTTGGCAGACAGCGAAGGATTAAGTGCCGTCAGTATGGTCAAAAGGCTATATGTGTCAAAGGAAGCTGTACCCTCAGTCTCTGAGTTCCCTTCTACAGCTACAGTTGCGTTAATGGCTGATTTACAAAAAGTAAATGAAAAGGATAAGAAAGCTTTCAAAGATGTATTTAATACAACTAACCCAGACGAGTCGTGGGTAGACTGGAACGACCAATATTATTACGAAGAGAATCTTACGCCTAAAGTTATTCCTAGCCCTGCACAATTAAAGCTAGCGAAACAAAAACATGCGAATGTCAACAAACCATTTTGTAAATACTATGCCCTGATTGCCTTTGATGTAGACAGTATGGGTGAGTGGCTTTCAGGCAACAAGCTAAACGAGGGACAAGATTTACAGGCTTTTCAAAAAGCATTTTCTGCCACCTTATTAGCCTATGGCCATAAAGCCCAACAATACCTCAATGATGAAAAAGAATGTAGGGGTAGGTCTGTGTATGCAGGTGGAGATGATTTTATGGGTTTTGTCAATCTACATCATTTGTTTCCGGTAATGAAAGAACTCCGAAGTCTTTTTAAGAAAATGGTCAATGATGAACTACAATCCTATTTTAGTTCTAATACCAATGAAATAACCTTCTCTGCAGGAGTAGTAGTGGCTCATTACAAAATGCCTCTAGGGGAAGTAGTCAAGCAGGTCAAACGGATGGAAGATGTAGCCAAAGACTTTGACAAGAATACTAAAGATGCGTTTGCTATAGCTGTGATGAAAAAATCAGGGGAATTGGTTCAAACTGTTAGTAAATGGAAAAACGCTGAGTTTTGGCAAACAATGGTGTTAGAAGATGTATGCACCAAACTTTCAGATAAAGACAATGGCTTCAGTAGTACATTTATTCAAAATATAGATCGAGAGATGTCTATTTTTGAAACAGAAAAAAATCTTATCAACAACCACAGTCTATTTAATATAGTAAATACAGAGCTAAAAAGATTAATAAGCAGATCCTGCCTGGCAAAAGAAGAGAGACAGGCAAAGATTGAATCTTTTTCTACCTCCGTATTTAATCTATATAAAAGTCGCCAAGATATAGAACTATTCATAGACACACTGCATGTTTGCGATTTTCTCACCCGTAAAATCACCCAAGAATAATGAAAATAGCAATTCAGGCATTAGATACACTTTTTTTTAGAGATGGAAAACCTTTTGACAAAGGAAATGAGACATGGGCAAATGGCGTATTTCCCCCCATGCCATCGGTGTTTTATGGTGCATTACGAACAGCCTATCTTAGTGAGAATGACATTGACTTGAAAGAGGCAAAGGAGAAAACAAAAACACTCGAAATAAAGAATATCTTTTTGCATATTCCCAAAGATACCGAGTCTATGATTCGTAAAAAGTATTATTTACCTATGCCCCTGGATTTGGTCATGTATAAAGGCGAAACGACCGCTTCGTATCTAAAACTTTGTAAGTTACCACCCCATGCAGCTACATCAGGTCATTCTGAATATGTATTGCAGAATGAAACTGCACGTAAAATAGAAGAATTAGCAGGTAATGGATTAGTAAATTTATACGAATTTCAAGAATTCTACCAATATGAAAATAAGAAGAAAGAAGTAGATGCATTAAAACCTATCCGTCCTGAAAAAATAAAAAGCTTCCTTACTTCTGAGCCTAAAATAGGAATTGCCCGCAATAATTATTCCCATACTACAGAAGAAAATATGCTCTATCGGGTAGCCATGCAACGGCCAGAAAATGATGCACAAGAACAAATACATTTTTTGATTGATTTTGAGAAATTAGATTTAAAGAATACAAATGGTTTCCTCAAACTTGGAGGTGAAGGAAAAGTAACAACTTATCAATGTATGGATGAAGCCTTGAGCATTCCTTTGCCTGTACTTACCACCAATTGTTTTAAAGTATACCTAGCCACGCCTGCCATTTTTGAAAACGGCTGGTATCCATCCATACTAGCCAACAAAACCATAGCTCATGCCATAGGCAAGCCTCAGCTGGTCGGAGGCTTTGATATGCAAACACGAATGCCTAAAGCTATGCAAAGAGCAGTTCCAGCAGGGTCTGTGTATTATGTGCAGATGGAGAGTGTGTCAGCTGCAAACGAACTGGCTCAACAACTACATGGTCACTCGATTTCTGAATACCGCCAAAACGAAGGGTTTGGTATCTGTTACATTGCACAAATTAATCAAAGTTTAGACTAACTATGATAAAAGTAATAACTACCGTAGGAGTGTCTGTTTTTTCTAATGGGATAAAAGCTGAGAAAATAGATAAAAAAAGAATTGATACCTTATCTTGTCAAGGTTTGACTTATTATAGTTGTAAGGACGATGAATATTATCACAGAGAAATAGAAACATTAGAGAACGAAACCAGAGAATATTTTAAAAAGAGTAACTATAGTGATTCTGCATCAGCAGAAATTAAAAGCTTAGTTAAAATCCAAGAACAAGTAGGTGAAAAAGTAGAAGTGCACCTGATTTGTACAGATACTATTCTTTCACCTGTAGCCTCAAAAATGATTATTGAATGGTTTGATCAGTATTCTGATAAAGACAAGTTTGTACTTATGTTTGATCATACAGAGAATTATATTGTTAAAGGGTTGCAAATAGATAATCCAGAGAAGTTTGAACAAGAAGGGATAGATAGCTTATTTAAAATTTTAGAAAGATATACCAAAGAAAAAGCATCTGTTCTTAACATTTCAGGAGGATATAAGGCTATTATTCCTGTTTTAACTATCATAGGTCAACTGTATCAGTTACCCATATACTATACTTATGAAGAAAGCAATGCATTGATTACTATTAACCCATTACCTATTAATTTTGATTGGAATGTAGGAGAGTTATATGCCGACTACTTGTTGGACAAAGAAGTTTGTGAGCAATTAGAAGAAGAAAGTGAATTACTCAGACTCCTTAGAGATGATTACAAACTAATAAAAAAAGATTCCCGAGAGACTACTCTGATAGGAACATTATTAGCCAAATATATTGACAACAAGATGCTTGTTGGCGATACTTTTTTTGGTCATGTTGCAGAATACATGATTTATGAAGGGTTTATTTTGAAACCCTATCCAGATTATACCAGAATTCCTATACTAGGAAAAAAATATGGATGGAATAAGCTAGATAAAGAGGTTTGGTCTTTAGGCTCATCTAATAAAGAAGATGAAGAAGAGATTGAAGTAGATCTGATTTTAAGTGATGAAACCAATAATCAAATCTGGTGTGAAATAAAAGCCTACTCAAAAAAAGGGCTTCAGAAAGCCCTCAATCAAATTAAAAAAAGAATGGAATTTAATGAAATGGCTTTAAAAGTATCTCTAAAAGAAATATTTCTGATTGTATATAAATTTGACTTTCAGACTATAACAAAAAATCAACAGCTTGATAACATTATCAAAATTTGTTCAGAGAAGAATATTAAATTTAAGTTATGGTATTTTGACATACCTGTTCATGTGGAACAACAAAAAAGTGCCTATACACAGTTGTTTGAGCAAAAAGTACAACTTGAGTTATTTAATTTGAGTGCATAAGTAATTACTAATCCAAGTATCTGACCCCATGTATCATAACGCCAACCCATTATTTTTACTATGCGAAACCCAACTTCATGCTGGCAGTGGCGATGATTTGGGTATTGTAGACTTACCCATTCAGCGGGAACGACATACTTCTTTTCCTAAAATAGAAGCATCTAGTTTAAAAGGAGCTATCCGGGAAGCATTTGAAGAATGTCAGAAAGAGATTTCTTTACAAGAAAATGACAAAAAAAGTACACTAACGTCCCAATCCAATCTCTGGCATGAATATGTACATAAGATTTTTGGCTATGACGACAAGTCCAAACGCAAACCTGAGTCTATTACCGAAACCGAATTTGCAGGTTGTATAGGCTTGACAGATGCTAGACTACTGTTGTTTCCAGTCAAATCTATGAAAGGCATATTTGCCTGGATTACCTGCCCCAGGGTTTTGCGTCAGTTTGAGAAAGATATGAAGCTGACAGAACAGAATTCAAATTTCTTAATTACTGCTATTCCTGATGTCAATGATGGTGAGGTATACTTAGTACATGAAGCTAGTACAACCCCCATTGATTCCAAAGTTAAAACAAATGTCGTTTTGGAAGAATATGCCTTTGAGATAAAAGGTGCAGGCGATGTAAAAATAGGCGATAAATCTTTAGGCGACTGGCTAGCAGAAAAACTGTTTGTAGGTCAGACATTAAAATATTGGGAAGAAAAAATAAAAAAAGATATTCTTATTCTATCTGACAACGATTTTCGAGACTTTGTAAACCTAAGTACGGAAGTTATTACTCGTATCAAGATCAACAATGAAACAGGTACTGTACAAGATGGGGCTTTGTTTACAGAAGAATTTCTACCTACCGAAAGCCTTCTATATACACTGGTACTGACATCTTCTGAATTTGCTAATACTGAAACTCCCAAAAACGGCAAAAGGTTAACAGAACCAGAAGTGAAAAGGTTTTTCCAATCTGTGATAGAAGCACAGTCAGTTATTCAGATAGGCGGAAATGCTACACTAGGTAAAGGTTTGGTACGTACTCGGTTTATTACACAGAAAGGAGACATAGCATGAGTCAGCGAAAAAAACTAGAACAAGGCAGAGCTGAATTTGCCTTCCAAAAAGCTCAGGAAGGATCGAAAAGTTCTAAACCTTCCGAATATAAATCGTATGTTAAGAAGATTCCTATGCTCATCAAAACCAATGGATTAGGAGCCACCTTTGCATTTATCAACTCCAAAGGTGGAACGTATGGGCTGATCTATACGCAAACAAAAGAATGGCTTGTAGAACAGAAGAAAAACACAGGGATTGATTTCTTGAACTTGGGAGAGAATATAAAAGATTTTGAATTGATTGAAAAGATTATTTCACTAGACTCTACCTCCTATCGTGCAGCTACAGTTGAGGTACTGGCGTTTTTTAACTGGCTTAAACGTTTTGCAGATGGCTTAATTGATTCATAGTATGGAAAAAGCACATATCAAAATCAAGAAAAAAGAAAATGGAGATATAAAGAAAGAATTTAAAGGTTCTCATAAAAACCTTTCTATTCCTAAGGAATTTTCTTTTTTAGAAGACTATGACGGTGAATGTGAAATTGAACTAGTTGATGGCAAACTTGTCAAGATCATTATTCAAGGCAAGGAAGTTTCTAAAGATGATACCATCCTTCAATACAAACAACTACAACACAAGCGGGCTGAAGAAACGAAAAAACAACAACAGGAGTTAGAAAAAGCTGCAAAGAATATCCCTGAAAAACAGTCTTCTGGTTCTGGAGCAACCAATCTGTATTCTATTGAAAACACAAAACTTCCTAAGAACACAAGGAATATTCTTACAAACTTGCATGAGATAGATAATTATGCGTTAAAAATTAATAAGACTGTTAATTTTATAAAGGATAAGGATAAAGAAAAAGCTATACTATATCAGAAGGAAAGTAAGAATAAGGAAAAAAGACTTGAGAAATTTGAGATTCCTTTTAATTATGCAGATACAACTAAGTTTAAAGGATTATTTCAAAGCATCCAAAACAGACAAAGTCAGGCTATTGACCAATTAGGTCTGGCAAAAGTAGAGAGAGAGAAATTACAACCTGATTGGCGACTAGCTTTAGGCTTAGGCAATGCCTCTGTCTATGAAACTTCACTTACCTTGCATCATATTTATGGCATTCCATATATTCCTTCCAGTTCTATCAAGGGTACAGTGCGGTCATATGTGATTACGGAAGTGTTTGGCACGGCAAAGGAAGCCGGAGAAAGAGAGAAAGATTTTCCATTAGTGAATGCAGAATTTCGAGCTTATCAGAATAAGGAGTTTTGTCAGGTGTTTGGTTGTCCGGCAGAAGTACAAGCTGTAACTTTTAAAGATGGTAAACCTGTTCAAAAAAAGGATCAATCATATGAAATGGAGTCACCTACATCAGTAGCCTTAGATGGAGATAATCAGGGACATGTGTTCTTTTTTGATGCATTTCCTATCTCTGAACCTAAGATTGACGTAGACATTATGAATCCACATTATCCAGAGTATTATAAAGATTCTGACAACTCAAAAAATGTAGCTCCTACCGATTATCAGAACCCTATTCCTGTCTATTTCCTTACCATCAAGAATTGTAAATTTCAATTTGTGATCGGGGTAAAAAATCCAGTAGATATAGAGTTGTTAATTATTGCTAAACAATGGTTACTAGAAGCTTTGACAGAGAAAGGAATTGGAGCCAAAACAGCCGTTGGATATGGGTATATGGTATAAAACAGTTTTGTATAAAAGCATAGTCCCACAGTATCACGAATTTTCATCTTCTGCCCTGAAAACTACTGTAGGATAAGCCGTTTGTAACAGGGTAAACAGATATACACCATTTTCGTAGTCGTCTAGTTGGGCTAGTACAAACGTCTCGTTCCAGAGACGCGTTCGGAGTGTGTACGTGTTTCCGTATTCGGTGTCTACGTGTGTATGTATATACAGGTACAAACCCTCAGAAAAAGAGTAAAAGGGCGTAGCTTTAAAAACAGGCATTGAACCTAGCCGATAGCGTACTGAAAGTTTTCGGTTGCCAAAATCCAGAATGGTGTCTGTCTGGTAAAAGAGGAAAAAACTAATGAAACAGCTAATCAGGAGGCTTATCATCGCAAGCGTATAGGACGTAAGTACAGTGACTACGAAAAATACAAAGGGTGGAATAACTATTCCTTTCCATTTTTTTATTCTGAATCGACTATCCGTAAGGACATATATATTCGCATCTATGGTCAATGAAGTTCTATCGTTTATATAGGTAATCATAGAGGGGGTGTAAAGATCATAATTGTGAGTTAGACGAAAAAAACAAATCCATACCTAATATATAGATAAATATCCTTCAAAAACATAGAAAGAATTGTATATTTGTTTGTTTTTCACTCAACTATATCTCCATGAAAAAAATAGTATTGACCCTGACCCTTCTCTTAGGCTTTCAGATCGGATTTGCACAGGTAGTATCCGACTACAAAACCAAAAACAAAACCAATGAAAAAGACAGAACCCTGATGCTTGATATTCTACGGGCCAGTGTATACCAAGAATTTAAGCAAGAGTTTGTCTTTGTTGTCAATCACTTTAAGGTAAGTCAGAACTATGCTTGGTTTATGGGCAATGCCCAACGAAAAGACGGAAAAGAAATCGTATTCGAAGATGAAAAAGAGATGCATGACTGCTGCCATGTAGAGGCCCTTTTTAAGAAAAGTAATGGAAAATGGTATATTGTTGAAAGTCATTCCTTTAGCACAGATCTCTGGTACGACGGCATCAAAAAAAGATATCCAGAAACTCCTAAAGCTATTTTTCCATTCTAATCATTGGCATACTGAATGAAGCTACTCTTGATGTTCATGCCCCTGCTCTGGATCATTCGCCCAGTAGAGACTATACCCGCAGGGGCACAGAAACTCATGAAAGCCTATCCGGGCTTAGTAGTGGGCTACACAGGCAATCGGCTGGTGTTCAAAGATGGTTCTACACTGCTCTACGACGACGGCAAACGTAAAACGGCCACAGAACTCATAGAATCCCCTGACATTGAAGACCAGTTTCACTACTCCTACCCTACAGGCACACTGACAGGCCCTCCGCAAAATGATGCAGGAAGAATCCGCAACGAGGCTTTTTTCAAGAAAATCTATGGAAGCTCAGCCACAGAGGTACGCAAAAATCTGGTTCCGGTACTCTGGTGTCCCAAACTCATCGGACAAACTATTCTGGTAACCAAAGTAAATGGGGTACATGAGAAAATCACGCAGATTTCAATGGAACTCGACGAGCTGCCTGAGTTTAAGGCGTATGTCCAGCATATTGGCGGCACTTTTCTGTGGCGAACCATTAAAGGCACCACCCGCCTGAGCATGCACAGCTTCGGCATGACGATGGATATTAACACCAGCTTTTCTAATTACTGGCAATGGGACTGCTCTTGTACCGACGAGCAAAAAACGTTGGGTTACAAAAACAGGATTCCACAAAAGATCGTGGACATCTTTGAAAAACATGGCTTTATCTGGGGAGGAAAATGGCAGCATTATGATACCATGCATTTTGAGTATAGACCAGAATTAGTAGCGTTATGAAAATTGCCTTCGATCTTGACAATACACTGATACGAAATGTGTACAACTTTCCAATAGAGCAACCTAAAAAACGGCTTTTCTCCAAGTTGTTTCGCTTTGAAGAACTTCGAGAAGGCACCACCGAACTCTTTCGGTTTTGCCAGCAACAAAACTGGGAGACATGGATTTATACCACCTCATTCCGCAGTCCTTTGTATATTCGACGTATTTTTTGGCTCTATAACATCCAATTAGATGGAGTAATCAACCAAGAAACGCACAATAAAAGAGTCAAAATCAGTAGTTCTAAGTACCCACCTACGTTTGATCTGGATGTCATCATTGACGACAGTGAAGGAGTAAAAATAGAAAGTGAAAGATACCATTTTCAGGCCATCCAGATAAAACCAGAAAACATAAACTGGACAGAAGAAATAAAAATAGGATTATTAAAATTGCAGTCTACAAAATTGTTCTCCAAATAAAGGAATATTACCCGTGCAGTTACCCATTCCCAAACACTTAATCTCTATTCTACAACCCACCGGGATAAATAACCATGCACAGCAGGTAACAGGTGACATTATCTGTACTTGTGGCTGCCCTACCTTTGCCATTCAGTATGTAGGTAATCCACACCGTACATTCCTGCGTGTCGTTGAAATTCAGACAAACTATTATCTGATTATAGGTGTAGTATGTGACAACTGTAGCCAGCAGCACCTCATATTTGACCACGACTTTCATGGCTGGAACGGCTTTGTCTGTACTGAAGAAGAAAAGCGGCAACTTCCACGTCCAGCTTCTGCCGTTTGGGCGTGTCCCATCTGCCAAAACCAGCATCATTCTATGCATGTCAGGATTTATTCGGAAGGACAAGAAGATTTTATAGAAGAAACAGCAGGAGAATTCTCTCCCGACAACTGGACAGAAGCTTTCAGTTGGATTACCATTCATCTACAATGCACGAGTTGCCTGAACAGAATAAAAGACTGGATTTCGTATGAAACGATGTAAGGACAAATAACAATATCTGAACTATGACCCTACACGAACAAATCTACGCCCAATTCGATGAATTTAATATGGAAGTAGTAGGAGCTGAAGAAAAGAAACAAGCCAAAGCCCTTATTGAAACACTTATTCAAACCCTGCCTCCTGATGAGAGAGATGCGGAAGACTATTACATCTGGGGACAAATCTACTACTGTCAGGATACAGACAAGCCACAGCACACAGCTATTGCCCTCACCAAATTCCAGCAATCTGTAGCATTAGATCCAGCACATTATATGTCCAGGCTCTACACTGCCCACTGCCTACACGACCAAGGAAACTATGCAGAGGCATTGTGCCACTACCTACAGGTAAATCAGGAACAGCTACGGGCAGACTATCACATCTGGCGGTATGTGAAACTCCAGGAACAAATTGGCTTCTGCCTTTACCAGACAGGTAAAACCACTGAAGCAGAGACCTATTTCAAAGAAGTACTGGACTGGTCTCATCAACTAGACCCTGACGACATAGCATCTCCGTATGAGCTACTCAGTTGCTTACCCACAGACCACCCAATTGTAGTAGCTATCAAGCAAAGCAAAGGCTATTGGTAGAAAAACTTACAAATCCGTCTGTGTCCTGTGTTGTAGTTGTTGATTGGCATCAAAACAGTTTGTATAGGCAAGCTTAAAACTATCACAGCGAATGAGGGCTTCTCTTACCACGGGTTCATCTTGGAATATCATAAACCAGATAGAAAAAAAGCCTGTACTTTCAGCCATCTGAAGAATTGACTGAACGGTTGCTTGAGCTTGTTTATATTCAATCAATCTGTCGATTGCCTTTTTTAACGCAGTACATCGTTCGATCCAACGAGTATCAGATTCCCCATTGGTTTTTACCTGTTTGTTTAGCTTATACAAGTCTATCAAGGCTTCTGCCCGGGCAATCTGATGCCTATTGAGATGGCTGGCAGGTTGCAGCAACGGCAAAGATGTTCCATACTCAAACACCAGTAGTGTATTATTTTTATGTGGCCAAAAATACCTTTTTCGATAGGGTGCAAAGGGAATGGTTTCACTTTTTGCCGAGTTACAGGAATTACAGATCAATAGAAAATTTCCCCAATGACTAACCAATCTTGGAAAATGCTTCTGAGGTTTTATATGTTCAATGGCTAATGCATTGGTGACACGCATTTCACATAAGTGACAGTACCAGCCAGTTCTTTCTTTTAAAATGGGAATAGCTTTTTCCCAATCTGTAAAAACCTGCTTTTTCTGTCTGATTGGAGTTAACGGCCAGTTGCCTTTATGAATCGGTCTCATCTTGGTCTTTAGTGTCCAGATAGGCTTTATAGAAAGGGTCGTTTGTTTCGTCTTTGATAAGTTTTCCGAGTTGTTTACTAATATTCTGATAATCATCCAAAGACAAGACTTGTCCCTGTTTTTGGTTTTCTATCTTTTGCAATTCTTCTTTAGCCTGACGGTAACGTTCTTCAAAATTATCACTTCGAATATTCTCAACGCCCATAATTTCCGTGGCTACCTTACTCAATGGAAGTTCATCTGGCGACTGGGACATTACCTCTTCTTTATCCAGATTGATCAGCTCATCAGCATTCAGACTTTGCACAATAAAGGGAGAGTGGGTGGTAGCTACAAACTGAATACGTGGAAAGGTCTTTTTTAAGTCTTTTACAATTTGTTTTTGCCAGTTGGGATGTAAGTGTAAATCCAGTTCATCAATCAATACAATGCCAGGGGTTTCTTCTACGACTTTCTCACCCAGGTGTGGATTGAGTTGAATACATCGGTAGGCAATATCAGCCGCCAGGGCAATGATATTTCTATATCCATCACTTAGTTGACTATATTTGAGCTTTTCTTTTTGTCCTGTATCTGATGTAAACACTCCTGTCAGGTCATCTTCCTTAAAATCAAAAGTCACATCCTGCCACCGCCCGTCAGGAATCAGCGAAGTAATTACTTTTTTAAATGCTTTCAAATGGGCTATATCTAGCGGTATGTCAAATTTTTTCACACTGTCTTCCAAGGTTTTAAACCAATCCAAAAACTCTTTAGGAGAAGATTTGGCAGACAATGCATTGGTATAAGCCATCACCACACCTTCTTTCTGCTTTTGGTAATCAATTTTCTCATGCAAAGCCCACAACCGTCCAGTACCATGATACGCAATAACAGGAAAAATAACTCCTGATTTTTCCCGGCTTTTTTTGACTAATTGTTCCGCCCAATGAGACAGCATACGGGCATTTTTTGTGGTTGTTTTATCTTTTTGAATTTCTCTTGTCCAAACCATTTTTTCGTTTAAAAAATCATCTTTCCAGACTTGCTTATCTTCATCTGATACGATCCAAGTAGATTCAATACAAACAGGTTTTTGTGGTTTAGGCTGTCCATCAATCGTTTTTACTCGTATTTCATTGGATTGAATGGTACGAGAAGTCACCCCCTCAATACCAATAAAGAAACTACCTACAGCAATGGCTAAGGCATCTAGAATGGACGTTTTACCTTTTGCATTATCTCCAATAAATACTGTAAAATGACGATTGAGTTCAAAAGTTTCGTTGGCAAAACTTTTGAAGTTTTGTATATGGATTTTATCTATATGCATTTTGAATTCCTATTTTTGAAGCATTCCTTCCAACAACCTACACTATCTTTGTAGAATTGCATGCTACGTTAAAGTATACAATTCTACAAAGAAGTTCATATATTATCACATAAAAGCAGCTACTTTTCTAGCGTATCAGCCAAAACTCATACCTGTACCAGCTTCCATTTTCCTTGTTGGAATATCAAATAGCTGACAATTGCAATAGCTGTTTCGGCAACAGGCACGGCAATGAATACACCATAGGCTCCCATCCCTATGATATGTACCAATGTATAAGCCAGTGGAATCTGAAACAGCCAGAAGCCACAGAAACTAATCAGCGTAGGCGTGCGGGTATCTCCGGCACCGTTGAAAGCTTGCGTAACGACCATGCCAAACCCATAAAATACGTATCCGGCACTGATGTACTGCATGACTCGGATGGCATAATGAATCTGCTCGACCTCTTTGGCTGGTGTAAAGAAACCTACAATATATTCGGCCATCCAGATAAACACTACCGTCACCATGCCCATAAACAGACTGCTATACAGGGCAGATGTGCGGACACTTTGTTCGGCCCGTTCGGGTTGTTTGGCTCCCAGGTTTTGTCCCACTAGCGTAGCCGCCGCATTGCTCAGACCCCAGGCCGGCAGGATGAAAAACATGACGATGCGTAGGGCCGTCTGGTAGCCCGCAGAGGCATTGCGACCACTTTCGGCCACCATAGCCGCCAGAAAAATCCAGCTGGCTGAGGCTATAATAAACTGAAACGTAGCCGGAGAAGCAATGCTCACCAACGACCGCACCAACGGCCAGTCAAGACCCATTTGCCGGATCGAAGCCTGAATCACGCCTTTGCCCCTGAACAAGTGATACAACTGGTACAATACGCCAGTGCCTCTGCCAATGGTAGTAGCCATAGCCGCTCCTGTTAGCCCAAAGGCTGGGATAAAGCCCCAACCACGAATCAGAATAGGACACAGAATAATATTGCAGATGTTGGCCAACCACAGGCTTCGCATGGCAATGCTGGCATCACCGGCTCCTCTGAAAATACCATTGATCAGAAACAGCAGGATAATAACCGGGCTACCCGCAAACATCAAACGTGTATAGTTGGTACCCATAGCAATGGATTCAGGCTGAGCTCCCATCCAATGAAGAATAACCGGGGCGTAGAAAGAACCAGCCACACTGATCACCAAGGATACGATTAGCGACAAAGAAATAGCCTGCATACCTGCATGGGCAGCATCTTTCGGATTTTTCTCTCCGATACGTCGGGCCACAATGGCAGTAGCCGCAGCACTGAGTCCGATAGCCACTGAGTAAATGAGGGTGAGCACACTTTCTGTCAGCCCGACGGTAGAGGTGGCATGTGGGCCTAGTTGGTTGACAAAAAACAAGTCTACCACCGCAAACACACTCTCCATCATCATTTCCAGAATCATGGGAACAGCCAACATAAATACGGCTTTTCGGATGCTGCCAATGGTGTAGTCCTCCTGTCCTTCACCTTTGATGGCCTGGCCTAGTAATCGAAAAAAATAAGAAACTTTTTGTGTCAATGACTCAGATGCGTCCATTTAGTCTTGGATTTGGAATAAAAATAGCTAGGGTTCGACTGAAAAGCCGAATAAATATACAATAGCAAGGAATGCTGAGTTAGTATCTCAGATTCAGAAACAAACACACAAAGACTTGCAGAGATGACCCATGAAGTGGAGAAAAAGCTACATACAGGGAAATGTAAGTCTGAAAAGCGGAGATTACATTATAGGGACATGGGCGTAAAGGTTTACTATACGGAGAAACAAAGCTACAAAAATCTGTGTATGCAGCACAATACTTTCCTGATTTTTTCTAAAAAAACACGCACCAACCAGGCTGTGTATCAAAATGTATGATGAAAAAAAGGCATCCTTTTTGTTTTCAAGCCTCTTTCCTGTCTTCCCGCAGGGATCTTCGCACAAATACAGCGGCCGTGGTATTTGCGCGAAGATCCCTGCGG
>JACCDR011353347.1_pt1 | contig 20598 bp, 19 predicted proteins | sample 7446431 | NCBI WGS metagenome assembly JACCDR01 (sample SAMN15323443, study PRJNA562643) | freshwater metagenome | isolation source: river surface water | place: USA:Blue River Watershed | collected 2017-08-17 | reverse complement strand
GCGTCGTTGCGAGCCGCAGCCGCATCTTTCCAAGTTTGAAATTCCGTCTCTGTGATCACGCCTTTTGCTTTGGCATCGTCAAAAAGAGCTGCGCCTTTTTGTTTCGCCAAAGTTTTGTTTTTCACAGCCGTGCGAACTTTTTTCTCGATCGCTTCCGATTGGTGAACCAATTTCATCGCATGATCAAGCCGTCCCAAAGCATCTGCACGAGCCGTGGGTATATAAATTCCTTGAGTCAAACGATCTCTCTGTGTTCCGCCCTCAAGAACACTGGAAACAACCACGTGCTGCAAATGATCTGAAGCTTGGCTACCGATCGAAGATATACGTGACCATGTTCCCAAGATATCTTTGAATAAGAAATTCAAAAGACTGAAAACAACTTTTTGGAATCCTTTGGTCTCCACGTTATACATATTATCAAAGATGCCATCGAAACCTTTTTGCATTTCTGAGAAAGCATATTTCAAAATGTAACGAGCGTAAGCCAAATCTTCTGGACGACGGCCTTCCGCTTCCCAACGGCGAATCGTTGCCGTGCAGAAATACATCCACGCCAAAACATCCGCGAATCTTCCTGTGATTTTCTCACGGAATTTCAAGCTTCCACCCAATGTTCCCATCGCCATGTCAGCCAAGATCGCAAATGTCGCTGAAGCCCACATTAATCGGCGGTGATATAACTTCAAAGGACCGCTGGATTGGAAATAGGCAATATATCCACGTGTTGTGCTGAGCAAGATAGATCTGATCGCATTTCTCACTACGTGCCCGATGTGACCGAAGAAAGCATCGTCAAACATCGCAACATCACCGCGAGCAATGGAATCCACTTCTTTATAAGCATAAGGATGGGCTCTCAAAGCCCCTTGACCAAAGATGATCAGTGTTCTTGTTAAGATATTCGCACCCTCAACCGTAATCCCAATCGGAGTCGCAATATATGTCTCAGCCAAAAGATTACGAGGTCCCATTGAGATCCCCGCGCCGCCCATCACATCCATCGCATCATTAATAATTTTACGACCCAATTCCGTTGATTGATATTTCAAGACCGCCGTCACAACGGGTGGCTTGATTCCTTTGTCCAAAGCGCCCAAAGTATAAACACGAGCTGCCTCGAGACCATAAGTGTATCCATAAATTCGAGCCAAAGCTTCTTCAACACCTTCAAATTTACCGATAGAAACACCAAACTGCTGACGGATCACCGCATGAGCCGAAGTCACACGTGTCGCCAATTTTGCACCGCCCGTCGCTTGAGCTGGCAATGAAATACCTCGGCCTGCTGCCAAGCATTCCATGAGCATCGCCCACCCTTTACCCGCGTAATCGGGACCGCCCACGATCGCATCCAGCGGAAGAACAACGTCTTTACCTTGCGTCGGACAGTTGTAGAAAGGAACATGCAATGGATCATGACGACGACCCAGAACGACTCCAGGAGTATTTGCTGGAATCAAAGCACAAGTAATCCCTAAATCTTCTCCACGACCTAAAAGATTCTCAGGATCTCTTAATTTAAAGGCAAGACCTACAACAGTGGAAACTGCCGCCAGAGTGATCCAGCGTTTGTTCCAATTCATTTTCATATACAATTTACCGTCGGGACCCTTGAAGACAACAGCGTTGGAAGTAATGGCACCCGCGTCTGATCCCGCTCCCGGCTCAGTTAAACCAAAGCAAGGAATTTCTTGGCCCACAGCTAAGCGGGGAAGATAATATTTTTTCTGCTCTTCTGTTCCATAGTGAATTAATAATTCCGCAGGGCCCAAAGAATTCGGAACCATCACTGTGATCGTGGCCGGAATCGAGCGGCTTGATAATTTCATCACGACTTCTGAGTGAGCCAGCGCTGAAAATCCAAGACCACCGTATTCTTTAGGAATGATCATTCCCAAGAATTTTTCTTTTTTAATGAATTCCCAAACCTCAGCCTGAAGCTCGCGATCTGTCCAAGTCTTCCAGGAATCAATCATGGCGCAAAGCTTTTCAACGGGGCCTTCCATGAAAGCTTTCTCTTCATTGGTTAACTGCGGATAAGGCTCTTGCATTAATTTGCCAATATCTGGTTTTCCCGAAAAAAGATCTTTTTCAATCCAAGTCACCCCTGCATCCAAAGCGACTTTCTCTGTTTCAGAAATTTTTGGCATAAAGCCTGCCATGATTTTCATCAAACCCGATGAAATCAAAATGCGTCGAATCGGCTTCACATTAAAAATCACCGCGATCACGGCAAAAATAATGAAGCTCGTTTGCGAGGCCCCGAAGCCATACATGATGGCAGCGCAAGCAATCGTCCACACGATCAATGGACTTCCCACATATCCGATCAACAAGATCGCGATCACTGAGAGAGCTATCCAAAGACCACAATTCTCTAAAAAGGCGCCGAAGTAAGGCAGGTTTTCCACGTAAGAATCTCCTTTAGTTTTATTGGATAGATTAATTAGAAACCCGAGGGATGGGATTGGCAAGATTTGTGACTAAAACAGTTGAAAAGGGCTAGGTCACCAAAACGCGCTGAGGAGAATTTCTCGACTTGGAAGAGGTGTGAATCATAAAAAAAGGCCGCAAGGATCAGACTTGCGGCCTTACTAATTTGCTAATTGTCAGACAAAAACTAGTTGCTAGGAGCAACTGTTGTTGTTGTCACGTCAGCAGGAGCGCCTTCAACAGGGGCACCTTCTGCAGGAGCTGCTGGAGCTGTTTCAGCCGGAGCTGCCATTGTGTCTTGAGCTGGAGTTTCTTCAGCTGGCGGATTTTTTGAGCAAGTAAATCCAGTTGTTAATGCCAATACTGCCAATGCTGCTAATACGATTTTCATGTTATGTCCCTTCCGTAAGGAATTGTTTTGTTTAATTACAAACTGACTCCCTGAGTTTGGACCTAAATCTAGGAGTCGTCAAGAGAGCGCTTCTTGTATTTAATTTTTTGATTTTTTTGGCTGGCAAGTCGGGCACCAAAAAGTCGATCGACCGCCGAGAACTTGGCTTTTTATTTTTGTTTCGCAAATCACACATAGCTGATCTTTTCGATCATAAACGGCATGACTGTTTTGAAAATAACCTTCTGTATTTTCAGCATTTTTAAAATCGGAAATGCTCGATCCTCCGGCTTCAATGGCTCTGGTAAGAACCTGGCGAATGGCATTCACAAGCCGGAAAGCCTTGTCCATATTGAGTTTGCTGGCGTTCATCAGTGGGGAAATCTGGGCCAAAAATAAAGCTTCAGATGCGTAGATATTCCCCACCCCAACGACGATTTTTTGATCCATCAAGGCGACCTTCAAAGCCGTTTTTCGCTTTTTCAATTGAGCCAGCAAATGCTCGGCGGTGAATTCCTGATCCAGCGGCTCCACTCCGAGGTTCTTCAATCTCTTATTTTGGTTTTGGCGCAAAATGTCATAGGTTTCAAAAATACCGAACCTTCTTGGGTCCCTAAAGGCCCATCTCTGACCATTGGAAAGCTTCATGTAAAGATGGTCATGAACCCTTTCTTCTCCCAGGCCAGCAATTCTCCAGCTCCCCGTCATCCCCAAATGAGATAGAATTCCGCCTTGATCGGTTTCTATAAGAATATATTTAGCTCTTCTTTTGATGGCCAATATCCTCGCCCCTTGCATTTTCTTAAATTGAGCAATCGGCATCGGATCACGTAGATCTTTGCGCTTGAATTCAAAATGGATTATTTGCGGATGATCTGCTGTCATCTTGGCTAGCTGACGACAGACGACTTCCACCTCTGGAAGCTCAGGCATTTAATTTTTTCTCTTTGCGTATTTTAAAAATCATATACAGATGAAAAAACAAGGCGATGACCCATTTGACCCAAATCGCCGTCGCCCCGTGGTAATAGCCATAAATTCCAGTGGTGATCGAAGTAAAAACGCCAAGCTGATGAAGGCTGACTCTTTGCGGGACGACAATGGAAACCAAGAAAGCTAAGGTCGAAATCCAACCAATAGCTTCCATGATGAGATCCTTTGTGTCCACTATCTAGTCTCCATAATGACGATACTTCCAAGCAAAGCGAAAGAGCGAAAATGCCGTAAAGCCAATGGCACAAGCGAGACCGATGCCGTAACCCTCGCCGGGATAATCCGCATAATGGAGACCAAAATAAAGAATTAGTGTCTTCCCGATCACCAATGGCACAACGAAAGGCACCAGCAAGTGTTTAATTTCTAATTTCTTTTTTGGCGGCTCCATAAGATTAAAAGATCCCAAAAAAAATTAGTGCAGCCCAGTCATGTCGCTTTGGGTAGTGCCCTTTAAGATTTCAATTCCTTCCTCATCAAGCCTCCAGCCCAAGCCCTCGGCAAAATAAGACTGTGGGACGTCGATCTCTTTCTCATACCCAAACTGCTGAAAACCGGAAAGCTGATAATTGGCCATGCTAAAACTGATGACGTGCATGTTGTCTGTGTAAATAACCAAATTATCAGATTTTTTGTCTATATAAGACATCGATGCTAAGTAGTCTTCGACATGAAAGGTCTTATTTATCAAAAGCCTTTTACCGACCAAATCGTATAGGGCAACTCCCTCGTCAGCCACGACGCTTAAAAATTCTCCCTGCCGATGAGAAGTCATTGTCACGCCCATCTGATATTCCTGGTTCTGAAGCTGAAAAGAGCTATAAATTTTTGCCTTCGAGAGATCAAATAAAACGATTTTGTTTTCACTTGTCTGTAGACAGTAAAATTTTCCTTTAAAAACAAACCTCATGGGAAAAACCATCTCACCGTGATCAACTTCATAAGTATCTTTTTTGCCATTCACCATGAGAATAGCAGTGGTCTTATATTGCCCGGGATTTGCGCTAAGAATATTGGCCGTAAACGCGATGGAATAACCAACTTCATTGTAGGCAACGATTCCGGTGCGACGAAATTCATCCTCCTTGATATAGGGATTTACATTGGTTTGAGAAAACGTCAACTTTTTCGTCTCAAGATCAAAAACATAATAAGAATTTTCGAATAAAATCACGGCCTCTTTGCCGTTAAAGCCCACCGCAAAATCATAAAATGCTTCGTCCTCAGCCTTGATACCCGTCTCTATTTCTATGAATCTATTTTTAGATGTATTATATTTGACGATCTTGAGATCGTCCTCTTCGATGCAGGCAAAGATAGGCTCTAAGTTTTCAGCGCTCGTGGGAGCATGACATCCGTAGGCGCCGTAATCTGCTAGCTGCTTAAAGTTTGTGTAGACCAAAGGCGCGGTTGCTAAGGCCAAATGGGGAACGAGTAGACAATACGCTAATAATAAAAAACCTTTGGATTTCACACGAACCTCCCGTGACTAAATCAAAGAGAACCTAAGCCTCAGGTCCTCTCTTCAGTCAAGCGGTCAAGGGCGTTTAACGCTGCATCGCAACCCCCGACGCTAAATCTTTACAAGTCTGTTCATCTCTTAGATGCTGGCGAAATGTCAAAAAGCGCTCCTGCAGAAAACGAAAGCATCAAAAATCCACCTAAAGAAAATGGCTTGATTAATATTCTTTTCAACGTGGTTATTCCGGTTTTGATCTTAAACAAAGCTTCGACAGCTTTAGGGCCCGCTATTGCTTTAATAACTGCTTTGATGTTCCCACTTTGTTTTGGTGTTTTTGATCTCTGGAAGAAAAGAACGTGGAATCCTTTTTCCATTCTTGGATTTTTGAATGTCACCGTGACAGGCGGATTGGCATTAGCGGGTTTGGATGGCATTTGGTTCTCTGTCAAAGAGGCTTTTTTCCCTTTTATTATCGGTGTTTTCGTTTGGCTCTCAGCTAAAAAAGAAAAACCCCTCGTGCAAACCTTTTTGCTGAATCCTCAGACAATGAACTTGAATTTGATTGATACAAAGCTTGAAGAGCATGGGAAACGTCACGAGTTCCATCAGCACCTCGCCTTCTCCACTCGCCTTCTCTCTTGCTCGTTTTTCCTCAGTGCTATATTAAATTTTGTTCTTGCTCAAATTATCTTTAAGCCATTGGACACCACACTGAGTGATGTTGACCGCTCCGTTCAGCTGAATCAACAGATTGCTCAAATGACCTCTTGGTCAGCGGTGGTCATCGTTATTCCTTCGACATTGTTTCTTATTTATATTCTTTGGCATTTGCTCAAAGGTATTCGCCATCTCACGGGTCTCACCACAGATCAAATTTTGAAATCCTAATTTAGAATTCAGGTTCGTCAAAAATGGGCGGAGGAATCGGTTCGTCAAAACCATCAGGTGGAGGTGGTGGCGGAATGCTTTCAGGTTCGAAAAATTCAGGAGCTCCCGCATTGATCGGCGGTGGCGGCTCAAAGTCATTTCCGAAATCAGAAGGTGGATTATAAGCAGGTGGCGCAGTATATCCGCCCGCGCTTCCACCGCGTGAATTTCCAGCTCCTGATTCTGTAAGAACCTTGCGTTTATTTTTATCTGCACGAATAAATGGTTCATTCAAACCCAATTCTTCTTCTTCTGTGACAGCTAATTTTTTTGTCGTTTTTCTGCGCTCTTGCTCTTTTTGAATCACATAAGCTTGGCGCGCTTTTTCAAGGGCTCTATCATAAGCTTGTTTTTCATCGGCATCTTCTTGATAAAAACGTCCACGCTCACTGAGCTCTTGCTCTTGCTGCCGGCGATTTTTCTTGTACTCGGCGATTCCTTGCTCGACTTTCTTTTCCCAATTCAGGCGGTCTTTATTCACTTCGCTCACGTCTGATAAACGCTCTTTTTCAAGCTCTCTATTTTTCTGTTGATGCTCAGAAAATCCTGCCAGCCGTCTCTCTTCAAAGCTCACATCTTGCGCGAAAGCCGGCATCACTGAGAGAGAAGACAAGAAGGCATAGAAAAAAAAGTATTTCAGTTTGTTCATCGTGATGCGTTCAGGATAGAGCCGTCCGTCATTTCTCACAACTTTCCCCTCGACCTTTAGCGGGAAGCTCGCTAGATTCTAGACCTCTTTTTAAATGCGTCGGGAGACCTATGTTGGAAGTTCTTATTTTTGCTATGAAAGCTTTGATTATCGTCCTTAGCATCGGGGCTATCGTGCTCATAGTGGCTATGACAGCTATGAAAGCGAATCAAAAAAATGAACTTTCCGTTGAGCCCCTCCATAAAAAATATAAACACCTCGGAGATTTTTTAAAATCTTTCATCGTCTCAAAAGAAGCGTGGAAAAAATCTCGTAAAGAAGAGAAAAAGCGCGAAAAAGCAGAGCTGAAACAAGAGAAGAATCATCTGACTGAAGCTGCTAAGAAAAATGTTTTCGTGATTAATTTCAAAGGCGATGTTCACGCAACTCAGGTCGATCAATTGCGCGAAGAAGTCACCGCCGCGATTCAAGGGGCGACTGTGAACGACGAAGTTGTCGTCAAAGTGGAAAGCCCGGGCGGGATTGTTCACGGTTACGGATTGGCTGCTGCTCAATTATTACGCATTAGAGAGCGCGGAATCAGGCTGACTGTTTGCGTTGATCAGGTTGCCGCCAGCGGGGGTTATATGATGGCTTGCGTTGCAAATGAGGTCATTGCGGCACCATTTGCGATTTTGGGTTCCATCGGCGTCGTTGCCCAGGTTCCGAACTTTCACCGCGTTTTAAAAAAATATGATGTTGATTACAAAGAGTACACCGCGGGTGAATTTAAGCGAACCGTGAGCCTTTTCGGGGAAATTACGCCGAAAGGTGAAGAGCGTTTCCGTGAACGCCTGACGGACACCCACGTGCTGTTTAAATCTTTTGTTCACCAATTTCGCCCGCAAATTGAGCTGGATAAGGTCGCTACAGGTGAATATTGGTTTGGCGAAGAATGTGTCAAATTGGGTTTAGCGGATAAATTGATGACCAGTGATGAGTATCTTTTAAGCTTCCCTAAAGAGACCAAAATTTTCGAACTCAAATACGAGATCAAAAAAAATCTTTCCGACAAATTGTCGGGCATTTTGGGATCAGCTTTGGAAAAAGCCGTGGTGCAAATTGCAACCGCACTTGAAAATTCAAATATGAAAATCAAATGAGATTTCTGCCTTGCCGCAAAGTCATGATCTTGCTAAACAAAATGCAGATTTTGGCACAGAAGGTTGGAGGCGAAATTGAAAGATAACATCGTCAGCACTAAGGATAAAATCGTTAGTGTTAGAGGTTTAGAGACGACATTTTTTTCTAAAACGGGTCCCTTTCGCGCTGTGAATCGTATCTCTTATGACATTCAACAGGGACAAACCCTGGGCATTGTCGGTGAATCTGGTTGCGGCAAATCCGTCACTTCTTTTTCTTTGATGCGTTTAATTGAACGCCCTGGCCGCATCACGGCTGGCGAAGTTTTCATTAATGGACGCGATGTCTTGAAATTGTCGGAAGGTGAAATGGAACAAGTCCGTGGCGGCGAAATGGCCATGATTTTCCAAGAACCGATGACAGCTCTCAATCCTGTTCTCACGATTGGTAAGCAAATCGATGAACAGATCATGCGCCATAAAAAAGTCTCCCAACTCGAATCCCGCGCACGCGCTATTGAAATGCTCAATCTTGTGGGTATTCCCTCGCCTTCTGAAAGATACAAAAATTATCCTCACCAATTATCAGGCGGAATGAGACAGCGGGCGATGATTGCCATGGCGCTTTCTTGTGATCCGAAATTTTTGATCGCTGATGAGCCGACCACAGCCCTGGATGTGACGATCCAGGCGCAGATCTTGGAATTGATTCAGACTCTTCAAGAAAAATTAAATATGACTGTTCAGTTCATCACCCACGATCTCGGAGTCATCTCCGAAGTCTCTGATCGGGTGATGGTCATGTACGGCGGACATACTTGTGAGATCGCGGATACTCAGGAATTATTTAATAATCCTCGCCATCCTTACACGGCGGCGTTGATCAGCAGCCGTCCTAAATTTGGTGAGCGCGTGGCAAGATTGAGAACCATCGAAGGCTCAGTTCCAGCTCCCCACGAATACCCTCCGGGCTGTCCGTTTACCAACCGCTGTCCCAATGCCACTGAGCAATGCCGATTACAAAAGCCACCTTTAACTGAAATCAAGCCCGGTCATTCAATCGCTTGCTTTCACCCTGTGGGAACTTGAGGTTAATGATGGATAATATTCTCGAAGTTAAAAATCTCAAAAAATACTTCCCGATCAGAAAGGGTCTGCTTCTTCGCGAAGTCGGCCAAGTCAAAGCCGTTGATGATGTCAGCCTGACAGTTCGGCGCGGAGAGACCCTGGGTCTTGTTGGCGAATCAGGTTGCGGAAAATCGACTTTGGGTCGCGCGATCATTCGTTTGTATGAACCCACTGCCGGCGATATCAAATTTGATGGAAAAGATTTCCGCGCAATCAAAGGCGGTGAATTAAGAAAAATGCGTAAGAATATGCAGATGATCTTTCAAGATCCTTACGCTTCTTTGGACCCGCGCATGACCATCGGACAAATTCTTTCTCAGCCTTTTGAAATTCACGGTGTCATGAACAGCAAAGAGCGCAGTGTTCGCGTCAAAGAGCTTCTTACACTGGTTGGAATGAAGCCTTCGCATGTGGGACGCTACCCTCACGAATTCTCTGGCGGTCAACGTCAGCGTATTTCTATCGCGAGAGCTGTCGCTCTGAATCCTGAGCTCGTGATTGCCGATGAACCTGTATCGGCTCTCGATGTTTCAATCCAAGCTCAAGTATTGAATTTGATGAAAGACCTGCAAGAGAAATTGAAACTGACTTATGTTTTTATTTCTCATGATCTTTCGGTCATTGAACATATCTGTGATCGTATTGCCGTGATGTATTTAGGAAAAATTGTTGAAATCGCTCCTCGTGATGAGCTTTTCAATAATCCGAAGCATCCTTATACTCAGGCTCTGATCTCCGCGATTCCGCGCGTGGGTGCTGGTAAAAAGAAAATGAAGAAGAGCTTGGAGGGCGAGGTGCCTTCTCCGATCAATCCACCATCGGGTTGTACTTTCCACACACGCTGCCCTCATCGGATGCCCATTTGCTCTCAATCTTTACCATCTTTAAAAAATTATGATAAAACCAAACTGGCTCACGAAACCGCGTGCTGGTTATATGAGGACAAACAAAATGTTTAAGACAATCATCGCCTTAGCTTTATCGTTTTCCCTATTGGCCGTCCCTGCTCATTCAGCTCCTAGCAATGAAGAGTTTAAAATCGGAATCTCTCAAGAATTCGAGACTCTGAATCCGATCAGCTTCACCATGGTTGCCAGCGTTTATCTTTACTCATTGATCGGAAGATCCTTGGTCTATATCGATGCCAACGGGAAATGGTCTCCTCAATTAGCTAAATCAATTCCGACTGTTGAAAACAAAGGTGCGAAGATCATCACAGTGGATGGCAAAAAAACGGTTCAAGCGACTTGGGAAATTATTCCTCAGGCCAAATGGTCGGACGGAAAAGCCATTACTTGCGAAGATTTCCAATTCTCCATCCAAGTGGCTTCAAGCCCCAATGTGAGCGTTCAATCGAAAGAGACATTCACTCAGGTACAAAAAGTAGAGTGGGATCCTAAGAATCCGCAAAAATGTGTTTTCACCTATGATAAAGCTCGTTGGGATTTTAATCAGCTCGGCCTTCTCTTTCCCCTTCCGAAACATTTAGAAGCCAGTGTTTTTGAGCAATGGAAAGATAAAAATCAAGGTTACGAAACCAATTCGAACTATACAAAGAATCCGACAATGGCCGGCCTTTACAATGGTCCCTATGTGATCTCTGAACTGAAATTGGGATCTCATATTACCTTCACACCGAATCCGCATTTCTACGGCAAACCACCGAATATCAAAAAAATCGTGGTCAAATACATTCCTAACACAGGAACCTTGGAGGCGAATCTCCGCTCAGGAACGATTGATGCCATCTCTTCATTGGGTCTTTCATTTGATCAGGCATTGGCCTTAGAGAAAAAGATCAGCGCTGAAAAGTTAGCTTACACGATGGAATTCAAGCCAGGGCTGACCTATGAACATATTGACCTCAATCTTGAAGATCCGATGCTCAAGGATGTTCGCGTTCGCAAAGCCTTGGTTTACGCCCTGAACAGAAAAGAACTGAGCCAAGCTCTGTTTGAAAGCAAGCAACCAGCTGCAATCCATCACCTCGCACCTTTGGATCCTTGGTACACAGCGGACCCTAAGAAAATCACTCTTTATCCTTATTCAAAAAAAGACGCGATGAAGCTTCTCGATGAGGCCGGCTGGAAAATGGCTGCTGATGGATATCGCTATAAAGATGGGCAAAAGCTGACTTTGGGATTCAAAACCACAGCTGGAAATAAAATTCGCGAAACTGTTCAGACATTTCTTTTGAATCAATGGAAAGCCGTTGGCGTTGACGTTCAGATTAAAAATGAACCAGCCCGTGTTCTTTTCGGCGAGTCGATGAAAAAGCGTAATTTCACGATGGCCATGTATGCTTGGCAGTCAGCTCCTGAAGCGGCCCCTGGCATTCAATTTCATTCCAACCAAATTCCAACTGAGAAAAATGGATGGTCAGGTCAAAACACCACCTCGTGGAACAACAAGCGTGTGGATGAAATCTGCGAAAAGATTGAAGGTGAATTTAGCTTGGCGAAAAGAAAAGCCTTAGCTGCAGAACTTTTGAAACTTTATACTGACGAAGTTCCTGTTATTCCTCTTTTTTACCGCTCTGATATCGCTGTGAACCCTAAGACTTTGAAGAATTTCAAGCTCACGGGATCACAGTATGCTGAAACGAATGCCGCGGAGACTTGGAAGTTCTAATGAGCACATATATTTTGCGCCGTATTCTACAAACTATTGTCGTTATCACGCTGCTTTCCTATTTTTGCTTCTTTGTGATGACTTTGATGCCAGGTGATCCTGTTGAATTGATGATTCAGAGCAATCCCAAAATCACTTCGGAAGACGTGGCTCGTTTGAGATCTCTCTACGGATTAGATCAGCCAGCTTATAAGCGCTATATGACCTGGGCAGGATCCATTCTTCAGGGAGACCTTGGGTATTCGAGAACTTACCGAGTTCCCGTTTCTGAGTTAATTGGACCGAGACTTTTGAATACTTTCACATTGTCTATCTGCTCCCTGCTTTTGGCGATTCTTTTAGCTGTTCCGCTCGGAGTTTACTGCGCTTTAAGACCTAATTCGAAATTAGATTATCTTTTCAACTCGCTCGCCTTTGCCGGAATTTCGCTTCCAGCTTTTTGGCTCGCCATTCTGTTAATCATGACATTCGCTGTTCGTATTCCGATTTTTCCTGCCGGTGGAACAGAAACAATCGGCATGGGATACCAAGGTTTTGATTTCTACTTTGATCGGGCGAAATATTTAGTTCTTCCGACTCTGACATTGGCGGCCCTGCAAATGGGTGTTTTTCTTCGTTACACAAGATCAGCAATGTCCGAGGCCATGAGAAATGATTATATCCGCACAGCTAAAGCCAAAGGACTGACACGAATGAAGGTCATCTGGGCTCACGGATTTCGCAATGCCTTGATCTCTTTGATCACCGTGCTTGCGCTTTCTTTAGCCAGCGTTTTCTCAGGCGCTCTTTTGACAGAAACCGTATTCGCTTATCAGGGCGTTGGAAAATTGGTTTACGATTCAATTATCGGAAATGATTTTAACGTCGCGATGGTGAGCTTTATTATATCGGTGACGATGGTTCTATTGATGAATTTGATTGCCGATATCGCTTACGGATTCGCCGATCCTCGGATTTCATTTAAATAAGGGAAATTATGACCAGCTCAACAATGGAAAATCGAGTTCTGACAGACAAAGAAAAGCAGCAGTTAGAGACTGTCATGCCGATGTGGAAAATTGTAGCGATCCAATTTTTCGAGCACCGCATGGCTGTTGTCGGTCTGATGGTGATTGTTCTTTTTATGCTAATCGCTCTGTTTGCTCCGGTGATTAAAAATGTCACAGGTATTAATCCTGAAACTCAAAATCCTTTGAATCGCTATCTCCCCCCAATGAGCAAGGCGGCGATGCCAACAGATCAGCGTGAAAACTATGTCATGCAGTATGAGAGCAATTTTCCTGAAAAAGCAGACGCTTTAAGAAAAGAGCTCGTGGCTGCTGGCGTGGGCACAGTGGAAACAGAAGCTGATGCGATGTATGAGCTCGTGAGAAAAGATATCACGGAAATTAAACCTATCCTGAGCACTCTTCAGTCTGAGGGCGCCAAGGAATTTTCCAAAGTCTCTGAAAACTTTGAGACGACTCATATCCTGGGAACCGATGAATTGGGCCGCGATGCACTCTTACGCCTTGTTTACGGCGCTCGAGTCTCTATGGGAGTAGGAATTTTAGTTGCGATCTTTTCAGCATTCGTGGGTCTTTTGATTGGCTCTATTGCCGGATTTTACGGTGGCTGGATTGATGCGGTTTTAATGCGTGTAACAGATGCTCTTCTCTCGATTCCCAGCATCCCGTTTTTGATTGTGATCGCAGCCATTGATCTGAACAAAGTTCCTTTGTTTAAAAGTATTGTTGGATCAGAGAATGAAAGCATTGTGAAAATGATTTTTATTCTCCTGCTTTTTTCTTGGATGACGATTGCCCGCCTTGTTCGCGCCAGCATTCTCTCTCTCAGAGAGCGCGAATTCATCTTAGCGGCTCACACCTTGGGCGCAAAAGATTCGACCATCATCATCCGTCATATGTTCCCGAACGTGATCGCACCGATGTTGGTCAGCGTGACCTTGGGTGTGGGTGGCGCTATTTTATCAGAATCTGCTCTGAGCTTCTTGGGATTAGGGATCCAGCCGCCAACTCCGAGCTGGGGAAATATGTTATCCAATGCTCAGGAGATGATTTCTGAAGCGCCTCATTTGGCCTTCATCCCAGGATTTTTGATTTTCATGACTTCGATTAGCTTCAATTACCTAGGTGACGGTCTTCAGGACGCTATCGATCCCAAGGCCATTAGAAGATAAAAAAAGGGCCCCATTCTCATGGAGCCCTTTCATCACAGAATGAGACTTAAACCCGTCCTTTAGATCCCAGAGCTTTCCACTGGAATTGGTTCTGGAATATCCATCGTCGAATCATCCGCTTCGGCAGCAGCGCTCGCTGCAGCGGCTTGTTTTAACTGAATTTTAATTTCAGCAGCAGGTTTTGCGGCATCTGCTTTTGCTTCGGCAGCTGCAGCTTGTTTTGCTTCTGCTTTAGCGCCCCCAGCCATTTTCTTTAACTCGGAATCATAATGAGCTTTGAGAGCCTGAAGCTTTGCCGAGTATTCTTTCTTGATTTGGTCAATTTGGGCGTTTTTTTGTTCAGAAACGCATCCACGGTAAGTTTCAGCAGCAATTTCTTTAGCTTTGATCTTACAAGAATTTTCGATTTCTTTCGAAGAGCGAACGGATGAAGCCGCAGCCGCGCCCACCGCTTGGGCTGAAGCCATTTGAGCTAAAATAAGGATAAGACTGGCTACATAGACGTGTTTCAAAGTCATTGTCATAAATCGCCTCCGAGATATTATCTCTAGATATCGTTTTTAATCTGGTCTAATTTCGCTAACATTTTTGCGTTCATTCCGTAATAGTCCGGGTGAAACCGAACAATATTGTCTTCCTTCACACTGGACGTCATATACATCAAGTAAACCGGAAGACGATTCTTCAAACCGATTGATGTTGTGTTCGGAACTTGGCCTGGGAATTGAGCAATCGTTGACGAGATTTTGGCTGAATCCCAACTTGATCCGCGCAGAAGCTCTTCCGCTAAAGCTTGAGGCTTTTCCAGACGAACACAACCTGAGCTCAACAGTCTTTGCGCTGTCGAGAAAAGTTCTCTTTGGTTTGTATCGTGCAAATAAATCGCAAAAGGGTTCGTCAAATTAAATTTGAAAACTCCCAAAGCATTATGTAACCCAGGTTGCTGGCGAATATAAAAATTAATATTCTGAGCTGTGACCATCGACCAATTCACCGCCATAGGATCGATCAAGCGAGAATTGTTCATATCCACCAGAGTATAATAATTCTTTGCAAAATAATCCTGCATTTCCCAGTAAGTCTGTTTCTGGAACATCGGCAGCTTGTCTTTAGCTAAGATGCCCGGAGGCACCGTCCAAGGCGGATTTAAAATCACAGATGTAATTGTATCTCTCATCATCGGAGTTTTTCTCTCCGTGCGGCCGTTGATCGTCTTCATCTGTAATTTAATTCCACCTGCACTGGCAGAATCAAACCAAGTCAATTGCTGCTCTCCAAGACCCACAAAAATGAAGCTGCCTTCCAACTGATTGGGCATCCATCGGATCTTTTCCATATCCAGTTTCAGACGCGCAATACGACGATTCAGATCAATCCCGAAAAACTGACTGAACAATGTTGTGCTTCCAGGGCCAATGGATCCAGTAACATCCACCAAAGTCGCCTTCTGAAGATCGCGTATCGCGAGATCCAGATCGTAGGTGAAGGTATCACTGAAATCAGAAATCGCATAACCATGGGCCGCCAAAATGGATTTGATTTGCGGGATGACAGAGTTTTTACTTCCTAGAGAAAGATTCTTTTTCAAAGACGATAAAGTCTTCCAGGATCCCCCTTGAGCATTCAGATTATTAAACTTTTTCAAAGCTTGCTTATGTCTTTGGTACATGAAATTTTGCGGAGCTTGTTGATCCAGAAAACTAAACATTCCATAAGGGTTATTTGATAGAACATCGCTGAGAGCCTGATTGGTAGCATTGGTCTTCTTTGGCATTTTGATATTTTCAAAATCCACCGAACCTGGATCCATTTGACCATTAGACAAATGATCCGCAACACGCACCATCGCCTCGCTGAGAGACAATTCACAATTGCCAGTTAATGACCCGGCCGTTGCGATATCCGCAGGACAGTTCGCATCTATCTTGGAAGTATATTTAGCAACATCCAGACCGTGATCATCTAAAAGCTGAGCCATGCTCGCTCTTGAGAAGACAGACATCTGAACACCTTGCCAAACTGGTTGAGAGGACCGTTTTTGATAAAAGTCCTTCAACTTGGCCAAACGTGTTTTTGAAAGCGCTAAGCTATTCGCATTCAGACCAGCAATAATCTCGTCCGAAGTCGCTGCTATGGCAATTTGTGAAGACATGGCAATAACCATGCCTAAGGCAAACCACTTCACTGGAAACCTCCGAAAGGATTATTTTGAAATAGCGATGATTTCGTTGCCTTGAGTTTTGATCTTCACGGGCACTCCGTTCTCAAGACTTGATTTCAACAAGGACAACTCACCCGCGGTGAATTTGAGCAAGTTTTTAATCAACAGCATGTTTTCACGTGAATCCAATTGAACCATGGCCTCTTTTTCAGACTGTTCAATTTGCATCACTGTGCCTTTGATCTCTTGAACAGCTTGAGCTAAAGCTTGTCCCGCAAAAGCCGTGACAACAACAGCTACCATTAATTTTGTTTTCAACATAAAACCTCCCATTGGTTTAAAGATTGCCTCAAGCAGCCTATTGCAAAGTCCTGTGCCAACGAATTTCGCTTCAATGTGTCTTTAAATCGGTTTGGAAAATTTCAAAGTGTCAATTGTCTGCTCAGGCATGAAATTAGTTCTAAGCAGATTCGATAGCTCAGGGATCGACTATTTATAAGCCAAGATTAAGCTGCCATCTTTGATCTTGTTGATCACTTTGGCAGAGACTGCTTTTTCAAGCGCAGGGCAACCCAGGCTACGACCATAAATTCCTTTGGCTGGATTCATATAGTCAGCACCGTGAATCACAATCGCTCTGTCATAAGCGTTGGAATTTGTCTGTGATACACCTTCTAATCGGAGAGCAGCAGAATCAAATTTTTCAGAGTAATACTCTTCCAAAGTCACAAAAAATCCCAACGAGGTTTTATAACTTCCGTCAGTATTGCCAAAGCTTTGAGCGATGCCGTCGTGGTCAGGATCCGAACCCCGGCCGTTAGAAACATTATATCTTTCGACATTTCCCGTCTGTAAACCAATCACGATAAAGCGCTTCTCAGTAGCACTTTTGCTATAGTCAATCAGAGTCAGGTAGCCTTTATTGGGGATTTTGGTCGCGTTATTCTCCAAAAACAAAAGAGCCTGAACCACGGCAGCTCGCTCAGGTTTGCCTTTAAAGGCCTCGAGAACCTCGGGATATTTATCACTGATACTGACATCACCGGCATCGGTTCCAGCCCATCCCGCAATAGGAGAGAGAATCTTGGGATCAATCGATCGAGATGTCTGAGCGAAGGCTTTTCCTGACAACAAGACACATAAAACACTCATCAAATGAATGATTAAAAATTTCAAATAAGCTGGCATAAAGGCCTCCTCAAACAGGGTCCCGGGCTTCAAACCCTTGGCTGAGGAGTCCATAAAGCAAGAGGGGTACCAGAGATAAGCTGCTTTTGGTTCGTTTACAGACGAGGATCTTGACAGTTTTCGTCACTATTGGGGAGACAGGTTTCAATTTTTGTCGCTGGATAATTCTTACAAAACATCCGTGATGACACTCACAACGCCCAAAGAGAGATAGCCTTGAATTTCGCTCTTTTCACGAATGGTCCACGTTGAAATAGGCACGCGTTTTTTACGCCATAAATTCATGCTCTGCTCAGTCACCATCGTGCTTTCTAAATTTAACATATGAAAGCTCAGAGCGGGCGCGATGAGCATGTGTTTTAAATAAAACTTATTATCAGGATCATTGCTTGAGCTGACAAGCAGAGCCCTTGGCACATCCGGCATATGCAGTCCGATGCGAACGATCGACATGGGGTTGAAACTGGAGAAAAGAACTCGCTTCTCGGCTTTGCATTTTCGAACCACTTCGGAGACTTTTCTCTCGAGCGGATCATCAATCACCTTCTTCGATTTTAATTCTATATTTGCTAAACGCGGAGATTGCGAATCCATCAACACTTCTTCAAGGCTCGAGATATTTCCCACCTGTTTGAGTTCCTTTGCCGTGAGGTTTGAAACAAGAGCGGTCTTGCCGCTTAAGCGCGCAAGATCCTCATCATGAGCTAGGACTGGAATTTGATCTTTTGAGAGACGGACATCGCACTCGTACATCAAAGCCCCTTTGGCTCTGGCTTCACGCATGGCTTGCAACGAATTCTCTTGGGCTCCGCCGAGATGGTAACCACGATGAGATTGGATCCGCGGAAGCACCAAGGCTTGCGAGGGCCATCTCTCGACATTCACTAATTGATAAATGACTTTCTGAAGAAAGGGATTCATTTCCCTGGCCCCGTCAAAACCGGGCGAGAGCGATCACCACTGATTTTCCATTTCAATTCAGAATTCCCTTTGCCCTGCAAAAAAAGAATATCTCCGGACAAAATGCCTTCTTTATTCCAGGCTCCTTGTGATTTCAAAGTCCCATTAGCCGCATTCATGCTCAAGGGTCCCCACTGGAGCTCCTGAAACTTGGTCGTCCTCATTTTTGCAATTAAAGAGCGGGCTTTAAAAGATTTCTCTGATGGATTTGGAATCAATTCCTGGGTCACTGGCAAAAATAGATTTCCCGTGATGACGTGCTCTTTTTGCATTTCTAATTCAAGCGCTTTAAGATCAACAAAGTACTGATCCCCTTCATTTGATAACTGAATTTGTGGTCGATACAAACGAAGACCCTCGATCAGAACCTGATCCCAGCGAAGTTGACCTGCGAGCTGCTGAAGCTGACCTTGAGCAAACTGCGCCTGAAGCCTTCCATCCAAAGAACCTAAGCTCCCCCCGCCCGTCATCAAAACTTGTACCTGAGGTGAAAGACTGAGCTCCTGAATTTTGGCATCGATACTGACATATTTAAAATCTTTTTGAGCGCGGACTTGGACAAGGCCTTCAAAAATCCCATCCACAGGGCGAATACGATCAAGATTCATGATCCATTGATTGCCTTTCAGTGCCAGCTCCCCACTGATCAAACCCAGAGTCTGAATTTGCCTTGATCCCCGATTAGAAAAAATAAACTCGAGATCGGAATAATCTCCGCGAATTTTGACATCCTCGGGCCCTTCGAAAATCGCAGTGCCGTTAAACACCCCCAAATTTCCAAAAGTTGGCAAGGGATGGCTCTTTCCAAGAAAATCTAGAAATTTTTTGATATTCAATGCTTTGATTTGAAATTCCAAAGGATCATAGCGCAGTGGATTCAAACTTTCCAAATGAGCATGAGCGAGAGAGAACTCGCCCATTTCGCCTTCTAACCGAATTTGACTGAGATCCATCCCTATTTGGTTTATTTGAGAAATTTTCCCACTGGTTGTCGCCTTTCCAGAAATCCAGGACTGCTTTCCTGAAATCGATGAATTCATCAGCCGATACTTTTTTAACAAAGGAATAATCTGGCTGACGGGAACATGCTCCGTCACAAGGCTAAAAGTGAACTGATCTTTTTTGGGCTGAGCCGTAACTTGTAGATCGTAATGCCCCTCTCGCCAAACACCTTTGGCAGAAGCCGCGATAGAAGCATTTTCACCGTCGAGAGCATCAATTTTTAAATTGGCATAAGATCCCGCTTCTCCCGTGAGCATATCTCCGCTCAGGTTCAATAGACCTGTGACTTCGAACCATCTTGGCTCATGAGATTTCAAATAAGCGCGAAAGTTTTTAATTTCAACCGAGGTGAAAGCGATCGGAAGATAATTAATTTTTAAATTCTCGATAAGCACAGTATCAATGGGATTTTTTCGGCTCACATTTTTAAACTCAACAACTGGAGCAGTCGCCTGCTTTGCAGAAAATTGTGCCGGGGTTCTTTCGTCTTTCAAACGAGGGGTGCCTGCATCCTTATTTTCTCCAGCAGCACATTCCGTTGGCTCACTTCGTAAATTCAAATTCACCTGATCCACCATGACTTGATGGATGTAGATCTCACCACGAAGCAAATGAGACCAAGACAAAGGCAAGCGCATCTCATTGATTTCCATGACGGGAGCCATCCAACACTTTTTATCCGAAGCGACAAGGCCGCCGCGGATAACCACAGCGAGATCGGGAAGCGATCCTTTGGCAAAACTGACATAGGCTTCGGAAAATGTAATATCGAGATCAGGATGAATATGAGAAATGGCTTTTTGAAGATGCCCTTGAACTTTTTCTGGAGCAACAACTGCTCTCACCGCTAAGCCGATAAAGAGCGCCAAAAATAAGCCAATGAGACTGATCCCTAAGCCCGATTGCTCAGCGACAAGTTCTTTTTCAGATTCTTTCCAGGAAAAATCGTTGGGGCTCATGCCTTATTCTGACAAAGGCATGAGATTATGACTACTGATATTTGAAGCTTACGACTTCGTATTCTTTCTCACCTTTTGGCGAGTGAACAACAACAACATCTTTTAATTTCTTACCAATGAGAGAGCGTGCAATCGGCGACATAATTGAAATCTTTCCAGATTTCACATCGGCCTCGTCGATTCCCACGATTTGATAGGTCACTTGCTCTTCTTCTTCTAAATCTAAAATGGTCACCGTTGCGCCGAAAACAACACGGTCAGATTTGATCTCTGCTGGATTGATCACTTCGGCTGACGCGATTTTGGTCTGGATATCAGCAATGCGACCTTCAACCATACTTTGGCGCTCTTTCGCAGCCTCATATTCGGCATTCTCACTGATATCGCCCTGCTCACGAGCCTCTTCAATCG
>JACCDR011193937.1_pt1 | contig 20603 bp, 28 predicted proteins | sample 7446431 | NCBI WGS metagenome assembly JACCDR01 (sample SAMN15323443, study PRJNA562643) | freshwater metagenome | isolation source: river surface water | place: USA:Blue River Watershed | collected 2017-08-17 | reverse complement strand
GTAGCGTGCTCAGCTGGCCGGCGTCAAGCTCAATCCGAGGCGAAAGCTCCGTGCAGGCGTTGTCGCGCTTCTGACACTACTGCTGCGGCTTCTTCTGCAGTATCATACAAGCCTAAGTTGTGCATTCTCTGATGCAACTTGACGAAGGCCAGCCATTTCCCGCGGTCGTTCCGCCAGCTTACGTCCCTGTATCCTGAGGTGGTGTTGCGTTGTTTGCCTCGGTTGCACGCATTTTCAGAACGAGTAGCCAGGCGCAGATTGCCTCGCTGGCAGTTCAGTCCATTGCCGTCGATATGGTCAACGAATACATGGTCGGGAGGCTGCAGCAGGAATCTGTGCAGCAGGACACCGTCGCCATCCACCGCATAAGTTTTTTCGCTACGGCCGTCCCTTCTGTTTCGCATCACCCGCCAGCTGTGCTGGCGCACATTTTCCCAGTCCTCGTCGTCGACCATCGCAAGTTCGCCTCGTAGCAGTTGAATGGTGCGCATGCAGCGAACATAGCGTGGCCTACGACCAGAAGCCAGCCCGGCCCGTTCTTCCGCCCTTACCGGAGCCGGTGAACCCTCTGTTGCGCGTATACCCGGCCTTCTTGCTGGCTATGGCTTGCTTGATTTTCCGGATGGCCCACATCCAGGACACCGCCTTGCGCGCCGCGCGCGTGCGAGAGCGGTGTTGAATAGCCTTGACGCCGCCCGCTTGCCGCTTGCGCCGTAGCGCCTTGAGCGCCGCCTTTGCTGCCTTCTTGCGGGCGCGCATCGTTGCGCGCGCTCGGCGCTTCATGAGCTTCTCGGCTGCGCGCGCGTCTCTCTTACGCAGCAGCTGCTGCTTGCGGCCCCACTTCTTGTACGCTTTCTGCTTGCGGCGCTGGGCGTACATCTCCTTGCGCAGAGCCGCGCGCTTGCCCTTGGGCGCCTGGCTCAGCTGCTTGGCCAGCGAGCGCTCCCGCACCTTGGCGACCTGGGCGCCGACGGCCCGCGCAGCGCGCTCCAGCCGTCCTGCGGCCTTGGGCGGCTGGCGGACGGCTACCTCGGTCATGCCGGGCGGAGTGCGCTCCTCGCTCATCGCTTCGGCTTCTTTCGCAGCAGCTCACGCTGGGCCGGGTCGGTCACGCCATTGATGTTCCGCAGGTACAACTTGTGGGTGATGGCGTTCACGAGCACGGCGCTCTCGAACAGCGGCGTGCCGTGGCCCTTGCGCTTGATGGTGCTGGCTGCCAGTGAGGGCCGCACCGAGCCGGAGGTGATTCCGAGACGGACGCCTTGGGTCCACTTGTAGCCCAGCTTCTCCATAGACTTCTTGCGGGTGCTGCGACCGGCAGCAATAGCCGCGTACTCGTTCGTCAAGTCTTGCTTCATCTGAGCTTCGTGCGAGTCGAAGTAGCTCCTGAGGAAGGAGCGCTCCGGCACCCCTAGCCCCATCTCGTGACGAGCCGCCAGCTCGCCCACAGTCCAGTCGCCGCGGGTCGGATGGGCCTTCTCCGCCTCGTCGCCCTGGACGCCCACGCGCGTCTCTGCGCCCAGCAGCTCTGCCGCCAGCACCGAGAAACCGGGCCCCGTCTCGGAAATCTTGACGCGCGTGCGGGCCATCAGTAGACCCGGTTGCCCATCCCGGCGCCCCGAATCAGCCGGTACCATTCCGACTCCCAGACGAATGCCTGCTCATCGCTGACCAGCCGCAGCTGACGGCCCTCGGGCGTCTTGGTCACCAGGATGGCCGCCCGGAGGCAGCACGCGTCCGTTGCTTCGTCGGTGCTCTTGAAGAGCGTGGCGCTCGTGCGCCGCGCCGCTTCCGCCAGCTTGGCGTCCACGGTCGCGGCGGTTACGTCCTTGAACTCGGGATACTTGGCGATAAAGACAGCGCGGCTGGGGGCGGGAATGGCCATGCTCTAGTGTAGCTTGGCCAGCTTCCGTGCCGCGCGCGCATCCATGTCGTGCTGGTTGTCGAAGTACGTCCAGCCGCAGTGCTCGCAGTTGTCCGGGGGGTTCTGTCCCTCGTGGTAGGTGCCGCAGTCCTCGCACACCCACAGTCGCTTGGGGTCGACCGGCGCGTCCTTAGCCACGGAGGCCTCCGTTGCTCAGCTCGCGGATACGCTCGCGGACCAGGTTGCCGATGTCGCCCTTGTTCTGCGACGACCAGCGCTCCAGCGCCGCACGCTCGGTCGTGGACGCGATGATGCGTCGGGCGGTGTCCTTGTTCATCGGAAGCGCGGGAGGCGGCGGCGGGCCGTCCTGGCGGTCCTCCAGGGCGTCCGTGTGGATGGTGACGGTGGGCCCGAAGTGGGTCGAGCCGTTGGTGTCACGGTAGTGGACCGGCTTCTGCAGGGCCGCCCACATCTCCTGGGCGGGGATGCGCTTGCGGGCGGGGATGGTGCGGCCCCCCTGCTGGAAGGCCTTGGACTCGATGACGCGCTCCTCCAGCTCCTCCAGGTACTTCTTCGGGACCGTGTTCAGGCCCGGAATCAGGCGGATTCCCTTGGGAAATCCGGGAGTGGGCGGGAGGTGGTGGAAGTGCTCACGGTGCAGTTCGATGCGGACATAAGACAAAGATTCGCTCATGTCGGTAGCTTAGCTACGTTTCCGGAACGCGCCAGGAAAAACAACAACCCCCAGCGCCGCTAGGCGCCAGGGGCGGGGGGCCTCCTCGCAGGGCCCGGTAGCGAGCCTTCAGGTAGCAGGGCTCGCACAAGGTGCGGATAAGTTTAGAGGTGGCTGCGGAGCACGCCGCGCACGTTTTGGGCATGCACTCAGTCTCCTAGCGACCGAAGCGCATGTCCAACTGTTTCTGCCTATAGCCCCGGAAACGCGTACGAAATACCCATCGGCAGGAACACCTGGAGGCCGAACCACTTGACGCGGGCCGCCACGGTGTACGTCCAGCCGCGGACCTCGACGGGCATCTGCTCGAAGGGCGTCGCCACCTCGAACGCAAGCACCTCGGGGTCCTTGCGGTAGAAGACCATCATGGGGGTGTCGCCGGGGCCGGCGTTGTCGAGCTTGTTCCACCAGTCCACGGCAATACCGGGGTTGTGCGAACGGAAGGCCTCCAGAACGGTGATGTTGCTGGAGTTCGCCGTGTTGATGAACGTGGTCGAAATCTTGCGCAGCGCGGCCAGCGTCAGGAGCAGGGTGTTGCCCTCCAGGATGCCCTCGGTCCCCGTCAGCATGGTGGTGACCATGTGGTCGAGGTCTTCCAGCATCTCCAGACCGGTCGTGGCCGGGTTGCTCCAGTCGCCGTTGGGGAGCGACACGGTCGAGACGTTCGGGTGGTTGAGAAGGCCGAAGGTGTTCCCCTCAGGCAGACCGAACGCGCTGTGCTCCTCGCGCAGCAGCTCGAACGACATGCGGACCTGCTTGGCCTTCATGTCGATGAGCGGGACGCCCGCCGCGTTCGCCGCGCGAAGCTCGTCGATGTCGTACTGGTACGCCGACGCCGCCCGGTAGCCCTTGACAGAGACTTCGCGAGCGCTCGCACCCACAAGCGGGATGTCGGTCTGCTCGCCGGCCGCGATGACCTTGGCCATCGTGTACCCGTCCCAGATGCGGTAGGTCAGGTACTCGGTCGTCTCGTTCGCCTCGTTGCCCTCGGGGATGAAGGTCTTGCCCTTGAGCGCGGTGTACTTGGTCTCATAGACGCGGCGCGAGATGGTCTCAAGCTGGCGCGCGAACACCAGCGTCTCCTGGGCATCCACGCCCATGGACTTGTGCGCGTCAACGAAATACTGCGGGACGTCGGAGATGTCCGCGAACAGCTCGGCAGCCTTGGAGTCGTAGGTCTGGGTCTTCATACCGGGATTGGTCCTTTGTCTTGTGCAAGCCCGGCGATGTGGGGCCGGTTCATCTGTAGGAACTGTAGCACTTACCGGAAAACAAGAAGGCCGGCGAGCTTCCTTGCCCACCGGCCCCCGGCCTACCTAGTCGAGCTAGGCAGGGTGGTCAGGTCAGATGCCCGTGAAGTAGGCCTGAGCGACGCCGGTACCGGCCACCGAGTCCGCCACGAAGCGGGCGTTCGGGACCAGGACGCACGAGCCCGAGTCCGCGTCATTGCGGAAGGCGCCGAGCAGCGAGCCGCCCGCGCCGGCAGCGATGCGCACGTAGACCGGGTCACGGTCCGCGACGGTCTCCTCGACGTAGACGTGGATGCCACCTTCCTGGAGGAGGTTGACCGTGTCGCCGTCCACGTAGTGGGCCAGCGTCTGGGCGTTGGTGATGCCATCCGCCGTCGGGCCGATGTAGAGGTTGGTCGGGTTGACCATCGACTTCATCGGGAGGCGGGTGACGACGCCAATGGCGTCCTGGATGGTGAGCGCCGCCATGGCCGCGTAGCCGAGGGTCGCCGTGCCGCCCGCGCCCGCCTGCGCCGGGATGACGAGCGAGGTGACGCTCTTGTAGTAGCCCGTCGAGGTGACGGTGGCGTTACCGCCGTCCGGAATCGCCAGGTTCTCGCTGACGGTCTCGTTCAGGTGGTTGACGCCGGTCAGGACCGCGTTGGTCGCATCCCAGTTCGCGTTGCTGCTGAGCGTCAGCGTGACCTGACGGGCGGGCTGCGCCGTTACCGCAGCCGCCACGCCGTTGAAGGACGTGATGGTCTGGGGCGAGGCCGAGCTGGCGAGCGAGGTGTGGAGCGCATCCGCGTCCGCGCCGACACCGACGGACGGAATCTGGAACACCTCGCCGGGCTCGCCGCTGTTGCGGCTGTTGGCGCCACCGAAGGACGGCACCTTGAAGCCCATGAGACCGGCCCGCAGGAGACCGCGTGCGAAGCGGCCGGTCCGGCGGCGGGGCTCGTAGGCCGTGGCAACGTCGCCCGGAAGAGCGCCGAAAACCTGCTGGGTGTACGAGGTCTGGAACGGAGTAAGAGGCACTTGGTCTTCTTTCTACCCCGTCAAAGCACGGGGCACCTTTGCGAGTCAGTCGATTCTGACGTGGTTATCGTAGCATCAGTGAGAGGTCAGTCGAGCTTGCCGTCCTTGAGGGCCAGCGAGGCCGCCCGGTCCGCGGCACGCATCGCCTCGTAGGCGTCGCGCGGGGACTTGCGGCGGGGCGCGGCGTCGGAGGCCTTGGTGGGCGCGCGGTTGACGGCGGCCAGGTTCTCCGGGTCCTTGTTCTTGGCTTCTTGAAGAGCGGCGTAGAGACCGTCCACGTACGCCTCGGACTTGCCGTCGAGCGAGATGGTCGGGTAGGCGGCCTTGACCTCGGCGATGCGCTTCTCCGCGGCGGCCTTCGCCTCCGCGCGCTCCTGGGCGTCCTTGACCCACTGCTCCTTGGCAGCGTCGCTGGTCTGCTCGGCAAGCGCCTTCTCGGCGGCGTCCTGGGAGGACTTGGCCGCGGCCAGCTGCTTCTCCAGCTCCGCAACCTTAGCCGCGTGCTTGGCCTCGGCCGCGTCGATAGCCGCCTGCGCCCCGTCCACCTGCACCTCTGCACCGTCAATCGTCAGCATAATGTCATCTTCCTGCGGGATTTCCGCGCTATCTTGACAAGAGAGCGATAAGCGGTAGCATGGCTCTCATGCTCTGTGATAATAGCGCATGTGGCCGACCGGCTAAGGCAAAGGGGTTGTGCTTGCGGTGCTACAAGCGACGGTGGAGTGCAAGCGACGAACAGAGAGAAAAGAGTCGGGCCCGTGCCCAGCGTCGTCGGGACGGCGGATATCGCCCTCCCCCGCCCTCTCCCGAAAAGCGCGCAGAGGCAAGCCGCCGTTATCGTACCAAACATCCAGAGGCCGCGGTGCGGGCGCAAGCGGTGCGCAGAGCCCGAAAACTGCAGCACGGCGGCACCTTTTCTACGGCTGAGTGGAGAACGTTACTTCGCTTGTGCGGAGGAACCTGTCTGTGCTGCGGCGTGCGCGGCCCCCTAGAAGCCGATCACATTCGCCCGCTGGCACTTGGCGGAAGGTCCGATATCCAGAACATTCAGCCGTTGTGCAAGGCCTGCAACCGCAAAAAGGGCACCAGAGAAATCGACTATCGTGGTAGCGCCAGCAGCGCGTCTACAAAGGCGGGGGACCGGCCTTCCAAAGAGATTGTTGGGTAGCGCTCCGCTGCCAACTGGCGTCTCTGCTCTTCAAGAAACGCCACTCTCTGCTGGAGCCGCTCTAGTTCGTCTGTGTAGGACGGCTCCTCGGGAATCTCCGCCGAGTCCAGCATGAGCCGCACGGACCGCCCGGCTCGACCGCACTCCACCACAGCGATGTGGTTCCATTCGATTTTGACACGCGCCTCGTCGTACGACTCGCCGCTGTCCGTCTGGCCCGGCTGTCCGTCGTGGTCCGCGTAGTAGCCCATGGACACCTCGCGGCGTTTCCCGCTTTCGATGTCCTTGATGAGCTGCTCGTCGTTGATGGCCAGTGTCGCGTAAATGTGGCCGTCCTTGAAGATGGGCGTACCGACGACGTGCCCCTTGGCGTGCTGCTGGTAGTTCGACGTATCCAGGAACTTCTTGGGGTGCTCGCGAGTTACCGGAGCCGTCGCAATGTCCGCCACCGCGGCCTCCAGGACACTGGCCGGGTTGTAGCGTCGGATGACCTTGAAGCCCTGGCTGCGCTCGTCCTTGGTCGTCGGGCGGTAGACGTACTCCATCACGCCCACCTTGGCCAGTGTGGCGTCCAGCAGCAGCCCGCCGACCGCGGTCCGCCGCACATTGGAGATTGACCCGGAGGCATCGACGAAGTAGTGCGACATTACGCATAACCTAGCATACAGTGACTCCCCGACCAGGGCTGGGCTGCTACGTTGTACAGGTGAGCATCGCCCTACAAGAGCACAGTCAGCCACTCGCAGCCGCCGCACCCCCCGCTCCCGGAGAGTCCTCGCCAGCGATTCTGGCGCCCGCCCTAGCTGACCTGGCCGGCGAAGACGGTGTTGTACAGGCCGTCTCCGGCTACTACCGGCCCGGCGACGGCGGCGGCGGCTGGTTCGTCTGGCGCGAGGGAGAGACGCGCGAGGAGAACCGCGGGACGGTCTGGGGCTCCGGTAGCGGGCGCTGGCTGCGGATGGGGGAGAGCGAGTTCGTGCTCTACTCGAAGTGGTTCGGCGTCGTGGGGGACGGCGTGATGGACGACACAGCGGCGGTCCAGCACTTCGTGGACCAGGCCGGCAGCAACCGCTCCAAGCTGGTGTTCGCCACGGGCACCTATCTACTAAGCGACACCATCTATATCGACGGTGGACACAATCGGCCGTGCAACGCGGTCGCGCTCCAAGCCGAGACCTGGAACAACAACGCCAACTACGAGGGCGGTTCCGCCAAGTTCTACTGGACTGGCGACAGTGCTACGAAGCCCATGTTCTGGTTTCGCGGCTTCGACCACAGCGTCTCGGGGCTGTCGTTCGAGCCGGCCGGCACTAAACACGTACTGTGCGCGATTGCGCTGACGGGCTTCGCGTTCCCGGTAGGAACGAGCCACTACTCCGAAGGGCTGGTCTTCGCGTCCCAGTTGCGCGTGGAGGGCTGCACATTCTCGACGTCCGGCCAGACGCTGGCCAATCGCTCGATGAAGTATGGCGTAGCAATCGGCGGCACGTCGGAGATGGGCTGGCAAGGAACCAACCTGGAGAACTGTGAAATCAACCGTTGCTACTTCAGCGGCTGCACCCAGGGAGGCATCCTTGTACACGGCGGCCAAGCAATCAACACGCGCGTCGTGAAGTGCAACTTCTACGGCTGGGACGGGCCGCTCAACGGCCAAGTCGCCAACTCCAAGGGCGGGGCGGCGATTATCAACGACTCATCGTCTACGACTATGCAGGTGTACGACTGCGACTATCAATCGCTCGGTCAGTGGTTCCGAGTGCTGTACCCGTTCCAGCTGACGGTTACGGGCGGCGAGTCCGAGCACAGCCACTGCATGCTGTGGCAGCCCAGCGGCTCGTGGGACACGTACGGCCCCGGCTACGCGTTTCGAGACCTGCGCGTAGTAAGCGGTCGGATTGGTATTCCCTCCGCTGACGGCGTCATGGGCGACGGTACGCCGGAGTACATCCGAAACTACTCGGGCTGTCCGCTGTCACTAGAGAACATCACCTTTGTGTCGGAGGTGAATGAGGCGTACCCGGACCTGCTAGAGGACGGTGGTACGGTGTTCACGATCGGCTGTCACATGGGCTCCATTGTGACGTGCAAGAACGTTCTCTTCCCGAACTCCAACCCGTTCAGTAGCTATGAGATTGGGTGGGAAGACTTCTGCAAGGGCGGAGTGTGGCTGGAAGGCTGCAAGTGGGGCCTGGACTCCAGCGCGCACCACCCGCCTGGATACGGGCCCATGGAAGACCGGCGCGGTAGTTGGAACCCGCCCGGTGTCGTGCGGCTTGAAGGCGAGGAGACTACGGCTACCGTCCGGCTCCCGTTCGACCAGTACGACAGCGCGTACAACGTTCGGCTGACGCTCACCGGCTCTTCCCCGACGGCGGTGCTGTCGCCCGCAACGGTTGAGTCGGTGTCGCGCCACTCCTTCGTTGTGCGGGTGGCCCAGGCGCCGGGCGAAGAGGAGTCGGTGGTGTACCGCTGGGAGATTGAGAAGACCGCGCAGCAAGACCGCCAGCAACTAGCGGGCGACCCGCTCGTGCGGAGCGCGCCGGGGCTGCTGCTCGGCCCCGAGTACGCAACCGAGACGCGAGAGGTTCTCTACTCGGCCGCACGCAACAAGTATGCGCAAGGGCGAATGACTACGGCGTATCCGGCGGTTGCTATTGCGACCAGCAGCACGCTGAACAATCGCCCGGTGTTAGTGTTTCCGGGCCTCAACCGACTATACAACGGCGGCTGGTCCGAGTTCCCGGTCGAGGGGCACTCTATTCTACTGGTCGCCAATGTGCTGGGGACGGGCGTACCAATCAGCTTGCCGTGGCAAGGGCACGCGGGCACCGGCACCGCGCTGCATTTCACGGGCACCGAGCTACGCGCAGAGCGTCTGGGAGACCCGGCCAACCACGCGACGACGGCGTTTGCGACGGGTCCTGCGTTGGTGCTGGCTACGTTCTCAACCTCGCACGCGCGGCTGTACCTCAACAGTACCGACCCGGTCGCGGAGAGTCTGGTCGAGGTCGGTAACGTGACGTTCCCGCCTGACCAAGAGACCATCCCTAGCCTCTCTGTCTACTTGGGGGGCTCCGGTTTCTACATCATGCCGCCCTTCACGGCAGCCAGCGCCGCTGAGCAGAACTTCTTCTCCGGTGAGATTGCGGAAGTCGCGGTCTGGCCGCGGCTGCTGTCGGAGGAGGAGATTGGGTCACTCTTGCGCTCCCGCAGCCGAAAGTACGCGGTACCGTTGACCTAGAAACGCGGGAACGGACCTTGCGGGACTGCGTACGCGCCCGCCCCCGGATACCGACCCACCCCCTTGGTGACCCGAAACTCGTCTACGTAGCCATGGTAGTCGCGCGGAGTAGAAGCCACCAATCGACCAATCCGTACCGCGGACAGAGAGTTTCCGCGGGTACCGGACAGAGTGCCGGCTGCGAGCAGCACCCCGTTCTTTCGTAAGGTCAGCGCGGTGCCATTCACCGACACAGACAGGTAGTACCACGTATTGGTGCTCATCCCGTGCGCCACGGCCAGGTCGGACCCGTTGACCGTGCCGTTGTTGCGCACGCTGACACGCAGGTCCGTCGCCCCTAGCTCGAAAAGGAAATCGGCGTTGGTGCTACCAGCATTGATACTGAACAGCTCGGCGTTGCCGCTGGCGATGGCCCCGAGCGTTCCGGGACGAAACCAACCTTCCACCGTGAAGTCCCCGGTCCCTAGCAAGCTAGAGATGGTGGCTTCGATGTAGTCGCCGGTGCCGTCGAGAAGCAAGCTAGAGCCCCCGAACTGACTCTGCGCCGTCGACAGCTGGGCGTTGCCTTGGGCGGTCCACGTGTTCGCCTTGGCGTCCGTGATAGTCGTCGCCCCGTTACTACCAGCAAACGACAGAAGCGCCGTCACCTGAGCCCAGTACGGGTCAGCGTTAGGTTTCAGTGGCGCATTGCTCACTACTGGGCTGGGCACGGGCTTACACCAGCGTGATGTTGTAGTATGCGGCGCGATTGGCTACAATCGCCTGCGCCTCAGCTTCACTTACGGCCCACGCATGAGTAGCGCCCAGCGCGACCAGCGGGTCGATGTCTCGCGCGGGGTGAGAGACGGACCCGTTGACCGAAGGACTGGGCATCAGCTCGCCGCCACGTCACCCACAAGCTGGGCGAGCTTGACAGAGTTCACGGTAAACACTTCTACCGTGAGCCGCGCCACGCCCGTGCCGCCCGTGCGGGACTTGAGCGTGAGGCCGATGGGCGGCTGCACCGTGATGCCCGAGCCCGCTACGGTCAGCTGTCCGGCGCCGTTGAGCACGGTGATGGGGTAAGAGCCATCCGCGAGGGTAGACGGCACCGTCAGCGTGAACGCGCCGGCGTTCTCGGTGGTAACCATGACGGAGCTGTCCGAGTTCTGCAGCGTGTAGCTCGTGCCAGTCTGGCGATTGACGGTCCACGCTTTGTCGGCCTTGGCGCTTACGGTCGTGTTTAGTGCGGACACATCCACGCCGTTCACGTTGCCGGCGACCGAGATGTTGCCGGCGACCGAGAGGGTGCCGGTCACATACAGGTTCCCGCCGTCATCAATGCCGACGCTGGAGTCTTTCAGCAGCTTGCCAGTGGTGCCGTCCCAGCGTGGCACCTTGTTTTCAGCGGCACTAGCCGGGCCGGTCACTCGCTCCAGGATGGCCGTCTCTGCCGTTCCCAGGTCGGTGTCAAGCTGGTCGAGCGCGTCCGAGACCGTGGCGCCCGCGACGCCGGACAAGTTGTCGACCTGGTCCGAGTCATAGTCCCCGGCGCCCGCAACGACGTCTCCGGTCCGCCCAAAGACGGAGTCTACCGCCCCGCCGCCCCCGCCCGTGCCGGTAGCCGGCTGGCTAAGTTCCTGTAGAGCGATACTCATCAGCCCTTCTCCACGACCTTGACTCGCAGCGTGCCGGTGCCCGTGACCGTCTTGGCCACCAGGTACGGCTCCCGCCCGACGCGGCGGAACACCTTGGTGCCCTTGCCGACTCGGTCCGCTACCAGCGCCGTCAGGCTGGCGGCCTGGTTGCCGGTGACCAGCGTGCCGCCGGCCGACGTGGGGGCGCCCGAGAACCAGATGTCCTGGTCGTCACACCAGATTGCGACCTGGCAGCCCGCCAGCTCGCTCAGGTCCGTGACCGACTCGCTGGTGGTCAGCGCGGCGTTGGCTCCACCGGAGAGGAGCGTGATATCGAGGGAAGCTGCCATCTTGACGCTAGTGTAGCAGCCTGGTACGGTTGGCGTATGCGCCACCTCCTACTACTCACGCTACTGGCGGCTTGCGGCGGGGACGTCGACTGCGTCGACCCGGAAACGGGCGAGACGCTCGACGTCGCCGAGTGCGTCTGCCCCCGCGACTTCGACGACCGCTGCAACCCACCCAAGCCCCCCTCGGGAATCCTCCCCTACAAGCCGGGGCGACCCTAGCGCTTGTACAGCCACACGTCGATGACGTCCGGCGCCCTGTATGAGCAGTAAATGGACTTCTGGTCCGTGCTCACCGAGTAATACTGGCGGGGCATGACGTGGTAGTCAGTGCGCACAAGCCAGCGGCTAGAGGCGCCCGTGTCCCAGGTGAAGTAGCCGACCAGGTGATTCGGCCAGTGATGGAACTGCGAGCGCCACTGATACGGCACCGAGTTGAACATGACCGTGGCCGGACACTCGTAGTAGCGGTCAATCCCGCGCACGTTGTCACGGCACCGGAACACGAACGGCGAGTGCACGAAGCAGTTGTAGCTGCTCGTGCTCATGTGGTTGTACTTGGACAGGCTGATGCTGCCAGGCCGGTTGGTGCTGGGCCACTGCGGGTTGCGGTACCACGCGCCCGACGCATTGCGCGGCCAAATGGCCGTGAACCAGATGTCGTTTCCGCCCGACCAGCCGGCCGGGTTTGCCGTGCGCAGCCCGATGCTGAGCGGCAACTGGGCGTAGTCCGCCGCCGTCGCGGTGGAGTTGGGGCCGCTGGGCTCGCTCTGAGCCAGAGCAGTGCCGCTGAGCGCGAGCGCCGCGACGACAAGAACCAGACACGCAAACACGTTTCGCATTCGTCCTCCGTAAAGAAGGGACGATAGCGCGTTTGGGTGGTCTGTCGAGCTTAGTCCGACAACGGTAACGCTTGACAACGGCAGCCCGCGGCGTGGCCCGGATGGTTACGGCCCTCTCGGCGCCCGGTGTCTGGCGGGTCCGTCCACGCGAACGTCTTCTTGTGCAAGCGGGCGTGCCCTGGACGGACGCGCGGGTCGTCGCGCGTAATCCACTGGTAGCGCGTCGAGCCTGCTTCTTGGGCCCAGTACGCCATGACGTCATGGCTGAGCGCCCAGACCTCGTTGTGGGCCACGTAGCCGGCTCTGTTGCGGCTCACCCAGAGAGCCTGGCGCATGGCGTCGGGGCCCTCGGACCAGACCTCTTGCAACTTTGCAATCTGCGCCGCGTTGATGTTGCGCAGCAGCTGGACCTGAGCGCGGCCGAACGCTTGCACGAAGGCCGCTTCGCCCTCACGGCGCCCAAACGTGGCCCGAAATGACACGTCCAGGATTCCCTCGACGTTGCTGCGCGCCAGCGCGGAAGCCCGCCGCGCCGCCCGGCGACCGGCAGCCTCGTACCGTTCCGCTAGCCGCCCCAGCGCCACCGCCAGCCCCGTCCAGTCAGGTGCTCCAGGAGTCATGACGTAGCGCTCGGCCAGTTGTGCGACGGACTCAGAGTATTGGCGCAGCCGGGCGGCGTACTCGCTCGCGATGCCCGTGGGAGGCACTGGTGACGTGAGCGCCTCCCGCGCGCGCCTGCGAGCGTCCTCCGCGAGCTGAGAGTGGGCCGTCACTTACCTTTTCGCGCCTTCCACGCCGACAAAGAGACCACGTTCGTTTTCTCGGGCCGCGCAGGCTCCTCGGCGGCAGTTTCAGCGGGCTCGGGCCAGATGCAGCCGATAAGGTCCTCTCCGTAGACGGCTGAGACGGCCTCCCACGGGAAGAAACACTGCTCGGCGCCGCACACCTTGAAGTAGAAGATTCCGTAGACACCCGTGGCATCCACGCTCAGGTGTGTGATGGGGCGAGGCAGCTTCGGCCCGACCAAGAACACAATCCGCCCCTTGTTTGTCAGATGCGCTGGCACCATCACGTTCGGGTGGCGGCTGTCGAACTCGATGTAAGCGGCCCCGTGCTGCTTCACAACAGCGTAATAGGCGTCGATTTTGGTCGGTTTCATATCAGCCATTCTACAACGGGACCATGCCGGTCTGTCAACATATGAACGAGCCCATCGACCAAGGCTGCCAGGTGCTCGGGGCGGACCCCCACGAACATGATGTGAGCGTCTTCCGAGGTCCGTGCTTGCCAGGTCAACATAGCTATCTCCGTTACACTTGGCGCTTAGCCGCCTTGCTGGGTGTCTTGCGTTCTGACTGCTTGGAGGCCGGGGGCGCCGCCTTGGGCTTGGCCTTTTCGAGCTTGATGGCGTTCTCGGTCGCCACTTCGCCCTGGGCCTCCATCGCCCCGAGCCCCAGCGTGCGCTCCTCGATTTCCGAGTGCGCCGCCTCCAGCGCCTTGCGGCGCGGTTCCAGGTCGATGCGCACACCCATCGTAGGCGCGATGACGTCCATGTTCAGGGCCACTTCTTCCGGAGTCCACGCCTGAGAGGTCACCAGCGCCAGCGCCGACGTAATGCGCATGTTCTCTGCGGTGGCGACGTCTAGGGGCTTGGGACGAGTCAGCTCGGGCCACACAATCTCCCACTCTCCGTCATCCGAGGCAGGGGCGCGCTCCGCCGGGCGCTCAAACTCGTCTGTTTCCGCCCCTTCCTGCTCCGTCTCGTTGTTCTCTACGTCCTTAGCGATGATTTTGAGGAGCTTCAGTAGACGCTCCGCCAGAACCTGCTTGCGATAGATGTCCACGGTCGAGTAGTAGAGAATCATGTCGGACTCGCCAGTGGCGTCCATGCCGGCGGGGGCCATGCCCAACAGCACGGTCAGCGGCATGCGCGCAGCTGCCGCGAGTCGGACCATGTAGACCTCCATGACCTTATCCAGACCGCCCAGCGACTGCCGGTCGACGACCTGGAACTCCTCTTTCCCGGCGCCGTTCTCGTCGCCCGCGTCCAGCACGATGGCTCGCGAGGCGGAGCGGAACATATTCATGAGCCGGAGGCGGGTGTCGACGTCCGTCTTGCCGGTGTCCTCGCCGAGCGCTTCGATGAAGCCTTGGAGGTGGAAGACGGCCTGGGAGGCGTCAGCGAACATCGTGTCCGTGTTGGCCATCATGCTGTCGAAAGACAGCAGCGCGCCGCGCACCCGCTGCAGCACGCTCAGGTCCCAGCCTCGACGCTCGCGCTTCTTCTTGGTGCTCGTGCGCGCGCCCGGAAAGAAGATGATGCGGCTGTGGTGGATGTCCACGCCCTCTTCGGGCGTCGACTTGCCGTCGTTCCCAAGCACTTCGGGATTGTACCGGTAGATTTCCACCTGACCCGTCTCGCCGAACTCAAGCGGGAACATCTGCTGCTTGTCGAAGTCCTTGATGAACTCGATGGACGTGACCTTCTCTAGGTCCAGCGGCGTGTTCCAGTCGCCCGAGCCCCGCACCCCAAGCAAGAGCCCGCCCCCGCCGAACAGCCGCCCCCAGACCGCCGCGCGCATGAACCGGTTCTCACCGGCCTGGAGTTCAACGAACCGCTTCATGACCTTCTTGGTCAGCTCGGCGTCTTGCTCGGGCGGGGAGTCGGGGCGCTTGATGCTGAACCCGTCCCGCAGCGCATCCTCGACAATCTTCTCGCAAATCAACGCCGCGAGGTCGTTGTTGTGGAAGAGCATCTCCAGCTCGACGTCGTCCATGTCGGCGGGGTACGCCCAGGCGCCTCCCTTGGACTTGTCGTAAACGGTACCGACGCCGGTCGTGGTGTTGACGTATCCGTCCCGCACCTGCTCGGCGGTCGCCGCGCGAATGGAGTCGGTCATGCGCCGGGCCAGGCCGCGGAGGGAGTCAGCGAAACGGGAGGGTGCCTTCACCCACCACAGTCTAGCGCTTCAGGGCGGGGTGGGCGCAAGGTGGGCGGTACCGGCGGCAAACTGGGCGCACGCGCGGGGGTCGCGGGCTTGCGGAGGTGGACCGTCAGCGCGGCCCGCTGGCCCTTGCCCCAGACCACCGGCGGCTCGTCCGTGAGGTCGAGCCAGCCCAGCTGGACCTCGCAACCGGGCTCGGAGACGTCCATCTCGGGCGCGCGACCGTCCCGGTAGGCCTGGCGGTCAAAGTAGGCCTCACAGAACGACTGGATTTGGGCCGGGGTGCTGTAGGTGGTGTAGTTGACCACGACCTCTCGCGCGTGGTTGCGCGTGGGCGGCGGGCGTTTGAACAGGCGCTTGAGCAGGTTCAGCATGCCCGTAGCTTCACATGACTCGAATCTTTGACGCCAGCGAAATCGACCGCGCCTGGGTCGATTCTCCCCGGACCGCCGCCATCGCCTTCTTGAACAGGGACTTGCGCTCGGACTTGCTCCACCAGTTCAGCAGCTGCGAGGCCGCGTCCACCTGGTCGTCGTGAGAGCCCACCGGGGCGGTCAGATGCTCGTTGATGAACTCCTCCAGCCAGGGCGCCCCTTCCGGCAGCATGACGGAGTCGGTGGACCACAGCCAGGTACAGGCGTTCATGCGTGCTTCCTTGCCGCCCTCTGGGTTGATGGCCACCACGCCCGGTACTCGTTTACGCAGAGTGTCGATAATAGCCGTTCCGTTGCTCTTCTCTTCGATGAGAATCTGCTTGACGTTCGCCCAGCGCGAGCGCATGGCTTGGATGGCTACCACTTGCTCGGAGAATCCGCAGCGCTTGCGGATTTGGTCGACGAGCCAATACTTGCCCTGGTACTTGGCCCACGCCTGACAGACGAAGTAGTCGGACTCCTTCGTCTCTTTGTTGGCCGAGTCGACGGTCAGGACGATGGGCGAGTTTCCCCAGGGGGTGCCGGTGTACCGGTTCCGGAACCACGCGCGCTCGAAGATAGCGCCGTCCTCGGGGACGGGGTTCTGGTCGTACTGGGCCGCCCAGTCGCGCGGGGGAGTCACTCGCTTGCGCTGGTCGATGACTTCCTGAGGGAAGCGCTTGGGGCTCATCAGTTGGCCCTCTTCTGTGCGCCAGTCCGAGCCCCACACGGACTCGTACTTGTCCTTGGGCTTGAACTCCATCGGAACCTTCAGGTGGACCGCGCCCTGGCGGACGAAGTGCCCGCTCAGGTCTTCGATGTGGAGTCGCTGGGCGATGACTAGCCGCCCGAAGCTGGGCGCGTGCGCAGAACGGTTGCTGAACAAAGCGTCCCAGCGGTACTGGACTTGGGCCAGCGCCGCCTTGGCGGAGTCCCCTCCTAGCTTCAGGTCGTCAGGCTTGATTGGGTCGTCGGACAGCAGGATGTGGGCGTGCTTGCCGGTCACCCGGCCGCCCATCGGAATGGCCCACCGCCGGCCGCCCTTGCTGTTGCGGAAGTCGCCCATGGCGGCACGGTCGCCGTCGACCACCTCCACGCCGGGCCAGCATGCGCGGTACTTCTCCGAGCGCACCACGTCGAACGTCTGGCGACCGAAGTCGACCACCAAGTCCTCGGCATAGGAAGTACAGATGAACTTGGTCCCCGGCGCCCACGTCCACACCCACGCAGGCAGGAAGACGGAGCACAACTTGCTCTTGGAGGAGCCCGGAGAGATAGCAATGACCAGGTTCTTGATGGTCTGCGGCACACCAGAGGTCAGGTACAGTGCGCCCGGCTCAATCGGGTCGTCGTCCGGACGGACACGCCACTCACACGGGCGGTTGACCGTCCACTTGAGCTTGCTCAGGTCCGGCTTTAGGCTGACGGTACTCCCTAGAGCCAGCGCCTCTAGATGTCGGCACACCAGCTCCATGTGGGGCTCTGGGACCAGCTCGACGGCTTCGCCCGCTTCGTGCCAAAACGAGCGAATAAAGGCGTACAGCCCCTCGGCCTCTACGCGGGCTCGGATTGCTTCGTGCATGTAAGTTCCTGTCTAAGAGTACGATGCTTCATACGCCACTTGGCGTCGGGGCCAGTGTCTTTCGGCAACGGCTCCGCGCACCCGCGCTTGCGGCGGACCTCAATCTCCGACCGCAGCTCCAGGTCGCCCGCCAGCCGGGCCGCGCGCTTGGCGTGGAAGAACGCCAGCCGCTTGCGTTCGCGCGCCTCGCGCTTACGCGCAACGGTGATGCTTCGGGCCTCTGCCGCCAGACAGGTCGTGCACTTGCCCAGATGCCACTTCGGCTCCAGACCGCACAGCCGGCACATGGCCGGAGGCTTGGGCGGCTTGGGCGCCACCTCGACGTCCCCGCGGGCCTCCAGGCGTGCGTACGAGGCGCGGATGCGCTCGGGCATCGACTGTTTCATACCAGCCCCATCAGCCGCGTCACGACCTTCTCGTACGCCTCCACGATGCGCATCTCTTCGGGCGTCGCCAGCTCGAACGGAATGCGCGCGGCGGGTCTGGCGTCGATGGTCGCGTCCACCTTGAGCTGCTTCGCCACGTTCGCGCCCGGCGTCAGCATCTCGGTCAGCCACTTCGCCGTCTTCGGGTCGTCGATTGCGTGCTCCAGATTGAGCCGCATCAACGCCTGGCGGTTGCCTCCGGCCATCACCAAGTTGTACTTGTGGGATAGCTCTAGCAGTCCTTCGTCCACGCAGTCCTCGGCGGACCCACGCGCGAGCCAGTCGCGCATAGTGCGCTCGGGTACACCGACGATTCCGCAAGCGACCTCGAAGGTCGTGGGCGCGTCCAGCGCTCGGCAAAAGGCGTCGATTTCCTCGGAGGTCAGCTGGCGCCGCTTGCCGCGGCGCGGGGGCTTGGTCAGCTGCACCTTTTCGGGCAAAAATAGCTTGGCAGGCTTGTCGTCGGACATTTCCCTCTAGTGTAGGCGCCCACGTGCCGCTGTCAAATGGCTGTTCAAGTCATGGGCCTTGATTGCTTCGCGTACGTTCATACGTCCTCCAGTCGCTTGCGAATCTTCAGGAACGTCTCGGCCCGACGCTGCTCAGCGGCATGCTTTTCACGCAAGGCCTCCGACTCTCGCCACTCGCCTAGAGCGAGCCGGAAGGCTCTCAGCGCAAGACTGCCTTCGGGCCATTCGGCGCCGTCCTGGCCGAACACCGCACCATCGGCGCGCATGAAAACTCGCTCGGTCGTGCCGTGATGCTGGTACTCGTACATATACAGGAACTCGACGCCGGGTAGGCTCCAGTGCTTCGTAATCTTGGTACTCATCGCCCCTCCTTCGTGTACACCAGCCCGAACCTCTCCGTAGCAGCACCCAGCCGCAGTACCGCGAACACTCCGCACGCCTGCAAGAAGGTCAGCTGCGGCAGCCCAGCGTAACCGGCCACAGCGGCATTGAAGGCCCACCCCAGCAAGGCGCTCTCAATCAGCGCCGCTAGCAAGCTTCCCAGTAAGCGACCAAATGCTTCACTCATGTCTTCCTCCGAGGAATGGGGTTCGGCGCCTTGATGCCCAACCGCCTCAAGTGTCTCAGAAGCTCGGGGTAGTTGCAAGAGCAACGTGCAGCGGCCTCGGCGATTGATACGCCCACCTTCACCAGCTCAATGGCGCGCGTCATGGCCAGCGACGGCGGCTTCACCTTGCGGCCAGGCGTCAGCTTGACCGTCGAGTCGTTGCCGTTGGCCGCGAGCCCCACCCGGCGGCACGCCCGGCGCACCTGCGTTTTGCTAAGTCGCAGTTGCTTGGCAACTGCTCCGTAACTGTAGCCAGCCTTGACCAGAGAGACCGCCGCAGCTCGGTCCGAGTTGGTCATGTACCTGAACTTGCGTACCGTCACTCCCTGGATGACGTCCCAGTCTTCGCTTTTCGATTCTTGCATCCAGGTATCTTGCGGCGGGTTTCAGGTCCCGTCAACCCGGATTTAGCTAGCGAGCACCTCGCCGAGCGTCCACGGTGCGTTTCATGCGGACACACGCGCATAGCGGTTCCAAGCTACCAACTAGCTGGCGCCTAGCTGGCGCCTTGACAGCGTCGGTGGGTGTGTTATGTTCTGGGCACGGTCCTGAGAGGCCGTGGAGAGCTACACCACGCACACCGGGACTGGCCAGAATACTGCGTCCAGTTAGCTGTGTGAGGCCGGGAAACTGGCCTACAACCCCCGAGGTTGTTGGATGCGCACCCCGCGAGGGGTGGCCAACTGCAGGGCAATCGATATCCTCGACTGCCGCCGCCGACTGGGATAGCCGCCGAAACCAAAGCGGAACACCTGGGGCCCCTGGGGCTAAGGCTGGTTGAGGCAGCAAAGTCCCGTCTTTACGGGACGCTAGCTAGCTTAGGCGGTGGTCTCTGGCTCTGGCCGGGCCGGAGGCCACCGCGGCTGCTCGATATGGGTATGGTTGGCTGCTATTAGCTGAGACTAGCTGACGCTAACCGGCAAGTTAGCTATCAATCTGTGCCGCTAAGTGCAAGTCAGCGCAAGTTAGCCATCAATCTGTGCCGCTAAGCGCTATTAGCTGATACTAACCGGCAAGTTAGCCATCAATCTAGCGCAAGTCGACGTAAGAGCACTTCCTGGTACGGCGTGCTTGACAGATAGCGGTCGTACGGCTCCAGACGCAAACCTGCTTCTCGCTGGAAAGTCTCGTACTTGCCGATGCTTATATTACATGCTTGACAAAGCAGTCCTCTGGGGGAGATGCTTTTGTGGCAGTGGTCCAGACATTCCGCCCAAGGGCCCATTGTGCCGGGCTGAAGTTGGACTAAGCAAATAGCGCACTTGCCCTGCTGGAGAGAGCGTAACTGCTCTAAATCTTGGAGGGTAGCCCCTTTGCTCTTGACCCGTTTGGCTTGCGTCCTGCGGCGACTCTTGCCGGTGCGGGAGGCTCTTTTCTGCTCATCTAGGTGCGCCTGACAGAGTCGCTGGTTGACTTGTCGGTGCAGGCAGCCTTCGACCTTGCACAACGGCTTGGTCGGCTTCCTGGGGCCGAAGATGGGCGCAGCGCAAGGCGGCGGTAGGCCCGCCCTCTTGTCTCGATAGCGCGCAAGTGAGTAGCAGCGCCTGCACTGTCCCAGTACAGCGGCGGGGGCCCCACAGGCGCAGTTGACTCCTTTGTTGCTCTGATAGCGTTGTCCAAGCTTGCTCATTCGCCGATTTTAGCAAAATATTTTTGGAGAGTCTAGATTTCCGTTTTTGCTATAGAATCCGGAGCACACCAGCGCCCCCCCGCGCACATCCACCCACAGGGTACCCCGGTGTGTACCCCCCACCCACCGTGTGCGCAATGTGGTTGGCATGCTCTGTGCCCGGCAGGCGCCGTGCCAGCGCATTGGCACGCCGCTTGACAGCCACATACCGTGCCAACTAGCTCGTACCCCTTAGGCGCCGTGCCAAGCTAGTTGACACGGTACTGTGACCGGGCGGCACATGGCCAGGAGAGTTGCCATGTTGCTAGTGTGAATGAGCGGCACACTGAGCGGATGGGGAGGACGGGCATCATATTACGCGCGTACTATGAGCGCTAGGAGCGCTGGGGAGTGGCGCAAGCGCCCAGCACGGGGCTACTGCTTAGCGCCTATGGGGTATCACCTAGCAGCCTG
>JACCDR012363451.1_pt1 | contig 20615 bp, 22 predicted proteins | sample 7446431 | NCBI WGS metagenome assembly JACCDR01 (sample SAMN15323443, study PRJNA562643) | freshwater metagenome | isolation source: river surface water | place: USA:Blue River Watershed | collected 2017-08-17 | reverse complement strand
TGTACAATCAGCACCTCCATAAATTACACCATTTTGATCACTGTTTACACACATATTATATTGTTTTGATTTAATCATAACTGTTTGGTTAAATGGCGCTAAACTTGCTGGTAGAGCTGGTTGGATTGTTTCAGTTGGGGTTACTACTGGTGTTGTAGTAGGTGTGGTTGGTGTTGTAGTAGGTGTAGTAGGTGTGGTTGGTGTTGTAGTAGGTGTGGTTGGTGTTGTAGTAGGTGTGGTTGGTGTTGTAGTAGATGCTGTGGTTGGTGTTGTAGTAGATGTTGTAGTAGATGTTGTGGTTGGTGTTGTGGTTGGTGTTGTGGTTGGTGTTGCATTAGGATTTAACTGTAATAATTCTTCTGGTAAAACTTTTCTAATCTCACCTGTTAAATTTGGAAATAAAACAAGTGCAAATACTACAAGTACAATTACTATAACTAAAAGTGATGAAACTAATATCAATTGCATTTTATAAAACTATGTAATAAAAAATTTTTTTACATAAGGATTTAATTAATTTATTGATTGTGTTGTAAATAATATTTTAAATCTTCTGGTGTTCCTAATCCCCACATTTTTTTACATTCTTGTATTGTAATTTTTTTATTATCCAAAATTGCTTCATTAAACACTGGGCATACATAGAATTCATTTTTTACACGTATCCCCTTATTAATCATTCGTTCAGCATATTCTACAAACATTTTTCCATGTTTCCAATAATAAATACCAGTCGTTGCGTTGGAAGAAATCACTTCCTTTTCGGCAACTTTAATAACATTTCCAGCTTCATTTGTTTTTGCATATGACCATTTGGATTCATTTGATTTAAAAGTTGAAATTGCACCATCAGAATTTTGTCTTATAGCTTCATCTATAAATTCATCTATATCCCATTCTAATAATTGATCAGAGTTTGCAATAATTAATTTTATATCATTATCTATAATTTTTTTAGACGTTAAAACAGTGCAAGCAGCTCCTTCCGTCAAATTATCAATATATATAATATTACTATTACTACAAATTAACGGTAAAATGTAATTTAAACAATATTTTTCAGAATGTTCCTTTTGAACAATAAATGTGAAATTTAAATCATACTTTTTTGATTTCAAATTCTCTACTACACGTTGTATCATTGGTTTTCCAAATACATTTATTAATGGTTTAGGTAATGTATACCCTACCTCTTTAAAACGAGATCCTAAGCCAGCCATTGGTATAACTACATTAATCAGTTCCTTTTCATTAAATTTTTTTATAAAATTTTTAATATTATTATAATTGACTTCGTTTGTATTATTAATTTTCATTAAATTTGCACCACTCATTAAACATGCTTGTATTCCTATTTTAGAATCTTCTAAAACAAGACATTCTTTCGGAGTCACATTAGCTCTACTCATACATTTCATATAAATTTCACCTGCCGGTTTTATATGTTTAACGTCTTCGTTTGATATAAAATAATCAAAACATTCCATTATTCCCTTTTTCAATAAAACTTTTTTTACAGTATTCCATATACTATTTGATGCACAATATAGTATATAACCATCTTCTTTTAATAATTGTAATGTGATTTTCAATTCGGGATCTTCTTTTAAATTATTCATTTCTTCGTATGTAAATTGTTGTTTATCATTAAAAATTTGTTCTTTATTTAAGGGAATACCTCTGTTATTTAATAAATGTATTTTTTCTTTTGTACTTTTACCATTAAAATTTTCAATATGATCACCGTATTCAAGTGCTGGATGTCCATTTTTTATTAAACTTCTATTAAATGCTTTAAAATGAATATCACAAGAATCAACTAACACTCCGTCAAGATCAAATATAATTAATTTTATCATTGTTATTAATTGATATTTTTTTGATTTAATTTTCATTTTTAATTTTTAATTAAAATGAAAAAAAATGCGTTTTAAATAAAAATAAGATTTATTTCTTATTAAAAATGTCAGATACAACAAATTTTGATGCATTAACAGATTTTGATAATGGTGTAGATGCAGATATAGAATTAAATGAAATACCAATTAAAAATTTAGAAACAGTTGATGATACTGATTTGTCCTTATCCGAATTAGATATTTTGGCAAATCAAAAAAAACTAAAAAAGGAAGAAGATCTTCCAGAAATAAAAGCTGTAGATACATTATCTTCAGCCCCGTCTTCTTCTACTTTTAGAAGCGTGGGTTCTACTGTTAGTACATATACTAAAAAAAGAAGACAAAAAACAATATCTAAGGAAAATGAAAATGAATATATTAGAAAACAAAAAAGCGAATTATTATACAAGTTTAATAAGTTAAACGAAAAGAAAAAGTGGAGTTCCTTAAGGCTTGATATGAATAATTCTCTTGAAGAAATACGAAATGAATGTGACAGAATTTCCAGTGTAATTAAAAACGAAAAATACGTAGCATTTTTAAAACGAATGTTATTATTAGGAGTACAAGGCGTTGAGATGTTAAATACAAAATTTGATCCACTAGGAGTTGATTTAGATGGATGGAGTGAATCAATGGGGTACTCTTTAGAAAATGATGAATACGATGAAGTGTTGAGTGAGTTATATGAAAAACACAAAAGTAAAGTCAGCATGTCTCCGGAAGTAAAATTAGTTTTTATGATAATATCATCGGCTGCAATGTTTGGAATTACAAAAAAAATCACTCAATCCGCTAACAATGGTGGCTTGTCAAATTTCATAAATAGTATGATGGCAGGCAATAACAGTGGTTCAGCGCCAACTGTTAATGTACATAATAATACTACAGAATATGAAACAGAAGATATTCCTTCCAAGTTAAATGGACCGAGTGATGATGTTAATATAAATGATATATTAAGAACAATGCAAGAAAGAAAAAATGAGGAAGAAAAGAATATAGAATTCACAAAACCGAAAAAAAGAGGTCGTAAGAAAGCCACTTCTTAATTTTTTTCAATTGTTGTTTGTTTTTTAACTCTTTCATCTATTACAACAAACACAGTTTTAGTAACAAATGCTGAAGTTACTATATCGGGATCTATACCAGCCAAGTGAGCACCGTATGTAATTAGAATATAAAATAAAGTAAAATATGATATATTTGACAAAGTTGTATCGTTTGTTTGTGTTATTTCAAAATATAATACTGCTAATGTTATTCCTTTTAAAAAAAGATAAATAAAATTTAACAATTCTTCTCTCATATTTTATTTAATTTAACTAAATAAAATTGTTTTAGTATAAATAGTCATATTTAATTACCCTCGTAGAAGAAAATAATTCTTCCAAAGATTTTGTAAACTTTGTTGTATTAATTAATTTGTCTTGTTTAGAATAATCTTTATTTATATCAAAAATTTCATCCAATATAACATATTTGCTTTCTTTTATTTTCGGATTTTTATTATATAGAATCAATCCTATATTTTTATAAAAATGTCTTATATTTCCATTTGCTATATAAAAAAACCAATTTTCATTAGATGTATCTATTTTATCCATCATTTTACAAAATTTTATTAAACCTCTTTTTATTTTATCATTTTCGTTTTGATAATAATCTATTGACATTCTTTTAAATATTTTTATTTCTTTGTTTAGTTTAATTTTTAAAAACATTTCTAAACTTTTTTCTATGTAATCAGTGTCTATATTATCACCTAATTCTAATATATAAAATACATTTAAATATTCGCCCATTTATTACTTTTTAATAATTTTATTAATTCAATTTCTTAATTAATTTATTATTTATATTAAGTAAAGAGTAAAAAATGTTGCTTAATAAATTCCATTCATCATCTGGTATGAAAACTAAACAATGGGGTCCTTCAACATGGACTTTTTTATTTACGAGTATTTTAGGTACATATCCTCTTGTAATTAATAATTATGATTATTCTCATATTCTTATCCGCGATAGTTTTAAAAATATGTTATTAAACTTGCAACATACTATGCCGTGTATTTATTGTAGACAATCTTTTAAACAATTTATTCAAGAATTACCTATAGAAAAATTTTTAATTGGGCGTATAGAATTAATGTATTGGTTATATCTTATAAAAGATAAAGTTAATAATAAATTAATTAAACAAGAACAAGAATGTTTTGATATAGAAAAACAAAAAATAGAAAATTTGTTGAAATCTAAAAAAATATCTCGTTTTACATATAATCAAAAAATCCAAGAGTTAAAAGAAGATATATTTTATACAAAACCCAGTCCACCTTTTATTGAAGTTTTAGAAAAATACGAAGCTTCGCGAGCTGTATGTTCTAATAAAACTTGCAAGTAAGTTAATTTAAAAATTTAAAAATATTCTTTATTATAAAAATGAAGAATATTTTAATTACAGGAGGTGGTGGATTTATTGGAAAAAATTTAATTAAAAATTTAGTATGTACATCAAAAACAATTATAGTTCTTGATAACTTTATTACAAGTAATAAAGAAGACTTTTATAAATTTATTGAAAAAAATGAACTTAAGTGTAAGATTATTTTATACGAATATGACATTACTAAATCTGAATTAATTGATAATTTAGAAATAGAATTACAAAAAAATAATATCCAAGTAGATGAAATATATCATTTGGCTTCTTTAGCCAGTCCTCCATTTTACAAAACATACCCCATACAAACACTTGATGTAGGATATTTAGGTACAAAAAATATGTTAGAATTATGTAAAAAATACAATTGTAAATTTTTATTTACAAGCACATCAGAAGTTTATGGTGATGCTTTAATTACACCGCAGCATGAAAATTATTATGGTAATGTCAATTCATTTGGGTCTAGAAGTTCTTATGATGAAAGTAAACGTGTTGCTGAAAGTTTATGTTATACTTATCTTAATCAGTATTCTCTTGATATTAAAATAGCTAGAATTTTTAACACATATGGTCCAGGTATGATGCTGAATGATGGTAGAATTATTACAGAAGTTATAAAGAGTTTATTGTTTAATTCTGTTTTAAATATTTATGGTAACGGAGAACAAACAAGAAGCTGTTGTTATATAGATGATACAATATCTATGTTAATCAGATTAATGGATAGTTCTGTTAACATACCTGTTAATATTGGCTCTGATAATGAAAAAACTATAAACGAAAGTATTGACATAATCGAAAACATATGGAACCAAGTGTACAGTAAAGTTACTCTTAAAAAAGAATTTAAACAACTAACACAAAACGATCCATTACAAAGAAAACCGTGTTTAATTTTAAATAAAAAACTGTTAGGAAATACTGATTATACACCATTTGAAATTGGTATTAAAAATACCATAAATTATTTTATTACGTGTAATCAAAATACACATACATAAAAATGAAACCTACGGTAGATACATTAGTTTTAGATTCTGGTGGAGTAAAGGGACTTTATATATTAGGCTCTTTGAAAAAATTAGAAGAAGAAGACATTTTAAAAAATATAAATTTATATATAGGAACAAGTGTTGGTAGTATCATTTGTTTTTTTCTTATTATAGGCTTATCTATTACAGATATTATAAAAATCGTTTCGCAAGATAATTTCAAAGATATTATGACAGATAATTTTTTAAAAATTCCTTTTAATTTGTTATTAAAATACGGGTTATACACAGGAAATAATTTTATAAAATTTTTAAAAAAACTCTTAAAAGAAAAAGGTTTTAATCAAAATATTACATTCACTGAATTATTCTCTAAAACAAATAAAACTTTTACTTGTGTTAGCACTTCTTTGAGTTCTAAAGATGTTTATTTTTTTAATCATCATACAACACCAAACTTGCAAGTAGTTAATGCTATACGAATGTCAATAGGAATACCATTATTTTATACAATGTGTAATTATAATAACGAATGTATGGTTGATGGTGGTGTTTTAATGCCATATCCATTTTACTATTATAATTTATGCACGATACATAATAAATATTTATTTAAATATTCAGAAATTGATTACGGTATATCTATAGACATAAACTCTTCACTTCTCCATATGGACAATGTCATTGGTATTATTCTTTTAGAAGCAAATAAAAAATCTCCGAAGCCGCCTACCATTATAAATTCGTTTAGTAAATTTATAATAGAATTTGTAAATACAACACTTCAATATATAGATTTTGAAAATCATAAACATCCATTACTTAACACCACTTTTAATTTTTGGAAGCAATCTATATTTATAGAACCCCCTTCTAATATTGACAATAGTGCTATTTCTTTTAACATTTCGTTAGAACAAAAAACAGAAATGATTAATTACGGATATTCATGTGCTACAAATTACTTATTAACAACTGGAGAATAATGTAAACCTCCAAATACATAATCGTTGTATCCGTAATTTATACTTTGCTGCGAACATTCTTTTTTATCAGTTTTTGTTGCTTGTGATGGGACATTTGTTAAGTTTTCTGGTATTTTTGGTATTACTATAAATAGTAATGCAACAATACCTGCAACGATTAATACAAATGATGCGCTTGTCGTAGCCATACTACTTATAGATTGTGGTTCATCCATTTTTTTATAAAGTATTACAATAAATTTTATTTTTATGAATTTTTTTCAAAATTATTTTATAATCATCTTTACAATAATTTATTTTTTCTAATTCGTTTAAAATTTCAGTTAATGTAAATACGTTTGGTATATATGTTAATAATTTGTTATAATATTTTTCCTTATCAAATAATATCTTGATATCCTCTTGTAATTCATTTTTATTAAATAAAACTGTGTCATTTAATTTCACAATATTATATTTATCATCATCTATTTGAAATAATATAATGAACTTTTCTGTTAATAAATATTCCATCATTACAACATCGTATCCTTTTGCAAAAATTAAAAAATTACAATTAGATACATGCGATATTAAAAATTGTATTAAAGAATCATTTAATGAGAATGTTTTTAAATTTTTTCCTTTGAGAGATTTTATTAATTTTTGTCTTGTCGTTACTTTTGAATACTCTGGACTCATTTCCATAATTATATCAAATGTATTATCATCACAATTTTTAACAAACTCTAAAATAGACTTTTTTAATGACTGATTTATTAATCCTACCTTTTTTAAACAATCTTCTATAGTTGTTTTTTTACTCTGTTTAATTACATAATTTTTTGTTAATAATTTTTTTATCCATATCTCGTCTTTTAATTTCATATTATTATTTTTTTACAATAAATTAATTATTTTTTTTAGAATTTTTACAATTTATTTAATTTATTGTAAAAAAATAATTAAATGCAGAAAAAAGTTCTTGTTTTTGGTTATTATTTTCAAAAAAATTTTGGAGATGACATGTTTAAACATGTTATAGAAAATGTTTTAATTAATAATCACAATGTTACCTTTAAAAATTTAGAAGAAATTAAACATATGGATACTATTATTAAAAACACTTCTCCTGATGTTATAATTTTTGGCTGCGGAGATATTATTAATGAATATTATTTCAATAAATCACAATTAGACATATTGGGTCAACTTCTCAAAAAAATTCCTGTTATTTACCTTGGAATTGGCTTAAGTTATCCTAATTTGATAAATTTATTAGATATTGGTGATTATTTCTTTCTACGGAATAAAATAGATTATAATTCGTGCGTTTCAAGATTTTCTAACGAACGTACTTTTTATACACCTGATTTGGCATTCTTTTTACATAATAACATTTTACCAAAATCAAAAACAAAAATTTCAAAAATAGCTGTTTGTTTTCCAAATACTTGGTTTAAACAACACAACTCTCTTTTTTTTAATAAATTAGTAAATATTATAAACAAATTATCAAAGTCTTTTTATATTTATTTTGCACCATTCGATACATCAAATAATCTGTCAAATAGCGATATTATATTAAATAACAAATTTAAAAACATTTTTAAAGATAACCCTAGTATTTTTTTCCCAGAACCAAATACAACACATTCAGGGATGATTTCATTCTTTGAAAGTATGGATATTATTTTATCTTCGCGTTTTCATTCCCTTGTATACTCTATACTTACTAATACACCATTCATTAGTATTTTTAATTCAAGAAAAGTAGATTGTTTAAAAGAAGAATTACCAGAAGAGCTTCAAAAATTATTTTTAACACCGGACAATGATCATAAAAATATACCTTTAGAATTAAATGAATTAGACTTTTTTAAATCTTTAGATTATTTAGTCACAAATTATAATAAATTAACAAACACCATTCACACTGTTAAGCTTAAATATTTTAAACAAAGTAATTCCGTAAAGGAAACATTGGATCAAATATTGAATACACCTTCTATCAGGACAACACCCCCTTTTTATTTAACAACATCTAATAAATCATTTTTAATAAATAAAGTTTATAAAACAATTCTCGATTATTTTGGAAGATTTTCTATTAAAAACATGGAAGAACTCCGTTCAAACAAAACTATAAATTCTATTTTAAAAAATAGAAGACCTTTACCCTCAAGTATAGAATCTGAATTAGCGGAAGAAATTTTATACACAATCACTGAAGATCCTTATGGCCCTTATTTATACGGTTTAAAAGAAAATTTGTTATCATCCCCTCTCAATGATCGTATTTCATGGATAATAGATGATTATTATACCAGATTTAAATATTCTACTTTCACAACTTCTTCCACTATAATTAATAAAAATTTCCAAGAAGTTCACAGAAGTGGTTGGCAATACATTATTAATCATATTTTAGTAGAATTAGAAGATGATATAGGTAATGTCATTATTGACACATATACTGATAAAACATTTCATTGGAATTCTGATTTTTATTCAAAAAAGAAAGTAATTCCATACACTTCTAAATGGGTAGGGTTTATTCATCATACATTTAGTAATTACAATAACGAATATAATTGTATTGAATTATTTAACAAAAAATTATTTTTACAAAGTTTAAAATGTTGTTCTGGTTTAATTGTCATGTCACGTTATCTTAAACAACAAGTTGAAAATATTCTAAAAGAAAAAGGCTTCGAGAACGTTCCTGTTTTTTATATATGTCATCCATCTGAACCATCTGTTGTTATGTTTTCATATGATGCGTTTAGAAAAAACAAAGAACGCAAAATAATACAGATTGGAAATTGGTTAAGAGATATGTTTGCTATATATAAATTATCTATTCCTAATAAAAATGTCATACATCAAAAATGCGTATTAAAAAATAAAAATACAGATAATTATTTTTTACCCGATGGCTTTTTCAATCAATTATTTTCTAAAATGTCTCTAACCGACTCTGAAATTTCAAATAATATGGACATGTGTAGGATATCTTTTGAAAACATGCATCTAAAGGGTATGTATTTTCATATAATGGAACTTCAAAATAGTGTTGATATTATAGAACATCTTTCTAATAGTGATTATGATAAATTATTATCATGTAATATTGTATTTATTAAATTAATTGATGCATCCGCTGTTAATACTATAATAGAATGCATTCTTAGAAATACTCCTATATTAGTAAATCCTTTACCTGCTGTAGTTGAATTATTAGGAAAAGATTATCCATTTTACTATAAGTCATTCTTTGAAGCAAGCGAATTACTAAACGATTTTAACACAATTCAGGCAGCTCATCTTTATTTACAAAATATGAATAAAGATTCTTTTGCAATTTCTTCTTTTATATCTTCTTTTAAAACAATTCTAAAAAGTATTTAATTTAAATTATTCAAAAATGTCGTATAATTAGTGTATTCTTTAGTTTGTTCAATTAAAATTTTTTTTAATGTTTCTTTTATATTATTTTTTTCCTCTTCATCTATATAACTATATGTAAAATTTTTTGTATTATATTTTTTATTTTCTATGGTTGAATATTTTATATATTCGTTTTTATATTTTTCTAAAGATATTATTGTTTTATTTAAATAATCATCTCTTCTATTATCATATATTTCTTTATATTTTATATTTACATTTTTTGTTTTTTTTAAAACATCAAAAAATTTTTTTTTAAACATCTCATCACTCAACATTTTTATTTCTTCTTTTTCTATTTAAATAAAAAATTTATTCAATTCTTTTTAAAATGTTTTGAAGTGTATTTTTGAACACCAAGATACTTATATCCTTCACCGTCATTTTTTCCTAAAATGCCTTCAAGTTTGGTGTCAGGTACAAATTCCTTCTTATTATCCTTATTTTGCAAATCATTTTCCTTAATGTATTGATAAATATATTTAGAAACATCTGTCCTGGATACTAATTGACCCTTTGTTACACCATATTGACTTAAAAAGGAGTACATTTCATCTGATAATTCCAACGGCTTTGCAAATCCAGTTGGATTATTCGGATCAACGACTCTCTTCTTCTTATTCTTCTTCTTCATTAAAAGTTCATGTTCTTTCTTCAAGTGTTTTAACTCCTGAATTTCTTCCTTAATAGTATTAATTAAGGTTTGCTTTAATTCAATCATCTTATCAAATCTCTCAGAAACATCAACTACAGGAACTTCTTCTTGGCTTGTCATTTTTTATTTTAAAACTAATATTTTTCTTTTTTTCATTTTTTTATTAATTTAATTTTTTCATTATATATTCTTGTGCCAATGTTTCTCCAATTTTAGCAGATGCATCAAATTGTGAAATTTTAGCTTGTTGAATCATAATTATTTGATTAAACATCTTATCTATCGTGTTTTTAAAAAAATTTTCATTAAAAGAATCTTTGGAGGCATTTTTATAAATAAAATTAAATAATGTTTTTGATGTATTATAAAGGACATTGAATTCTTTCTGTAAAAACGTAATATTCTGTTCTCCTTCTTTTACATGTAAAATCATTTTATCAACTTCCTCTCTTAGAAGTTCTACATTTGTATCGTGAATATTCCCTGACATTTTTATTTAAAATTAATTAAAAATTTAATTTTAAACAAAATTTATTAAAAATAATTTAAAATGATTGTTGAAGATATTAATAATTTAACACACAAAGAAAAAAAAAATATCTTATTTATCCTGAAAGAACATAAGGTTGAATATACTAAAAATTCTAATGGATTTTTTTTCAACATAAATGATATACCAACAGATGTTCAAAATAAAATTACTTCGTGTATTTCACTTATGACTAAAAATAAAAACATTCTTGTCCAATTAAACGAAGAAAGAGAAAAATATATATTGCAATATAAACAGATTATAGAAGATAGAATTTTCCAAACAGAAAAAAAGAAAAAAGATGAAGAAAAATTAAAACTACAATTAAAACCATTACCTGTTTCAATTGATTTTCATAAAAAAATTTTACAAAAACTTCCTGACCATATTATTGAACAAAAAATAAGAGAATGTAGCAGATCTAAAAAATATGACAAAAATACTGTTTATTATCGTTTAAATTATATTTTTAAAAATCGCAAAGAAAAAATTATTGATTTTGAAGATTCTGTTGATTGTGATTTTAATACAGATTTAGATGTTGAACCTGAATTTGAAGAAGATCCAACCTCTTTTGAGTTGCCAGAACCAGAACAATTTTTATCAGATGACGAAATTTCTATTCATCCATCGCATCATTCTGATGATAAATTAACAGAAGAATTAAGTGAGGATGAAGGTGAAGGTGAAGTTGAATATATTGGATTAACTGACAAACTGGAATATTTTAAAAAAATTCTTATATCACATGGATTTAATTTTAAATACAATACTTCAAATGTATTGGTATTCGAGGAATACATACATTAATTCTCTTCACTATCTTTTTCTTTTTTTGTTTTTTTACTACCTTTTCTACAAATTGTTATCACCCTTTTCATTGGTTGTTCTTGTGTTTGTTCTTGTGGTTGTTCTTGTAATTGTTCTTGTGGTTGTTCTTGTGGTTGTTCTTGTAATTGTTCTTGTGTTTGTTCTTGTTCTTGTTCTTGTTCTTGTGATTCGTCAACAACATCTAAATCTTTTTCCATTTCATCAGAAAAATCATCTAAAATATCCCTAATTGTACTATCAGTATTTGTATCATACGTACTATCACTATATTCGCTATCTGTTTCTTTATCACTTTTCCCTCCTCCAATATGATAATAATACAATAAAGATAATACTAAATCAATTATAAAGATATAAATTAAAAAATTATTCATTATACTAAGTTCAGTTGGAGATGAATACATTAAATATCCATATATTATAGTATAAAAACTAATTCCAATCGGAATAGTATAATTCATTATATTAGTACTATCACATTTACTTGTTTTGTGTAACAAAAATTGTGAAAATAAAAACATTTTATTATTTTTTATTTAAATAAATATTATATTATTTTTATTTAAACGATACTAAGAATAAAAGTAAAATATTCTATTAATTTATCTGCTACAAATTTCCAAGAATAATTTTTATCTATGTAATTTATCATTCTAGAACCATTTCGTTCTTTATTTTTTTGATTATATGCTAGTATTACATTATTATATAAGTCATTGATGTCTATTTTATTTTGTTTTAGGGAATAATGGTGTTCAACAATACTTTTTGTATAGTATATAAATTGATCCCCGCCATTTCTATAAATGTCTTTTATAAAAAATTCTGTACTTCCTGTTGTTGGAACTAATATAGGTAATTCAGCAGACAATGCTTCTAACACCGTCATATTAAATCCTTCTGCAATATATGGAGAAATATATAAATCGCATGCATTATATAAATTATTTATATTCTCAAATGTCATTATCTGATCTATAAAAATAACATTTTGTGCAATTACTTCTTCTAATTTTTTATTATCGACACCGGATGACTGTTTGATTTTATCAATCGAATTTAATATAAATTCCTTAGAGTTATACAAATCTCCACTACCCTTTAATAACAATTTTACTTTATACCCAGAAATTACCATATTATATAAAACTATTATTATATAAACTATTCCCTTGTTTCCAGTCATTCCACCTATATTTACCATGACAAATTCGTCGTCTTGGATTTTATATAAATTTCTAATATTACTTTTCATTTTATTTTTTTTAAAAATCTTTCCATCCACACCATGTGTAATAATTCTATTTCTATAATCTTCAATATGTCCTTTCATACCCCAATAAGACCAATCAGACGGTGATGTCATGTATATATTTTTGTGTTTTTCTAAATGAGATGATACACAAGCCATTTCATTTGTTTTATTATTCAATTGAAAAAAATCAGTTGTTAAATGCGAAAATTCTGATGTATAAAAAACACACTTTGGTATGTTATCTGGAGTTTCATTAATATTATATGGATAAGTTATTCTATATATCAAATCCACTTCTTGATTATCCCATTCAGGGATACTATTTAAAATTTCAATATATTCTTTTGGAAAAATTTCTTTTTTAATATCATTCCACTTTTCTTGATAATATTTCATTTCTTTAATATAAATTTCTTTAATTGCAGGATGTTGTTTTAAATATATCATTTGAAAACAATTTACAATCGCGTAACTATGCGGTATTTTACTCCAACCTTCTATTAATATTCTCATATTGTACTCTTTTATTATTTTTTTTTCATTTTTTCAACTAAAACAAAACTTATTTTCTTACTACTTTTTTTTTCTTTCTTGGCTTTTTCAATTGTGAAAGGATTTATCTCTTTGTATGTTTTTGGTGTTTCTTTTGTTATTCTTTTACTTGGTCTACATAAAGGATACTCATCGTCTTTTTTAGGTTTATTTCTACCACATTTTTCATAACCTAAATTACTTCCTAACGGTCTTTTTAAATCTACCCATTCTTCTTTATACCATCGTGTAAGACCTTTATTTGGAGTTTTTTCACCTTCGTATTGACCACCCAGCTTTTTATATTCTTTGACTATCCAACTTGATTTATATACACTTGTCGGTGATTCAAATTTTTTATCTGCTAATTTTTTTACTTTATTATATAATTTTTTATCAATTGGTTCTGGCATCTCTTCTTTAAAGTTTTAAAATAATTTAAATTTATTTAATAATGTTAAAATAAATGAAAGAAAAAATCTGTTTAAATAGAGAATTTGTTATTATTCTAGTTTTATTAATGTTATTTATGATGTATATTGTCTACATACATTATTTTGATTTTATTTCTAAACAACAATTAGAGAACAATATCAAAACTTTAAAAGAAAAATATAATAATGATATTTCAGAATATAAAAATAATCTAACACAATGTAATATGTACCTTACACAATGTAATATGATTCGCAGTAATGAACAGAGAAAACAACAACAACAAACACCAGAAAGAATATACGAAAATTCACAGGATTATCAAAATGTTGGATTTTTATACGATTCTAATACGCGCTATCCATTATATGGACGTAGAAAATATCCAAATAAAAGTGATAAGTGGGAATATTATATAATAGATGAATCAAGAAATAAATTACCAATTCCTTTTAAAACACAAGGTGATAATGAACTTTACGATGATGATACTATTTCTGTAGAGACAATTGGAACTTTGACTGCTAAAATATATGAATATAAAAAATATTCTTATGTTTATTAAAATTATTTATTGGCGAGCGAATAAAAGTTGATAAACTGCTACTAAACCAGCAACACCAACAGCTCCTTTGATAACACGTTCAACATCAGGTGTTGGGGATACGCGCTTAACTAAATCAGTGTCATTTAAAGCAATTAGACCCCAATTGACAGCACCAGCGACAAGTAATACTTGGATTAAAACTACAACATACTTTCCATCAATCATTTTTATTTTTTTATAACTTATTTAAATAAAAAAAATTTCAAAATAAATTTTTGAAAAAACGTATTTGATAAAGTAATCTTTTTATATTATTTTTTTCAAACAAACTACTTTGCCATAAATATTCTTTATTATATATATCCAAATTTAAATTTTTTAAAAATATCCCATTACTACCTTTATTTAAGAATTTTACAAATTCATTAAATTTGTTATATTCTTTACCTATAATATAGTTTAAACTATCATATGGTAAAACTAATAATAATTGTTCTTCTTGTGTTAACATATTATTTTTTGAACAAACTTTAATTTTTTGTTGTGGATAATATGAAATAATATCAATTATATAAGGAACATTTTCAAAAGTATAAACATGTTCCCAATCTATATTTTTATAATCACAATAATAATTCCAATTCCAATATAATGTTTGAAGATATTCTTTAACACATTTTTGAATATTATTAATATTATAATATATATAATATGATTTACACTTTAAAATTCCATCAAAAGTTATGTATTTTATTAACTGATTATCTTCATTTTTTTCACATGATTTCATTTTAATATTACCTTCTGTTTTTTGTAAAATTTTTAAAAATGTTAACAAATTCTCTGAATTAATGGTATAATCATCGTTTATAATACAATTTCTACCCATTTCTATTATACCATTTATTATGTGATTCATTCCATTATTTTTTAAATGTAATGATGGTAAATTATGCAAAAAATCGTTTCCTAATAGAAATGAAGAAAAACAAAAATCCTTCATTTTACTTCCAAATCTATTTTGTAATAAATTATAAAGTAAATCAATTTTCATATAATTTATTTCATTGTCATTGTCTCTTAATAACATTATTTCTTTTTTTCCATTACATTGTTCTAATGTCATTAATGACAAAATTATTAAATCAGCATCAAGTCCGTATATACATATTTTATTCAAATTTGTAGCATTCTTTAAAATATGTGCTTTAATTTTGTGCTCTGCTTCGCCATGATTGTCATCACTGATATATTTTATACCATCATCCTTTAAAAAAGTAAAAAATTCATCTAGTTTTACTTTTAATTTTTTCATAAACGGTGTTCCTGTTGTAATATTATTTGTATCCCATTTTTTTGAATTACTGAAAAAACTTTTATATCTTCTTTCTCTTTGTTGTTTAATTTTTGCTAATGGTGGTATCCCATCTATACTTATCATTATTTCTTTTAAATAGGGATAATCAAATTTTTTTATAATACTCCATGTATAATTAACAACGCTATTAATTAAATCTTCTTCTGTAAATTGTTCATGTGTTTGTAAATAAGAATTTATACATGGATGTATTAAAGAATTGAAATCAAAATAAACACAATCAACTCTAACATTCTCTTCGTATAAAACAATTGTATAATATTTTTTATATATTTCTCTAAAAAAATAAGGTATCCCCATTAATTTTTTAAATTCGCTAAAAAATTTTCATTTTTATTTCAACATTCTAATTAAATTTTTTCTTCTTTTTTTAAGCATTTATTCTTTGTATGTCCTATTTCATTACATACAGAACATTTCCTTTTTTGATGATTTTCATTTCTCCAACAATAATTACAACAATATTCTCTTGTTTGAAATTCTGGCATATGTGGATATAACAATGACATTTTTTTTTTCATGTTTTCAAATTCTAGGTTAAAAACACGTTCTCTTCTATACCACCCTGAATCACTTCTATTTTTCAATCCGCATTTATCACAATAAATAAAACCAGGTTCATCCCACTTTTTATAATTGAATTTTTCCCATTTAGATGTCATTTTTATAATTAAAAATTAATATAATAAATATTAATTTTGAACTTTTTTATAAATACATACCAAATGGTACATCAGAAGTTGTTTCGTTTTTTATAAATACATACCAAATGGTACATCAGAAGTTGTTTCGTTTGTAATACTATCTTCTAACAATATAGGAATATGTTCTTTTAATACTTTACAAGGGAATTGAGTGTAGTAATTTTTTAAACTTGCATATTTTAATTTAATGATATTATTAGAAGAAGTAGTTAAAACTAACGTATTAATGCGAGATATGATAATTTCAAATTTTCTCTTAATTTCTCTCATTCCAACATCTTCTTTAGATAAATGAAGAATGTAATCTATACATTCTTTTGGAAATTCTATTTCATTATTATTAAAAGAATATTCCTGTAAAATACTTTGTATAATATGTTTTTCGGTAATAATAGATTTTTCACTTAATGAATAATTATCAATTTTAATTTTAAATAAACGATCAGCTAAAATTTTATCAACTTTACTTTCATCATTGTATGTAAATATAAATAAAACCTTAGATAAATCAAATTCAATACCTGAGAAATATCTATCATAATTATACTTTGAATTTGTTGTGTGATCAGTCATATGAATTAAAGCACCTATCAATTCCTTACCTTGGTGTGTTTGACTCACTTTATCCAATTCATCTATTAAAATAATTGGATTCATACAATTTGTTTCTCTTAATATATCTATAATTCTCCCAGGATTTGAACCAATATATGTAAATCCATGACCTACAAGCGATGATACATCAGATTCGCCTCCCAAACTAATTGTTCTATATGGTCTATTCAAGGCTTCCGCAATACTTTTTACAATACTTGTATTATGAGTTACAATAAAATTTCCTAATACAAATCTGTGATTTCCATCAATCTCAAATCCGTAATAATCCCCATAAGACAATTTTTCAATAATTAATTTACTCATACTTTTAGGATATACACGATAATGATTCTTGTATTTTACACAAGAATATCCAAGACTATTTACAATATAACTAAATGATTGATAATGAGTCTTAACTGTATCAACTTCATTGCAAGGAACTGTAAAAAAATTTCCATTAAAATTTTTCAAATATTTATTTACTAAATCAATTCTTTCATTTATATTAGAATTTTGAAAATTAATTCTATTTTTGTATCCAGACCATAAATGTTTATTTTTCATATTTAGGTATTCTACTACATTGATATCAATTACTTCATCCTGGACATTTTCTTTATTTATTTTATTTAACAAATTTTGAACATTTTTTCTAACAAGTTCTTTATTCTCGTCATTGTAATCAAAGATACTACTGTAGATTTTTTTAGTATTCACATTATACCAATTTAGTTTAAAAAATTTCTTTTTATAACAATCATGTATTTTATTTTTATAACAAAACTTTAATGATAAAATATGACTTTCATTTACAGTATAACATTCTCCTGTATCAGCATGTGTAATTTTATACATGGTTTCATTTCCTGATACCGACGATAAAACATTTCTAGGTGTTGAATCATCTCCCATTAAAATATCTCCTTTTACAACATTTTGTACCTTTTTAATAGAACCATTGTACATTAAAATGTCTGTATCTTTTGCCAAACATTTACCTAATCCTTTTGGTCCTCCTAATCCAATAGCATTAATACCCGAATTAACTCCCCGCATCATTTGTGTTATAACATTAATAATTTGATCTTTTGGCTTTTCTAAAAATGATAATCGTTTATCTAATATTGTTCTTACATTTTCTAAATAATTTACAACTTCAGTGGGTGATGAAAATTCAGGTATTTTCAACTCTTTTCCAAAAGGCATTGATAAAAGTGTATCTAACCAATTTTTATATTTTGCATATTCTGAAGTTTCATTATCAGCGAATTGTTCCATGCTACTTAATTTTTGATATGCGATTACTTTATTGTTTAATGTAGTATCTAATTTTAATATTTTTTGTTTATAATCATCTGTATACTCATCTGTTTTTAAAATAGAAATAATTTTCTTTTCTTCCTCATTGTTTGTTTCTGTTAATAATTCTTTAATTTGTCTCACACCTTTTGTGTATTCTGGAGAAAGAACTGGCGCATTTGCTAAAATATACATTTTTTCAAGAATGGCCCATTTCTTTGTTGGTGTAATATCCATATTTAATAAATCTATTATATTAGGAATTTGAAACTTAAAATCATTTTGTAAGCTATCAAGAGTTTTCTGAAACTGTTCTAACTGTTCATCTGAATATTGCTGTTTCAAAATATTAGTTGTTTCATCTGCTTTAACAGAATGAAAATATTCACCTGAATAAATACCCTTTAAACTTTTAATTATACCATATTTTTTATCATTTTTATTGATTCGAATGTCTACGTTCTCTTCACTGTTCTCTTCACTTACTTTACTTTCTGTATCATCTATATCTTCTGAATAATTAGTTTCAGTTTCCGAATCGTCCTCTCTCTTTTTTTTAGAGAATATTATTTTATAAATTTCTTCTTCTAAATCTTCAATTTTTCTTTTTTGATTTCTAGTGAATACCATATTTAACACTTTATAAGTTAAATGAATAAAAAAAAATTCAATTTTTATTGTAAAAAAATTATTTATTTGTAATTTATATAAAAAATGAATACATTACCTTACGAAATGAAGTTGGATGTCCTTTTAAAGGTAAATAGTTTTGAAGATTTGAAAAAAATATGTTCAACTTCAAAAACATTTAAAAAAATTTGCGATCAAAATAAAATAAAAATAACAGCAAGTGTTTTATTTAATAAACATGGTCAGCAAGTTTTATCTGAAAAGAATTATCCAAAACAAATGGACTTAAAAATTTTAAAAGAATTACTTAAAATAGGATTTAAATTAGATGACAAACAAACAATTTTAAACACAAGTATTCTTCATAAACATTTTGATATTGTTAAATATTTAATAGAAGAAGAAGGAATTTCTCCAAATCATTTAACATCTGCTGTTAGATCTGGTGATTTAAATATAGTAAAATATCTCATAAGTAAGGGAGCTCCAATTACTTTGAATGCATTAGAATCAGCAGTTAAATATAATAAACCCGATATTTTCACTTATATTTTTAAAGAACATAATAATAGACCTCGTCCTGATGAGCAAAATGTTCAACCACGTGTTCAAAATGGTCAGCGACTTGAACAATGGGCTGTTAATGAGCTAAGATGGATGAATTTATTTTCACTTGGTGTAAAAAGTGGTAACACAGAAGTTTTAAAGGCTATTAATGACCTAGTAGTTTGGAATAGAGAATTTTTATTAAGAAATGTAGAAAACAGTCTTCGTTATAAGCATTTAGACACATTTATATATTTATCAAGTTTAGTCAATTTATCAAATCAAGAAAAAAATAGATATTTCTTAGAAAGTGTTGATTTTGGATTATTAGATTTTATAAAATATTTTGATGATAACGGTGTAAAATTAAATATCAGAAATCATATAGCATTAAAAAAAAGTATTTTAAAAGGTAAAATTGATATTATACATTATCTTCTTACAAAGGGTGAAAAACTAAACTCTGATTCATTATCTTTATTAGTTAATGAAATCAATAGGATTGGGCCTAAACAAAAAGATTATGAAACAATAAAATTTTTATTAAAAAATGGATTATCAGAAAAGGATTTAAAAGAATTATTAGATATTAAAAATAAAAAATACAAAGATTTTCAATTATTTATAACAAATGAACTATCCAAACAAAACACTATGCGAAGTGTGACAAAGCGAAGTGCTACTAAACGTGCCGAAAAGAGTTCAACCAAGCGAAGTGCTACTAAACGAAGTGTAACAAAGCGAAGTGCTACTAAACGTGCCGAAAAGAGTGCAACCAAGCGAAGTGTAACAAAGCGAAGTGCTACTAAACGTGCCGAAAAGAGTGCAACTAAGCGAAGTGTAACAAAGCGAAGTGCTACTAAACGTGCCGAAAAGAGTGCAACCAAGCGAAGTGTAACAAAGCGAAGTGCTACTAAACGT
>JACCDR010791610.1_pt1 | contig 20618 bp, 27 predicted proteins | sample 7446431 | NCBI WGS metagenome assembly JACCDR01 (sample SAMN15323443, study PRJNA562643) | freshwater metagenome | isolation source: river surface water | place: USA:Blue River Watershed | collected 2017-08-17 | reverse complement strand
CGGACTTGTCGCGAAAATGTGGTCGACCGTTCCAAGATGCGACCAACTTGGCGGATGGGATTGCGTTGATTGGTTGGAGATTCTTCCTGTCGAATTCCATCGCATCGCCACCGGTGAATTGCTTCAGGACTCCTTCGTTGACTGATTCAAGCTGCTCAGTATCTGGCGAGAGGTTGAGGAGCTTGCCGAGTGTTGAAGCAAGTGCGAATCGATTCGAGAATTGATCTAAGGAAACAGAACTGACATTTTCTTTACCAACCATCGCGGTCAACCCAGCCATAAAGACCGTCTTGCCGTTGCCTCCTTCGCCTTCCATGACGAGGAATCGCTGGTAGGGATTGCCCTTTTGCAAGAGGTATCCGGCCCACTCCTGGAGTAAAAAACACCTTTGCCAATCTTCTTCCATGGCGAACTTGACGAAGGCTTACCACTTCGGGCACTTTGCTTCGAGGTCTAATTCGTAGGGGAGCTGGATGTCACTGAACCAATCGGAGGAAAGCGGATGAAGGCACTCTTCGCGAGTCCCGCCATCGAATAGAGATTTGAGATCTAGAATCCCATTTTTAAGCGTGAGGTAGTGGCGAGAGCTTCGATCAGGAAGCCAACACGGCATGGAGATCGAGGTCGGTACCGTACACATTCCAGCCATAGCCCCGAGGACGTTTGTCACGATGCTTTGGGTTACCTTTCGAACCGGTTGCTCTTGGTCATTGCTCTCCTGCCAGCAACGAACAAACTCGCCATGAATGAACTCGGTTAGCTTCGCTCGCAGCTCCGAGTGACCGAGCTGGATATACTTGCCGCCCTTCCATCGCCACCAGGCATCACGCCAGAAGATCAAACGACCGCCGTACTGTTGCCGGTAATGCTCGAGGTTTGCTTTGGCGAGTCGGTGGGGAGAGTCTTCGCCTTCCCAGATCACCGACGATTCTTCCTTAACTGCTTCGGCCTGGTCTGTTGCAGCTGCTTCACACTGCGAGAAAGAAAGACCAATTTCACGAAGTCGCGAGAATGTTCCGCCGCCAAGGGCAAAGTCTCGCAAGTCCTTAGGGTTTTGAGTGTGAGAGCAAGAACCAAACTCCTCGCGAGGAATCACAAAGGCCCGAGTTTCTGAGAAGCGAGCACAAATCCCACCCCAGCGATCTGCTGATTCTGTGCCTGCGTCGTCCGTGTCGCGCAAGACAAAGACTCGCTTGCCTTTGATGATCGATTCCAGCCAGGAGGGAGGGTCTTGTGGAGCGCCTGCAAAATTCGTGAAGATCGCAACATCCAAAGGGAGATCCGCAAAGGAATAGGCCGCCAGGAGATCCGAGCAACCTTCCACGAACCAAACCTCTGTTGCGTTTGTCATTCGCGACCAATCGCCAGCCAGGCCTGGCTCTTTCGCGACGGTATTGAGAATCTTTTTAGGCTCTGACTTCCATTGCTTCGATTCGTCATCGAAGACGTTGAAAGGAATCTGAAACCCTAGCCCGTGATAGTACGAGAACGAAACAACATCGGCTTTTTCTCCATGGGTCAAAGGGTTGTTCACCGAGGTATAGAAAGGAATCGCCATTGCAAGGAAGGTTCGAAGGGCGGACTTCGTTTGACCATGGCGACAGCCAACCGAATGAAGCGAATGAGCTGCGATGCCTGGCTTCCTTCGAGTGAACTCGATTTCTGCGGTCGTGTTCCACTTCACCCAGGAGAATTTCTCGCTTGGATTCACTTCCTTTCGTACTGGTGGCGGAGCTGTAACCCGGTGGTGAGCTGACCCTCCCTCCTGGCTGGGAATGCCTTTTGCCTTTCGGCTTCCTTGGGGGCGACTCGCCTGGCTCGTTGGCGCTCCAATCACGTTACCGATGATTGACAACGCCTCAGCAAATGAGCAATCACGCAACCACATCACCGAGGAAATCCCATCGGCGTTTTGTTTCGAGTGACAGCGACGACAGAAGAGACCGCCGCGTTGATTGAAATCTTTGAGCGCCTGGAAGCGATCTTTGCCGCCACATTTAGGGCAAGGGTGATGCTTGCCGTCTAAGGCAACCGCTGGAAGATTTGCGATCGCTTGAATGATGAGTGGCCAGCGACCCGAAGCGGCCTGAAGTACCGCTTCTTTATCAAACGATTGAGAGCGAGAGCGGCCAGAGTGGCCAGCATGGCCAGAGCGTGAAGATCCCATTCGCGAAGCCTCCTAGTGGATTTTGGCTTCGGGATCTTACGGAGATTGTTCGTTTTTTGCAATCGATTTGTTACAAACTTTACTCTTTTCGGCTCTTCTTTAGCTTCTCGACTGCTACCGATGCTCGCTTAACTGTCCTTCCGAGGACTTCAGCCTTTGCCCTCGCGTTGATGACGGTTTTCTCCATTCGCATGAGGAAATGGTCCATCGATCCGAGCTGTAACTCTGCCTCTTCTATTGAATTTTCCTGAAGATTTTCGCGTATTTTGCGAAGGTCTTCCAAAATCGTGCGGATTCGGTCTTCAAATCGAGTGATGTCTTTAGCGGAAGACTTTTCGTAAGCCATTTTAGAATCTCCTAAAGTTTGAGCCAGCTTCTATTTGCGTTCGATTCGCTCCCAGTTGCAAGCCTTTCTTCGCAGATTTCTCTCAGATTTCCATTGACGCTTTGTTCTAACTTTGTACAAATACGCCATCAACTTTGCACAAACGCAAAGCACGAAGGGAAATCCATGACAGAAACAACTCACGGTAATTGCCTCTACCCGTGGCAAGATTGGTGCGATGGGAAGTGGCGAGAGAAAGTTCAGGGAAAGCACTTCGACGGCGATCCTGAAGGGTTCCGAAAGCAGGTCATCCGTGCAGCCAAAAAGCATGGAATGAAAGCAACCACCCGAGTTATCGGAAAGGTGGTTCGGTTCTGCATCACGACCCAAGAAAACGAATCGAAATCAAAGAAAGGGAACCAATGAACGATCAAGAGACAGAAGAAACGCAGGAAGAAGCAACGACCGATAGCGTGAAGAATCGTGTTATCGAGCACGCTCCAAACGAACTCGTCCGCCGCCTCACTCCTTGGAATATCGCTGCTGTCACGGCGCTGGAGCGACAAAGCCGATCGCCGCTAGATGATACGTCGATCCAGGCGTTCTTGCGTCATGGTGTTTGTTACGGTTACTTCGACGATCTCAATAACCTTACCGCATGGTTCGCCGCAATGAAGCTTCCGAGCTTCAATACTTGGATCATTGACAACTATTGTTCCGGCGACATGGAATCGGTTGATCTGCCCGAGCTGCTCCATTGGTTCGTCGAGACCGCTTTTCAAAAGGTGCGGTCGAGCGAATGCAATCGAATGGAAGTCCAAATTGTCGTCGCCGACGACCGAGTTCAATTTATTCGTGACCTTGAAGCGATTGGATTCGAAGAGATTTCAATCCTAAAAAACTACTGGATGGCTCCAAATCAAGATGCCGTCTTGATGTCCATTGTCTGGTAGTCGCTCAACCTCTCGTTTCTCTGTTCTTGCCTCTCGTTTTTGTCCCGTTTTACGCAACTGTCTAGCGATACGTACCTAACTCACGGAAGGGTTTCAAAATGCTTGTTCTCAGTCGTAAGCCAACCGAGTCGATCCTGATCACAACGCCAAGCGGAGACGTGATTCGCGTCCTTGTCGACAGCATTCGCGGGAATCGTGTCTCGATCGGTTTTGAGGCTGATCGGAAGATCGTCATCAAGCGAGCTGAGTTATCCTTGCCACCATCAAATCCAGAAGGAACCACCAACAATGACTGCCAATAGTAACTACTTTATCTTCGACATTGAGACCGGGCCTTTGCCCGACGACCAGCTGCGGGAACTAATGCCCGAGTTCGTTGCACCCGAGCACCCTGGCGAATTTGATCCTTCAACGGTGAAGACTGGGAACCTCAAAGACCCAGCGAAGATCAATGAGAAGATTGAACAAGCCAGGCAGGACCACCGCAAAGCCTGCGACCAATACCAAGGGCTTCGCGACTTGGCTGAGAAACAACACTTCGAGGATTTCAAATCGAAGGCGGCGCTGGACGCGACAACCGGAAGAGTGTTGGCGATTGGGTACTTAGGTGCCAACGGAGAAGACGATTACTATTTAGATTGCCTTCTTAACTACACCAGTCGTGAAGAAGAGCAGTTGTTAAATACGTTTTGGAAAAATTGTGTGATAGGACACAAGCACAACGGAACCGCGATCGGCCACAACATTATTGGGTTTGATCTTCCATTTCTGATCCGTCGATCTTGGATTCTTTCCGTCGATGTTCCAGCATTCGTAATTGATGCGAACTACCGCTACTTCTCTAAGTTTTTCGTTGACACACTCGAAGTTTGGAAGCTTGGCCAATATCAGATGATGCCAGGCAGTGGCAAGCTAGATCGAATCGCCAAGGCTATGAGCTGCGAAGGCAAGCTCGACGCAAAGGCTTCAGACGGGACCGAGGTCAACGGAGCGAATTTCGCAAAGTTGTATTTCAACTCGCTAGAAGATCGCGAGCTGGCCTTGAAGTATCTCCTTCAGGATCTCCAGGCGACGGAGAGCGTAGCTCGAAAGCTTGGCTTGATTTAGTCGCTTCTAGGTTCAACTCTCCCGCAAACCACAAACACAATTTCGTTTTCTTCTTTTTCTCTGAGGTCCAAATGTCTGCAGCATTGCAACAGATTTATCAGTCGGTGAACCCGATCGACTGGGTTTTGAAAATGGGCGAGGTCATCGCAAAATCCAGAATGTTTTCGTGTGCGACGGTCGAGCAGGGGCAGGGACTCGCCCTAATCTGCCTCACCGAGGAGATCTCGATCCTCGAATGTTCTCGCCGTTATCACGTTCTCGGTGACGGAAAGCTGACGATGAAAGCCGACTATATGCGTCACAACTTCTTGACGCTTGGCGGAAAGTTTGAGTGGCTCAAAGATGGGAGCGACGGAGTTTTGGCTCAGTGCCGAGTCTCGTTTGCCAATCAGACCCACGAAGTTTCCTACGCAATTGACGACGCAAAGAAGGAGGGAATCTACAAGGCTGGGAGCCGCTGGGAGAAAGCACCTGGCGATATGCTTCGGGCTCGATGTGCGACCAAGGCTATTCGCATGGTTTGCCCAAGTGCGATTGCTGGCATGGTCACCGATGAAGAGATGGAAGCGATTGGTGGAGCTGCAGCAACACACACTGCAATGCACGCTGCCACCTCTCCAACCGTGGGAAGCTTCACCCAATCAAAAGAGCAACAAGCGAAAAACCGAGCTGCAGTTTCGCCGCCGATTGCTAGCCATCCAACTGCCATGACGGAGAAGACCGACCCCTCCTCTCTGGCTGGAGACGGCTTTGCTGATGCTTCGCAGCGAGAAGCGATTCAATCTTCGTTTGATGCTCTCGCTCTTGATGATGCGACCCGAGCCCAGATCCTTGGCAAGTATGGCGTGACGGTGATTCGTTCATTGAAGCGAGAGGACGCAGCGACGTTAGTTTCCAAGCTCAAGAAACGCCTCGACGAACAACAGGCGATTGTTGACAAGCAACCTTCCGTGGCTGCAACTGCTGCTGCTTCCACTGCTGCTGTTAGTGCCGCCTCTCCAACAGTAAACGAGTCGATCGATCTTCAAGCCCCAGCCAGGGAGGAGGACGTTGCCCGACTGAAGGAACGTATCGGTAAGTGGGAACAAGAATCGCCAGGCGTGACGCAAAAGATCGTCGAGCGATTGACCGCTTGTGGCTTTTCGAAGTTCCGAGAATTGACGATCGAGCAGATCAATCTCCTTCATCAGTCGGTGGTGGAAAAGAACCTCGACCTTTTTTTCAACCGGTATTACCAGACGACACTCGACTAGCTGAATTGCTGCTGAAGAGTCTCAGCCGGAAGCATGGATTAGCAGCGGTTCAAGCTGCTTTTATTGAGGCGAATGGTTTTCCGATGACATGGATTCCATCGCTTCAGAACGCGAAAGCGACATCGTTAGTTTTGAATTTTGTTTCGAATTTTTGAATAGTAAGAAAGTGAAAGGTGAGAACATGGCTTTTGAGTACGACCAAAGCGAAGAGGCCGCAAACAACGAAAGCAACTTCCTGAAGGATGATGGCTGGTTCCATTTTCAGGTTGCTGGGATCGATGAAAACCCGACCAAGAGAGACGGTTCACACCTGGACGCGCTGAAGGTGGATTGTGTTGTCTTGGCTGGAACCGCTGAGAATTGCATCGGAAAGGAATTCGAGTTGCCGCTCTGGCTCCCGAATTTGAAACAGAAGAACAATGGCGAGTTTGCACGAAAAGTTCTGACTCGCTTTTTCCTGGCTGTCGGACTGCTCAAGGAGCATAAGCCAGGAAGTCGAGTTTCCGTCGAAACCTCTGATGGGATCGGACGCCAGTTTTTGGCGAAGCTGATCAGCGAAGACCAAGACGGAGACCCAAGCAAGAGACGACTAAAGCTTTCTTTCTCAGACATTTTCCACGTTGATGATCCAACTCGATTTGCCGTTGCTTGTCCGAAAGACCTCGCCGCGATCGCCAAGATTCCTGCCGAGCTTCGCATGGACAAGGCAAAGTTTGAGCGGATCTACGGAAGCCACGGGCAAGGCACTCAGAACCACGGATCGCGAGCGACTTCTGCCCCTGTCGCTTCTCCTCCTGCCGCTCCTGCTGCAGCTGTGAACCTCGATGATTTTTAGGACCAAGGTAGTCGCTTGTCGCGATTGCTAGCCGTGCCAGTTTGCTGGTTCCTTTCTGGCACGGCATTTTTCCATCGTTCTTTCTTTCGTGTCCTCAACCTTTCTTCTATCGGTGCTCTATGGCTCTGGTTATTCCGCCTTCGCTGCCTTCTTCTTCTTCGCTGTCCTCGTCGCCATACCGTAAGCCAGTCGCTGTAGAAGAATTGGTAGCTCGATTCGATCGCGAAAGGTATCGATTTGAAAACGATAACGGAGACGTAACGATCAACGAAGGTTGGTTGATGGATGGGCCTAACGGCCCCGGCCCGGTAACGCTCAAGGGAATGACTCTCAAAGACGAACTGATGCCCCGCCAGGTGTATCGCTTCCTCGGTCGCTGGATTGATTATCGCAACAAGAGAAGCGGTCAAAACGAGAAGCAATTTGAGTTTACTTCCTTCGTGCTTCAGACTCCAGCAACCGAAGATGCGATCGTTGCTTATCTCTCGAAAGCCGGCGAAGGGCACGGACTCGGAAAGGTTCGTTGCCGAGCGATGTGGAGAGCGTTCGGCGCTGAAGCAGTGAGAACCCTTCGCGAGAATCCAGAGCGGGTGATCGAGGCCCTCGCAACGCAAAAACTGAAGTGGGAATTAGATCAAGCAGTTGCAGTAGCAGCGATCCTGGAGCAAGAGCGAACCGTCGAGGGTTGTACGCTTGACCTCACCTCCCTCCTGGCTGGTCGAGGATTCCCAAAGACAACCACCAGGCACGCTATCGACAAATGGGGCGAGAATGCTTCCAGAATTATCAGACGCAATCCTTACGCCCTAATGGCCCTGCGTGGCTGCGGGTTTCGTCGCTGCGATTCGATGTACTTGTCTTTGGGGCATCCACCTGAGCGACTGAAGCGGCAAGCCCTTTGCGCGTGGCACGCAATTTCCCGCGATACCGAGGGTCACACCTGGTTTGATATTGGGGTAGCGAAAAACGGAATCCAAGAGAACGTAGCGGGTGCAAAGCTTCAGGTAGAAAAAGCTCTTTCCCTTGCGTTACGAGCAAAGATTTTGACCGAGATCCGAACCGATGGAGTTCATGGATCGATTACGGCAAGTGCAGACGCCAGCCAGGGGAAGGGGTTTCGCTGGGTCGCTGAGACCGCAAGAGCTAGGCATGAAAGTGAGATCGCTCGAATCGTTGTTCGGTCTTTCGGCCAGGCCAGCGAATGGCCAGGAGCGGAAGCAATCAAATCGATCGAGGGTTTATCAGATCACCAGAAAGAGATCCTATCGGTTGCACTGCGCGGGCCGATTGCGATTCTTGGAGGTGGTCCAGGTTGCGGAAAAACTTATTCGATTGCTCAATTGATCAAGCACTTCGCGGGATCAAGTGGAAGCGGTCTGAAGGGCGTGAAGATTGGAGCCCCAACTGGCAAGGCTGCTGTTCGGGTTTCTGAGAGTCTCCAGGCCCAGGGGATTGATATGAAGGCCAGAACTTGGCATTCGATGCTTATGCAAGTCGAGAACGGCAAAAAGGCCAATGAGCGATTTTTTCAGGCGAAGATCCTGATCGGCGACGAAAGTTCCATGCTCGATACGGATCTCTTCGCTCGAATCCTGCGAGCCATTCCAGTCGGCACGATGTTCTTGCTCGTTGGCGATGTCAATCAATTGCCACCAGTCGGACACGGAGCCCCACTTCGCGACCTGATCGCAGCTGGCTTGCCATACGGGGAACTCACCGAGATCAAACGAAACAGCGGAGGCATCGTTGAAACTTGTGCCGCGATCCGAACGGGAAGTCGCTGGCAATTCGAGCCAGAGAGCAACCTCGAACACGTTGATGTTTTTGGCGTAGAAAGCCAGATCGCTGCGATATTTGCACGACTCAGACGAGCCAGGAGCGAGGGCTACGATCCTGTTTGGGATTGTCAGGTGGTCGTGCCCGTCAACGCAAAAAGCGGGCTGAGTCGCAAGGCGTTGAACAAGATCCTTCAGAGCGAACTGAATCGATCACCAGGAGACGAGCGATCTCCGTTCCGAGTTGGCGACAAGCTCGTCAACACGAAGAACTCTTTCTACAAAGCGATTCGAGCTGGAAGCGGTCGAGCTGGCGAAGACGAAGAAGTTACGAAAAACGAGCGAGAAGAAGTCTACGTCGCCAACGGTGAACTCGCGAAAGTTATCAGCGTTGATGGCAATAGCGTCGTGGCTGAGCTTCAGTCGCCGTATCGCTTGATTCAATTCCACCGAGGAGCCGAGAAGGCTGGAAGTCGCCAGGAGCAGGAAGAAAACGAAGGCGAAGAGTCCAGCCAGGAGGAGGGAGTGTCGACCGGTTGCAACTTCGAGCTTGGCTACGCTCTTTCCGTGCATAAGAGCCAGGGAAGCGAATGGCCAATCGTGATTGGAGTCGTCGACGAATACCCAGGAGCCAAGCGAATTTGCTCCCGAGAATACTGGTATACGCTGATTTCAAGAGCGAAAGAAAAGTGCTGCCTGATCGGGAAAAAGCAAACGATTGATGCTGGTTGTAGGCGAGTCGCGATCGGTTTGCGAAAGACCTTTCTGAAGGAATTGGTCCTCGCCGGCAAGAGTGAAAAGATCCTCGCTGAATCAGGGTTCTAGGTGGCGATACGCTTGGAGTTCTAGGGCTTCGACAGGAAAGGGCAAACAATGGAAACGACCGAAACAGTACGGAAAAAGAAAGAGAAGAAGCCCTTCGTTGATTGCCCTTTCGTTGTCATTATCGACACGGCAGAGCAGCAGCCATTTGGCTTTAGCGGGATCGTAGCAGACAGCGAGAAGGACTACAGACCGTTCGTGGTGCCGATCGTGAAGCAGTGTCTTGGGCGGTTCCCTAATTCGCTGGGAGACTACTCCCTCTCCCTGGCTGGGTCGCCTTTTGACCAGGCACAATTCACAGGGATTGGCCGTTGCCATATTGAACGAAAATCGATCGACGACGCCCACGGGACCATACTCGGTTTTGAGGACAACCGAAGAGAGAGATTCGAAAGCGAACTCGACAACCTTTCACGAATCGAAAGCGGTTTAGTCGTTGTCGAATGCTCGCTTGAATCGTTACTAAAGAACGCTCCCGAGTATGGAAAGAAAACTAAGGCGCAGAACGCGAAGATCCTCTTGCGATCGATTATCGAGTGGCAACGAAAGTTCTCTGTTCGATGGATGTTTTGCGAGAGTCGCAGATTTGCCGAGGAGGTTAGCTTTTGGTTTCTCTGGAAATTTTGGGAGCATCGATTGAAAGGAGAGGAGAAGGCTAGACGGATTTTGGAGCGGTTTTAGAGGGTGCGGTTTAGCGGGTCAGAAAGAACAAATGAAAAGGAAAAGTTATGGCATTCGATTTTGAAACAACGGAAACTTCAGTCGCTGCGACAAACGAGAACCACGCAGTGAGCGCCACCGTTACTGACGTGATGGATCTGGTTTCTGGCGATGGTCGCGAGAGTGCGTTTGAGGTGGTCGAGGTGGCTGGAACAACTTCTGCTGCGGTCGCTGATAACCGTGGCGATTATGTCTACGAAACCATCGGGGTTGATGACGACGACGATTCAATCATCGACTACGTTTCGGATCAGACAATTCAACCTCGCACTTCAGGCGTAGGCTATCCTGATTTTCCTACTACCGACGAAGGATGGAAAGCAAAGTTTGACGCTGAGGACGAGCACAAGAAGGAGCTAAAGGACGCCGAAAAGGAAGTCCTTGAAACGACTGTCTTGCAAGCCCAAGCGGAGGAGCAGTTGAAATTAGTCAAGGCCCAAGCAAAGGCCGCAACGAAAGAGCTTCGACGCCTGATCAATCGCGGGCCTGATTACGCCGCTTTCGATCCTAAGAAGAAGGAAAAGCAGCAGCAGGAAGAGTCGCAGGAGATCACGGAGACGGAGGAGTATTCCAGCCAGGAGGAGGGAGCGAGCGGAGAGGAAAAGACGGGAGAATCAAAGCCTAACAACGATTGGCGAGGAGTTTTGGTTGGAGAACTCCAGATCAAGAAATCCATCCTCGAAAAGCTCTACGCTGCCGACGTTGAAACGATTGGCGAGTTGGTAGATCTCCAAGGTGATATCAGCAATCGCAAAGCAAAATGGCCCAAGGGAATCGGCGAGGCGAAGGTTACTGAGCTGGAAGACGCTTTGACGGTTTGGTTGACGAAAAACCGAGATTCACACTTGTTTAATTAGGGATTCGCAGGTCATGCCCAAGCTAACCATTGCCCTAATCGGCTGCTCGAAAACCAAGGCTCGCGTCCGTGAAGTGACAGACATGCTTTGCCCTGCTGAGCTTTACACGGGCGACCTATTCAAGAAGCGACTTGCCCACGTAGAAGCTCGTGGGCTTCCTTGGTACGTGATGAGCGCTAAGGGCGGATTGATCAAGCCGAACACACCACAACGCCACTACGACCATACGATTGACGACCTTGACGAGCTTACCCGAGCTGCTTGGCACGTCGGTATTGCGGCGCAACTGATCGACGACCTCGAAGACGATCAAAGGCTTTCCGATTTGACGGTTGAGCTTCATGCAGGCGAGGACTATTGCGAACCGCTTGGATCGGTCTTGCGGTTGTTCGGGATTAAGGTCGTTCGCCCCGTCGAAGGATTGGGGATCGGCGAACAGAAGAAATACTATGCAATCAGTGAGTAACAATGGAAGCTTGCCTCAGTAAAGAAATCGCTCTGGATAACTGCCTAGCATCTCCAGAGTATTACCAAGCAGTTGAGGAGCTTTTTGCGAATCGATCGCTTGTCAAACTTTCCGAGATTCACGAGAGAACCTTAGAAATCATCAACCTAAAGGCATTACCAATGCAACACACTTTAAGCAATGTTCGCCAGGTAGCTACGTTCACCATTCCCGAAGGGAAATATCCAGGAACTTGGGTAGGCACCCAAGTCAACTTTACGGTTGGCAGTCACATCTACGTCGGCAACACGACCGAGCACCAGCAAAAGAAAGTTGAAGTCTGGGTCAAAGTGAAAGGTGGTTGCGCGAAGGTGGAGATCAAACAATGAACCCCTTCGCTCCTCCTCGCTCTTCTCCTTCTCCTTCTCCTCCCTCCTCCTCCCGTCCTTGCACTCGCTGCAACGGCACAGGGAATGAGCCTCGCAGGAGCCTAGGAGCGATCGCGTGCGACTTGGGGCTAGTGTTCTTGATGGCGGTAGGGTTTGGCGTGGGGATGGGTGCGGTGGTGGTAGCGGGAAAGGCGTGGGAGGTGTGGCGGTGATCGAATTCGACCGCAACAACGCAACGGCTTTTGATGTACTCACCTACGTTGCGAAAGTGGCGAACTCTCCAACGATGTTCGGAGATCAGTGGCGAATCATTGAGGCGTTTGGTCATCCAGGCTGTTTGATTTCGATGGCGGTGTGTGATGGAACGACGAATCACGTTTTTGCAATCGGATTTGCCAAACGCTTTGGCGTGTTTGAATACACAAAGCCAGAGGGCCAAGAATCGTTTTTGCATCGCATCCAATACTTCGTCGATCGATTGAACAACTTGAAGCGAGACGAAGAAGGGAGGATGTCGTGAATGTCAATCAATGGTTAGATCGTTTAGAGAAAGAGGTGTTTTTCAGCAAGAGACGATGGAGATGGTGCTTTTTGGTTATTTTCTTCTCTCTCAATCTCTTCGTTCTGGGGCCGTTCTGGGTGTACGTGATTGCAACGATCACTTCAACAAATGAAGTAGAGAAATACTTTTCGCATCTAAGAAACACTGAACTACGCAAAGAGTCGCTTCAAGAAGAAAAGGAAGGGCAATGAACGACCAACCAAAGCAACTCCTAACCACCTCCGAGGTCGCCTCTTTCCTGCGAGTCTCACCCGATACGATTCGCCGCTTGGTGGTTTCAAAGAAGCTCATCGCCTATCGACTCGGAGGGTCTAGCCGGTCGATACTGCGATTTGAGCAGACAGAGATTGAGCGGTTCTTGCTTCAGTCGCGAGGAGTGAAGGGAGAGGGAGAGGCGGTAGAAAGAGAGCAGAACTCGCAAGGCCAAAGAGCAGGAGATCCCAGCCAGGGAGAGAGAGCAGGGAGCGAAAAGAAGCTAATCCGAAAAAGAAGATCGCGGAAGCTCCTCGCGTCTGCTGGGTTGGCTGGCCTGCGAAAACCCCAGGGAAAAGCCTAGAAAAACTCCCTTCTAAGAATTTCTCCTAATTTTGTTCGATACCTATTGCCGATTATATTACAGTCGGATAGTATACGTGAGTCGCAGGGACAAACACGAAACAAAACAAGGGACCGAACAATGATTCATTTTACCGAAATCGCAACCTCCAACCTAAGCACGCTCACCAACGAATTGGCTGCTGCCGGATGGGATAGCACCCAGACCGAAGTAACTGCTGCCCGTGATGCTGTAGCACGACTGTTGCACGAGGTTTCTGGTCCGTTCAGTTTGCTCGACAGCGATACCAATGAAGCTATCCGAGTCGCTACAGCGGATGAAGCCGCCGAGTCGGCAAACGCTGGGGCCGAAGGGCATATCAACGTCGATGGCCGCCGTTGTTATGTTGCCTAGTCACTCCACGTGATCCGGGGCCGATCCCGCTCCGGTGGTTCCGCCAGGGGTATCGCTGGCGGCCTCATTGGTTTTGAGATTTGGAACAAGATTTATTTTCTGAAGGTGAAATCATGGTTGTCGAAGCTGCCTGGACCGTTGGTGATTTGCGTCGTGTGATAGCAAGAGATCGTAAGGAAAACGGTCACGTAACAACAGTTATGTTTTCGCGGCACGGCAGTAGCTGGTTTATCAAAAAAACCGTTACTCTGAGCAGTATCCACCATGATCACACGATTCAAAATTGGGAGGTACTGTTATCACTGCGACGGCATAGCCACAAAAAGGCATGTGAAGAGGCGCTTGCAATATTGCAACTTAACGAAGGCGATGCGGTCGCACTGGCCTAGCCGCTCCCGCCTCCCATCGCCCGCACCGGTGGGAGGCTGTCAACAGTGCGAGAGGAACCAACCGCAATGCCAAGCCCCGTCCTAACTCTCCGTCTCTCCGATCGCCTCAGCGCCGCAATAGAAACAAAGCGGGCTGAGACCGGCGAGACGAAATCGCAATTTGCCCAGCGGGCTCTAGCGATCGCTGCCGAGATTGATCCTGCCGAAGCGAAATTGGTCGAAGGATGCAAGGAGACCTTGAAGCAATTTCAGCCAAAACCAAACCCGAAGAAGCAAGCTAAAAAGAAAACCAGGCCTGGAACACCTCCCAAAGTTTAACCAGCCCGACCACCACCAGAAAAAGAATCATCATTACTAGGCTAGCGGTTGCTCTTTCAAAAAGTTGACCGCCTAGCCTCTTATCTTTTCTCATTGGTCGCTCCCTCTCCCTGGCTGGACTTCTTCTCTCCTGCCCTCTGGTTCCCGCTCAGATACTCAGCCTGGCCAACCCGAGCCGCCGCCGCTGCCATATGCAAATCTTCCTGGTCTAAGTGCGAATAGACCTGCGCGACCATCTGAATCGACTGGTGACCTAGCATCCTCGCTACGGTGGCGATATCGAGGCCAGCAGTAAGGCCCCGAGTCGCGAAAGAGTGACGATAGGAGTAGAGAATAGCATCTTTGGGAAGGTCAAGCGTTTTTCGGATCCTCTGGAAAAAGTCTGAGACCCGGTGAGCGGTGAAAGGTCGCCCTCCCTCCTGGCTGGACGGCTTTTGATTTCTTTTCCTTCCCTTGTCTCTCTTTTCCTCGCCGGCAAGTCTCAATAATCGATCGACGCCTTTTCGTTCTGCCGCTTCTTTTAGCACTCGAACCAAAGTCCTCGCGCATGGCGATAGATAAACGACCATCGGCTTCTTGGTTTTCTCTGCCGTCTTGTGCTTTCGTACGAACACACTTCCACCGTCTCTTGCAACTTCTTTCGCTGACAACTCCACAATCGTTGATGGTCTTGCCCCGGTGAGCTTCAAGAGCGCTAGCACGTTCGCCATTACCCGATCGTTCCAGTTCTCAGAGTTGCGTAGATTCACCATCACTTTCGAGTGTACTTCAATACTCGCTTGAGTCTCTCGCCTGTCGCTGGAAGGTAGCTTTAGCCCTGCTAGCGAGTTCGAACTAATCCTTCCTTCTCTGTGGGCCCAAATTGCAAAACTCTTGACGACGGTCCCATAGTTCCGCCTGGTTCCATTTTTGAATCCTTCCTTTTCCTTTAGGAATTGGAGCCACTGGTAAACAGCTTTCTTGTCTAGGTCATACCAGGATCTCTCAGCCCCGAAGTGGTTCAGAAAGCTTGCCAATGCCTTCGCGACCGCCTTGAATCTTGCATCTGTGAGTAGGTGCACTTGCTCTTCCAAGAACTCTTCAGCGATATCAGAGAGCGGAGTGTCGACCGTGACAACTCGAGCGCGTGCTGCTGTCTGATCGGCCCACAATTGCCAGGCAGTGTCCTTGTCAGGATCAAGCCTGATCGCTTTCCCGGACTTCGTTTTGTAGTACCAGCAGTTCTTTTGAGCGAACCAGTACGGCTTTCTCACTGCAATTTCCTCCAACTCTTTTGGATACCTAAAGCCCCAATCATGTGCGGCTATTGCGACTAGAGCGGTCAAAGCTGCTTCTAGCGGCGGTTACTTTTGGTTACTTTGGTTACCGCTGGAAATCGAAAATGATTGAAATCACAAGGAAAAGCAAGGGTTCCCCATACTTCCGAAACTTCATCAAACACTGGAGATTAGATAGGCAATTCATCGAAATTCCCTGGGAAAACCGGGGTTTTTGATCAATTCAGAGCGGCTTGCCGGTGGTTACTTTGGCCGCACAAACCGCAATAAACGCAGGGAATCGCGTAGACGGAATTTTTGCCGGTTACTTTTTGGTTACCGGGAGATAGCATCGATCAAGAGGCGTCCCAGCCAGGAGGGAGGGGTAGATCTTCTGGCCAGATCACCGGGATTGATTGGGTAGGAATCGAGTAATCATCGAGCCAGTGAAGCAGGAAATCGACCGCTTCAAGCTGGCTTAGCCCTCGTTCTATCTCCAGAATCTCTGTTCTGTTCGAATCGAAAATTGCCACCGAAAATTTTCTAGGTTGCTCTTTCGCTGTTGCTGCTTTCATTTTTGAGGCTCAGACTATTTGTGGGCTCGATCACTGGCGATTCCCCTTCTTAGGTATCGGCGAGCCACCGCGTTTTTATTCCGTCTGAGCAATTTCTCACGGCGCGTGACAAGTCTGGTCAGGGGCAAAAAAGAAAGAAGAGAGAGAAATGGGAAGGCGAGAAGAAGAAAAAGGTTGCCTTTATGCTCTGCAGTTTGGGTGTGTTGCCATTGGGATTACAGGTGCATTTGCGTTTCTGATTTTTGTAGTGCTTTTCCTGCTATCGTTGGAAGTATGGAGTAATCCAGAGCGATATCCAAATCCTCAATCTCCAGCCGCAAAATCGACCGAAGGCAAGTAATCCCTACACTTCCGGCAAAAGTGCAACTCTGATTCGATCGGGGAATCCTGCCCAGCCAGGAGGAGGGAGAATTTCTCGCCCTGCGTCCTGCGATGATCGGCACATCTTCCGTAGATCTCGCACTGATAGACCTTGGGTTCGCCGTCGCAGCCACATTGATAGGTGCCTATAACCTCGCCGCGACGTGAACAAGGAGGGCGAGGAGGAACTGCTTGGGGCTTTTCGTGCCTGGTGCCGTCGCAGTAACAGCGAACCCTCCTCCCTGGCTGGGTGCGATATGCTTTTCCGCAATTTCTGCAGAACGCAACTCCCCATTCGTTCGCATTGATTGGGATCATTTCTTCGTCACTTCTGCCCCACCTACAAAGGCTCTGTCTCTGGCCCGCAATCGTTCAGCGCGTAAGAGTAACCAGTCACCAGACCCGTAGGGCAACCAATCAGGTTATCCCCTTGTCTGGCCGACTCTCTGCTTACCGTTCCACTGACCGCACAAGGATCAGTCCAGGTGCCTCTATTCTGCGAGCAGATGCCAGGTACGCCATAGAGGGCGATGCAATCGGTTCCATTGATGCTGGCCGGATCGCAAGTCGAGCCACTCCCAGCGACCAAGCAACGCCAAACAGTGATTACGATTTCGATTTTGCAGACAGTTGGATCGAGAAACAACGACAGTCGAGCGTAACCGCAATCCCATTGGCCGGTGAATCTTGCTTGAGGCGATGGAGAAAGAATCACCGTATCGAGATAGTATTCATGGCACGTCGAAGAGTGCGTAACATCGGGGCTCATCGTCGTTAGGTCGATATGGTATTCGCCTTCGAGCGCCGAAACTCCTGACCATGATTTCGTATTGCAGCCGCTGATAGTCGCCCGATTGTGAATCACAACATCGTCAACATCGAAGACCCTGACGCAAAACGTATCGCAGCAGCAACAGCAATTAGGATCGAGAGCAATCGATCCACCAACGAAAAGAATGCTCCCATCCTTGAATTGAATCTGGCCCATCGATTCGCACCCTCCTACTCAAAAGCGATCTACTCGCAAGTAGCCCCGGTGTGAATCGAAGTCCAACTTCCGCTGATTGGCAGAATTGCCCAAAAAGTACAATACTTCCCTTCGATGGCGTTTCCGCTCCCAACTCGCCAATCTTCCAGTAAGGTTTTTTGAACTGCCATCGGCATGACATCAGTAACCCACCAATCTCCCTGGCGATCTCGTTCGACCACCAGCCAAGTGTTATCGGAAATCGCGAAAGGAAGTGTGGTGTACGCCGTGACGGTCTCCAAGACTCCAAGCGTTCCGTCAGACTTTCTCCAGTATAGATCAGCCGTGACACTACCAGGCGTGATCGCACCGCCACCACCGACAGAAAGAGCAGTTCCTGCTGCTGTCGCCCGAGCGATCGACATAGGGCGAGGAGTTCGCTTCGGAATATCCTCCGTCGTAGCACGTCGTAAAACGTCGACCTCACGACGAAGTTGGTAGAGCTCGTCGGCCAGTTGCTTGAGCGAATCACGGCTTATGACTTGGACTACTGGTCGGTTCATTGGGACTCCTAAGACGCGCTCGCGATTCCATCGAGGAAATCGATCCCCAGAAAAGCAATCTCATTGTCATCGCCGTAGGTCAACAGCACTCTTTCACCGAGGTTGATTTGTGCTTCTGTCAAAGGCTCACCGTCACCGTTGAACAAAACTGGTTCCGATAGAGGGTCACCAAACTTTGTTGCAAGCGGCCTATGAGTTGCTTTCGTAGTCGAAACATCAGTCCCAGTGATCGTTCCTCCTTTTCCGTCGGCTCTCCCAGTGATTGCAAGAGGTTCAGTTCCGATGTCAAGGTAAACATCTCGCCAGGTTGGATTAACACTTCCTTGTGGCTTCTGGATAATTTCGCAAGTGATCTCCAAGCACTTCTTGCCAGCAATCGTTGTCGGCTCGCTGGTGAATTTTCCAAGCCTTGCCGAGAGTGCTTCAAGCTTGATCTTCATTCCACTCGCTGTCAGATAAACGAGAGTTGAATTGACGACATCTTCGGGAAAAGTCGCTTGATCGATCGCCAGAGGAGTCGTCGACGAGTACCAACGTGTGATCGTGATCGCTCGACCGGTGATCTCCTTGGGCTTCACGTCCTTCAATCGCTTGAATGCGGAGTTGGAGATGTGGACCTCATCGCCCGCACTGATAATCGTTGCCGCGTCTCCAGTGAGACCAGAGCGATAAATAGCCGTCTCTGGGATCTCGGAGTACGTGACGTTCCGCACTCGCATTCGTGGCGACCAGTCTTCAGGATCAGTATCTGGCGACGGCTGGTCTTCTTCTTGTGATTCTACTTGCTTGTACTTTGCCGAAGCGAAATAGAGCTCGTTGGACTTGCCGGCCTGCTTAATGTCGAGCCCATCACAAACAAGCAGGGCGTTCGTTTCGCCACCGAAAGAGTACGATCGGCCAGGATAAGGAAGAGAAGTTGTTGCCAGGAAGTGGGCCTCAATTTCGATCAATCGTGAAGCATTTGAACCGCCAGAACACTTGACTTTGTACTTTGTCGAAGTCGAACGGCTTTTCATTCCGACAGAAAGGGAATTCCCCTCGTCGCGCATCTGGGTAACTGAATCGATCGTCATGCTTCACCTACTATTTGATGTCAATCTATTCAATGTCTGTCGATGCAAGAACGGGAGTTTCGCCAAGTAGCTGGACCGCCTGAGCCAAGAGAGCTGTCTGCCGCTTCTGCTCCTCTAAAGCTTGGGCTTGCTCGTTTCTTCTGGCGTCTCGATTTGTTGCCTCTGCCAAGAAGTTGGCCATTTCAGAAGACCCCGAGCTCAGCGCGGAAGCAATGGTTACTCGACGATCCCTCCTCTCTGGCTGGGTCGCTTTGAACAAACTTTGCTGAGCTTCTTCGAGAGCCGCTGCGTAATGCTCTTGCGTCAATCCTCCGAGCGCCATCGCTTGCTGGAGCTCTTTCACCTTCTCTGTGTACTCGACAAGAGGATCTACACTGCGAGCGATGTCTCCAGCTTTGTTTTTCCATCGCTCTAGCTCATCGTTAGCTTTCTTTTGTGCGGCTGCAAGTTCATCGATCATTGCCTTTCGGGCCTTTTCGCCATCAAGAGCATTGGAGTTTCCGTTGTCTTGCTTTTCTACGCCGTCTCGAATATCCAAGGCCATTTGATAGACCTTGTTGCCTTCAGCAATGATCCCTTCGCTGAGCATTCGAAGCGATTCGTTTCTTACCCCTGAAAAGGCTTCTGAAATTGCAATTGCCGCATCAACAAAAGCAACCTGAGCATAGATCAAACCGCTCTGAGCCAAGCGAAAGCTGAAGAGAATAAACTTGACAGTGTTGCCAATTGTGTACCCAACTAGTTCCCAAGATTCCGAAATGGCATTGCTTGCTTCTTGACTCTGTGCATTGAATAGCGATATCCCTTCAATCGCTTCTTTAAGGCCTGCATTTAGCTGCTCACCAATCGCGATTCCAGTTTGGTTGATCTCTTCTTTGAGTTTCCCGAGCTTGCCAGAGAACGTATCGGCTGCATTGTCCATTGATCCAAAGAAACGACCACCTTCAGCCGTTGCAGAAATAAAAGCATTTGTGATTAGGTTTGTGCTAAGTGCTCCAGCCTCCATTCTCTTTTTCAATTCAAGCATAGAAATTCCCGTTCGCTGGGAAATCTCTTGTAATGGGCTGAATCCTGCGTTGACCATTTGAAGCAGGTCTTGACCTTGCATTTTTCCGGCTGCGCTCATCTGAGCAAAAGCCAAGGTCATTGATTGCATTTTTTCAGCATTGCCAAGCGACACATCGCCAAGGATCTGAAGAATCGGCAAAACTTTCTCGGACTCTACCCCGAATTGCATCAAGGTTACTGCGTTCTGTTGCAACCCTGCGAATTCCAAGGGAGTTCGGGCCGCAAAGTCTCTCAATTCTGCAATCATATCCTTGGCGTCTTCAGCAGATCCAAGCATCGTCTTGAATGCCATTTGGGCCTGTTCGGCTTCGCTGGCTTGCTTTACTGCCCAAGTGAGAGCACCGACGCCAGCAGCGACAGAGATGAACCTTGCAAGCTGGTTTGTCAGGCCAGAAAAGGAACTACCAGTAGAGTTGATTGATCGATCGACTCTCTTGGTGGATTCCTCCAACGAGTGAAGGCTCTGATTAGCCTGGTTGATTTGCGCAGAGAGCTGGCCGGCATTAGCAGAGATTTGAATTGCGAGCGAAGCGATAGTTGTTGACATGGTTTTCTTCTACTTCGTTTCGTCGTTTCGCCGTTTCGTCGTTTGCCGCTTCTTTGTTTTCCCAGCCAGGAGAGAGGGTTGTCTTTTCAACTCAATCCGTACTTCGCGATATGCTGTTTCGCTGCTGCCTCGTACGCCAAAACGTCCTCAATCTCTTCACTTTCATCAGGGAAGTAGGGATAGAAAAGCGATGGGCTACATTCCGTTTTTACGCTAAGCGAAGCCGTAAGCAAGAACGTCGCAGCGTTTCGCAAATCCGCTCGCTGCTCTCCCCATGGATCAAGTTCATACTTTGCTTGCCAGTCAATGAACTGCTCTTCCGTGAGCTGATCTAAAAGCAAAT
>JACCDR012087920.1_pt1 | contig 20621 bp, 20 predicted proteins | sample 7446431 | NCBI WGS metagenome assembly JACCDR01 (sample SAMN15323443, study PRJNA562643) | freshwater metagenome | isolation source: river surface water | place: USA:Blue River Watershed | collected 2017-08-17 | reverse complement strand
GTCGCTCAATCGTCTCGCGGCGTACCCGAACATCGCGTACGTGCTTGGTGAGCACCGCACCGAGGATTTCGCGGGGAAGGACTTCGTGCTCAAGGCAGCGGGCGTACCGCTCGACTCGCCGTACATCGCGTATGCGAAGGATGCGGGCGTGCCGGTTCGTATGAGCGCCGCGCTGTTCGCCGCGCTCTCGAACGTCCCTCTTGTCGGGGTCACCGGTACGCGCGGCAAGTCGACCGTGACCCATATGATCCATCACGTACTCAAAGAGAGCGTCGACGACGCGGATGGCACGGGCATACTGCTCGGAGGGAACGTGCGCGGCGTCTCGAACTTGGCGCTCCTGCGCGACGTGACCGAGGAATCGATCGCGATCTTCGAGCTCGACTCGTGGCAACTCCAGGGATTCCGCGACGAGGGCATCTCGCCGCGCATCGCGGTGTTCACCTCGTTCATGCCCGACCACATGAACTACTACCATGGCGACATGGAGGCGTACTTCACCGATAAGGCCGCGATCTTCGAGAAGCAGGATCGCACCGATGCGTTCGTGACGACGCGCGAGGTCTTCGAGTGGGCGCAAGGCTACGCGAAGCGCCACGGCCTCACCATCCGCGGCGAGGTCATCTTGACCGACGCGTCGACGTTGCCGGATTCGCTCCAACTCGCGATGCCGGGCGAGCATAATCGATTGAACGCGGCGCTCGCCGCTGAGTCGCTTCGTGCACTCTCGCTCTCGGATGAGCAGATCTTCGCAGGGCTCATGTCCTTCCGCGGCGTCCCCGGGCGTCTCGAGTTCATGGGCGAGCGGAAAGGCGTCTCGCTCTGGAACGACAACAACGCCACCACTCCCCAGGCGACGGTAGAAGGTTTGCGCGCAGTCGCGAACGAACGGAACGTGGTACTCATCATGGGTGGCGCAGACAAGGGTCTGGAACTCGACATGCTCATCCGCGAGATCGGGCGCAGTGCGAAGGAGGTCGTGCTCCTTCCCGGGACGGGTACCGACCGCGTGAAAGCGCTCGTGCCGCACGCGCATGTCGCAACGAGCATGGACGAGGCCGTGCTACGCGCCATCGAACTCTCCGAGAGCGGAGATTGCATCCTCTTCTCCCCAGCGTTCGCATCGTTCGGACTCTTCGTGAACGAGTACGATCGGAACGACGCGTTCGTGCGGGCGGTGCAGGCGCTTCCATAATTCACGAAGAAATGCGGAGCGTGCATAAGAAAAGCGAGAGCCTCAGGCTCCCGCTCGTTTCGTCTGTTCTTTGCTCGACAACTCGCGATGGCGAAGGTCGAGAGCAGCACGGAGATCCTTGTTGTGGGGTCCCCACCGCATCGTGCCGAGCATCTCCTCGATGCGCTCCTTCGTCGCGAAGGAGGGGATTTCGGAGTGTTGCACGAAGTGGCCGATGATCTGTTGGTGTCGTTCGCTGAGAGCCATGCTCGTATCCTCGGTTGCTCTTTCCTGATATCCCTATACCATGTGCCGTATCGGTTGTCATCCATGATCGGCATCTTCGATTCAGGCATCGGCGGGCTCTCCGTCGCGCGTGCGATACGCGCAACCTTCCCGTCCGCGGACATACTCTATTTCGGCGACACCAAGAACGCGCCGTACGGCGAGCGCTCCGCGGACGAGCTCGCACGGCTGACCGTGGAAGGACTGCGTCTCCTGCATGACCGTGGCGCCACCTCGATCGTGAGCGCATGCAATAGCGTCTCGACGTCGCTCGCGGTGTCGCTCGTCGACGCGTTCGAACTTCCTGCGGAAGCGGTCATCGAGATGGTCGGCCCGACCGTCGCATCGATGCGCGGCTTCGATGGCCGCATCCTCCTCGTCGCCACCACGGCGACGGTCCGTTCGGGCATCTATCAGAACGCGTTCCGTATGATCGGGAAGGATATCGACGCGGTCGCCGTGCCGCACCTCGCGGGAGCAATCGAGCGTGGCGCAGACAGGGAAGAGCAGGATGGCATCGTGCGCGCGGCGCTCGCGGGCATGCCGGACGGTGCGTACGACGCGCTCATACTCGGATGCACCCACTACCCGTTCGCGGCGGACTCCTTCCGTGCCGTCGTCGGCGAGCGCATGCGCATCGTCGATCCTGCGGAGGTCGTCGCTGAGCGAGCGCTCAAGCGGCTGTGGCCGCGCGAGGTAGGTTCTGGTACCGCTCGGTTCCTTATGAGCGCGGATACGCCGGTGTTCCGTGCGAAAGTCGCTGAGACGTTCCCGGACTTCCGAGAAGCGATAGAAGTGATACAGTAACCACCATGGAACCCTTCGATTTCACTGCAGTGAAACGCGTACACATGATCGGTGTGGGCGGTATTGGCATGTCCGCGCTCGCACGCCTCTTCGTGCACGAGAAGAAGGAGGTGAGCGGTTCGGACCGCGCGCAAAGCGTCGTGACGGAAGGCCTCGAGAGCATCGGGGTACGCGTCGCGTACGAGCAGGTGCCGATGAACGTCACGAGTGATGTCGAACTCGTCGTCTACACCGCAGCCATGCCTGAGGATCATCCGGAGCTCGCCGCGGCCCGCGCGCAGGGCATCCCGACCATGACGTACTTCGAGGCGCTCGGACTGTGCGTGAATCCCTACTACCTCATCGCTGTCGCAGGTACGCACGGTAAGACCACTACGACTGCCATGATGACCGATATCTTCGAAGCGGCGGGGAAGGACCCGACCGCAGTGATTGGTTCGCTTCGCGCGACGACGAAGAGCAACTTCCGCGCGGGCAAGTCGAAGTACGCCATCGTCGAGGCGTGCGAGTTCGGGAGGCACTTCCTCTCGCTCCGTCCTTCGGTTCTCGTCATCACGAACATCGAAGCGGATCATCTGGATTACTACGCTGACATCGCGGATGTCGAACGCGCGTTCCATGAGCTCGCGCTCCAGGTCGCCGAGGACGGGTACATCGTCGCTGATACCGCGTCCGCCACCGTGCAGAACGCACTCAAAGACGTGCCGCGTCGCATCGTCGACTACCGCGCGTTGATCGACCTTGATATGCCGATGCGCGCCTTCGGGCTCCACAACCGGACGAACGCCGCCGCCGCGCTCGCGGTCGCGCGCGAGGAAGGTATCGACATGGCTGCTGCGCGCTCGGCCGTGCAGTCCTTCTCTGGCACGTGGCGTCGCTTCGAGCACAAGGGCGTCGCGTCGAGCGGCGCCTTGGTGTACGACGACTACGCGCACCATCCGACCGAGATCCGCGCGACCCTCACGGCAGCGCGCGAGCATTTCGCGGGTAAGAAGATCGTCGTCGCGTTCCATCCGCACCTCTACTCGCGCACGAAACTCCTCTTCGCCGATTTCGTCGAGGCGCTCACGCTTGCGGATGAGACCGTGCTCGCACCCATCTACGCCGCGCGCGAAACGGACGACGGTTCCATCACGAGCGAGATGCTCGCCGAAGCCGTGCGCAAGAAAGGGAAGCACGCGATCGCGCTCTCCGACTTTGCCACCATCCGCGAGATGCTTCTCGAACGCACCGATTCTCACTCGATCGTCATCACGATGGGCGCAGGCGACATCTTCAAGGTCGCAGATGCGCTCGTGCGTCAGTGATTCAGGGTAGAATCTTTACATTTCTGCATTGTGTCCTACAATACGCGAGGACAGTTCGAAACCCCATGCAATGGCATGGGGTTTCGATTTCCACGGGAGGTGCCACATGAGATTCCTCGGATTCCTCCTCATGGTCTACGAGGCCTTGAGGATCGGGGTCGAGCCTGAGCCCGATGATATCTATCCGTACGAGCCATCACACGTTGCGCACGCGCAGTCGACGACCGAGACGGATGTCGCGCATGCACCGCACGCGCAGTCGGCGACCGATTGGTGGCTGTAGACGCGACATGGCGCCGATACGTCGGCGCTTTTCTTTTTCATGTACGGGTGGTAGCGTGACGGTATGCGATACCTGCACACCATGATCCGCGTATCCGACCTCGAAGCATCGCTCCGATTCTTCGTCGATGTCCTCGGGTTCGTCGAGCAGCGCCGCTACGAGAACGAGAAGGGTCGCTACACGCTCGCGTTCGTCGCTGCGCCCGACTCTCCCGAGACGCCCGTGGAGTTGACCTACAACTGGGATCCTGAGACGTATACCGGTGGTCGCAATTTCGGCCATATCGCCCTCGAGGTCGACGACATCCATGCGTTCTGCGCGCGCCTCATGGAACAGGGCGTCACAATCAACCGCCCACCACGAGACGGTCGCATGGCCTTTATCAAAACTCCGGACGGCATTTCGATCGAACTCCTTCAAAAAGGCGATGCGCTCGCACCGGTCGAGCCCTGGGTGATCATGCCGAACACGGGTACTTGGTAGGAATACACGATATGGATACGACCGAGAAACGCATCATCGCATCATTCCTTCCGTATCGAAAAACGGGTGACAGTTTCGAATTCTACCTGCAACGGAGGGGTGCGCATGCGCGTATACTGCCAGGGAAGCTCGGTCTGTTCGGTGGGGGTAGCGAGGGCGAGGAGACCATCGAAGAGACGCTCGTACGAGAATCGCGCGAAGAGCTCTCATATGTGCCGATACACGCGACGTTCCTCGCACGCTACGAAAGCCCGTACGACATCGTGAGCGTGTTCACGGAAGAGGTCGGGAGCGATTTTGAAACGCTGGTGACTATCGGCGAAGGGGAGTACGGCGCGTTCTACGGGTTCAATGACGTACTTCGCATGGATGATGTGTCGAAGCTCGCGCAGCTCGCCGTCGAGCAATTCGGGAAGCAGCAGGGCATTATTCGATAGTGTACATTCATGGGCACGCTCTCCATTGTCGCGACGCCGATCGGCAACCTCGAAGACATCACACTTCGAGCGCTTCGCGTGCTGCGCGAAGCCGATGTGGTCTTCGCAGAGGATACGCGCGTCGCCCAGAAGCTCCTCACGCACTACGATATCCATACGAAGACGATCCGATGCGATGCGAACAAGGAAGCGGTGTGCGCGCATGCGGTGATAGAGCGACTGAACGAAGGGCAGAAGGTTGCGTACGTCTCGGATGCCGGTACGCCGGGCGTCTCTGACCCAGGGGCGTACTTGGTGCAGCGGGTGCGTGAGGAGCTCCCTGAAGCCGTTGTCGAAGCAATCCCTGGTCCGTCGTCCATCACCGCGGCGCTCTCGATCGCGGGAGTGACGAGCCACACCTTCCGCTTCCTCGGGTTCCTTCCGCACAAGAAGGGGCGCCAGACCCTCTTCGAGGAGATCGCGCTCATGGAGGAGCCTGCGATGTTCCTCGAGTCGACCCACCGCATCATGAAGACCCTCGAATCCCTCATGAAGTACGCTCCGGCGAAGCGCGTCATTGTGTGCAGAGAGCTCACGAAGAAGTTCGAGGAGGTCGCGAGCGGCACGGCGTCCGAACTCCTGGAGACGCTCACCGCCCGTCCCGAGCGGCAACGTGGCGAATTCGTCGTGATCGTCGATCGAGAGTAGACCCTACTTTTCCACACTTTTGCTCCTTTCGCGAGCGAGGCGGTATACTGCTCATATGTCCCGCGAATCACTCGTTCTCATACTCGGCATCGTCGTCACCGCGGTTTCGTACATCGGCGTCCCTACTGAGTGGAAGGAGTTGATCATCTTGGGTTCGGGGTTATTCCTCATAGCGCTCGGCTACTCGCTCCGTCGTGCGGCCTTCTTCCGTTCCATCGAGGTCGCGCCGGGCGAGCGTCGTGCAGAGGCGTTCGTTGAGCACGCGCACGACACACGTCCATGAAACTCCCGCACCTCGCGCTCGCAGTAGGAGCGCTCTCCGTAGGCGCGTTCGGCACGTCGCTGTTCGTGCTGCCTCCGCTCCTCTCGACCGAGTACGACCATGCGGCACCAGCGAACATACTCGCCGATCGGCCAGCTGTGCATCCTGAAGGAGTCGAACCCGCACCGAGCGAACCTGTGCCTGTCGCCGATTCGCGCGAGGTGGTGAAGCATGTGCCACTGCCAAAAGCTCAGAAGATTATGTACATGACCTCATGCGTCGTGGGGACGCCTTCGCTTCGTGACGGGCTCGTCAGGTTCGTGGAAGAGAGCGAGTTCAACTCGATCATCATCGACGTGAAGGATTTCTCGGGCACACTCTCGTACGATCCAGCTGATCCCGAGTGGGACCCAGCGTGGGAGTCTGCGCGATGCGGCGCCCGCGACATGAAGGAGTTCATCGATAGCCTCCACGAGAAGGGCATCTACGTGATCGCACGCATCACGGTGTTCCAGGATCCGTTCTACACGACGCGGCATCCGGAAGCTGCGGTCAAGAAAGCGTCGGACGGGTCGGTGTGGAAGGACCATAAGGGGCTCGCGTTCATCGATGTGGGATACGAACCATATTGGGACCACATCGTCGATCTATCGGTCGATGCGTACAATCTCGGATTCGATGAGTTGAACTTCGATTACATTCGATACCCCTCTGACGGCAACATGAAAGATATCGCGTTCACACACAGCGAGGGCACGAAACAGGAGCAGCTCGAGAGGTTCTTCATGTATCTCGATGAGAAGCTCGAGGACCCTGAACGATTCGCCGCGGTACGGCACGAGAATACTGGTCGCGATCACGCCGTGCCATATACATCAGCTGATGTGTTCGGTATGGTCACGACGAACACCGACGATCTCTCGATCGGGCAGGTGCTCGAGCGGACTTTGCCACATTTCGATTTCGTCGCGCCGATGGTGTACCCATCGCACTATCCGCCTTCGTTCCTCGGATTAGGCGACCCGAACAAGCACGTGTACAAAGTGATCCACTATTCGATGGGTGAAGCGGTGCGTCGTGCGAAGGCGACCACGACACCGAACGATGGGTTCATGCATACCCGCATCGGCACGTCGACGCCGCCGGTGTATGCGAAGCCCGTGTACGATCCGCTGAAGCTCCGTCCCTGGATACAGGATTTCGATTACGGGGGCACCTACGATGTCGCAGAGGTGCGTGCGCAACTCCAAGCGACGTACGATGTCGGCCTCACCTCGTGGATGGTGTGGGACCCCGCGAATCGCTACACGCGCGGCGCGTACACGGGCGAATAGCGCCGCGGTGTCGGTACAAGTACGCACGTGGCGGGCTGCGCTCTTGCTATACTATCTGCGTAATGGCTTACGACCCGAACAGGATCACGTTCTTCGCAGAGACCGACGCGCGCGGGAAGCGTACGCGGTTCGGTATCAAGGCGAAGGACCGCACGCGCCATGTGTACGTCATCGGTAAGACGGGCATGGGTAAGTCGACTCTACTTGAGAACATGGCCGTGCAGGACATCCAGAACGGGGAGGGGCTCGCCTTCATGGATCCGCACGGATCGACTGCGGAGAAGCTCCTCGAGTACATCCCCGAGCACCGCATCAAGGACGTGCTCTACTTCGCGCCGTTCGATATGGACAACCCCATCTCGTTCAACGTGATGGAGGATGTCGGACCCGATAAGCGCCATCTTGTGGTGTCCGGCCTCATGTCGACCTTCAAGAAGATCTGGGTCGATGCATGGAGTGCGCGTATGGAGTACATCCTCTCGAACACCCTCTTGGCGCTCCTTGAGTACCCTGGCTCCACCCTCCTCGGCGTGAACCGCATGCTCTCTGACAAGGACTACCGCAACGCCGTGGTCGCGAACATCAAGGATCCGTCCGTGAAATCCTTCTGGGTGGATGAGTTCGCGAAGTACAATGAGCGGTACATGCAGGAAGCGGGCGATTCGATCAAGAACAAGATCGGTCAGTTCACTGCGAACCCGCTCATCCGGAACATCATCGGCCAGCCGACATCGTCGTTCGATGTGCGAAAGATGATGGACGAGAAGAAGATCCTCATCGTGAACCTCTCGAAGGGGTTGATCGGTGAGACGAACGCGAATCTCCTCGGCTCCATGCTCATCACGAAGATCTACCTCTCCGCGATGTCGCGCGCAGACATGTCGATCGCGCAGCTCGATTCGATGCCGAACTTCTACTTCTATGTGGACGAGTTCCAGTCGTTCGCCAACGAGGCGTTCGCGAACATTCTCTCCGAGGCACGTAAGTACAAGTTGAATCTCACCATCGCGCACCAGTACATCGAACAGATGGAAGAGACCGTCCGCAACGCCGTGTTCGGCAACGTCGGTACGACGATCGCGTTCCGCGTCGGTCCGTTCGATGCGGAGGTGCTCGAGACGATATTCTCGCCCGAGTTCATGGCGACCGATATCGTGAATCTCGGATTCGCGCAGATCTATCTCACGCTCATGATCGATGGCATCGGGTCACGGCCGTTCTCGGCCGTGACGCTCGGTCCAATCCCGCAAGCGAAAGTGTCGTACAAGGACATGGCGATCGCAGAGAGTAGGAAGCAGTACGCGCGTACGCGCGCCGACATCGAGGCGAGTATCGCGAAGTGGCACGAGCCCCTACCGAAGCCGGAGAAGCCGCCACGGGAGTCGCCGCGCCCCGAACTCGCCGCAGTGCTCGCGCCGCACGCGGCGAAGCCCGTGTCGAGTCCGCGACCCGAGCCGACGCCGCAGACGAAGCGCGAGCACACACCACCACCCGAACGCATTCCCGAACAGCGCTCGCCTGAGCGACCCGTCATTCGAAGTGCTGCGCACCAGCCTGAGCATGCGAAGCGCGAGCAACGGAACGATCGCAGCGAGGAACGCGCCACGCGCCCGAGTGCGCCCGAGCAGCACGCGCGTCCACGTGAGGGACAGCCTCCGCGCCCACCGCACCGACCAGCGAACGGGAACGCCGCCCCGCGATCGTCGCATCCGAATACAGCGAAGCCCGCTCCACGACAGCCGTATCAGCAGCAACGACCACCGAATAAGCCCGTGGTCGATAAGGAGAAATCTCTCGCCGAGCTGAAATCCCTCCTTTCCTCTATGGTCGCGCCTACAGAGAACAAGGAGCCTGTTCGCCAGACGGTCCCCCTCGAATCGACAAGTAGCGCCGATCTCCGCTCTGCGCTCAGTGCGGTATTGAAGACTGCGGTCCCTCGCACAGAGACCAACGACGCTTCCACGCATGCGGCACGCGCTCAAGCGGTCGTTTCGGATGCGTCCGCACCGACTCCTGCACCTGTCGCGGAGGCTCCCCAGGAGCGCGTCTCGTCGGCATCGGAGCGGCCACCCGTGCTGCAGCCAGCAGCATCCGCTGCGAGGGCGTCCGAGTCTGCGCCTGCCGAATCACGCCTCGGCCACCACGATCATTCACGCGCCTATTACGCCGAGAAGGAGTCGCTCGAGAAGCTCGAGCGTATCCTGAAGGGGAAGCGGTAACGGTTACTTTTCGGTCACCCCTTTGGTAGTATTACGCGATGCCACAGGCAGGGAAGAGCGTCGAGCAGCGGAAGACCATCCTCGTCACGGGAGGGGCCGGGTTCGTCGGTTCGAATCTCTGCGAACGCTTGGTCAAGGAGGGGCATCGTGTCATATCGCTTGATAACTACTTCACTGGCTCCGTCGCGAACCACGTCCCTGGAGTCTCGTATCGCGTTGGGCATACTAAAGACATCGCGGAGCATGTGCCTGAGAGGCCGGATATCGTCTTTCATCTGGGCGAGTACGCACGTACCGAGAAGAGCTTTGAGGATGTCGAACTTGTCGCCGATCTGAATCAGACAGGGACGTTCGCCGTCGTCGAGTTCTGCCGCAAGGTCGGCGCCAAGATCGTGTACGCAGGATCCTCGACCAAGTTCGCGGATCAGGGCGAGGGTCGCGACCAGAGCCCGTATGCATGGAGCAAGGCGATCAACACGGAATTAGTGCGCAACTACGGTACGTGGTTCGGTCTTCGCTACGCCATCGTCTATTTCTATAACGTCTATGGTCCGCGCGAGATGTCCGGTGCGTACGGCACCTTGATCAAGATATTCGCGGATCTGACCCACGCTGGCCAGCCGCTCATGGTCACGTCGCCAGGCACTCAATTGCGCAATTTCACGCACGTCGATGATATCGTCGATGGGCTCGTGCTCGTGGCCGAGAAAGGTGAGGGCGACGACTACGGCATCGGCGCGGATCAATCGTTCTCCGTTCTGGACGTCGCGAAGATGTACGGCGGTGAGATCATCATGATGCCGCCGCGCAAGGGTAACCGCATGTCGGGTGGCGTCAACAACGCCAAGGTGAAGGAGCTCGGATGGACGCAGAAGCATGTGCTCCCGGACCATATCGCACAGTGGAAGAAAGCGCATGCATCCACCGCTTCGGCGGTCCCGCTCCGCGTCCTCGTGTTCTCGACGACGTTCCTTCCGGATGCCGGAGCCGCCGAGCACGCGCTCGTCGACCTCATGGCTGCTATGCCGCAGGCGCAGTTCGATGTCATCACCACCGTATCGAAGTCAGGTGCTGTCTCGCAGGACGCGCTCCCCATGAATGTCACCGTGCATCGGGTCGGGAAGGGTACGGCGTTCGATAAGTACCTGCTCCCGTTCCTCGGCGCGCGCGCCGCGCGAACTCTCATGCGCCAGCATCGCTACGCGTTCATGTGGTCGCTCTTTGCGAGTTACGCTGCGCTCGCCGCGCTCATGACGAGCCGCACGAAGCGCGTACCGCACCTGATCACGCTCGCGGATCAGCGGATCCACGCGGTGCCATGGCACACGCGCATGCTCCTGCGGTTCATCCTCGGGTCAGCCGATCAGATCTACGCAGAGGATGCGGTCGCCGCGAAGGCAGCATCGCGCATCGGGCGCCGCACCTCGTTGCTCCGTTCCATCGGTACGAGCGACGCGCTCGCGAACCAGGTCCGGTTCGCGTACGCGAACATGCTGCGCGCTCGCGTCGCGGCCTCCAAGAAATCCTGAGTCATGACGAAGCGTATCCTCATCTTCTCGCTCGCGTACTACCCGCATTTCGTGAGCGGGGCAGAGGCGGCAATCCGTGAGATTACCGACCGCATCGATCCTCGCGACATGGATTTCCATATGATCACGCTCCGGTTCGATATGCGTGACCCCGTTCTCGAGCGCATCGGGAACGTCACGGTGCACCGGGTCGGGTTCGGGCCCTCCTACCTCTCGAAGATGAGTTTCATACCGCTCGCCGCGCGCCGCGCGAGGAGATTGCACACCGCCGTGTCGTTCGATGGCGCATGGGCCATGATGACCTATATGCTGTTCCCGGTCATGCTGGCCCGCGTATTCGGGATGCGCGTGCCGTACGTGCTCACCCTCCAAGATGGCGATCCCTACGAGAAGGTCTTCGGGCGCTGGTTCATTCGCCCGTTCGCGCGTGTGCTCGATCGCGGGTTCCGCTCCGCGCGGGTCGTGCAGGTCATATCGTCGTACCTTGGCACATGGGCGCGTGCGCGCGGCTACACGGGGGCGATAGAACTCGTGTACAACGGTGCCGACCCGCGCGATGTCGATGGGAGCGTCACTGCCGCTGAGCGCGCAGCGCTCATCAAGGAGTTGAAGAAAGGCCCGGACGATGTCTTCCTCGTGAATACGGCGCGCCTCGAATGGCAAAAGGGATTCGATACCACGATACGCGCGCTCGCGCTTCTCCCTCCGCGCGTGAAATTGCTCATCGTCGGCGGTGGCTCCGAGGAGCCTGCGCTCCGCGCGCTCGCCGACACGCTCGGTGTCTCGGCGCGCGTCATATTCGTCCCTAAGGTGTCGCGCGATCGCGTGAGCGTCTATCGCGCGGTGTCCGATATCTTCGTCGCGCCGAGTCGTTCAGAAGGTCTGGGCATCGCGCAACTCTCCGCGCTCGCAACGCCGCTCCCGCTCGTCTCCACCGATGTGGGCGGTCTTGCTGAATTCGTGCGCGACGGTGCGGACAAGACCGCGTGGGTAGTGCCGCCCGATGATCCTGCTGCGATCGCGCGGGCAGTCGAACAGATCATCGCGCACCCTGAGGAAGTGAAGGAGGTTGGGGCGCGAACTCGCACGCTCATTCGAGATCGCTTCGAGTGGAACGGTATCGCGCGAGCCATGCGCGAGCGCGTCTTCAACGCGCTCGAGTCACCCGTAGCCCACGATTGAGGGTTATATCGGATACCATGGAAAGCGCCAAGAAACGTGTGGTCGTGATCGGGGGCGGGACCGGCACCTTCAGCGTGCTCTCCGGCCTCAAGGCGCATGCGGATCGCCTGGATATCGCGGCCGTCATCACCATGGCGGACTCAGGTGGTTCGACCGGGAAATTGCGCGACGAATTCGGGTATCTTCCCGTCGGCGATGTGCGCATGGCGCTCGTCGCGCTCGCCGATGAAGGTCTTGCGGACCAGGCCGAGCTCCGCAGGCTCTTCTTGCACCGCTTCGAGAAAGGGGGGATGAACCTCGCCGGGCATAACTTCGGGAGCCTTCTTCTCGTCGCGCTCACCGACATCATGGGGTCAGAAGTCGAAGCGGTCCGTTTCGCAGGACGGCTCCTTCGTACCAAGGGCGTGGTCCTTCCGGTGTCGACCGATGACCTGACCCTCGTCGCGGAGTACGCTGACGGCGTCACGGTGCGTGGCGAGACGCATATTGACGAGCCGGAGCCAGGACGCGACCAGTGTCGCATCACGGATCTTCGTGTCGAACCGCATGGTACCGTGACCGACGAGGCACGCCGTGCGATCGAGGAGGCTGATATGATCGTGCTCGGTCCTGGCGATCTCTACACGAGCGTACTCGCCGTGTGCGTGGTGCCCGGCGTCGCGGAAGCGGTGCAGCGAAGCGGCGCCGAGCTGGTCTACATTTCGAATCTCATGTCCAAGTTCGGACAGACGACCGGCATGACCGTCGCTGAATGCGCTGGTGAGGTCGAACGCTATCTCGGTCGATCGCTCGATCGCGTAATCGTGAATAGCGCGGCGATACCGGATGAACTGCTCGCGCGGTACGAAGAGGAGGGCGAATATCCCGTCCGCGACGACGGAACGCGCTCTGTCGAAATGTACGACGTCATGAGTCATGCGACTGTGGCTCGTGCGGCGGCGGATACGCTCAAGCGGAGTCTCGTGCGTCACGACCCGGAAAAGCTCGCAACCGTTATACTGAGATCGCTCTGGTGAGCGCGCACGAAGTATGTCACCGTCATCTCATGCTCATATGAAACCACGCATCCTCATGATCTCGCAGTACGGCGCGGACCTCGCGCGGGGGAGCGCCTTCTCTGGCGCGCTCGAGCGCCAGCGCGACTACGCGCAGGGGACGCGTTCGTACGTCACGATCGTACCCGGCTCGCCCGATGCCGCTCCCGTAACCGAGGGCGCTCTTACGGTGATGCCCACGGCACGCGTGTCGACGCTCGGCTTCATGCAGGACGCGTACGACCTCGCGATTCGTCTCCATGCCGAAGAGTCGTTCGATGCGCTCATGGTGGACAATCCGCACCTCATGGGGATGCTCGGGCTCGTGCTCAGAGCGAAGCTTGGCGTCCCGCTCATGGTGCACCAGATGGCCGACATGGCATGGAACCATTGGTACGACCGCGAGCGCAGGACGAACATCGTGAAGCAGTACGTCATGCGGTTCGTCATGCGTCGCGCGGACATGATCCGCGTGTCGACGCGCGCTGAGGTCGATCGACTCGTCGCAGAAGGGATACCAGAAGCGCGCATCGCATGCGTGCCGTTCTATATCGACCGCGCACGTTTCGCCGAAGCGATCGCAGCGGCCGAGGTGACGCGCGGCCCTAATCGTGCCGTGTACGTGGGTCGCCTCGGTTCTCAGAAGGATGTTGCGACGCTCGTGCGCGCATGTGTCGGTGTCGTCGAGCGGGTGCCCGAGTTCCGTCTTACCATCGTAGGGGACGGACCCGACCGACAGCGCCTTGAGCGTCTCGCGCACGAACTCGGCATCGCGCATGCTATCGAATTCAGGGGTGCGATACCGCGGAGCCGCATCGCGGGCGAGTTCGTCCGCGCATCGCTCTTCGCACTCCCGTCCTTGTACGAAGGTACATGCATGGTCCTCCACGAGGCGGCGCTCGCAGGGTTGCCCATCGTATCGACCGAGAACGCCGGTGCCCGTGATTTTATCCGTCCGGGGACGGATGGCGAACTCGTGCGGGTGCGCGACCATCGCGCCATGGCTCATGCCATCGCGACGATCCTCACTGATCAGGCTACGTGGCAGCGCATGAGCCGTTCCGTATACGAACGCGGCACGATCGCGACCCGCGACGAGGCGCTCGCTTCATGGAACGAGGCGCTCGCGCGTATCGCTACCGGTGCTCAGGTATAATAGCCAGGATGGAAACCGAGAAGATCGTCGATGCATCGGTCGGCACGGGACCTCTCCCTGAGGATTTGACGATCGTCGACCCCGCGCTCGAAGCGCGCGTGGCGGATGAGCGCGCGGCGCCACCCGAGCCGACGCACGCGCCGGAAGCGGTTCCTGAAGTGCCCGCGGCGTCGGAGCCGGAACGCGACCGCATCCGGGTCGCATTCGTGACGTACGAAGACGTCTTCACCGAGGGCTCTCTCGCTGCCGAGCGGTATCGCGCGTACGGGAAGGATTTCGAGGAAGTGCACGTGATCGTTCCTGTGCTCGGCGACAAGGGTTTCGATGGCATCCAAATCGCCGAGAACGTATGGGTCTACCCGACGAACTCGTCCTTCTGGTGGATGTACCCGTACGATGCGTACCGGGTCGCGCGCCGGCAACTCACGTTCGCCGGTTCGTTCCGTCCCGATGTCATCACGACCACCGACCCGTTCGAGCTCGGCATGATCGGGTGGATCATCGCGCGATGGTGGAAGCGACCGCTCGTCGTAGAGGCGAGTGAGCGCCTCTACGACGCGTCGTTCCTTGAGGAGAATACCGATAACGCGTATCGCGCATGGCTCGCACGACTGATCCTCCCGCGCGCGGAGCGCATACGCGCCCGCAGCATACGACTCCGTGACATGGTCGCGCGCGCGATTCCTGGCTCTGGCGAGCGCATCGATGTCGTACCTCGGTACATCGATGGGACGGCGTACGAACGGTCCGAGGATTCACTCCTGCTCAGAGATCGGTACCCGCAGTTCTCGTTCATCATCCTTGTCGTAGCCGCGCTCGGCAAAGGCAGTGGCGTCGATTTCGCCATCAACGCCGCATCGCATGCCCTGCGACAGTATCCGTCGATCGGCATGCTCGTTCTGGGAGAGGGCTCCGATCTCGAGCCGCTCGCGCAGTTCGTCATCGACAAGGGGCTCGCTGGGAAGGTGTACATCGAGACGATGCCGGACGACATCGCGCCCTACCTCCGTTCCGCCCATATGCTCATCATGCCGAAGGCCGCGCTTCTGTCTGAAGAAGTGCTCATGAACGCAGCTGCGGCGGGTCTCCCGGTCTTGGTATCGAAGGACGCTGTCATCGAAGAGGTCTTCGTCGATCAGGAGTCGGCAAAGGTGTGCGCCCAAAACGACATGGGATGCGTGATCCAGGGCATCACGTCGTACATGAACGACAGTATCACGCGAAAGCGTCACGCGGATGAAGCGCGTCGGCGCGCGCACGATGCCGTCGAGCGCGCGTATCGGGACGGGCAGCACCTCATGCGTGGTTCGCTCGAAGCCGCACTGCTCTCGTGGTACGAACGACACGATCGACAGGAGCGCGAAGCATCATCACCACTATCATGAAACATCGGATCTTGATCATGACGGACATCGTCGACGTCGACGATCTCACCTACGGCTACATCCATCGCTGGATCGATGAGATCGCGAAGCATGCCTCCACGGTGCACGTCATCACCCTGAAGAAGGGATACCACACGCTCCCGCCGCACGTGTTCGTGCATTCGCTCGGCGAAGAGGAGAAGCGCGGACGCATCGTACGCACGGTGCGGCTCATATGGTATCTGGTGCGCTATATCCGCTCGTATCGCGAGGTACTCGTATTCGGTTCGCCCTGGAAAGTCGTCGCTTTCGGTCCCTGGTGGAAACTCTGGCGGAAGCGGATCGGGCTGTGGTACGCGAAAGGGGACGCCGACACAGCACTCTCGATTGCACGCCCCATGCTGGCGCATATCTTCACGCCCACCACGCACGGATACCATGGCGGAGGCGATATCAAGGTGGTCGCGGGATACGGCATCGATACGGAGCGCTTCAAGCCGCTCATGCGACCGAAGCACGATGGCACGTTCCGCATCGCGATGGTGGGAGCGATCGCGAAGAGCAAGGATTTCGAGACGCTGATCAAGGCCGTCGCCATGCTCCATGAGACGATAGAGAAACCGATTACGGTCACCATCGCAGGCGTCGCCGCGCCCGGTGAGGAAGAGTACGCTGAGGAGGTGCGCACCTTCGCGCGCGGATTCGGTCTCGGAGAGGTCATCACGTTCGCGGGTCCGATGAAGAACAACGAGATTGCGCACATGCACCAGCATGCGGACTGCTTCGTCTCGATGAATACGTTGCCCGCGATCGAGAAGTCGCTCGTCGAAGCGGCGTCTGCGGCGTTGCCCATTCTCACCTCGAATCGTTCGTTCGAGGAGTTCGCGCGCGACTACGCGCCGTTCGTGTTCTTCAATCAGGGGGATGAGACCATGCTCGCAGAACGCATCCGCCACATGCTCACCATGTCCTACGATGCGCGCCGCGCGCTCGGGCACGTCTTCCGCGACGTCGCTGTTCGTACCTACAGCATCGAGGTCCTCGCGAATCAGATCGCCGAGGCGTTCGAACGCGATCAATCGTAACGTTGTATGCGCATCCTCATTACGACGCAGATACTCGATCGCATCGACCCGGGGCTCGGGTTCTTCCATCGGTGGGTGGAGGTGTTCGCAGAGCAGTGCGAGTCGGTCCACGTAATCTGCTTAAAGAAGGGTGACTACTCGCTTCCCGAGAACGTGACCGTCACATCGCTCGGCAAGGAAGCGGGTGTCGGTCGCATCGGTCGCCTACTTCGCTTCTACCGCGCCATCGTGCGCCATCGCCATGAGTATGACGCGGTCTTCGTGCACATGAACCCCGAGTACGTCGTAGTCGGGGGGCTTCTCTGGCGACTGATGGGAAAGCGCGTTTCACTTTGGTATGCGCACCGGACCGTGGACCTCAAGTTGCGCATCGCGGCGCTCTTCACGCACATCGCGTTCACGGGCTCGATCGAGAGTTTCAGGATCGATACGCCGAAACGCGTGGTCGTAGGGCAGGGGGTCGACACGAGCGTATTCACGCCGCTCGCCATGCGCGAGCACGTATCGACGCCCACGCTGCTCGTCGTCGGGCGCATCTCGCCCATCAAGAACATCGAACTCGCGATCGAGACCCTGGCTGAAGTCCGTGCGCGCGGCATCGACGCGCGTCTTCGCATCGTAGGGGCGATCGGCACAGAGGCCGATCGCCCCTACCTGGATCAACTGAAACGCATGGTCAGTGATCGCGGTGTAGAAGCGCATATCGACTTCGTCGGCGGTCGCGGTACGGTGGGTGTACTCGAGGAGTTGCGCACCGCCCATGTCTTCTTGCATACGAGCAAGACGAACAGCGCGGATAAGACCGCCGTCGAAGCGATGGCGGTGGGGCTGTATCAGGTCACCTCGAGCCCGGTGTACCGTAAGGACCTTCCCGAGAGTTGTTTTCAAGAATCTACGAGCATCGCCTATGCCGATGAGGTGGTGCGGTACCTCGGCCTTCCCGGAGCGGAGCAAGAGCGCCTCTCGAGCGTGATGCGCGAGGCAGCGATACGCGAGCATAGTTTGGAACGTCTCGTGCGCATCATCGTGTCACGTTTGCAGGCGTAGGAGGGTTTTAGGTACTATGCAGGCTATGGACACGAGTACCGCAGCGCACGCTACTGTCGCCGTTATCGGAGGCGGCATTTTCGGTTGCACGACGGCCATTGAGCTCGCACGCGCTGGGCATCGCGTGACGCTCTTTGAAGCGGGAAGCGACATCATGCAAGCGGCCTCGGGCATCAACCAGTACCGCATGCATAAGGGGTACCACTATCCGCGAAGTTCGGACACCATCCGCTCATGCATGGATGCAACCCCCTCCTTCGAAGCGGAGTATCACGACGCCATCATCGATCACATCACCCACTACTACGCGATCGCACGCGAGGGGAGCAAGGTGTCGGGTCGCGAGTACGTGGACGTGCTCGCACGACATGGGCTTCCACACGAGACGGTGGAGACGCCGATCGTGAACACGGATATGGTGGAGCTCGTCGTGAAAGCCGACGAGAATCTGTACGACCCAGCGAAGCTCCGCGATATCGTCCGTGCGCGCCTCGCTGACCTCGGTGTCGACGTGCGTGTGAACGCGCGCGTCGACGTGCGCGAGCTCGATCAATACGATTTCGTCGTCATCGCAACCTATGCGCATATGAATGGCGCGATGCAGGAGAAGACGAACCATCATCGCGAATACCAGTACGAAGTCTGCGAGAAGATCGTCGTCGAGATCCCCGACGCGATGCGCGGAGTATCGATCGTCGTCATGGACGGCCCGTTCATGTGCTTCGATCCGCTCGGCGACACCGGCTACGCCGTCATGGGGCATGTCGACCACGCCATTCACCACCGCTCGTTCGGACATGCACCAGAGGTGCCAGAAGACATTCAGCCGTACTTGAACCGCGGCATCATACAGAACCCTGGTGTGTCGAACGCGGACAAGTTCATCACGGACGCGATGCGTTACATCCCTGGTCTCGCGGGGACGCGCCACGTGGGCTCCATGTACACCATCCGTACCGTACTGCCGAAGGTTGATCACACCGACGAGCGTCCCACCATCGTCTCTCAGATCGATGATCGCATCTTCACCATCTATTCCGGTAAGGTAGGAAACAGCGTGAAGGCTGCGCGCGATGTCGTGGCGCGCATCGCACATATATTGAATAAATAGAAAAATGTGGTATAAATATCACCAGGTGCCAGTCCCACAGACTGGTGTTTTTGATTCGATACTTTGACACAGGAGGTGCCTGATGGCACACGAATCGATGGTTGTGGTCATGCGCGTGTACTGCTCGTTCGAAAAGAACGATCAGAACGCGGAGCGTGCCCGTATGGAGCATACGAAAATGATCGAGGCAGCCGAACATCTCATGAGGAACGGCGTTTCGAACATCGTATTTTCAGTGCTCGTGGGAAAGCACCCCGATGCCGATAAGTGGGATACGGCAACGGTGTTGGGTACGCACTTCAAGATGCGTTCCAGTGTACAAGTACATTCGCTCTCTGGCGATCCGTTCTACTCGGTGATCCAGATGCTCCTTCTGATGCTCGCATCGACATTCGAGGAGGTGCTGTTCGCATCCTACACTTCCATACACTTCCTGACCCCTGAGGTATTGCGTGAGATCGATACCGCCTTTCGTGAGGGGGCCATGACGGTTGCCGTGGTGCCGCCGGACATGCCGACGGGCCTCGTTGGGGCCGCGAACAATCAGTGCATGGCGTGGAACCTCCAAGGCCTTGTCGGGGTCGGGGGATTCGACTCGCGTGATGCCAAGCCGCACGACTTCGACATGCAGAGCGACAAACAAGGCGTCGGCGAGATCATTCCTGCGTACAGGCTCGGACCGGACAGCATGGCTGTCATCATTCCGAACGTGGAAGCGGGCGATACGCGCGATACGCCTGAACAGATGAAGAAGCGAGCCAACAAGGAACGGCGTATCAGTGCCTGGCTCGAACGTGATGGTCTCGGTTGGGACGACCTGAAAAAGCTCATCAGGAAGGGGTATCCCATCGACCTTCGCGGTTAACGGCGAAGGTCCTCAATGACGGCAGCGATCGAAGTATCGATCCGCTGCCGTTTTTCGTTGTCTCGCGCACCGCTCTCAAGCTCATGGAGAAACTCAGCGAGCTCGCGGTCGAGGAGGTCGTTCGCTGTCCATTCATGACTCCGTGCGACATCGCCGCCATGTGCGGAAACTCGCTTGATTCTATGCTCCTTCGTGCGGTCGATATGGATGCGCGCTCGTCCGTGCTCACCCGTAACGGTAAGGGTTATTGCATCGGCCTCTTTCTTCTCGATGGACTCGAGTGATACGCCGCCCAAGAGTTCGTGCGCGAGGGCGAGATCGTGGACGAGGAGGTTCTCGTCGATCGCCGCGTCGAAGCTCCCGAACTTCTCCCAGGTGAACTCGGCCTCGATGCCGTGGACGCCATCGAACGCACTGACGAGCACACGATACTCAGGGTCGTAGAGGTAGAGGTATCCGGTCATGAGGACGCGGTTATGCTCCTCTGCGAGTGCGTAGAGCTCCTCGACCTCGCGTACCGTGAGCGCGAGCGGCTTCTCGCAGAACACATGCTTTGAGGCTTTGAGCGCCTCGCGCACGATCGCAGCGTGGGTCTCGATCGGTGTTGCGACGGCGACGGCCTCGACCACGTCGTCCGCGAGCGCGTCGCGGTAGTCCTTCGTCTCTTTCGCGTCTGGATAAGACGACCTCACGAACGCCGTGGTCTCACCGCTTCCCCCGTGCGCTACGTATGCTACTGTGGTGCTGTCTGCGAGAGTGCGGAGCACGTTGCGGCCCCAGCGGCCGGCGCCGATCATCGCGATGACGGGACGTGATGTCATGCCTGTAGTATCGCACAGCGGCCCACCAATTCAACCTATGCGTATCGCGTATATCGCCAATATCCGTTTTCCCTCAGAACGCGCCCACGCCGTGCAGATCGGGTCGAAGGCGAACGCGTTCTCGTCGATCGGGCACAACGTCACGATAC
>JACCDR011918951.1_pt1 | contig 20625 bp, 22 predicted proteins | sample 7446431 | NCBI WGS metagenome assembly JACCDR01 (sample SAMN15323443, study PRJNA562643) | freshwater metagenome | isolation source: river surface water | place: USA:Blue River Watershed | collected 2017-08-17 | reverse complement strand
TGGTCGAGCGCGATCTTCTCGATGACCTTTTGTTTGTCGGGTTGTTTCATGGTTTGGGTCCTCATGCGTTGTGGATCTGATTGGCTTTGTCAAAGCCAACCCACTGGCCTTGCTTGTCCAGGCCTCGGTTAGCGAGTTCCTTGCGGGCCAGGTTGTTGAGGTCGAGCTCGCCGTTGGCGACGGCGACCAGAACCTTGTTCAAGGCAAGCTGGATGAATCCAAGCTCGTCGACGGTGAAGGTGGTTGTTTCGGTAATCACTGCACTCTCCTTTGTTTGTTGCGATGTAGAGCATTGACGCTCTGATTCAAAAGGAAGCCAAGTCAATTTTTCAAGCTGTCGCTTATTCCTTGAAAGCCGATTGAGATGCCAAGAAGTGCGCCTACTCCATGCAGATATCCGGGCTGTGCGCAGGTGCTGAACGTGCCCGGTTACTGCGCCAATCACCAGCCCCAAGTGCACCGTGAGTACGGGCGTGCGCGGCGTGGGTTCGACACCGAGTTGGGCTTCTATCAGTCGACCAGGTGGCGTAACACGCGTGCAGCGGTGCTACGGGATAACCCGCTTTGCTGCAGGTGCCAGGCCAAGGGCGTGCTCCAGCCCGCCAACGTGGTCGATCACATCGTTCCGGTCAAGAAAGGCGGTGAGCGCTTTGATCGCTCAAACCTGCAAAGCCTGTGCGTGCCCTGTCACAACGCCAAGACCGCCTCAGAGACGGCATCCCTGCGCAACCAGCCCCCCTCCTGAGGGGGGAGGGGGGGTGAATCTCTACAGGATGGCGCCACAGATGCGTGCGCTTGCGCAATTTTTTGCGCGTGCAAATTGAAAAACATTTTTTGAGTCCACATGGCCGGTCGTAAACCCCTTCCCGTTGCAGTCAAGAAGATTAAGGGGACGCTGCAAAAGTGCCGCACCAACCCCAACGAGCCCCGCCCAATGGGAAAGCTGGGTGATCCGCCGGAGTACATGTCCGACATTGCCAAGGAGGCTTGGACCTACGCGGTAGAGAACGCTCCGCCGGGGCTGCTGTCTTCGCTGGATGCGGCCGTGCTCGAGCGTTGGGCCAATTGCGCCGGGCTGTACCGGGAGGCGCTGGCCAAGATCAATCGTTCGGGGGTGGCGGGGATGATCATCAAGACCCCCAGCGGCATCTTGCGCCGTTCGCCTCTGATGGACGTCATTCGGGACCTAGCCCAGGAGATGAAGGGCTACGAAGCTGAGATGGGGTTCACGCCCGCGTCACGCTCAAGGGTCCATGTTGCACAAGAGCCTGGGACAAATGATGACCCCTGGGCCGATATTGCGGGATAAGTTCAATGGCTCAAGGCAGTTATGCGGACATTGCCAAGATGTACGCAGAGAAAGTCGTGGCCGGAGAGATCCTGGCGTGCAAGTGGGTGAAGGCCGCCTGCCAAAGGCAACTCAGTGATCTGAAAAAGTACAAGGGCAAGGCCAGCCCCTACCGCTTCAATCCCAAGCTCACCAGCAAGAGCGGCAAGACCTACTACCCGGCGGACAACCTGTGCGCATTCATTGAGCGACTGCCGCACGTCAAGGGCCCGCTTGCCGGAGAGCCCATCACGCTGGAGCCGTGGCAGGTGTTCATCCTCTCGACGGTGTTCGGCTGGGTCAAGGCCGATGGCACGCGGCGCTTTCGCCGCTCCTACATCGAGGTGCCACGAGGCAATGCCAAGTCCACTCTGTCGTCTGCGGTGGGCCTGTACATGCTGGCAGCCGATGGTGAGGGTGGTGCTGAGGTCTATTCGCTGGCGACCACCCGTGACCAGGCCCGCATTGTGTTCGGGGACGCGCAGGCCATGGCACGCCGCAGCCCGGGGTTTCGCAACCGGTTCTCGGTGAATGTTGGGGCGCACAACATGAACGTGATGGCCACGGGCTCCAAGTTTGAGGCGCTCTCGGCCGAGGGCTCCACGCTGGACGGTCTGAACATTCACTTTGGCTGCGTGGATGAACTCCACGCCCACAAGACTCGCACGGTCTATGACGTGGTAGAGACCGGAACCGGCAAACGGGACAACTCGCTCTTGTGGGTGATCACCACGGCAGGTAGTAACCGCGCAGGCATCTGCTACGAGGTTCGGTCTTTTGTGACCAAGCTGCTCGATGGCGTGTTCGAGGATGACACCCAGTTCGGGATCATCTATGGCCTGGACGATGGGGATGACTGGACAACCGAAGAGTCGCTCATCAAGGCCAACCCCAACTGGGGCATCTCGGTGAGGTCCGAGGTGCTCGGGCCGCTGCAGTCCAAGGCCATGCAACTGCCCAGCGCCGTCAACAACTTCAAGACCAAGCACCTCAATGAATGGGTGAACGCCGACACAGCCTGGATGGACATGCGCTCCTGGGACGCCTGTACCGAGAACGGCATGTTCATTGATCAATTCGAAGGTCAGCCCTGCTGGATTGGCCTGGACCTGGCCAGCAAGACGGACATTGCCGCCCTGGTAGCGGTGTTTCGGCATCCGGAGATTTCGGACGCCTACGTGACCTTTGGCAAGTACTACCTGCCCGAGGACACGGTCAACGGCGCAGGCAATAGCCAGTACGGCGGCTGGATGCATTCGGGGCGGCTCATCGTTACTCCGGGCAACGTGATCGACTTCGGCTGGATCGAGTCGGACTTGCTGGACATGGCCACCCGTTATGAGATTCAGGCGGTGGCCTTCGACCCGTTTCAGGCCACGCAGCTCTCGACCCGGATGCTGGCCGAGGGCCTGCCCATGATCGAGGTGCGCCCCACGGTGCTGAACTTCAGCGAACCGATGAAGACGCTTGAAGCCCTGGTCTTGCAAAAGAAGCTCGTCCATGACGGCGACCCGGTACTGGCCTGGATGGCCAGCAACGTGGTGGCGCACCTGGACGTCAAAGACAACATCTATCCACGCAAGGAGCGAGCAGAAAACAAGATAGACGGCATCGTGGCACTGATCATGGCCCTCTCAAGGGCGATCAAACCGGGGGACTCGGTGGTGCTCGGATCCGACTATGAGTTGATGGTGCTCTGAGGCAATGGGACTTTTCACATTCATCGATCGATTCAGAGCTTCGAGCAGTGACCGATCCCCTTGGGGAGACTTCTTCTTTGAGCCGGTGTCGGTGCGCAGCGCCTCAGGCATGCGCGTCTCGCCTGATGGGGCGTTGCGGCTCGCAGCGGTATATGCCTGTGTGCGCATCCTGTCGGAGACCATGGCGTCTCTTCCGGTGGTGGTGTACCGCCAGCGCAAAGACGGAGGCAAGGATCGGGTGACCGATCACTGGCTCTATGGTCTTCTGGCACGCAAGCCCAACCGGTTCCAGAACCCCTTTGAGTGGCGCGAGATGCTTCAGGGACACCTGGCCCTGAGGGGTAATGCTTTCTGCCAGATCATCGCCAACCCCAAGGGAGAAATCACCGAGCTCATGCCGATTCACCCCGACCGGGTGCGCATGGAGGTGATGGACAGCGGGGACTTTCGGTACCGGGTTCGGATGCAAAATGGGGATGAAACCGTATTCCCACGCGGGCAGATCTGGCACCTGCGCGGCCTGTCCTCGGACGGTCTGATGGGCATGAGCCCCATCGAGTTGGCCCGCGAGAGTTTGGGCATGGCCCTGGCCGCTCAGGACTACGGGGCGAGGTTCTTCACGAACGACGCCAAACCCACGGGCGGCTGGATCGAATTTCCCGGCACCTTCAAGGACCTTGAGGCCAAGCGGGTGTTCAGGGATTCTTACCAGGCGGCGCAGTCCGGTTCCAACCGAGGCAAGGTGCTCGTGCTGGAAAACGGCATGAAGTTCCATGAGGTGGGCGTCACGAACAAGGACGCCCAGTTCCTGGAGCTGCGCAAGTTCCAGATCACGGACATTGCCCGGTTGTTCCGTGTGCCACCACACATGATTGCCGATTTAGATCGCGCGACGTTCTCGAACATCGAGCAGCAGAGTCTGGAATTTGTCATGCACACCATGACGCCCTGGGCCGAACGCTGGGAGGCGTCGATCGAGGCAGATTTGATGCTGGACGGCGATCAGTTGGAAGTCGAATTCGACTTCGGCAACCTCATGCGCGGTGACGCGGCCAGCCGCTCCGCGTATTACCAAAGCGGCATCCAAAACGGCTGGCTCACCCGCAACGAGGCCCGCATCTCAGAAAACCTCAACCCGCTGAATGGCCTGGATTCGCCCCTTCGCCCGCTGAACATGGTGGAAGAAGAGGACGCTGAAGAGGCCGAGCAGGAAAACGAACCCAACGACTCAGAGCTCAACGAGAACGATGCACCCTCTGGTGATCAGGAGATGAGCATGCGCTTTCGCAAGCTGGTGCAGTCAAACGCAAGCCGATTGGGCAGGCGAATTGCACGCAAAGGCCTCCTTGATACCAATGAGATCCATCTGATCTCCCAGGCCTTTGGGCTCAATGAGAGCCATGTGCGTACCTGGGCACAACAGCAAACACAGCCCTTTGAGGAAAACGCACTGGCTGCTTCCCTGATTCAACTTGGAATGAACACATGAACAAACAACTTCTGCTCTCCGAATTCCTGACCACGCCCTGGGCGCTGATGCCAGAGCGTTTGCAGGCCATGTCCGTCATCCTGACGCGCTGGTCTGCGGGCGAGCCGCCCAACGACGAGACCCTGTTTCAGGTCAACACCGATCGTCTGATCCGTGACACCCGAAAACAAATGGCAGCAGCCAGTACGGGCACGGGCATCGCGGTGCTACCCCTTTACGGGGTGGTGACGCAGCGCGGCAACATGGTCGATGACATTTCCGGGCCGGGCAGCACCAGCACCCAGCAGTTCACTTCGGTCCTGCGCCAGATGTTGACCGATGACACTGTGGGCCAGATCCTGATCGACATCGACAGCCCTGGTGGCAGTGTCTATGGAGTCAGTGAGCTGGCCAGCGAAATCGTCAAGGCCCGCGCCCAAAAGCCGGTCATTGCCGTAGCCAACAGCCTGGCGGCGTCTGCTGCTTATTGGATTGGCTGTTCGGCCAGCGAGTTCTACGTCACACCGGGAGGGGAAGTCGGCTCGATCGGTGTGTGGCAGGCGCACTTTGATTACTCGAAGGCACTGGAAGAAGAAGGGGTCAAGCCCACCCTGATTTCAGCGGGCAAATTCAAGGTCGAAGGTAACCCGTATGTTCCGCTCGACGAGCAGGCACAGGCCTTCATGCAATCCCGTGTAGACGACTACTACAACGCATTCGTTGAAGCAGTTGCCGTTGGAAGAGGAGTCTCGATCAGCGATGTCAGAGATGGAATGGGCGAAGGTCGCGTGCTTGGCGCTGATGCAGCTTTAGCAATGAATATGGTCGATGGAATTTCAACCTTCGATGAAGTCCTTGCCAAGATGCAGTCCAGCATCAAGACCTCTGTGCCACGCGGTCAATCGCGATTGAAACAAGCGCGAGACGCACTCGCCTTGATCTGATTCATTTCATTTTTATTGCATTCCTCCGTTGAGGGGTGCGCCCACCTGCGACCCGATGGTTGCAAACCCTGTCACCGCCTTGAGTCATTTCGACTAGGCGGTTTTTTCATTTCTGGAGAACAAATCCATGAGTAAGCAACTCCGCGAGCTTCAGTCTCGCAAAGCAACCCTGGTCAAGGACGCTCGCTCCCTGACCGACATCGCTGCCGCTGAGCAGCGTGACATGAATGAGGAAGAAATCAGTGCATTTGAAGCCCTGAAATCAAAGATCGAGGCAACTTCTGCTGCTATCGATCGAGAGGCAGCCTTGATCTCAGAAGAAGCGCAGATGAACTACACGGCTCAACTGCCCCATGCTTCTGTGATCACAGTTGTGGATAACGCGGCTGCAGACCTCAAGCATGGCTTCAAGAGCGTTGGCGAATTCCTTAAAACTGTTCGCCATGCACAAAATCCTGGGGCCTCGATTGATGAGCGTCTGCTCATCGGTATGAGCCGAAGTGCCGTGGCTCCAAGCTCCTTCGGCAACGAAGGTTCTGCCCAAGATGGCGGCTTCTTGGTTCCTCCTCAGTTTGCACAAGAGATTTTCCAGCTGTCGCTGGGCGAGGACTCCCTCTTGCCTATGACCGACAACGTGGAAATCACAGGCAACACGATGGCGTTTCCCAAGGATGAGACCACGCCTTGGGGTACCAACGGCATCCGGGCCTATTGGCAAGGTGAGGCAGCATCGGCTGTTGGTACCAAACCAGTGCTGGGCCTGTCGACCCTGCGCCTTAAAAAGTTGATGGCGCTCGTGCCTGTGACGGATGAGTTGTTGGACGACACCAATGCGTTGTCCACCTATCTGCCCGACAAGATTGCGACTTCCATCCGCTGGAAGACTAATGAGTCGATCCTGTTTGGCTCCGGCACTGGCTTGCCTGTTGGCTGTATGACCAACGCAACGACCGTGACTGTGGCCAAGGAGTCGGGTCAAGCAACGCAGACGCTTTTGGCACAAAACCTGGCCAAGATGATCTCGCGTCTGCCACCCGGCTCATTTGGCAAGGCCGTCTGGATCGTGAATAACGATGTGCTGCCTGCACTGTTCACCCTCACCTTGGGCAACTACCCGATCTACCTGCCAACTGGCATGAATCCTGGAGGCATTCAGGTCTCGCCCTACGGCACCTTGCTCGGTCGTCCTGTATTTGTCTCTCAGCACGCCAACACTTTCTCCGCTGCGGGCGATGTGTTGCTGGCTGATCTGTCTTACTACCAGACGATCACCAAGGCAGGTGGCATGCAAACAGCAACTTCCATGCACCTGTATTTCGATGCGGATCTCACTGCATTTCGCACGACATTCCGCATGGATGGTCAATCCAAGATCGCTGCGCCGATCTCCCCCGCTAAGGGCAGCACGACCATGTCGCCCTTTGTCCAACTTGGCGCACGATGATCGTCGCCTGAACCATAAGGAGAACTCTGATGTTTCCCAATGCAAAAGGCAGCGAACTGTTTTCGGTTCTGGCCACCCTCGACCCCGTTAGTCAAGCTGCGGGCACTGCAACGACAGGTTGGGTCTCTGCAGGCAATCATCACAACCTGCTAGCGCTGATTCAAAGCGGTGTCCTTGGCACTGGTGCCACGCTCGACGCCAAGATTCAGCAGGCAACGGATGCTTCAGGCACCGGAGCAAAGGATGTGACTGGAAAAGCCATTACGCAATTAACTCAGGCTGGTAGTGGCTCTGCAAAGCAGGCCATCATTAATCTGCGTCCTGAGGATCTAGATGTCACAAACGGCTATGCCTACGTTCGCCTCTCGGTGACTGTGGGCGTTGCCGCCAGTCTGACTTCTGCACAGCTGTTCGGATTCAATCCCCGGTTCGCACCGGGCGATGCAAGCAATCAGGCTGCAGTCGCACAAGTGGTCTGAATCTAAGGGTGGAGCAATCACATGCCCATGCAGTTGATTACTCCGCCCGCAGGGGAGCCCATCTCGCTTGCCGAGACCAAGCTCCACCTGCGTGTGGACTTCGATGACGACGACAGCCTGATCCAGGTTCTGATCTCGGCGGCCCGACAGGCGGCTGAAACCATCACCAACAGGCAACTCGTCACTGCGCGCTGGCGGATGGTGCTTGACAGCTTCCCCGGACCCAGCCTGATGGGGGTGCCCGCAGGGCAGACCTTCACGCTGCCAGGGCATGCTGTTTTGCTGCCCAAGTCGCCCGTAACGTCGGTCGTGGAAATCCGCTATCTCGATATGGCGGGCGCTTGGCAGACCATGCCAGCACCCAACTACACCGTCGACAGCGCCTGCGAACCTGCCCGCATCACTCCCGTGTTCGGACAGATCTGGCCAATTGCCCTGCCTCAGATCGGGGCAGTCAGCGTAATCTTTGATGCCGGATACGGGAGTGCAGAAGCAGTACCAGAGGGGATCAAGACATGGATCAAGTTGCGCGTAGGAAGTCTGTATGCGCATCGAGAAGAGGTGGCTGCGCTATCGAGGGGGCGCATCGAATCACTGCCCTTTATCGACGGACTTCTTGACCCTTACAAGGTGGTTTTGGTATGACGGTGATCAATGCGGGTCAATTGACCAAAAAAATCAAATTGCAACGCCCCAGTACCTTGCAAGACAGCTACGGGGGGCCTGCGCGAACCTGGCTGGACGTGGCCACAGTCTGGGCTGCAATCCAACCCGTGGATGGGCGAGAGCAGAAAAGAGCGCACCGCATCGCAAGTGAGGTGTCCCATCAGATCACCGTACGCTACCAAGCCAACCTCACTGATACCCGTGTGATTTCATCCTATCGGGCGCTGTACAAGGCACGCATTTTCAACATCCATGCTGTCCTCAATGACGATGAGAGCAATGTCCTGCTCACCTTGTTGGCATCGGAAGGTCTCGAATGAATTTCAATTGAAAGAGTAACCGACATGCTGGAGACTCAAATCGATGGTTTGGCCGACTTGCAGAAATTGCTCGATCAGCTTCCCGTCAAAATTGAAAAAAAGATCCTGCGTGGAGCTCTGCGTGCTGGTCAGAAGGTTGTCCTGGAGCAAGCAAAGACCCACATTCACAACGTGAGCGGTGCACTAGCAGGCAGTTTGCGCATCAGCACAAAAGCAGGCAAAAACGGCAAGATCAGCGCCCGCGTGGTGGCTGGCAACAGGACCGCTTACTACGCTCACATGGTCGAGTTTGGCACTGCCAAGCACCTAATCAAACCGAAGAATCGAAGAAGTTTGTTTATCGCTGGGCTCATGCGCGAGCTTGTGCACCATCCCGGCTCTCAAAAAAAACCATTCATGCGCCCTGCCGCTGATGCCGCAGCTCAGGAGAACAGTCAGGCCTTGGAAGCCTTCAAGGATTACATGCGCTCTCGCCTGAACAAGGAGCTAGACAATCTACCCGATGAAGCAGATGGGGTGACGAAATGAGAGCAGAAAAAGTTGTCTATGACTTGCTCACCGGCAGTGAGGCTGTCACAGCGCTGGTTGGTTTAAAGATTTACCCAGGCCTGATCCCGCAAAACACCACCATTCCCGCTGTCTCATATGAGTTGATCAGCAGCGTGGACATCCCACCCATTAACGCGCAGGCGGGTGGCGTGATCCTGCGCAGCCGCGTGCAGGTTTCTGTTCTTGCGCGCACCTATGCAGAGGTCAAAACAATTCAAGAAGCCATTCGCCGCGCACTTCTTTTCAAGAGCGGGCTGATTGCGGGCGTCCAAGTGAACGCCATTACCCGCGAACTCATCGGATCTGATGAAAGAGATGATGAATCCGGTTTGTACATGCAGGGGGTTGATTTCCTGCTGATACACGAAGAGAACTGAATACAGGACTCTGGTCTGTTGAAACCTTGCCCGCCTTGAGCGGGCGTTTTTTATGGAGAAAGCCATGCCTCAAGCATCAGGTATTTTCAAACAAGTAGCCATCAAGCGAGAGCTTGTCTATGGCACCGCGCCGGCCGCTTCGGGCGCTCAACTTCTGCGCCGGGCTCAGTCCACGATTGACCTGACCAAAGAGACCTACCAGTCCGGAGAGATCCGCCCCGACATGCAGGTGGCAGATTTTCGTCACGGCGTGCGCCGTATCCAAGGCTCACTGCAAGGTGAACTGTCGCCCAAGACTTACAGCGACATCTTTGCTGCTGTTCTCAAGCGCGAATTTACTGCTGGCGCAAGCACCACCGGCTTGGCTATCACCATCGCAGCCGGTTTAGGTAGTAGCTACACCGTCACACGCGGCTCGGGCTCCTACCTGACCGACGGCTTCAAGGTCGGAGATGTGGTGCGCCTCACTGCAGGCACCTTCAACGCGGCCAACCTGAACAAGAACCTGCTGATCATGGGCCTTACCGCAACCATGGCCACCGTGATGACCCTGAACGGTTCCACGCTCACGGCTGAAGGCCCGATCGCATCGGCCACCATCGGCGTGCAAGGCAAGAAGACCTACATCCCGATCAGCGGCCACACGGATGTCAGCTTCGCCATGGAGCACTGGTTCAACGACATCAGCCAGTCCGAGGTATACACAGGTATCAAGTTCGACAAAGTGTCCCTTGATCTGCCGCCCACCGGCATGGCCAAGGTCTCTTTTGACACGATGGGGCAGAACGTCACCACATCGAACTCCCGCTACTTCACCAGTCCCACGGCCGTGACCACCAATGGCATTGTGGCCGCAGTCAATGGCGTGCTGCTGGTCAACGGTGCGGTGCAGACCGTGGTGACAGGTCTGTCGATCAACATCGATCCATCCTTCTCGGGCGATCCGGTGGTGGGGGCCAACACAGTGCCCAACTTGTTCGCAGGCCCTGTGACCGTCACCGGCCAGTTCACGGCCTACTTCACCGATGCCACGCTGCGCGACCTGTTCGTGAACGAGACCGAGACCAGCCTGGTGGTGTCGCTCACCACCGATAACACCGCCAACGCCGATGTGCTGACGCTGACCATTCCCCGCATCAAGTTGGGCGGCCAGCAAAAGAATGACGGCGCTACAGGAATCGTACAGACCTTTCCCTTCCAGGCCTTGCTCAACACCGCTGGCGGCTCCGGCACCAGCAGCGAACAGACCACCTTGGTGATGCAAGACACCGCAGCTTGATCCCACCCGAGCCCCAACACCTCCCACCAAAGGATATTCCAATGAGCAACCTCCGCAGCATCAAGAGCGTCATGAGCGCCCAAGTCGAGATCAAGGACGAAAACGGCGCCCCCACCGGTGTCTTCTTTGAGATCGCAGGCCCCACGCACCCCAAACGCAAGGCCATCTTGCTGGCCAACCAGCGTCGCCTGCAGCACCAGCTGCAAAAGACCGGCAAGGTCACGCTGGACGACCCGGCCGAGCAGGAGCTGCAGGCCCGAGACAATCTGGTGGCCTTCACCCTGGGCTGGACAGGCTTTACAGATGACACGGGCAAGGATGTGCCCTTCAGTGCCGACGCTGCGCGCGATTTGTACGAGGCTGACGAGTATTCCTGGCTGGTCGATCAGCTCAACACAGCGCTGAACGAAAAAGAACGTTTTATGCGGCGCTTCGCGAGCAACTGATCGCGCACGCGCAAGCGCAATTTGACCTGTCCAGGCGCCTGCCGGACGGGCTGACCCAGCGTGATCACCTGCAAGCCTATGCCCAGTCCTGTGGCGAAACGCCGCCTGACCTGATCCTGCCGCCAATTCCATCAGGTCTTGAGCTTATCTGGGACATTTTTTTGCAGCTGCACCACATGCGCGGTTCGGGCATGGGCCCCAATGCCATCGGTGCGTCCGACCTGTTGGCCTACCAGCGGATCAACGGCATTGAGCTCAATCCCTGGGAGTTGGACTGCATTTATGCGCTCGATCAGGTGGCTCTGCAGGCTGCAATTCAGAAATAAAGCGGCACATACATGAGCACGATTGCAACTCTCACGATTGAAATGGCAGCGAACATCGCTCGCCTTCAGACTGACATGGACCAGGCCAAGCGCGTGGTCAATGACAGCATGAAGTCGATCGAACAGGCCGTCGGCATGGCGAAAACAGCCTTCGTGGCCTTTGCTGGCATTTCTTCTGTGGATGCCTTTGTCGGCATGGTGCGCGGCTCGATCGAGGCAGCGGCCAAGCTGCACGATCTGGCGGCGCAGACGGGCGCCACGGTGGAAGCCCTGAGCGCCATGGGCGCTGTTGGCAAGACCTCCGACACCAGTCTGGAGACGATCAGCGCGGCCATGAACAAGTTGGCCAAGAACATGGCTGGCGCGACGGAGGACACCAAGGGCGCAGGCAAGGCCCTTGAGGCCATTGGCATTGACTTCGCCACCTTTAAGGCCTTGAGCCCGGACGAGCAAATGCAAGCCGTGGCCAAGGCCATGGACAACTTTGCCGACGGCTCCGGCAAGTCGGCGGTGGCGATGGCGCTGTACGGCAAGGAGGGGGCAAAGCTGATACCGTTCTTGAAAGACCTGGCCGAGGTGGGCGAGCTGCACGCCAAGGTGACAGCCGATCAGGCGGCCATGGCCGATAACTTCAGTGACAACCTTGTGAAGCTCCAGGCCAGTGGCGAGGGCTGGAAAAAAGAGCTGACTATGGGCATGCTGCCCGCACTGAACGAGGCGGGCCAAGCCGTGCTGGATGTGATGAACGGCACCGGTGGCCTGCGTGAAGCGGTTCGCGAGCTATCCAGGGACGGCACGATCGCCGAATGGACGCGCACAGGCATCACCGCACTGACGTACCTGATCGACGTGATCGAGGCCCTGTGGCGCGTGATACAGCGTTTGTACCTGGAGACCAAAGCCGACTTCGAACAGATGGGCGCCTTGTTCACCGGCGTGGGTAAGGCATTCAGTCTGGCAGCAAACGGCGACTTCATGGGCGCCATGGGGGCCATGGCGGCGGGCATGGACAAGGCCAAAGAAGTGGCCGTCAAAGCCCACGACGACATCGAGACGGCCTGGCAAAAGCAGCTGCTAGGCGAGAGCATTCGCACACGGATGGCGGAGATTCAAGGTCTGGGCACGGCTTCGGAAGTGGCCAAGCCAAAGTTGGACTTCACCAACGTGATGAACAACAACAAGGAGGCCGCTGACAAGCAGGCCAAAGCCTATACCGACCTGGTGGCCAGCATCAATGAAAAGATCGCCGCAGCCAAGCTGGAAACAGAGGTGGGTGGAAAGCTCACCGAGGCGCAGAAGCTGCAGCTTGAAATCGACAAGCAGGTCGAAAAAGGCACCATTTCCCTTAAGGATGCCACCAGCGACAACACCAGGGCGCTGCTTGCGCAGTTGACCGCTGCCGAGCAGGCCAAGGCCGTGCAGGAAGACCTGCGAAAGGCCAGCGAGGAAGCCTGGAAGGAGTACCTGAAAAACACCGATGCGCTGCAAAAGAATGTGCAGGCGATTGAAGACAAGGTGCGCAAGCAGCTCGAGGAAAACGACGCCATTGGCAAGACGAAAGCCGAGCTGCTGCAGCTGGAGATCGCACGCCTGAAGGACGAGGCCGCGACGCTTTCGCAAATCGTCCAGCAGGAGGAATACCTGGGCCTGTGCACGCGTGAAACCGTGGCCCACCAGGACACGCTGTCGGCCCTGCAAAAGCTGATCGAAGCCAAGGAGCAAGGCGTTCACCTGCAAGCGGCCAAAGAAGCCGCAGATGCCTGGGAAAAAACCGCCAAGACGATCGAGACCAGCCTGACGGATGCACTGATGCGCGGATTTGAGTCAGGCAAAAGCTTCGGCCAGAACCTGCGCGACACTCTCTACAACCTCTTTAATACATTGATCCTGCGCCCGATCATCCAGCCGATCGCGCAGGGAGCATCGAGCGCCGTTCTCGGCGCTGTGGGAATGGGTGCCAGCGGTGCAGCAGCTGCCGCCACGCCTGGCTCGCTGGCCAGCCTAGTCGGTGGTGCTACCGGCTTCCTGGGCGGTGGCCTAAAAGCTGGCATATCCGGCATCTTTGGCGAAGCTGGCGTGTCTGGGACCATGGACGCTGGGATCATTGCCCTGCAGTCAGGCAATATTTCCGGCGGCCTTGGAACGCTTGCGGGCGGCGCGGCTGGTATTTTGGGCACTGCTGCGGCTGGCATCGGCTTGGGCTCGTTGATCGCTGGTGACAAAAGCGTGGGCGGCCTCAATGGCGCCGCTTCCAGCGCGATCGGGACGGCCATCGGCGCGGCCATCGCAGGCCCAATCGGCGCAGTGCTGGGCGGTGCGCTGGGTGGCGTTTTCAATGCAGCTTTTGGCATGGGCGATAAGGAAACGACCAGTAAAGGCGTGACCGGCACCATCGGGGGCGGCGCTGTCACTGGCCAGCTGTACGCCAACTGGAAGCAAGACGGCGGGTGGTTTCGCAGCGACAAGAGTGGCGTCGACTACACGGCCCTGACCGCCGATCTGAAGTCGGCCATGGACAGTGGCGCGCTGGCCATCCTGGAATCGACCAAGGTCTACGCCGACGCCCTGGGCATACCAGCCCAGCAGCTGGCTACGATCACAACCAGCTTTACGACGCAGCTGACTGGCGATGCAGAGAAAGACAAGCAGGCCATCCTGGACGCGCTGGGTCAGTACCAGTCGGCGCTGACCGCTCGTTTCCAGGATGCATTGACACCCTTTCAGAAGGCAGGCGAGACGCTGATCCAGACGATGCAGCGTCTCACGCTGATTCAGACCGTCAGCGAGTCCCTGAATAGCCTGGGCGGTGCGTTTGGCGTCTTCGCCCACGCCAGTGTCGATGCCCGTGAGTCGATCATCGGTCTGACCGGTGGCATTGATGCGCTGATTCAGAAGGCCAACGGCTTTGTCAGCAACTACTACACCCAGAACGAACAGGGAGGCCTGACCGCCAAAGCGGTGGAGCAAGGGCTGCAGGCCGCCGGGTTCACAGCCGAACAGATCAGCGCACTCTCCAGTCGGGATGACTATCGCGCACTTCTGGAAGGCCTGGATGTCAACACAGCCACCGGCCAGCAGCAATTTGCCGCGCTGCTTAACTTGCAGGACAAATTTGCAGCTGTTTCGACTTTGATGAGCGATCAGAAGCTGACGCTGGACGAGCTGGCCAAGCAAGCGCCGACTGTGGCCGCGTTGGACAAGTTGTTCACCCCTACGCAGAGCACGGCGCAAGCCACGCAAAACGTGGCCGATGGTGTGACGACAAGCAATGCTCTGCTCGGTCAAATCGCAACAAAGCTGGATGCCATCAGTGCGGCTTCAGACGCTGCTGTGGCTGCAGCGAACTCGGCCGCAGCCGCCGCTGCTGATGCGGCAGGTGCGGCATCCAGCGCCGCAAGCGCAGCCAGTTCCGCAGCCAGTTCTGCCTCGCTCGCAGCGGCAGCGCCGACATACAGCTACGACATTGGTGGAGGAGGTGGTTGATGGCTCAGATCGTCATTGCCGATGTGGACGTGTACGACCCTGGCATCAGCGGGGTACGGACACTGCGCTTTGCCACCCAAAGCTACAGCACTGGCCCCACTGACACCCCGGCCAATACGTTCTACGATGGTCGCATCCAGCAACCGGCCAACATCAGCCGCACTTGCTTTAGCGACGCCAAGACCACCGGCCGCACCCAAATCGGCTACGGCGATATGGTGCTGGTCAACAACGACGGTGCGCTGGACGGCTTATTGTCCTACAGCTTCGCTGGCCGTACCATCACCATCAAGCTCGGCGTGGTGGCCCCCAACAGCAATCGCGTGCCCACCTGGGTTACCGTGATCAAGGGCACGATGGAGCAGGCCGAGCTGTCCTGGCAAAAGGTGACCATCCGCGTGCGCGATCGCCAGCAGGACCTTGCAAAGCCACTGCAGCAGGTACGCTACGCGGGCAACAATACCTTACCCAATGGTCTAGAAGGCGTGGCCAATGACCTCAAAGGCAAGCCCAAGCCGCAGGTGTTTGGCCGGGTGCTCAATGTGGCCCCGCCACAAGTCAACACCGACCGGCGCATCTACCAGGTGCATGCGGGAAGTGCGTTGTCAGCGCTGCTGTCGGCCTATGACCGGGGCGCACCGCTCACGGTGGGTGCTGTCTACACATCGCAGGCCGACATGGAAGCCAATGCGCCCTCTGCGGGCCAGTACCGGGTATGGAACGATGCGACGGCGGGCTGCTTTGTGCGCCTGGGCAGCGCCCCCACAGGCACGGTCACGGTGGATGCTGTGCAAGGCGCTGCAGTGGCCAACCGTACCGTGGGGCAGCTGTACAGCCAGATCTTGCAGACCTCAGGCATCAGCTCAAGCGACATCAACAGCGCCGACATTACAGCCCTGGATGCAGTTGCTCCCTACGAGGCGGGGGTGTACGCTCCCTATGACCAGGACATCACCCCGCTGGAGCTGCTGGACACCCTGTGCGCCAGCGTGGGGGCCTGGTACGGGTGCGACGCCTCCGGGGCGTTTCGCATCGGGCAGATTGCTGTGCCCAGCGGCGCGGCCGTGGGCACCATCACCGCGACCGACATACTCAAGATCGAGCGGGTCTCCAGCCGCGACCCAGGTGTGGGCATCCCCGCCTGGAAGATGAAGATCGGCTACCAGCGCATCTATAGCGTACAAAACGACCTGACAGCGGCGGTGACCGATGCCCGCAAGGCCTACCTGGCCGAAGAGTACAGACGTGTGGAATCCAGCGATGCATCAATCAAGACGGCCAACCTGACCAGCCCAGAGCTGGAGTTTCTGACTGTGCTGACCTCGGCCAGCGATGCAGCTACCGAAGCTGATCGCAGGCTCGCCATCTACAAGGTGCGCCGCGACATGTACCAGCTCACGATCCGTGTGGATGCACCGCTCGCTGCAGCGCTGGACATCGGCAAGATCGTTTCGCTGCAAATCAATCGCTTTGGCATGAGTGCCGGCAAGAACTTTCTGATCATTGGCATCCGCACCAACATGCGCGGATACCAGTTTGACTTGACCTTGTGGGGTTGACACGTGGCAAACATATTTTTGGCCTGGCAAAATAGGACGGACGAAGGCAACCTCTCAGGTGGCTCTTGGTTGCCTGCGCTGCCTCTGGCAAATCTGCAAAACAGGCAGGTGCAAAAGATCTCGCGCAGCAGTGGCGTGACCGCCGCTGCCACCAAGTTCGACATCGACCTTGGCCAGGCTCGCTCGATCGGCGTGGTGGCCCTAGTGGTGCACAACATCAGCGTCAGCGGCACTGTTCGCATCACGGCCAGTGACACGGCTTCATTCACAACGCTTTACTACGACAGCGGCAGCGTGGCTGCATGGCCATCTGGGGTGATCCCGACAGACTTACTGGAGTGGGAAGACGACAACTTCTGGCTGGGCACGCTCTCGCAGCAGGCCCGGGCTGGGTATCAGTCGCCTTTCATTTTGCGGCTGCCAAGCGTGCAGAACATGCGTTACTGGCGCGTAGAGATCGTCGACACCAGCAACAGCGACGGCTACATCCAGATCGGCCGCCTCTTCATGGCGCGCGGCTGGTCACCGAACGTGAACTACGGCTACGGCTCGGGTCTGGGCTTTCAGGACCCGACGCCTGTGGACACCTCGTTGTCCGGTGCGGAGTACTTCGACGTGCGGTCCAAGTACCGGGTCATGACCTTCACGCTGCCCTACATCACCGACACCGAGGCTTACAGCTACGCCCTTGAGCTGCAGCGCCTGGCGGGGGTAAGCGGCGAGATCCTGGTGATGCCCGATGGCGGCACCTCGCTCACCACACAGCCCCAGCGCTCATTCGTTGGTCGCCTGCAGCAGATCGGGGCCATCAAACAACCCAATCCAGTGACCTATTCGGTGGATTTTGAAGTGAAGGAATTGTTGTAATGGGATCGGTAACATTTCCGATAGCGCTCGGGGGTGACGGATCGACCGTCACTGATGACGCTAGCTCCACCACTGGGCTGGCAAACGGTGGGCATCGACTGCGCTTTGTCCAGTCGCTGTTTCAATTTGTCACGGTTGCCAATTACACGGTCAGCTACACCGCCCAGCGCGTGGTCGACGCGACGGCTCAGGTAGCCCTGGCCACTGCCCAGGCGAACGCGGCAGCGGCCAGCGCGGCAACGGCGCTCAATGCTCCGGGCACACAGGCCACCAGCACAAGCACATTGACCGTTGGCACTGGCAGCCAGACGCTCACCTTGGCACAGACTGGCAAGACATTCACAGTCGGACAGTTCGTACAGGTTGTCAACAGCGGATCGGCCTGGATGACGGGCGTGATCACTGCGTTCAACCCCAGCAACGGTGTGATGACGTTCACGCCTTCTTACATCGGCGGCAGCGGCAGTTTTTCAGCGTGGACTGTATCGCCTGCAGCACCCCCGGAAATTCCCTCCGTTGCTGGCAACGCGGGCAAGGTGTTGCTCACGGACGGCATCGCTTTGATCTGGGGGCAGCTCTATCCCTCTCAGGTAGGAAACGCGGGCAAGGCCCTTGTCACAGACGGCTCTACGGTCAGCTGGTCGCTGGTGTACCCCTCTCAAACGGGTAATAGCGGTAAGTCACTGGTGACAGACGGCACTTCAGCTTCGTGGGTGGGCACCAGCTGCCGTCTATTTTTTCTAAGTCAATCTTAAGGAGCCCACAGCATGGCATCAGGAACACTTGGCCAGGCTGATCTGGCAGCGAACACGAACACGACGGTCTACACCGTCCCAGCATCCAAGCTCGCTAGTTTCAACGTGAACGTCCTGAACAGGACAGCATCGAACGTGACCGTTCGAATGGCCATCAGTGCCAACAACTCGCCAGCAAACAGCGAATTCCTGGAATACGAAGCCACTATCCCGGCCAATGGCGTCATGGAACGCACAGGCTTGGTCGCTAGTGCGGGGAAAAACCTGGTTGTCTATGCAAGCTCTACTGGCGTGAGCGTGAATGTTTTTGGATTTGAGGAGTAAAACATGGGACGACAAATTTACGGAAGCCCACCGGTCGTGACAGTTCAGGGGACATTGACCACCTTGCAATCACAGGCCGGGCGCCAGCCCTCGCAGCCGACGATCACAAGTCCGACAAGTGGCGCGACGCTGAGCAGTTTTACTCCGACACTGAGCAGCTCGGCATTCTTTGTTTACAACACCGACACGCATGCAGGGTCGCAGTGGCAGTTTGCCAACGACTCAGCCTTTGTAAACGTGGTTTACGATCTGGCCACTACCGCATCAAAGACCTCGCTCACCGTTTCCTCTGGTGCCATCGCACAGGTCAGTGGCCCTCTGTACGCGCGCGTGCGGTACATAAGCTCTGCCTCAGAAGTGTCTCCGTGGTCGAACGCTATCTCTATGAACAGAGCGGCTAGCGTGGCGGTCACGCCCCAATTCTTGAGTACGACGAATTACAGATTTACGTTCATCTATTCTGGAACTGGAACTGCAGATTCTGTGTCGGTAAAAATCTCGGCCAGTGCCGACATGTCCAACCCGATCGCGAACACTTCGGTCACTTTGTCGGGCAACACAGGTAACCTGGATGCGGTCACATACGCCTCCATGCCTGGTTATTCAACCGGCACACCTTACTATGTGCAAGTCACTAGCTTGGGGGCTGGTGCCATTGTCAGCACAGCCACAACCCAACTTGCGCAGCCAACCTCTTCCCTGGCTCTGAACGGCAGCAGTGCAGTCTACAACCCCGGTTCTGCAAGCATCACTGTCTTCAATAATGTGACTGGAGCGAATTCTGCGAGTATTGCGACCCAATACTCTACGTCGGTCAACTTCACGACTGTCGCCTATGAAAGCACCTCCTCGTCGATCGCCGCGACAAACTTGCCTGGATTGTCGAACCGAGCAAGTTCGTACTACTGCCGCTTTGTAGTGGTGGCTGGCAGCGATCGACCGGTTGTGGGTTCACCATTCGCTCTTACCGCAGTTCAAGTTTTAACAGGCTCTGGTTCGGGATCCATTAGCATCGCCTATTCGGGTGCTATCCTGGTTTCGGGCATCGGCGGCGGCGGCTCGGGCGCTGGTGCACCAGGGAGTGCGTGCGGTGGCGGTGGATCGGGCTACATCAATAGCCAGACCTATACAGTTACTGCCGGGCAGTCGTTCTCATACGCTGTGGGCGCAGGTGGGAATGGCCCAACTTGGGCAGACGGTAACCCTGGCTCAGCAACAACTTTCACGCTAGGCGGCACCACGCTAACCTGTGCAGGTGGATCAGGAGGTAGGTCACAAGGCAGCTCAAGTGGCGGCACGGGCGGCCGAAATGGCGGCGACGGAGTTGGAAGCGGGACTGGCAACTATGGTGGAGGTGGCTCGCCATACAACAGCGGTGGTGCACCCGGCAAGGCGGGCTCTGATGCCGTACCGGGATATGGCGGATACGGCGGCTATGGATACGGAGCTGGCGGGGGCGGCGCTGTGCGCTCAGCGGACTACGGGGGCACTGGCCCTGCGGGCGGTGGCGCAGGCGGCTGGCCTACTGGACCACAAGCTGGACAAGGCCAGTTCGCCAATGTGGTGGCTGGTGGCAACGGCAATGTTGGCTATTTGCAAATCCAATATACGAACTGGTAATAGGAGGACCTCATGAATGACGCAATGCTAAAGAAGGTCTGCCTACTGACTGAAAACAAGTCAAAAATTGAAGGCCTCAAGTCCGTCTACACCAGCGACGAAATCTCGGCCGCGCTGGCTGGCACGATTAACGCTTACAGCTCGGCGTTGGCTGTATTGCTGATAGAGCGTGAGCAAATCTACGCCATGCCTGACACATGACATTTCCTCGCTTTAGAACATAAATCTCCAGCGTGAGCTGCGCGAAGATTGTTAGGACCATCTCAGTTTTGCTAAGCAGATGAAATCATCTCGGGATAGACCGCCCAGGGTCTTTCCGATCCCGGTCGTCGCAGCCTGAACTGACCGTACCGTTTTTTAAACCGCCGCCATGGTTCGCCCTGGCGGCTTTTCTTTTGGAGAAACGAATGCCAGAACCTACAAGCAGTGGGGTCGCCGGAGCAGCGGTGGCATACAAAGCGTTTGGTGGAACCGCCGCAGCGGCTGCCAGTGGAGCAACCCTGGCTGCAGTGGTGGTCATGTTGATGACGCCACCTCGCAACAAACGGGAGTGGGCCGTTGGACTGATCAGCACCGTGGTGTCCAGCATCGGCGGCGGTGCATTCACCGTCGAGCACTTCGATCTACATCACTGGGCGTTTTCAACCATGGGACTGTGTGCCATGGGTGGATTGATCTTTGCCTGTGGTCTG
>JACCDR010507996.1_pt1 | contig 20640 bp, 21 predicted proteins | sample 7446431 | NCBI WGS metagenome assembly JACCDR01 (sample SAMN15323443, study PRJNA562643) | freshwater metagenome | isolation source: river surface water | place: USA:Blue River Watershed | collected 2017-08-17 | reverse complement strand
TGCTCGCGGCCTGCAACTTGGCCCTGGCGCGCTTGATGTGCGTGGCCACGGTCGTCGGGGCGATGCCGAGCACCTGTGCAGCACCGGCGAAGCCACGCGCACCGTGCGCGCAGGCTTGCAGCGCGCGTAGCTCGGCCGGCGTGGGCCTGCTGACGCGGGTGTAGTCGCTGCGGCTGCTCATGGGGCGGGCGCGTGGGCAGGCGGCGCAAAGCCGACGAGTTGATCTGCGGCGCTCATGACTTCTTGCGCTTGGCGCACCTTTTCGGCCACGGGGGCCCCGAGTTGCGCCAGCAGTACCGCAACTGCCCTGCGCTCAAGCTCAGGGGAAGAAGGGACGGTCGGCGCGTCGCCGATGCCACTTTGCGCCGCGATGTCCATCAGACGGCCCGACACGACAGCATGCCGGTCGGTGGCCGTCGCGGACTCGATGGTGGCCAGCACCAGGGCGCGCTGCATCGCCAGTTCGGCCCAGCGCATGCGGTCGGCCCACGGCGCGCCGTCGGCGGGCTGCTCGGGGATCGGGGGCACTTCGATGGGCATCACGGCTCCTCAGTGGTGTGCAGCGGCCCCGGGTGCTTGGTGTCGCCCGCACTCCGACATGACAGGCGCTCGGGACCGGGGCCGCTGCACTCGGTCACGGCCACAAGTCCTTGCGGCTCAGAACGACGGTTCGCCCGTCGAAGTACGCGCGCACGCCATCCAGCTCAGCCACGGCCCACTCGACGGGATGCGCTTGGTCGGTGCCCACGTTCTTGATCGCGCGGCGGCGGAACAGCCGGCCGCCCTCGTCGGCCAGCACCATCTCGGCGCTGCCGTTCGTGGCGACCTGATGGCCGTCCTGCTGGACGATCTCAAAGGGCTGCATCAGATTTCGTCCCAGGCCAGCGTCAGCGTCTCGGCCGGCGTCACGCCACTGCTGGCGGTTTCGGCCACGCGCATCATCAGCACCAGGTGGTCGGCCTTCTCGCCGGTGCTGGTGAACGGGCCGGCGCCCAGCGTGAGCGCGGAACCGCTCGTGTAGCTGAACAAGCTGGTGTAGCCGGTGGTGGCCGTGGCCTCGGCCGGCGTGGCGTAGCTGGCAACGGCCTTGGCGTACACCTCCACGCCCGTGCCCATGCCGTTGGAGCCGTCGCTGTAGGCGCGCACGTTGGAGATTTCGGTGTAGGTGCCACCCGTCACCAGCATGCGCAGCCACTTCTCGAAGCTGTAGTCGAAGCCGGGCGCGGGAGGCACAACCAACGGGTTGTTGGTGTCCACCGTCGCGTTGTCGGCGTTCTTGAAGCGGACGGTCCCGCTGGTCTTGTCGGTCGTGGTGCCACCAGCACCGTTCTTCTCGACGATCTGCACGGTTGCGGGCATGTCGGTTCCTTACTTGCGTGTCAGGGTCAACTTGTCACCAATGCGGCCAGCGCCGTCCCGGTGCAAGTCGATTTCGATGCGGTTCCACGAGGGCGCGGCCTGCGTGAGCGATGCGGGCATGTCCAGCTTGATGACAGGGGCCGGCATGCTTCGAGCGGCCGTCACGAAGGCCACCGCGAGGGCCTTGGCGAGTGCGTCGTGGTCGATGGCCGGCTTCGTGGCAGCCTTGCTCGTGGCCTCAGACACCTCGGCCAGCGCAGTGCTCGCCTCGTTCAGCAGCTCGGCCATCTTCTCGAAGGCGTCCGCGAACTTCGCATCGGTGACGCGCTTCTCGCTGATGACCTCCAGCAGCGCCACCATGTCCTTGATGCTGCCTTCGCTCATCCCAGGCACTCCAGAAGTTGTTTCAGCACCGAGGCGCGCTTGCGCAGCTCGATCAGTTCTTCGGGACGAGTCTGAGCGGCAGGGGCTGGTGGGTTTGTGGGCGCCGGGGGTGGCGGTTCAGGTGTCCGCGTGGACACCTGCGGGGCGGGTTCGGGGGCTGGTGCGGCAGGCGGCTCCTGGGCGGGCGCCTTGCGCTTCAGCGCAAACCCACCAGACATCGGCACGATGTCGTAGGTGTCGTCCAAGCCGCGCATGCTGCGCTCGCGCAACGCTGCGGCTTCACTGGCAAACGCCCTGCCGTCCCGCGTCCCAATCACGTCAAACAACGGGTTGTCAGCGTCCTCTCGGTTGCTCTCCGCGCGCTTCTCGCCGGTCGGGTCCAAGTTGTCGCGGACGATGATGCCCAGGGACTTGCCCGTGGAGGTGAAGTGCCGGAAACGGTCCTTGTCGCTGTCAAGGTCGGCCTTGTTGACGTAGACGTTCTGCCCGAAGCGCGTCATGACCTTCACGCGCTCTGGCTCGCGGTCGCTGGCCGGCTCTGCCCGAGACACCGGGGTGTCTTGCAAGGTGTCTCGCTCTGGCTCCACCGGCTTCGGCGCCTCGGCCTTCTTCCCCGGCACCGTTAACCCCGCCCCCTCCCACTGCGCGATGTCCTCCGCAGTCGGCACCCGTGCGCGGCCCACCTGCTCGACCTTGTTCTCGCCGGTCAGCTTGAAGGTGAACAGCAGCGGCTCGGGCGGGTCGCTCGCCAGCAGCCGGCCCATGCGCAGCACGCGCATCGTGAGCACTGCATCGGCCTGGCCGTCACCACGCGCCTTGCGCTGGATCACCAGCATATCGTTCGACCGGCGGGCGTCTCCTTCGCCCACGCTCACCGTCATGGGCGTCCACTGGTTCACCGGGCGCGGGGCTGATGCCCACGTGCGGCGGATGGCTTGCTCGCGGGTTTCCGGCGCTGGCGTTGGTGCGGCGGCTTGCGACGCAGGAGCGGGCGTCGGCGCGGCCGGCTTCTTCGCCTCAACGATCGCATCGTTCAGCCGCTTGGCCTCGGCCATGTCCCCGCGCGCCACGGCATCGGCCCACTGCGCAGACAGCGCCTTGATCCTCAGTGCAGGGTCTGCGGGCAGTCCATTCCCCACAGGTGCAGCCGCTGCGCCGCCGGGTGCAGCACTGGCGGGAGTTCCCGTGTCTGTTCCTCGGGTGTCAGCAGCCACTCGTCCCACAAGTGCGCCGCCTCCACCAGCGTCAGCACCCCTTGGCGCACCGGCTCGGCCAGCCACTGCGGTAGTTCCTGGTACGTCAGGCTGTGCGGGTCCACCCTCCGGCTCCTTCTTGACGGCCCAGCCGCCTTGCACCTCCACCACCGCATCGGGTGGCAGGCCCTCGCGCTTGGCGCGCACCTTCGCGCCCGACAGCGTGCCGTAGGGCATGCCGTCGTTGGTCAGCAGCAGCGCCGTGTCGGCCTGCTCCGGCACGATGTCCGTGGCCTCACCGGTCGGCAGCGGCTCGGCCGGCTCGATCACTTCACCAGCGGGGATTACCTCTGCCGCATCGCCCACCGGCAGCAACTCGGCGGCCTCCGGCGTCGGGATGTCCTCAAAGACATCCGGCGTCGGGACGTCTTCGACCTCGGTGGCGTCACCCGTGGGCACCAGCTCGGTGGCTTCCACACCCGGGCGCCCGGTCAGGCGCTGGCGCAGTGCGTCGGACTTCTCGCGGAACGTGCGGTCCTTGTTGATGAGCAACTGGTTGTCCAGCACCAAGTTGGGCTGCACCTCCGTTGCTTCACCCGCCGGGATGTCAGCGGCCTCGGTCACGTCCGGCGTGGGCAGCATCTCCGATGCCTCGCCGGTTGGTACGGTTCTGGCCTTGCGCTCCAGCGCATTCAACTGCGCCGACACCGAGCGCCGCACCGTCTCGGGCAGGTTGGGCCGCTGCAGCGTGGCGATCAGGCCCAGCGCATTCGTGCGCTCCTGCGGCTCCAAGTCGCGCAGCCACGCCAGCGTCTCGGCGTTGCGTGCCCTCGCCTCGCGCGCCGGCTGGTTCTGCGGCTGCCCCGGTAGCACTGGGATGTCGGTGGCGGCCGTAAACGCGGCCACTGCCTCGTCTACGCTGGCGGCCTTGCCGATGTCGTCCAGCGCCAAGTCCGCAGCCTCGCGCTTGATCTGCTCGTCGCTCGGACCCGCCGGTTCGCCGGACAGTAGCGCCACGCCGCCGCCCGTGATGCCTCCCAGCGCCGCGCCCATCGTCGCAGCGCCGGCCACGCCCTTCATCGGGTCAATGGTCGGGTCGAAAGGCATCGCGGCACGCTGGCCCTCGTACTGCGTGATGCCTTCCTCGATGCCTTCTTGGACACCTTCCACGCCGGCCGTCTTCAGCGCGCGGGACACAGCGTTGCCGCCGAAGCCCTTGGCGCCGGCCAGCAGCCGCTCGGCACCGACGACACCTCCGGCCGCGCCGACGATGCCGGGCAGCACCGAGGCGCTGCGCGCGGCCGCGGTGGCTTCTTCTTCCGTGGCGCCGGCCTCCTTGGCGAGCTCGTAGGCCGTGCCAGCGGCATCACCGCCAGCGCCAGCGCCTCCGATGGCCGCGCCGACACCAAGGCCGGTCTTGACGCCACCACCCAGGGCCGCGGCGCCGCGCATGGCACCAGCAGGCACGGCGATGGAGCCGGCGGCCTGCGCCAGCGCTTGCAGCGGCGCGTCGGCGATGTAGCCGCCCACGGCCGCCACCTCGTCACCGATGCCCTGCGCGCCTTCCATGCGCTCGCGTAACCGCGCTTTGTCGGCCTTCACAGCGTCGGACTGGCTTGCCTCGCCTTTGCGGATGAACTCGTCCACGCCCTGCGAGAAGCGGTTGCCGGGGCTGACGAAGTTCGCCATGGAGCCCACGGTGCCGGCCGCCGCGTTGGCCGCTTCAATCACCGTGTCGTTGGCCACCGCAAACAGGCTGCGCTTCGGGGTCGGCGGCGCGGGCGGGTCGGGCAGCTTCACGCCCAGGTTGCGCGCGATGGTTGCCACCGGCACGTCCGGCGTGTAGCGCTGCTGGAGGTACTGCAGCGCCTGCTCGTCGCTAAGACCGCGCAGGCTGGGCAGCTTGGCGCGGAGGTCGTCTAGCGTCGCCATTAGTTCAGCCCGATCGCGTTGTAGTCCACCGCGTTGTCGGTGCTGGCTTGGCCGGGCTGCTTCCACTTGCCGCGCCGCGTCAGTTCTTCGATGGCCGCTTTCTGGTTGGCGTGGCCGTCGATGGTCGCCACGCGCTGCAGAGTGCGGTCGTCCATGCTCGCCAGCGGGCCAGCGGGCTTGGCCGGCGCCGCCTTGCCCGCGGCGGGCGCGGCGCCGGGCTGCTGGCCAGCGCCGTCGCCCATCAGCATCTTGCGGATGTCGTCGTCACCGCCCGGCGCCGCCGCGCCGCCCTTGGGCTTCGGGATGTATGGCTGCAGCAGATCCTGGGCCTTGTCCTCGAGCACGCGCATGCGGACCAGCAGATCGCTCTGCGACTTGTTCTTGTCCGGCTCCCACGTGCCATCGGCTTGCGCCTTGGTGATGGCCGCGTTGATGTTCTCGGCCTGCTTGGCGAGGCCCTGGTAGGAGGCGCGCACGGCGGGCGGTAGCTTGGCGAACGGGTCGTCACTGCCGCCGCCGCGGGGCGCGTAGCGGGCACGGGCCTGCTCCATCAGCGTCGTCTTGCGCACCTCGCGCTGCGCTTCCTTGTCGGCCTGCGCGTCCTTCATGCCCTGGTACTCGGCATCGCTCATGCCGGCCTTCTCGGCGTCGCGCTGCGCTGCGCCGCGTGCCAGCACCGTCGTGCGCTCGGCATCGGTCACGCGCTGCAGGTTGCCCGGTTCGGTCTTGAACGCCAGGTCGTCGCTGCGAATCTCGCCGGCCGTGCGCCGCTGAAGCTGCGCCATGAACTCGGCGCGATCGCGGGCGATCTGTTCGTCGAGGTACTTGTTCGCCACGTTGGCCGTGGACGCGGAGAAGCCTTGGACGGCTGCTTTGAACAGGCTCATGCGGCGTTCTCCGGCATGGTGTCGTCCATGGGTTCTTCGCCCTCTTGGCCCTGCTCCGCCGGGCCGCCGCGCTGGCCCACCTGCTGCTCGGCTGCGGCCATGATCTGCTCGTCGGTGGCGCCCAGCTTCTTCGCCAGGGTGGACATGACGATGAGCAGCGAGGTGTTGAAGTCCTCCTGCGTCACGGGCTGCCCGGCCGCCACCAGCATCTCGGCGGCTTCGCCGGCCAGCTCGACGCCTGCCGGGAACAGTGCCGCCTGCGGAATGCCGCCCTTGGTCTGCGCGTCCAGTGTCAGCAGCAGGCCGGTGACGTTGTTGCCGATCTTCTGGTCGGTCGGCTCCTGCGACTCGAGGGCCGCGGTCACTTCCTCTCGCATGGCCGGGCTGTAGAGGAACCGCATGCCCGCAGCCACCACGCGGTCCACCGCATCGCGCTGCTCGGGCGGGATCATGGCCTTCACGTCCGGGCGCTTGAAGCCCCCGGGCGCCTTGCCGGTCGTTTCCTTGGCGCGCTGCAGCAGCGCGGGTTTCTGAGCCATGGGTCAGCCTCCGGGGGTGAACTGCATTCGCACCGGGGAGTTCATGTTGGCCCGCGCACGCTCGATCAGCGAGCGCTGGTAGTCCAGCGCCTCCTGCTGCTGCCTCGCGGCCATGGTCCCCGAAATGCCTTGTGCGATCAGTGCCGTTGGCATGGGGTTGGCTTTGATCCAGTCCATGCCCTTGCCCATCGCCCCGGTGGCGCGGTCCCACAGGGAGCCGGCCATCTGCTGCGTGTTCTTGATGGCCCCGGCCACTTCTGAACCGGTCATGCTCCTGGCCGCTTCGCTCAGGAAGTCAGGCGCAGCCGATGCCGGCATGGCGCCGCCGGTCAGGGCCCCGCTTTGGCCGGTCAGCGCGTCGGCAATCGACGGCGCGCTGCCGCCCATGCCGCCGCCCATCGGCGCCACCACGTTGCCGGCGCCGTCGATGCCGGTCATGTTGCTCAGGCCGCCCGCGTCACCGGCCTGCGACAGCTTGGCCTGCTCAAGCAAAGACGGCATCTGCTGCGGCTGCGCTGCGCCTGGCGCGGTCAGCAGCGACTCGCCGCCCTCCGCGCCTTGCGTCATCAGCTTGGCGGTGTCCACGGCATCACCCGTGGCTGTGGCGGTGCTGGTGCCCGCCGCGTTGCCGGCGCTGCCGATGGCGTTGGCAGCGAACCCGCCTAGCGCCAGCACGCCGCCGAGCTTCATCAGATCCGACTTTTTCTCGAGCACGCCAATGGTGCCGAGAAGGCCGCCGGCCATAGTCAGGAACGTGCCGATCCCGATGGCGCTGCCGGCCGCAATGGCACCCGCCGCCGCCGTCACGCCACTGGCCAGGCTGATGAGTGGAATGGCAACGGCCATGGGTCAGTCCTTGTAGTAGGTGCAGGTCACGCCCTGGTGCGTGAACCCGTAGCGGCGCAGCACTCGGCGCATCGCGGCCGGGGCGTCGAACTCGCAGTGAAAGAGCACTCGGCGCACGCGCATCTCGCGGTCTGCCCAAGTGCGCAGCGCGGCCAGCAGGCGCGGGCCGGCGCCGGGCGCCACGGCGCGCAGCGCAACCACGTGGGCCTCGGCACGCTCGAAGAATGGCGACTCCACCACGGCCGCGGCAACGATGCCGGCGGGCTTGCCACCATCGAAGGCGACGAGGTGAAAGTCGGACCACGACTGCTGAAAGTGCCGGACGATGCCGGCCACCTTGTCCTGGCTGACCCGGACGCCGGGGTACAGGTGCGGTCGCATGCCCTCCACCGCGAAGGCCGCGACGGGCTCGATGTCGGCATGGGTGAGGCGACGGTACTCCACAAGCCCATGATGGGCAGGAGGTACAGCGGGCTTTGTGGGCGTGGCTCAGGTGTCCACGTGGACACGTGCTTCAGCCGCCGGTTGACTCTGGATCACGCCAGCGGTATCCATCCCACCACTGGCCTGCGCTCGTTCTTCCCGGCGGCTCCGGCCCATCTGAGGAATCCAGCCACTCGCCGGAACCACTGCCCGTATTGCCGCCGCTCGCTTCGCCGCCGCCGGCCGCACCAGGCGCCAGGTTGAAGTTCAGAAGGTCGCTCACGTCCACCGCGCCGCCTGTGGCCTTGCCCCAGAAGGTGCTGAAGCTCTTGAACGAGTCAAGGTTGTTCTGGATGAGCTGCGCCTTGGTCGCCGGGTCCAACTCGGGGTTGTTCTGAATCTTGCTGATGGCGTCCTGCAGCGTGCCCCACGCTTGGCTGATATTGGTGTTGTTCTGGATCTGGTTCTTGAACTGCGCTTCGATGGTGGCGAGTTCTTTGCGGCTCTCCACATCCATCTTGGCGAGGTCGGTGCGCTGCTGCGTCGTGGCGTCGAACTGCCGGGATGCCTCGGATTGGCCCTTGTCGAACTGCCGGGCCTGCTCCATCAGGCTGCGGCCCTGCTGCTCGTTGGAGAGGTCCATCTGCCGCCCGGTCGTGGCCGACTGGATGGCGTTGTTGGCGTTGACCACGTTCGCGTTGTTGGCCGCGGTTTGGTTGGTCAGGCGCTGCTGCTGGTACAGGCTGGCGTCAGCTTGGGCGATTGGCGTGGCAGTTTCGATCACAGCCTGCTCGCCAGCTTGCGTGCCAATGCTCGAGTTCATCAGCCCGCGCTTCGCTGTCGTTTGCGCCGCCCGAGTGCGGGCCGTCTCCATGAGCGGCGAGTTGCTGCTGGTGATGCTGTTGACCCGACCACCAACACCCTTGCTCTCGTCAAAGTCTTGCAGGACCGGGACGGTCTTGTTCTGGCGGGCAACTTCCGCAAGCTCGTCCTTGATGGGAGCGGTGGCAATCATGAGCAATTCACCTTGGTGTTGAGTTCATCGTGGCAGAGCCTACGGCAGCGTTTTGGGGGCGGGATTCATGTCACTTGGACATACGCCGTTCGCGTCTCGGCATCGCTGCCGCCTGCGTTGCTTGCCGTCAGCGTCACGGTATAAGTGCCGCTGGCGCTATAGGTCTTGGTTGGGTTTTGCAGCGTGCTAGTCGTGCTGTCGCCAAAGTTCCATGACCATGCGGTCGGCGAGTTAGTGCTGGTGTCTACAAACTGCACGCTTTGGCCTACTGACACCGACACAGAAGGAATCTGTCGAACCGTCCCGACCATGATGTTGTCCAAGGCCGTTGAGTCACCTCCTAGCGATCCTGCGATAGAGATCACCACGCGATCAAACAGGGCACCGTTCGTCAATGCGACATGACCCACAAAGCCCACTGAACCCGTAAGTTCTTCAACAGGAACTGGCGTTCCGAAGAAGTCCAAAGGCTCTACGGTGGCTGCGTACAGAAGACTGGCACCAGAGTAGAAAGACCATGTGGCTAGACCGCCAAAGTCCATGTAATCAACCAGATACAGGCCAAATGCGACGATTGGCTCCGTAAAATCAAAAGTAACTTCGTGTGTAGATGCGCCTCCCGCCACAAGGCACTTAGAGCCTCCGTCCGCAGGCTCTGTAAGCTCAGTGTTTGCGTTGTAGTAGGCCACTGAGTAACGGCCCTGTGCAGCGGCAGTGAAAGGTAGCGTCTGAATGCCACCACTTGGGAAGGCAACGTCTACACCTACACCAGAATTGGCGTCGGTGTAGTTAATTGTCGTCACTGATGAGTCGGAGAAGGACTCAAACGTCTGCGCACTAGAGATGCCCGTGGCCGCAGAGAAACTGGTTTGTCGAAGGCGAGGCAGCGCGTATTCGGATGGCGAAAGTCCTGGGGTGTCGGATCCAAGCCCAACGAATGCGTTGTAGACACCGAAACTTGCTGCGCCTGCCCGCATCGCCCAGAAAGAGGCCACCGGCGGCGTTACCGGCGGGCCTGCGGGCGCCGACGACTGAGGCCCCCAAGTAAACATCAGCGAAAGTCCGCCGTGAAAGCACACTCGATTACATCATCGGCCGCGTGATACTGGCCAGTGATGCGGTCAATGCGGCCTGCCGTAGTGCTCAGGGTTGGCGCAGTACCACCAGGCCACTTGAACTTAGACCCGTAGGCCAGCGTCCGCGAGCCGGTGCCGTCCTGCTTGATGCGCCAGTTGTAGATGCCGCCGTCGCGCATGTTCGTCGGGTTGCCCAGCGTGCGGTTGCCGCCCAGGGTCACGGTGAAGTGGTTGGACAACGCCGCGTCGGTGGCGATGGTGGCCGCGTCGGTCAGCGCCACGAAGGCCACGGTCTGGGCCCCGGTCAGACTGTTGCCGCCGCTCAGGCGAGCCGCGTCGCGGATGGGGCGCAGCACGAATTCCTCGAGCCCGAGGCAGATCACCTCCACGATGGCCCACTGCTTGCCCGTCACCGCACTGCCGTCCACGGTGCGCAGGGTTACGCCGGCCTCCGGAGTAATGGTCACACTGCCCGCGCCCTCTTGGATCACGATGAACGTGTCGCCGCTGATGAACCGGCCGGTCACGATGCGAGCGGTAACCGCCGACGATGCCGTGAAGTGGACCCGCGTGCGCGTGGTCACAGCCGGGAACGTGTAGTCGGTCAGCGCCGTCGTCACCTTCGGCAGATAGCGGCCGTTCAAAGCGTCGAGCTCGGCCTGCACCGCATCAAATCCGGCCTCAATGCTCGCGTACTCGGTGCGGATTGGCCTGGAGCGCGCCTGCGTGCCGCGGTTGGCGTTGAACACCCGGTTGAAGAAGCGGTTGGTCATCGTGCTTGCCTGCGCAGGATGTAGTGGGTGGTGAGCGCGCGGATGGTGTGCGGCAGCTCTTGGTCGGACTCGCCGGCCAGAGTCACGGCGATGCTGCAGCCCTGGCCCTCAAGCGGGAAGCGTTTGCGGCCGGTGTCGCCGGAGTCCCAATGCGCCTGGTCCCAGTTGGCGATGTCCCACCGCAAGCCGTTGCCCGGCTGGGACACGTCAATGTCTTCGGTGGACGGGATTTCCTCGTCGGCGTCGAAGAACTCGGCGTTGGCTGCCAGGGTGAAGTAGCTGTCGCCCTTGCCCTCAATCTCGATTCGCACGTACTGCTTAACCACGCTCGGTGAGCGCTGGTTCATCTCGTTCAGGCGCAGGGCGTACTCAATGCGGTCGCCCGCAAAGCTGCGGCCTACGTCGCACTCGTAGACGTAGCCGCTCTCGTCGCCGATGAAGGTGCGCGGCTCGTTGGTGATTTCGCCATGCACGGCCACGGTGATCTTGCGGCCGTAGTCGATCGTCGTCCACTCGAACTGCCCGCGCGACACCGGCATGCCGCTGATGGCCGTGCCATCGGTAAAGAACACCCGGTACTTGCTGCGGTCGGCCAGCCACACGCTGCACTCCGACGACTGCCCGCGCACGATGCTCTCGACCTGCTGGCTCACCGAGTCCCAGCGGTAGTTGCCGAACGCCTGGGTCGGGGGGTAGCGCACGAAGCCCGGGGCGTCCAGGGACACTACGCCGGCTACGTCCTGGGCTGAATCGGCGCTGCTGCCCGACTGCCGGCTCAGGGTCTTCAGCACCCAGTCGCTGCTGCTGTCGCCGTACAGCACCAGCACGGAGTTCTGGCACAGCACCATCAGCGCCGCGGCCAGCTCCGAGCCAGACACGCTCACTAGGTTGGTAATGGTGTCGCCCGTGCCCAGTTCGGCCGCGCCGGACAGGACCGTCCACTTGTACGGCTCGTTGATGCCGCTGTGCTGCAGGCTTGAGCGGTAGGCGAAGAACAGGTGTCCACGGTGCGCCTTCACGGCCGTCGCGCGGACGCCGCCCATGCCCGTCTCAAGCGGCACCAGCACGTCGTCGCCGAGCTCGAACTCGCGGTTCACGCCATCGCACCCGTACAGGCGCAGGCTGTTGGCCGAGCCCACGAAGGTCGTCACGTCGGTGCGGACCCGGCCGCCTGGCGATAGCGTGATCTGGCTGGCGATGTAGACCCCGGCGCCGGACGATGGCACGCTGCCGGCGCCGCTCGTGGTCAGCGCGCCCGTGGCGAAGGTGCCGCCGGTCGGCACGGTGATGATGTACCGCCCAGCCGCGGTGCCGGCGCCCCAGGAGCCGGACTGCAGCACCACGCGCTTGATGGTGGCAGTGGCCGAGCCTTGCGTGAGCGTAGAGCCCTCTGCCGGCTCGGTGCTGCCGCCCGTGAAGCTGAGTTCGTAGTAGAGCGGCACCGCCGTCCAGCCGCCGCTGGTGGCCTTGTGCAGTGCCATGGCCGTGCCGCCCACGTTGTTGCGCCAGGCGTAGACGGCATCGTTCAGGATGGCCACGCCGCGCACGGGCCCGGAGCCGGGCACCGCGGTGATGTCGGAGCGGTAGTCGGCTGCGGCCAGGGCGGACAGTTGGTTGTCGAGTTGACCAGACACCTCCGGGTCCGTGCCCGCCGCGGTGAGCGTGCCCACCGGGCTGCCGCTCACGTTCAGCACCTCGCCATCGGCAAAGGTGCCGGTGGTGCGCGTTACGGCCAGAAACGCGCCGTCCACGTAGATCACCTTGCCGGTGGCGCTTGAGGTCGCGCCTGTGACGGTGTTGCCCACGACGGCCGTGTGCGCAGCCGTGCATTGCAGGTATGCGTAGGTCGCCACGTTTGGCTGCGCCCGGCCGTCGAAGCGCTCAATGCCGCCGATGCGTTCGTACCCGCCACCGATGGCCGCCTCGTAGTTGTAGGCGATGCGCGCCGTGCCGGGCTTGGTAAACAGGGCCGTGGCTTGCACGTCCAGGCCACCGCCCAGTGCCGTGGCGTCCACGCGCACTTGGGCCATCTTGGCATTGCTAACGCTCAGGCTACGCAAGGGGCGCACCCCACGTCATGCGGCGGGTGTAGCGCGACAGCAGGTTGTCCTCAAGTCGCGCGTAGTTGGTCTGCCCGCGGGCCAGCACGTCAGGGGCGTTGTCGAACTTGCCCACCTCCACCAGCGCGCGCCAAGCCAGCAGGAGGTGCAGGTCGGCATCGAACTCCGGCGTGTCGGTGTCCTCGGCCAGTTCTTGCGGGGCGCGCAGGTACTCGGTGCGGATGGTGTAGGCGACATTGGGCGCCGGTCCGATCAGCAGCGAGTTGTCGTCGTCCACGCTCCACGCGCTCGGCTGGCCTGCGGGCTGGGTGCTGTGGACGTAGCAGTCGCGCCACTGGTCTAGGGTCATCCACTCAAGGTTCCACGTCCGGCTGGTGTCGGACGGGTCAACCGCCTTTGGTCGCCACTCGTCGCTCTCTGGCCTCCACCGGCCGAAGGTCAGCGGCGCCGTGTTCAGGCCCAGAGCGGTCGGTGTATAGCTCGTCTGCCCGATGACGGTGGTGATCGTCGCGCGTCGCCGCATCCAGCGCAGGTCCAGCGGACGCGACTCCAGCTCGCGCAGCGCGTCGGAAACCCAGTCGAACAGCCTCCGGTGTTCCTTGGTGGCGTCCTCGATGCTCGTCGGCCCGCTGCCGCTGCGCGCGGCTTCGCGGTGCAGCCGCTGGACAAGCTGCAGGTAGTTCACATCAGCCCTCGCGGGTCACGCGCTCCAGCCACACGCGGCCACGCGGGTTCGGGTCGCGGATGACGCTGAAGCCGTAGCACGCGGCCGTGGCGCGCGTGGTGTGCATCTGGTCGTCCGCGTTCGGGTTGCGCACTTGCTGAGTCTTGAAGGCCGTGATCTGGCTGCGGGCCAGGGCCTCCACAAACTTGCGGGGCACGCCGTTGACGCGCACGCCGCGGGGGAACCAGACCATGTGCCCGTTGACGCCGGCCTCGGCGAACAGCGGAGCGTTCTTGTCCGTGGTCTGGTGAACCTCGATGTCCAGGCGCTCGTTGTAGAACTTCTCGGCTTCCTCCTGCGTCTTCCACTCCCGCTCGGTGATCGTCTCGACCTTGCTGCCAAAGGCGTAGTTCGCGCTGGCACACGACTCGAAGCTCACGCCCGGTGTGTCGGCGAAGGTCACATCGCTCTCGCGGGTGTCGATGTGGTCGGTGGAATGGGCTGTGGCTCGGGCCATCGTGGTTCCTTTGATGAGAGGCCGAGCCCGAAGGCCCGGCCGTGCGGCTTGCGCCGCGTGGCGCCAATCAGTAGGCGATCGGCTTGGCGGTGACGTTCGGCACCGCGTCGATGAAGGTGTCCACGACATCGGTGGCGCCCAGGTCGGTCGAACCGGCCGTGAAGGTCGCCGTGCCGTTGGTGCGGACGGTCAGCGCGCCGATGCAGACGAAGTTGTCGCGGTCGGGCCATTCCCAGACGCCGGCTTCGTAGGCGGCCAGGCCGGGGCGGACGCGGATGGCCGACTGGATCACCGTGACGGTGCCGGCCGCGTCCATCATGAAGAAGTACGCCGCGATGGTGCCGGCCGACTGCGCCGCCAGCGACGTGCCGGTGAAAGCAGCGAAGGCGATGTTGTCGGTGGCGCCCTTGCGGATGGCGCGGCCGTTGATCCGGGCGTCGAAGGCGCGGACGATCTGGTAGGTGTTCGCGTTGGTGCCTTCGGCCAGGCCGGCCGAGGTCAGGCACACGTTGTCGCGCAGTGCGGTGCTCATGGTGTTTGGTTCCTTGTGGGGTTGATGGCGGCCGGGCCCTTGTTCAGAGCCCGGCCGTGCTCATCAGAGCGAGCTGACGGCCGTTTCGTAGATCGCCATGTGGCCTTCGTTCAGGCGCACGGCGGCGAAGTACGCCTGCGCGCCGACGTAGCCGCGCTGGCCCAGCGGGTCGTCCTTGGTCTTCTGACCGGGCGACAGGTGCGTGACGCTGAACGAGTCCTTGCCGCGGAGCATCACGTCGCCGTAGCACTCCTCGGACATGACCATGATCGGGTACACGTCCACGTTCTCGGAGCCGCCCGAGTTCGGCACGCCGCCGGCCAGCCGGGTGTTGGCCGTGGCCGTCGTGCCCGCGTTCAGGTACGGGGCCAGGTGCGGCGAGGTCACGAAGCGGAACTGCTCCCAGGAACCGAGCTCGTTCTCGTGCATCGGCTTGCGGTCGCCGTACTCGCTGATGTGCACGAAGCCCGAGAGCTGCGAGCGCAGGTCGGCCTCGAGGTCGCTGTGGCACACGGCCACGAAGGCGGCTTCGATCGGCTGCGTGCCCACGCCCGGCGACGCCGACAGCACCCGCGTCACCTTGGATGCGAGGTTGTTGCTCATCGAGCGGGCGATGTTGCGGAAGTTGTTGGCCGACACCAGCGCCGTGACGCTGCCGCGGGCCGACACGCTGCCGGAGAAGAACTTGTTGGTGCCGCCCTTGAGCACGCCGTAGCGGATCATCTCCATCAGCAGGCCGAAGCGCTCGCCGGTCAGGCGCTTCATCTCGGCCGGCACGTCGTCCTCGTACATGTCCGCCACGCGGTTCGTGTACTTGTAGAGGACGCCGTACTCCTGCAGGGACACCTGGATGTCCTGCGCGGTGATGGTTTCGGCCCCGGGCGTCTCGCCTTCGTTCAGGCGGTGCGCGACGGGATCGACGTTCCACGTGTTCGGAGCCGCGGCCGTCGCACCCTTGGGCAGCCAGCGGCGGTACACGACCGTCTCGCTGGTGTTCTTCGGGATGGTCTTCTTGAGCGAAACGCCCACGCGGCCTAGGACTTCCTGCGGCATCGCGTGCTTGAGGATCTCGCCCTTGAACTTGGCGATCCGCGCTGCTTGCGGGTCGCTCATGGTCTGGGTTGCCATGGTGTCTTTCCTTCAGTTCGGACGACTCACGTGCCGTTGAATCCAGCCTCGAATGCGTCGTCCAGGGTTGATGCGGGAGCCGGGGCCCGCCGGCCAGCCCCAGCGGGGACGGCGGCGGCGGATGCCCGGCTTTGCCTGGTCTGTGCAACCCTCTGTGCGTTGGCGTTGGCCTCGGAGGCACGCTGGCGCTCGAACTCCTTGGCCGTCTCGTAGCGGGTCAGCGCCTGCAACATCACGGCTTCGCTCGTCGTGGTCTTCACGCGCTGGGCGTAGTCCGCCTGCTGCGTGTCAAGCCACTTGGCGAAGTCGTCGCTGGCGACCTTCACCTCCCAGTCGGGGAAGGCTTCGGCCAGAACCGGCGTGTCGCTGTTGCTGCCATCTGCTGCCGGCTTGTCGGCTGCAGGTGTTGCCTTGAGGTGGTGCTGCACGAACTCCTCGATGGCCTCGGCCACCTCGGGCAATTCGGCGCGCACGCGCTCGACCTTTTCTAGCTTGGGCGGTGCCGGCGGAGGGGGCGCGGGCAGTCGCGTGTTCAGGTCGCCGATTCGGCCCTCGGTTTTGCGGAGCCTCTGCTCCAAGCCGGGGACCGCCGCGACGGCCTGCTCGAGTTGCTGGAACTTGTCGAGCATCGCGCGGACCTTCGGGGGAAGGCCAGCCAGATCGTCGTCGCCCTCGTCGCCATTGGGCTGCGCTTGCGTGGTGTCGGCGTCGGCCTGGCCCTGGGGCGAGGCGCTGTCAGCAGCGGGCGTGGCCGGCTGCGTACCGTCGAAACCGCCGTCAAACGCGGCGTCCAAGTCTTCGTGGGTCGTCTCCGTGGACATAGGGTTGCACTCAGTAGTCGTCACTCACGTGCGGCTGCATCGCTGGAGCCGCGGCCTTCGCCGGGTCTGCCGTGGGCAGAGCCAGCAATTTGTCGATCTGCTTGATCCTTCCGCGCAGTCTGTGAGTGGCCGTCTCGTCGCTTTGTGGGCGGATGAGGTGCGCAACGCACTCCGCGCGCTCGGCCTCGAGCCACTGCACCAGCCGCGCCCAGGTCTGGGTGCGGAAGTCATCAGGTGTCCACGTGGACACGTCAGATGCCCTGGTTGGTGGGGTTGGCCGGGTCCAGCTTCAACTGGCGCTCGGCGAGGAACAGCTCGCGCTTGTCGCGGCTGGCGATGGCGGCCTTGGCAAGGTCGGCCTTCAGGCGGTCCAGCAGCGCGCCCACTTGGGCCATGCTGATGTCGCGGTTGCCGGCGAACTCCATGGCCTGCACCTGCACCTTCATCTGGTTGACGATGAGCTCGACCTCCCGGTCGAAGGCGGCCTGCTGCGCCGCTTGCGCCATCTTGGCCTTGTCCACCTCGGCGCGGATCTTGGCCACCTCGACGGAAGGCTCCACGGGCGGCGGCTGCTGCGCCTTTACGTCCTGCATGGCCTGCCACGTGGCCTCGTCGTACTGGATGCCGGCCAGGTTGAACCCGTGGGCCTTGAAGAACTCGGCAGCCCACTTGGCTGGGTCGATCTTCAGCCGCTCGTCCTGGGTCATCGGGTAGGTCTGCGCCAGCACCTCACGCGCGAACTCGCGCTGGATCAGCGCCGTGGAGCCGCGGGCCTGGATCTGCATGTCGCCCTTGGCGTCGTCCGGCCCGGACTGCATGCCCCAGTCGTAGTAGCGGCGCAGGTGCGGGATGACGAACTGGTCATCGAACTGCTTGGCGATCACGCGCAGCGGCGCGCTGGCGTTGGCCATGAGCATCTGCATGCCCTTGACCAACTCCGGCGCCGTGCCTTGCTGGCCTTGCAGCAGCATGGGCAGGTTGGTCAGCTCGTCGGCCATCTTCAGGGCGAAGTCCACGATCGCGGACAGTTCGCGCTGGGCGGAAGGGATGTTCCACACCGCCATCGCCTTGTTGATGTCGGCGTTGGCCTCGGTCGGGGTGAACTTCCACAGCTTGCGGCCGACGATGTTGTAGTTACCGTCGAACGGCACCAGGCCCTCGGCGATGCCCACTTGCGGGCCCTTGGAAAGACCACCGTTCTCCATCAGCGCCCGGACGGAGGCCACCAGCATGCGCTGCGCGGCCTGCATCTTGCGAGGCACGCCGCGGCCCCAGGGCTGGCCCTCCACGCACTCCCAGCAGAAGAAGTCGTAGGGGAACTCGCCCGTCTCGAGCGGGTTGATCGCGGCCTTGATCGGCCTGCCGTTCAGCATCGTCACGATGCTCGGCACGCTGGCCAGGTACAGGTCTTCCTCGCGGATGGTGTCCTTGGCGATGCCCAGCGCCAGCAGCGTGTCAGGGTCCACGTCGCCGTAGTAGTAGAAGACCTCGAACACGTCGGAGTCCTTGACCGACTCGCCGGCCACGTCGCGGAAGCGCTTGGCGTCGCGGGCGTTGTTGCGCGGGCCCTCTCTCAGCGACTCGGCGATGGCCTGCGCGTCGTAGCCTTTGACCTTGGCCAGCCGGCGCAGTTGCCGCGCCGTCATGTAGTCGCGCTCCACGAAGTAGCTGCCCTCGTGGATGTTTTCGCCGCAGGCCGGGTCGGGGTAGCAGTCGCGGATGTCCACGCGCTTGCTGGTCGGCGAGGTCTTGTCGGTGATTTGCAGCAGGGCCACATTGCCCTGCAACTGCCACTTGCGCTCGGTGCGGACCATCGAAAACGGACCCTTGATGCACCCGGTCCCCAGCCGGCCCGCGTCGCGGATCATCTTGCGCATCTCGGCGTACACCGAACCCTCGACAAACTGGTCCTCGATCCAGTCGGCCATCTTGTCGGCCTTCTTCTTGGCGCGCTGCATCACCACGGCAGCCACGTCGGCGGCCTTGGCCTCGGTGCCGTCACCCAGGGTCAGCGTGCGGTCGGGGTTCTCCTGCACGTCTTCCAGCTCGGGGATCGGTGTCGGCTCGATCGCCCACGGCTTGTCGTCGTTGGGGACCAGCATCTCCTGCACCCGGGCCACGGCCGCGTCGGTCTTGGGCTTGGTGATGTTCAGGAAGATGCGCGAGCGACCGTCAGGGGCGCCCTTCTTCTCCTGGCCAGCGTCCTTGACGTTCTTGGCCTCGGCGCTCAGGGCGTCGATACCGTCGTACTGGTCGGCGTCCTCGTCCCAGATTTCCTCGATGCCGCTGGCCTCGCGCGCCTCCATGGCCTCCTTAATGCGCCTGGCCACCTGGGCGGCCAGCGCGTCGCGCAGCAGCTTGGTGGCCTCGTCGTCGGCTGCCGGCTCACCGGGTTGGTCGGATGGGTCGGCCTCGAGGCGCGGGTCGGCGGCTTGCGTCAGCATGCCCGGCATCGTGGGCAGGCCAGCAGGCGCGGTTTGTGGGCGGACGGCTCACGTGTCCACGTGGACAGGTGATTGAGGTGTCCACGTGGACACTTGGGCTACATGCCGGTGTAGGCGTCGGGGGCGTAGCTGACAACCGAGCGCGGGTCGATGCGCTGCTCGGGCTTGGGCCCGCCCGGGATGGCGAAGGTCAGCGCCAGGGCGTCGGCGCGGTCGGGCGACTTCACGCCGCGCTTCTTGGCGTCGTCCTTCGACTCCAGCAGCAGCAGGCCCTGGCGGTAGGTGTAGCGCAGGCCGGTAAGGTCGGCGCGCAGGTCCTGGTCGTTGGGCAGGCTGCAGCCGGCCGCGATCCAGTCGCGCATAGCGGACCACATGGCGGCGCGCAGGTTGTAGTTCTGCCCGTCCTCCATCCGCAGGCTGGCGTTCACGTCGCGCACCACGCCCTCCTGGATGATCCATCCGCGCAGAGCGTCGGCCACGCCGGCACCGATGCCGATGCTGTCCACCGCGATCTGCTCGATGTGGGCGCCGCGGCCGCGGTAGGCCATCACCTCCTGGCGCACGCGGCCCGCCGTGCTCATCAGGTCCGTCTTGCCCCAGGCGGCCACTTTGAGCACCACCCGGCCGCGGCGCACCACCAGCACGGTCTTGTCGTCGCCGAAGCGCGCCACGTCCAGGCCCATGCGGATCGGGCCTGCAGCCGGGAGGTCGGCCGGGCCCACGGCCATGGCCTGCGTCACCAGGTCGCCGGGGATGAAGCTGTTGCCGATGGAGGCGCTGTAGTCGCGGTCCACCTCCTGCGCCAGCACCACCGGGTCGAGCTCGCGGCGCTGCTTGTCGTACCAGTCCTGGCCCTTGCGCGGGTCGTCGCGCCAGTCGAACACGAAGACCGGCACCTTGCCGCCCATGCGCTTGCGCCAGAACGGGTTGCCCTCGCCGTTGGGCGTGGACACGTCGATCTTGCAGTTGGAGGTCTGCGACAGGGCAGCGTCGATGCTCTCGGCCTGCTCGTAGAACGCCGACTCGTCCTTGAAGTAGATGGAGGTCCGGGCGCCGCGGCCGATGTTGCTGCCTGCCTCGCCGATGATGCCGGCGCCGTTCTCGGGGTTCAGCACCCGCATGAACGGCGCGTGCTTGTCCTCGTTGTAGCCCTGCGGCTTGAAGAACGGCGGCAGCAGGCGGATGTACGCACGGATCTTCCAGAACAGGCTCGACGGGTCGCCGATCCGGTCCACGTAGTCCTCCTTGCGCGAGCCGAAGCCCACCACCACGCCCGGGTGGAAGGTCCACATCCAGGCGGCCACGGCCACGCACAGCCAGCTCACGCCCATGTCGCGCGACTTTTCCACTAGGCCATCCTCGCGGCCACGCCAGCGCGCCACGATCCACTCCACGGCCTCGCGCTGCTTGGGGAACAGGATGAACGGCGCCATGGCCGGCAGCCCGCGCTCCGGGTTCCGCGGGTCGAACGTCATGCCCCAGTCGGTGATCCAGTCGGCCGGGTGCTCTGAGTAGTACGCCTTCAGGGCCGCGATGTCGGCAGCCGGGGCCTTCTGCAACCGGGCCAGCCGCTCAAGGCGGGCGGTCCAGACGGCCTCGTAGTCAGGCCGGCGCCAGTCGATGCTGGCTGCAAGGTCGCGCATCACAGGCCGGATACGAGGCGCAGGTAGGCTTCCTGGCGCTGCTCGGGCGGGATGGCACTCAGGTCGGGCGGCGGTGGCGGTGCGGGTGGCGCGGTGTCGATGGCGAACGCCTGGCGCTGCAGCCGGATCAGCTTGTCCAGGGCTTCGGCCAGCGACTTGAGCGTGCTCGCCCGGCTGCCGGTGCCCAGGGCCTTGGCGACGAGGCGCTGCGCGTCGTTGATGGCCCTGATGTCTGTGGCATCGCCGGCCAGGATCTGAGCCAGCAGTTCCTTGTCCCTGGCCAGCAGTCGCTGCTCGGCCACCTCGGCGGTCAAGTCCTGAACCACCGACAGGGCCGCTTTGATGTTCTGGCGGTGTCCCTGGATGATCTGGGAATTGACTTCGGCCGCAATTTGGACCGTTTC
>JACCDR010664356.1_pt1 | contig 20641 bp, 27 predicted proteins | sample 7446431 | NCBI WGS metagenome assembly JACCDR01 (sample SAMN15323443, study PRJNA562643) | freshwater metagenome | isolation source: river surface water | place: USA:Blue River Watershed | collected 2017-08-17 | reverse complement strand
CCCAGCGATGGCACCCTAGCCCTGCATGACACGACCACTGTGGGCGCAGTGCTGCGCTTGCGCGAGCGCACCGCCCCCGGCTCAGCGCCGCCGTCTGATACCGCAGACATCTGGCTGCAAGACAACGGCAGCGGCAAGAGCCAGCTCATGATCCGCTTCGCCACCGGCGCTGCCCAGCAGATCAGCATTGAGCCCTAAGCAAGAACCAAGAACCAAGAACCAAGAACCAAGCCCATGAAAAAGCACCTCACCCTTCTCTTGCTCACGGCATCGCTCATCTTGGGCACCGTATCGGCCCAGCTCATCACCGCACCGCAGACCCCACCTGCGCAGCGCATCGCCGCTGAACTCTGCACGGAACTCAATGGTGAGTTTGATCGCCGCGTCTCCATGCACCGTCTGCTGTTCGGGAAATTCTGGCGGAACGCTGAGGCCACGCCCGATGCCATCGCTGCCGCTCTCGGCACGCAGGCCGCGCGGCTTTTCCTCATCAGCGCAGAGAACTCGAATCACATCGACCGCCTGGCTGAGCAGCTGGGCAAGGATGTCAGCGACTACATCCCCAACGAAGACCGCATCCCGCCGCGCACCGTCACGCTGAATGCCAACGGCACCGTGACCATCGCCCCCTGACCCCTGCCTTGGGCTCAAGCCCAAACTACTTTTCCCCATGATCGCTCAAGACATCAGCACGGTTCCTGCGGACTTCGTGAAATACTTCTTCATGATGGTCGCGTTTGCGGGTGCCTTGTATGGCGGCATCAGCATCGGCAGGCGCGGCAGCAAAGGCAGCCCGCTGCATGTGGAGCAGCCGGTGAGCGTGGATGCGAACGTGACCCATGCCCCCGTCTATGCTCAGCAGAGCGCGCTGGACAAACTGCGCGCAGACATGGAGGCCCGCACCCGCGAAAACCTCCGCCAGCATGAGGAGGCCAGCAAGGCCCTGGCTGCCAACGTGCAGAAAGGTCAAGAACGCATGGAGACCATCCTCGGAGCTTTGCATGAGATGGAAACCCGCTTCACCGAAAACGTGCTCAAGGAAATCAAAGACATCCATCAGCGGCTCAACCCACTGGCCGAACAAACCGCTTCCCACGGCAGCACCATCAAAGCGCTCGAAGGTCGCATTCAGCACCTCTGGGAGATGATTCAGAGCCTCTGGGCTCAGGTCTTCGCCAAGCCAGCTCCGCGCAAATGAAGACCCGATCCTTGGGCTCAAGCCCAAACTACTTTTTCAGACCATGACCACCGCCAGCATCGCCCTCCGCCCCATGATCCGCGAGATCATGAAAGCCGCCCCTTCACAACGATGGAGCGAGGAAGCCCTCGTCGCCGTCATGAACACACGCATCCCTGGTGTCCGCGCCGTGGATGTGCAGAGCGCCCTCGTTTGGAATCTCGGTAAAGCCTACGTCATCTCAGAGCATAACGAAGAGATGGAGTGCGATGTCTGGAGCCTCACTGAAGCCGGACTCAAAGCCTAACCCTCATGGCCCGCAAACCACATCCTTCCTCCGTGTTGAAGACGTTGCCTGATGAGGATCAGGCGGCTCTTTTTGAGTTCCTGCGCGACAAAACACTCGCGGAAGGTGTGCAGTGGCTTTTCAGCAACAACGGCCTGCGCACCAATGACAGCAGCCTCAGCGAGTGGCGCGGCTGGTATCAGATGAACCGCACCATTCAGGGCTGGTCATCCGATGTGGATGACCTCAAGCAGCAGCTCGCTGACATCGGCACCGATCCCGATCTGATCCCCAAGATCGGCGAAGCCGTCTTCCTCAGCAAAGCCGCCAAGAGTGGAGATGTGAAGACCTTCGCCACCGTGGCCGCCATCACGCAGAGGCATCACGAGATGAAAGCTAGCCAGCAACAACACGCTGATAAAATGGGCGTGAAGAGCAAGGAGCTGGCTCAACGTGATCAGACCATCAAGCAGAAGGATCAAACCATCGACATGCAGCGCCGCAAGATCGAAGCGCTCGAAGCTCAAGCCGCTGCCGCAAAGCTGGCTGCCGAGAAAACCAAGGAAGCCCTCAAGTCTGGCGGCATGGACGAAGCCACACGCAAGCAGCTGATGGAAGAGATGGATCGCATGATCCTCGGCACTGCGGCTGCCAAAAAGAAACAGGAGACCGCCTGACATGCACATCGTCACCGCGCCAGACATCGAGAGTGAAGCAGGACTCTCACGCTACCTCATCCCCCTCCAGGTTGAGGCAGTTCTCAATGAAGCGCGGTATCAATACACGGAGAAGTGCAACCGCTGCGGCTTCTCCTGGATCATGGCGCTCAAAGACGTGCGCAAGCGCATCATGTCACCCGGTCGTGACTGCCTCTTCACCACGCAGAACTGGAACGGTGCCGTGGAGTTTGGTCGCTACATTGATCAATGGATCGGCGTCTATGATCTCGGGCGCTTCGTCATCAGCCGGGGAGAGGAATGGATCACCGTGCATCAGGATGATGGCAAAGGCGGCAAAGTCGGTGTGCAGGAAAAGGTGGGCATCTACAAGTTTGATGGCGGCTCACGCATCATCCTCTTCAGCTCATCCCCTTGGGCGATTCAAACCTTTGAAGGAGATGTCCGCTGGGATGAAGCCGCCTTTCACGAGCATCAAGAGCAGATGCACGCCGCGCTCTCCACCCGTATTCAGTTCGGTTACGATTACCATGTCTGGTCAGCTCACAACGGCATGGGCTCGTGGTTCAATCAAGTGCTCGGCAAGATCGCCCGCGCCCCCGGCTCAGGCTGGCACACCCGCAAGATCACCATCTATGATGTGATCGAGCAGGGCCTCGTGGAAAAGATCAATGCCCGCTCAGGCATGAACATGACTCGTGAAGAGTTCCTGGAAGACTGCCGCCGCCGTGCATTGACGCCTGCCATCTTCGCTGAACGCTTCGAGTGTAACCCTGCTGACTCCGGCTCAAGCATTGTGCCTTGGGGTGTCATCGAATCCCGGCGTGACCAGGTCATTGCCCGCCATCATCTCAGTGATGCGGCTATTAAAGAAACCTTTGGCCCGGCAGATCAGGATCAGCAGCGCCGGGTCAGACTCATGACTGAGTGGATGCAGTCTCACTTCGGCGAGGCATTGAAGAGGACAGCGCATTACCGCATCGGCTTTGACGTGGCTGCTTCCGGCAATGGAGACCTGGCCTCCATGTGGATCGACCAAAAGACCGGCTCACGCTATGAGCAGCGGGCCTTGCTCACCACGCAGACGGAAGACTGGCACTTCCTCAAGACGGCCCTTTTCTGGTTCATGGAGCGCCCCGGCATGATGGGTGCGGGAGATGCCACCGGCCTCGGCAAGCAGATCACCTGGGAGGCCTCGCAAGCCTTCAGCGGCCGCTTCATCGGCGTGCCCTTCACCGTCAGCAATAAGAGCCGCATGGGCACCCGCCTCATGACTCAGCTCCAGTCGGGTGATCGCCGCCTTGCCAGCGGCCATGATGACGTGGCGATGGATGTTTACAGCGTGCAAAAGAAAACGCAGGGCAGCCAGATCGTCTTCACCACCTCCGCCAATCCGCTGAACAAAGCCTCTCACGGTGACATGGCCTGGTCTGCTGCCCTCTCGTCTGAGATCGACGCCAACGGCGAAGCGCCAACCCTGGAGTGCATCCTCATTTAATGCGCATGTCTCCCAGCCTCCCCATCTCCCCCTCTTCCCCCTCCTCGCAGATTTCGCGTTTTAAGGCCCCTGGCACCCCCTCCGGGGCGTCATCACAGCACCCCACCCCCCATCCCCGCCTAAAACGCCATGCAAACGTCGTGCAAAATGCCTCCTCGGAACCTGCACGACCCCAAAAACCCCGTTTTGCCACCCACCGCGCCCTTTTTCCCGGACCCACCCCCCGCCAACCGGCCCGCAATGCGGCCCTGACCCTGCCCTGAATTTTGGGCTGAAGCCCAAGCTACTTTTTCAATACCATGAACCTGCCCTCCCTTCCTGAAATCCGCTCCCGTCTCGCCTCCTGGATCACTGGCAAGGGCTGGCGCGAGGCATGGGCTCGCGGCAGCGACGTGGGCGGTAGCAGCAGCGCCAGCGGACACTGCCCCTCTCCCCTTCAGCAAAGCACCTGGGTCTTCCGCTGCCTTCAGCTCATCTCGGACCAGGTGCGCAGTCAGCCCCTCATCTTCTCCACCCTGGGGCGCGATGGTAAGCAGGTGCCGGTTACTGATCCTGACACCCTCGCTTTTTGGTCACAGCCTGCGGAGACCGCCAGCGGTGCCATCAGTCAGGGAGATTTCATGGAGCTTTGTGTGAAATGGATCGCGCTCAAAGGGCAGGCTTTCCTCATCCTGGATGACACGTGGCTCAGCCCGCGCGGTGTGAAAAGCCCCATCCTGCTCGCCCGTGCGGATCGCATGACACCCATCATGCGCGGTGATGTTTTGTTAGGCTGGAGCTTTGTGGATGGCATCGGTGCCCGGTTCAACCTCCTGCCCTGGCAGGTCATCCGCCCCCGGCACCTGAACCCCTACAACGATGCAGAGGGTCTCAGCGCCCTCAGTCCCGCCCGTGTCGCCGTGGATGCCGACTACGCCGCCGGGGTCTTTGCGCGGAATACCGCCGCCAGCAATGGAGATCAGGGCGTCTATGTCATCGCTAAAGGTGGCGCGGCTTTGAGTCCCGAACAAAAGGAACATATCATCGCTCAGCTACGCCAGAAAGCCCAGCTCAGCCGCGAAGGTAAATATACACCCGCCTTCCTCACCGCCGATGTCGCGGTCGAAGACCCGAAGATCAAAACGGTAGACGCCGCCTTCAATGAAGGCCGCATGGAAAGCCGTCATGAGATCGCCGTGGCCTTCGGCGTTCCGCCCTCGATGATGGATCGCATGGAGTCCTACTCAGTCGGCGCGGCCTCGGATCGCTTCCGCCTCATTGAAGACACCTGCATCCCCATGAGCACGCGGCTCTGTGAAGCCCTCGCCCTCATTGAGCGCCGCCGCACGGGCCGCACGCTCATCATTGAGCAGGACTGGGGAAAACATCCCGTCATGCGTCAGGCGCGGCAGGAGCGCACGAAGGCTGCCTGCGAGATGCACGCACGCGGCGTGCCCTGGGCTGTGCTCAGTGAGCTGCATGACCTGAACCTGCAACCCTTCCCCGGCTGGGAGGCAGCCTGGCTTCCACTCTCCCTCGAAAGAGTCACCGATGAACCTTCCGACACGTCCGACCCTCAAGACGACACCGAAACCGACACGGAAGACGACACCGCCAAGCTCCTGCACGCCCGCAGCAGCACCTTTGCCAGCCTGCGTGCTTTGGTAGAAAAACAGACCCCGCACGCCCCCGGCTGCCCCTGCTGCCAACCAGGAACCAAGAACCAAGAACCAGGCACCAAGGCCGAAGACCGTGACCCCGCCCGCATCCAGCTCTGGGAAAAGCACATGAAGGCCCGCAAGCCTTCGGAGAAGCTCATGCTCTCCAAAGTCACGAAGGTGATCATGACCGCCCGTGCAGAGACGCTCTCTAAATTAGAGAGCAGCGACAAAGCCCTGTCCGGCATCCGCCAGCGTGGTGTGTTGGACATCCTCTTCGATCTCTCCGACTTCACGCTGGGCATGATCACAAACACCAAGGCCGCTCATGAGCAGACCCTAGAGCAAGCCGTCATGCAGTTCGCCTCCGAGATCGGCGCGGATGATCCCTGGAAGCTGGAAGACGCGAAGGTCTTCACCTTCCTCAGTCGCCGAGAAAACCGCATCCGCGATGCCTCCCGCCGCATCTGGGAAGACATCAAGGCCGAGATCGAAACCGGCCTCAGCGAAGGCGAGAGCAATGCCCAGCTAGCCGCCCGCATCCGCGCTGCCTTCAACGGCATCAGCAAAGAGCGAGCCGATACCATCGCTAACACCGAAGTCAGCGCCGCCTATGGCTTCGCGCGCAACGAATCGATGCAGGGCCTCGGCATTGAAGAAAAAGAGTGGCTGGCCTCCGGGCTGGACACCGTGCGCGACACGCACCGCACAGCGGATGGTCAGCGCGTGCCTGTCAGCGAGCCCTTCGTCATCAACACGCCCGATGGTGGCACCGAACTCATGCAGCACCCCGGCGATGAAAACGGCAGCGCCGCCAATGTCATCAACTGCAAGTGCGTCAGCGTTGCCGTGATGCGGGATTGAGGGGAACGTCTTGGATCAGTGACCGCGAACCCATGACCATGAATACACGACAACCGCTTTGCCTTTGGTGCGGGAAGCCGGGAGGTAATAGCATCGTCAAGCACCCAAAGACTGCTGGAGTCGAAAGGGGCCGATACCACGCCGCCTGTCTGCTCAAAGCTCGGAAAGCTAAAGCGAACGATCAAACTCTACCGACCGAAGGGGCGGCGAAAAAGCTATGAAAACAGAAACAACTACATCCGCCCCGAAGGTTGGCAGCAGTGCCATTGTTCGGCTTGGCGTTGTCTCGCTCGGTGATCTCTATGCTGATGCCTGCGCTGTCTGCGGGTGTCATGGCTACTATGGCCTTGCCTCAGTCTATGGCCCTGAAGGCTGCGTCGAGGCCGTGAAGAATGGGAGGGTTTATTGCGAGCATCATCTGCCGCGTGATTCTCAGCCGAACACATAGCTGAGCCTCTAGCGAGCGACAGCGAGTCTGTAGGCTCCAGCGGCAGTTCTCCGAAAACCGGGGGCTGCCGCTTTTTCGTGCCCAAAAGGCGGACATCCGTCCGAGTGCATCCACGGTTAGGCCGTGGTTGCATGGGGCATGTCTGAGTCCACCCGCCGCAGTTTGAGCACGCAAGTCAAGGTCCTCTCTGAAAAGGAGGGTCTCGTCGAATACATCGCCTCCGATGAGTCTCTCGACTCTCATCGCGAGATCGTGCGCGCCTCCGGCTGGCGCTTCAATCGCTTCAGCAAAAACGCGCCGTTTGTCGATTCGCATGACTACTGGACGATTGGCAAGCTTTTGGGCCGCGTGGAGTCCGCGCAGGTCGTCGGCGCGCAGCTCATCGAGCGCGTGAAGTGGGCGATTGATGTGCCCGGCTGTGAGCTGGCCAAGCTGGGCTTTGATCTCACTGCCAAAGGCTACCTGAAAGCGGTCAGCGTCGGCTTCATCCCCACCCGCTATGCCGTGAGCGGCAGCGAGGACTTTGCCAAAGCCTGTGCTGAAATGAAGCTGGGCACAGAGGTCATCAGCAAGCTGCGCTGCATCTACCTGGAGCAAGAGCAGATCGAACTCAGCGCCTGCATCATCGGCAGCAATCCTGAAGCGCTCGCTCGTGCTTATCATGCCGGGGACATCAAAGACGAACAGCTCGCCAAGTGTGGCTTCAGCGGTGATGCCGAGATGGAGCTCCTCATCCGCTCGGGCGAGGTCTGGGATCAGTCCGACCCCGTCACGCAATACCGCATCCGGCGCGAGCTGGATGCCATCACCACCCGCACCTTTTCCAGCAAGCCCAAGTCAACGGCCTCAACTCCAAGCAAGCCAGACGGCGGAGATGAGACAGAGCGTCTGGCAGATGAGGAGCTGAAGGAAATCTCACGACGTCTTGCCGAGATCGCTCAACAGCGCGCGGCAGCGATGAAGTGAACCCCACAAACCTAACATTCATTCAACGCCCCTTTCTATGTCTCAAGAAATCCTTACCGCCCTCAAGTCTGTTGAGGCTCAAAATGCCGAGCTGCTGAAACACTACCAGCAGATGACCGCCGAGACCAAGTCGGCCATGGAAGAAATCACCAAGCTCAAGAACGAAGGTGCCGACATCGCCGAGATCGTTCGTGGCCTGGTCAAGCTAAACAAGAATCTGGGTCACGAACGCCGCATGGCCTTTGGTGATCCGTTCAAAGCACTCGCCGGTGACAATGACAAAGCCAAGCTCATCTACGCTGGCTTTGCCAAGTCCCTCGGCGTGCTGCACAAGTGTCATCCCTCCATCCAGGCGGTCGCCAAAGATCTGGATGGTGGCAACACACCGGGCAGCACCTACATCGCCAATGCGGAGATTGATCGTGAGATCTATGACCTGCTCTTGACCTATGGTGCCTACCGCGTGCTCAACGTGCGCACGGTCAACACCCGTGCCACAGAGGTTCGTGTTCAGACCGCTCGCCTTGCCATGTCCTTCATCGACGAGGCCGCATCCATCGGTGCTGACTCCACGAAGGCAGGCTCTAAGACCAGTCTGGCCTTGAAGAAGATCGGCGGGCTCATCAGCGTCTCCAACGAGCTGCTGAGTGACGATGTCACGGGCGTCGTGGAAAACATCCTGCGCGACTTCGCGCAGTCCTTCGCCTACACGCTGGACTGGATCGCTTACGCGGCCAACGGCGATGCCGACTCCACCGATGGCGGCTACAACGGCCTGTTCTTCGGCGGCACTTCCCGTGTTGCGGCGAGTGGCAACGTCAGCGTGGCCACGCTGGATTACGAAGACTGGCTCGCCTGTCTCATCAATGCGCCTGCTGAGGTCTTGATGCGCTCCCCGAAATGGTTCATCCACCCTTCCATGGTGGCACGCAGCATGACGCTGAAGGACAGCACAGGTCGCCCTCTCTTCCAGACGGCGCTTGAGGCCCCCAGCTTCGGCAGCATCGGCAGCCTGCTTGGCTTCCCGATCCAGCCGGTGGGTGTGGCCCCAAACACGGACGGCACCAGCAAAAAGATCGCCGCCTTCGGTGATCCTGAAGGCCAAGCCGTGCGCATCCGCTCAGATCTCGCCGTCGAGACCTCGGAGCACTTCGCCTTCAATACCGACGAAGTCACCTTCCGTGGCATTGGCCGTGCGGGCTCCATGACCCGTGCCGCCACCGCCTTCCAGGTTCTCACGACCGCCGCAAGCTGACCGTAGCTCGGCTCTCCAGAGCCGAGTTGCCAAGCGCCTGCACGCAGCGTGCAGGCGCTCTTCAAAAACCCCTCAATTCATCCCGTCAAAGTTCTCCATTCATCATCATGAAATCCCTCATTCTTCTCTCCACCCTCGGCCTCATGGCCGCTGCCACTGACACCCCGACCGCTGGCGGTGCCGCCAAGCCTGAAACCAAGCCCAAGCTGGTGAAGGTCAAAGTCCTGTGCGGCTCGCTTGGTGAAGGCGCCGAGTATTACAAAAAAGATGACACCTTCGAGACCACCAAGGAGCGCGCTGAAGCTCTGGGTGATCTCGTGCAGATCGTCTGACCTCCTGCCCCAAGCAAACGCGCACACAGGCGGCAGCCTGGCGCGACACCAACCCAGCGGGAGGCTGCCGACTCCCGCCTTTCCCTCAATCCTTGGGCTAAAGCCCAAACTACTTTTTCCCGACCATGAAACCCTCTCTCCTCATCCTCAGCACGGAATCCATCGCTGAAGTTTTGCATGATGAACATGCGCGTCAGATCGCCCTCTCTCAAGATCAAGCCAGCTTCACACCCTGGATCCACAAAGTGCGCCAGACGAAACACGTGGAAGAATGCCAGCTCTGGCGTGACGTTGCCGAACGATTCACTAAGCATCTCATGAGCTGGCTTTCTGCGGGTGCCCAAACTCCTGCTTCCAGCTCCGTGCCTGCTGAGCCTCCCATCAAAAACGCTTCGGGCAGTCCCACGCCAGACTTTGAGTTCATGGCCGCGCAGGAATGCGCTCAGGCTGCGGATGCGCTGCAAGCGGAGGTCAACAGAAAAAACACACGCATCACAGAACTCGAAACGCGCCTGACCGAAGTCAAAGCAGAGCTTGAACGCAAGCGCCAAGCTGAAAACGATCTCATCCGTGATCGTGACCGGCTCATCCACAAAGACCTCGCTGAAGCGCACGCCGCTGTTCAGAGGCTGCTCAAAGAGCGTGATGCACTAGCTCAAGAAAAGGACCTGGCATGTGAACGGGCTCAAAAGATGGAGGAGCGCATCATCAACCTCCGCGAGGCTATCCGAGTCCTCTGAGTCTCCAAGTCTCCCCCTCTCCAAGTCTCCAAGTCTTTCCTCATGAACGCCGGTCTCTCCAGTCTCACGAAGCTCAAGCAGGCCATCCTGCCTGACACCATGCGCCAAAGCCCCATGTGGGATGATACGCTCATCGCGCTCGGTCTCGGCGTGGCAGAGGCCATCGAGCAGCACCTGGATCGGAAGCTGGGTTACGTCGCAGGGGAAACCACGCTCACGGATGCGCAGCGCATCTACCTGAGCGTCCCGCGTTACCCCGTCATCACCTGGACCTCCATCGACCTGCAAACAGAGCCTGGAGGCACCTGGGGAGACATCAGTGGTCAAGTCACACGCTACCTCAGCGGCAGCGGGCTGGCCCTCTTCCGCACCGCGCCGGGAGATGAGTCCGCCACCATCCGCATCATCACCACGGGCGGCTTTTGGTTTGATACCACCGAAGACGCTACCGGCACCCTGCCCAGCGGTGCCACGGCTCTGCCCGCATCCCTCTTCACCGCCTGGGCCATGCAAGTGCAGGCGCATTGCCATGCGCTGGATTTGTTCGGCGCGCAGAGCGGCAAAGATGTGCTCGGTGCTGCTAGCAACCTGCTCACCAATGCCGACGCCTTCATTCCCGCCGTCGTCACCATGCTCAAACCCTTTCGGAGGATGACCGCATGATCACCGCCACGCTGGCAATGCCGCCCAACCTTGACGCCGCCCTGCGCGGCCTCAAGCCCAGCGAAATGCTGCGCATCGTCAGGCGCGGCATGGATCGCGGCACGCAGGCCGTCAGCACCGCCATCCAGCGCAACCGCCTCAGCGGAAAGGGGCCGTATGCCGTCGCGGCGAATCGACTCGGCGTAGGTCAGTCCAAGAACGGCGGACGTCTGCGCAAGTCCCTGCGCCCCACACCTGCACAGGTCACGGCAGATGCCGTCACGACCATGATCGGCAGCAAGGTGCATTACGCCGCTGCTCATGAGTTTGGCTTCAAGGGCAAGGTGCCTGTGCCTGCGCACTCACGCACCATCAAAAAGGCCTTTGGGAAAAAACTCAAAGCCGCCAGCACACACACCGTGAAGGCCCATCAGCGCCTGGTGAACATCCCCGAACGCCGCCCCATCCGCACCGGCATTGAGGAAAACCGCCCCCTCATCATCAACGAAATCATCCGTGAGGTGCAGACCACTTTTGCCTGAAATCTTCCCATGAAAACCACACGCCCCCTCCGCGCCTTCTCTGCCCTCTTGGCCCTCGCCGGTCTCAGCGGCATGACTCCCAGCATGGCCCTCACCAATGCTGCTTCACCGCCTAGCATGAAGCACCTGCTCATGCCTCCTGTGCAGGCCACACAGACCGTTTCCAAGCGTTCTTTGGCAGGCTTCGGCAGAGGTTACAGCACGGGTCTTTTCAAACACAGTCACCTGAGCCAGCGGCAGCGCCGCAAGTTCAACCGCCAGCGTCATGCTGCTGGGGACAAAAAAGCCTTTGCCTGAAACCTTGGGCTGAAGCCCAAACTACTTTTGCTATGACCTCCAACTTCATTGCCGGCCTGCAACGTGACCTCGCTGCCCTACTCACGGCAGATGAGACCATGCAGCACGTTCACGTCATCCGGGAAGCTGCGCGGGATCGCAGCGGTGGCGTGACTTTTGAGGACGCGGTCAATAAAGCCCTGCTGGGGAAGGTGCCGGTGAATGGCAAGGTAGGCCTGGCCCTGCTGATCTTTTGCCCCGAAGGCACACCCGCAGGCCGGGCGAATACGGGCCTCGTGAGTGATTTTGAGATCGTCATCCGCGTGGTGGAAAACACCGCGCTCAATACCAGCCCCGACCACGGAACCGGAACTAGCTGTGAAGACATCCTCGTCGATGCCATGCTCATCGTGCAGAACTGGACGCCCCTGCGTGGGCACACACTGCGAGTGGAAGACTTCTACAAAGTGCCGATGGAAAATCCGGCGCTCTGGGCCTGGGAGTTCATCATCGCTGCGCACGATGCGCAGGCCGCGCGCAGCAAGTGTGCGCTGCCCAAGATCACCGCGGCGGAGGATGGCGGCATCACCACGATCACCCTCAGCGGCATGACGGACGAATCACAGACCTTTTACACCCTCGACGGCAGCCTGCCCACGCCCCCCGCAGGCATCCTCTACGACGTGCCCTTTGACCTCACCGGCTCCGCCACCATCCGCGCGATGAGCTGGCGCACGAACTACCTGCCCAGCGATTGCGCGAACCTCACCGTCTAAAGCCCAACCAAGAACCAACAACGAAGAACCAACAACGAAGAACCAACAACGAAGAACCAAGAACCCAGAACCCTAAACACCTATGCCCCTCGACCGCACTCACATCGTCAAGACACCCGGCAAAGTCGTCTTTGATCCCACTGGCACGCCCGTGCCTCTCTACAGCTCCGATGGCATCAGCTTTGAGATTCAGGAAACCCTCGTCATGCTACCGGACCTCATTCATGGCGAGTCTGAGCAGATCGTCACCGCCCGGCTCGCCGTCGTGAAGTTCAAGCCCACGGCCTTCACCACCGCAGGGCTTGCCAAGCTCTTCACGCACGGCGCTGCCTTTGCCACCCGACCCGGCTCCAGCATCATCCCCAGCACGGATGCCTTGCTGGATGTGGTCACGATGGACGGCAAGCGCCGCCGTCTGAAAAGTGCCTTCATTTACGGCGAGCCCGCGCTGACCTGCGAGATCGGCAAAACCATCCTCGGCGAGGTCACCATTTACGGCATCATCCCGACCACGGGCGGGAGCGATAACATCAGCAACCTCGCTGACTACGCGGATCAAAGCTGGAATGACACCGGCTGGGACCCGGACGATGAGATCACCCCCGGCTGGGACTTTTCATGGCCCACGGGCACCAGCTCCGCCTGGGATGAGATCGTGACCAAAGGCGGCGTCACCATCACACCGAAGAGCACTTTGGTTGAAGACATCGACAACGCGCATGGCCTGCGCAACGTCAGCATCAGCAACTACGGTGTGGAGGCGAAGGCCAGCGTGCTGAACATCAGCGAGGCCCTCATCCGCACCGCCCGCTTTGGCAGCAGCACCCAGGCACTCGGCACCCGCAAGAGCAGCCACGGCCCGCTCAAACTCAACGCCACCAGCGGAGATGCCTACATCCGTGTTTACGGTGCCCAAGCGCAGCCGAATGTGTTCACCTACAATGCCGGTGACACACAGGTCAATGAACTCACCTGGCTCAGCAACCCGACCCCCAGCAGCGGAGACAAGACGCACCTGCTGGTTACCACGACAGACCCGGATGCTTGAGGGTAAAAACGCATAGCTGACCTATGACCACGACGCCAAAAGAACCCGCACACGTGACTCTAGCAATGGGCTGCATGAGCGAAAAGATCGCCAAGCAACTCAAGGCTCAAAAGCTGAGATTCAAAGCGGATGACGCCACATGCTGGCAACGTGTCGCCGATGCACTCAGCCTGCTGCGCATCCATGGCTACATCACACCCAAACAACAGCACCAAGGTAGGCAAAAGCTACTCAAACGCATCGCCGCTGGCTGTGCCAGAACCTCTAGCGAGCCTTAGCGAGTCTGTAGGCTCCAGCGGCAGTTCTCCGAATCCCGGAGGCTGCCGCTTTTTCATGCCCAAAAGGCGGACATCCGCCCGAGTGCATCCACGGTTAGGCTGGGTTTCTTCCCGGCACCCATGAACGAAAAAGAGAGCTTCAAATATCATGCCGAGCGCAAAGGTGTTGCCGTCAAAGGTTGCGGCATTGGCGTGCGTGACCTGCTCAAGGAAATGAGCACCGCACCGCTGCCCTGCGGCAGGACGCCGGACGGCAGAATCAAGATGCCGGGCAACCAAAGCCTGGGCGCTGCTGTGAAGGCAGGACTAGCCCGCTTTGTGCGGGATCATCAGCATTACGAGATCACCGATGCCGGGCGTGCCTGGCTGGCGCAACTCATGCGCGTGAACCTTTACAACATCATGCCAGCGTCATGAGCACGGATGCCGTTCAACGCACCCCTCCGCCGGATCTCGCGGATCATCGGGTCTATCACGACTTTTGGTCCGTCTATGCAGATCATGAGGCCTGGGAAAAGGTCTTCCTCGAAGTGCAGGCAGAGAAGCGAGCCAAACAGAAAGCACAGTCATGAGTAACACCTACATCGCTGCCCCCGTCTCTGGCATCCGCTGTGCGGAAACCGGTGCGCTTGCCATGATCGCCAGCATCATCATGCAGGCGGTTGAGGATGTGCGGCTCTATCTGCAAAAGCCTCAACTCAATGACAAAAACGTCATCGAAAGCAGGCATAACACCAACGAACGTGCTCAACGTGCCAAGCAAGCAGCCACGTGGCTGCAAGGCGAGGAATGCCGGTATCTGGTCAACGTGCTGAAAGCCTGCGGCTACCGAGTGCCGATGAAGAGGCTCTATCGTGAGTTGGCGGCGCTCAAGGTGAAGCAGCAGCCCAAACCTTTGGGCTGAAGCCCAAGCTACTTTTTCCACGCATGAAACGCACGCAACGTGAACACCTCTACACCGGATCATCTCCGGCACAGAGAGCGCGTGCGCGGGCAGCTCAGCGGCAGCAGAAAGACAAGGCCAGCCAAGCCAACCGCGCTGCCCCGGCTGGCTTTGGCAGCAGCGTGAATGCCCGCAAGCGCGCGGCTGCACGTGCCGCTACCAAGAACCAAGAACCAAGAACCAAGAACCAACAGCGCAGCACCAAAGCCAAGACGGTTCAGCGTGAAGGGCTCTACGATCAAAACAGCCCCGCGAACCGCGCCCGTGCCCGTGCTGAAGAGCGCGCGCAGGAGGACAAGGCAAACCAAGCCAAGCGCGATGTCACCCGCCCGGAAAACCAGGCTCAAAAGCGTGAAGAGTCAGAGCGCCGGAAACGCGAGGCCGCGGAGAAAAAACGCAAGCTGGAAGAGCAGGCCAGGAAGCTGGAAGAACAGGCCAAGCAGGCACGCGCTGAGGCGGAAAAGCTCAAAGGCAAGGCCAAACGTGCCAAGCGTGACGAGGCGGAAAAGCTGGAAGAGCAGGCCAAGCAAGCCCGCAAAGAAGCCAAGCAGGCGGAAAGGTCAGACGCACCTCCGCAGAGCGCTGATGATGCCCGCACGAAGGCGGAGGCACGTCGGCACGAAAAGCTGGATCATCTCTACGGCCGTGACCCCATCGCCACCGCGCGCGACCGCGCGGCACGTGAGGTCAGCCGACGTCAAGATCACCTCTACAGCAGCGGTGCCATTTCTGCCCCTGCTACCTCCCCCTCTCCCCTCTCCGCCCCGCCTGCGGTCACCCGCTCTGCAAACGCCATGCACCGCGCCTGCGCAGCCCAGGCATGGGATGAACTCAACCTCGCGCTTCTGTCATGAAACTCTGCATTGATCCCGGTCACGGCCACTCTTCCCGGAGGCCGAACATTTACGACACCGGAGCAGTCTCCGGCACGCTCGAAGAAGCGGGCCTCGTGCTAGTTTGGGCGCACTGCCTGCGGAAGGTGTGTGCGGATCACGGCATCAGCACCTTTCTCACCCGCCAGACCCGCAGTGATCGCGCGCCGCTGATGTCTCGTGTGCCTCAGGCACACAAAGCAGGCTGCACGCACTTCCTCAGCCTGCACATCAACTTTGACGATGCACCGCAGGCGAACGGCCTGGAAACCCTTTGGCGCACGAAGCACAGCTTTGCCTTTGCCCGCTTGATCCATGAGGCCGTGCTGCCTACCACAGGTCTGCGAGATCGCGGCATCAAAAAACGCTCTGACCTGGCCGTGCTCAGCAGCACCCGCATCCCCAGCGCCATGCTAGAGCTGGGCTTCCTCAGCAACCGCGCTGACATGCAGATCGTCACCGCAGAGCCAGTCATGCACCGCACCTGCCGTGCCCTGGTCAATGCTCTCCTGACCTTGGGCTGCTGCTAAGCCGCGAAGCGAACCCCAACTACTTTTTCCACCACCATGCGCCTCCGCCTTTTCTCCGCCGATCCCGAACGCAGCCCTTTCTGGCTGATCGGTGATCCCGCTCTGCCTGAACGTGCCGCCACCGCAGATCAGCACGCTCTGAGTGAGATCCTCACCGGCACGTTTCAGCTCACACGCACGCAGCAGACCGTGCCCGGTGCGGAGTGGGATACGGTGCTGAATTTCGACCGTGGCAATCAGCGACTGACCTTTGATGCCTCTGCGCATCTGGAGTTCATCAATGAGGTGGCGCGGCTGGATTACCTCGCCGCGCTCGGCAGCATCGACCCAGATGCGCAGACGCATGACTGGTTTGGCGACGTGTGGCTACGCATCCCCGTGAATCTAAGCACCGGCACCTTCAAAGACTACCTGCTGCCTGATGCTACCGTTCAGTTGGTGGGAAACCAGCTCATCGGCGCGGTGAGTTTGCAACTCACCTACCGCGTCAGTGCAGGCGGCTTCAGCACGCTCAGCAGCACCGGCACCGAGCGTGTCAGCCTCTCCGCTTTGCAAACGGAAACGCGTGCCTGCGTCCTGCGCATCTACGGCACCGGCACCGGTGGTGACTTCGCCGATGGCACGCGCACTATCGGTGCTGATCCCAGCGGAGACATCACCGGCACTTTCACCGTGCAGGGCATCGACAACCTCAGCACTGATGAGCTGAGCAAGACCTTTCAAGTCGTCTCCCCAGGTGGCAGTGCCAGCGGTGGCAACATCGCTGTGAGTTACCCCGTCGCAAACCTGCTCGCAGCCATCGCGGCTGCTTACAGTGCCGAGACGCTCATCGAGGCCACTGTGATCAGCCCTGCCGGTGAACGGCCTTACGTTGAACTCGTCTGGACCCAAACCCCCACTGACCCTGCCGAGTGTCGCCTCACCGTGACTGCTGCTGACTTTGAATACAACAAAAACGGCACGGACACCGCCGCAGAGAGCCTGCAAGTAACCCTGCAAGACGACAATGAAGTGACCCTCATCGCCGATACCCTGGACTAACCACGAACCACGAACCACGAACCACGAACACCCGCCATGCCAACCGCCAACGCCACCTCACAACCTGCCCTCGCCCTGGCAAATGCAGACCAGCTCATCGGCCTCGACTCCCTGGGAGGCTGGGGGCAGGTCGATGCCCAGGACCTGCGCAAGCTCAACGTGCTGACGAAAACAGCCGACTACACGCTACTCACCGCCGACAGCGGCAGCCTCATCACGAACACAGGAGCCACGGGCACCGTCGTCATCAGCCTGCCTGCCGCAACGGTAGGACTGCACTACCGTTTCCAAAACCGCGCCGCGCAGGCCCTGCGCATCGACCCCAACGGCAGCGAGGTCATCGCCAACAACACGGTGAACAGCGCCGATGGTGGCGCAGGCAAGTATATCGGCACAGCCACGACCGCCGTGGGTGCCAGCATCCACCTCGTGTGCCTCGCGGCTGGCAGATGGGACATTTTCAGCAGTCGCGGCACGTGGACGCTGGAAGCCTAACCACACACTGACCCACGCACCTCATGGCAGACCCAGGCGTCAACATTCCCATCCGTGCCACCCTCAGCGGCAGCGGACTCAGAGACGCTGCCGCTGGCAATGACGCGCTGCAAAAGGAGCTGCGTGAAAGTCAGCAGGCCATGACCGGCCTCAACAGCGAAGCCGCGAAGACCGACGCCGCCCTGAAAGATCACGCCACCGCTGCCAAGCAAACCGCTGCGCAGATCGACCAAGCCGGTGAAGCGCATGACAAAGCCGCGAAGAAAGGGGCCAACTTCGGTAACGCGATGCTGCAAGGTTCTCGCGGCATTCAGGACCTCAGCGCCGCTGGCATCCCCGGTGTGGTGAATAACCTCGAAGGTCTGGCCTCCGCTCTCGGCATGACCGCAGGTGCTGCTGGCGGCATCACGCTCGTCGCCGTGGGCCTCGATCTCCTCGTCAGAAACTGGGACAAGATCAAAGCTGCCTTTGGTGCCCCGGAAGAAGTGAAAGCCTTCTGGAGCGCCATCACGCCCGATGAAGCCACGCAGCGCAGGCTGGATGCTTTCAACCGCAGCCTGGAAGCCCAGATCATGCTCAACGAACGGCTGGCTGAGAGCCGCAAGGCCAGCATCCAAGCTGCTCGTGAAGAAGATGAGCTCATGCAGAAACGTGCTGCCCTCTGGAAAGGCATCACGCCGACACCTGAAGAGCGCGGAGACCTGCCACCGCTGCCAGGCACCGAAGGACCCAGCCCCGCCATGCGTGAAGCCCAGCGCAAGCTGCAAGAGGCCCAGGCAAGCACGCAGCAGAAAGTCAGTGACTTCAAAGCTCTGGATCAGGCCACCAAGGAACAGGAGCAACGTGTCGCGAACATGGCGAGGATTGCCTCCTTTGATGAGAGTTCGCGCCTCGCCAATGCTTCCGACCGCGCGGAGATTGATCGGCTGTCCGCCTTTGAAAACGAGGGCGGTGTCGTGCCTGAAGATGTAGCGCAACGTCTCGCCACTCTGCGCCGCCAGGTCGAAGAACGTCAGGCGCAAATGCGCGCAGAGATTCAAGCCGTCCCTGGACTCACCGATGGCCTCACAGGAGACTCCGAAAAAGACAGCGAGAAGCTGCAAAGTCGCGCCGCTGAAGCGCGTGCGCAGCTTGACCAACTCAATGCACAACGCCTGCAAGCTGTTCGTGAAGCTGAGCAAGCCGCGCGTGCGCAAGCGAAGGCTGAGGAAGGCGTGGCAGGGCAGCAAACGCTGGACCAAGAAACCCGTGCCGCACAGACCTTCAAAAACCTTGGCCTGCCACCGGCGCCGGGTCAGTTTGGCGGCTCGGATGAGCAAGGCGGGATCAACGCAGCTCTGCAACGTGTCGAGCAGCAACGTGCGCAGAGCACTGCGGCTGCTCAGCAGCTCACGGGCGTGGTCGAAAACCTCGCCAGTGACAGCAGCGCTGCCCAGCAGCAGCTCGCGCAAGCTCTCGCCGCCATGATGGGAGCGTTCCGCGCCATGTCAGCGGATGCGGCAGCCACTCGTGCAGAGCTGGAAACCATGCGTGCCAACCGGCCCTAAAAGCCCATGACCTTCACGCTCAAAATCAACGGGTCCGAGATCGCTGCGCAGGCACTGCATGTGTCCCTCGGCAGCCTGGAGCTGCAAAACCTGCGCGAGGACTCATTCAGCCTCCAATGGACTCGCCGCAGTGCCTCGGAACCCTGCCCTTTTGCACACAACGATGTGGTGGAAATTTTCGCCGATGGACGACGCCTTTTTGTAGGCCGTGCACGCATCGGTCCCATCAGCAGCACAGGTGCCCCCATTCGCATCGTGGGACCGTGGTCGCACTTGGAGGAGCAGTTCTATCATGTGAGCCTGACGCCAGGCTTCATCAATGACCCAGATGGCCTTGTCATCGGCGACACCTACGATGTGACCTATCCAGCAGGAAGCAGCCTCTGGAACGGCACCGGATACACAACGATCGGCAGCTCGCACACGATCACGTGGACGCTGGGCACTCGCTCCTTTTACAGCGGCTACCCATCGACCAGCGGCACCTCTGACATTAACCTGGGCTGGACGGCCCGTTGCTGGCTCTTCCGGCCCGGTGGTTCGCTGGGTCAAATCTACACCACGATTCAAGACGAATTTGAGCGCCTCAAAACCTTCGTCACGAACACGCAGAGCAGCACCGTTTTCACCGAAGGCATCACGGAACTCGGGGACGTGTTAGCACCGCGAGTGCGCACCGTTCAAGACGCTCACGTCGCCGAGTGTCTGCGGCAGATTTTTGCCGCCAAACCTGACGCTGCTTTGTGGTGGGATTACACCGGCTCAGCAGCCCCCATTTTAAACGCCCGCGTGGCCTCTCTGGAGAGCGCTTTAGAGCTGACTGTAGGCCAGCAAGTTTTGAGTGATTACCGGCTGAAGAAAATGCATGAGCTGGTGCCTGATGGTGTGGTGCTCCGGTGGGAGAATCAAGCCAACACATCCACCGGCCTCGGCAGCCCGAAAATTGTCGATGTTTACCCCGGCATGGAGGTCGCGTATGGAGACGCCACGATCACGCACGGCAGCACCTCCGTGACCCTCGCCGGAGGCACGGGAAATTTGGAGGTAGGAATGCTCGTCATCGGGGCCTGGATCGGCCCAGGTGCCACCATCAGCAGCATCAGCTCTGGCGGCTTCGTCATGAGCCAACCTGCCAACCGTGGCAGCAGCCTGGAAACCAGCATCACGGTCAGCCGTTTGATCTTCCGCAGCACCGCTGCCCTGCCCAGCTACCAACCCGGCGTCCTGCTGCACACGATCACCGATGACATCGAGCCCGTGCCTGGGCTCGCTAAGGGCATCTACGAGAGCCTGAGCACCCTGCGCGCTCAAGGCACCCTGACCGTGCTGGACCGCACCTACAGCCTGGGTCTCCGCCCTGGTGCCGTCATCACCCTGACCGGCGATGCTGAGCTGGAAGACGTGCAGCTCTGGTGTCAGTCCGTGACCTGGGACCCAGGCACCGGCCTCGCTCAAGTCACAGTCGGCTATCCTGCACAGCTAGACCTGCGAACTAGAGCCGACCTTCGAGGCTGGCTCCGCGTCACCTTTAACGGCCCTCTGGTGCGAATGAGCTGGGTGGTTCCGCCACCGTAAACCTGCCCTGCACAGCCAACGCACAAGCGTTGCAACTGCCATGCACAAAGTGAGCCCGGAAAGCTGAAAATGCTCAAACCTCTGTCATTTTTGCGCAAACCTCGCGGCGCTTACCGCCGCGTGCGTTCAAAGGTGAATTCGAGGTGATGCGCTCCATGCGCACGCGCTTGATGAACTACACGAAAAACTTGTCTGG